>Ga0070726_10000470_pt1 | contig 50336 bp, 49 predicted proteins | sample tdAd471_FD_67275 | JGI IMG/M metagenome (GOLD analysis project Ga0070726, IMG submission 67275) | Marine sediment microbial communities from the Atlantic coast under amendment with organic carbon and nitrate - tdAd47.1 | ecosystem: Environmental > Aquatic > Marine > Coastal > Sediment | place...
GGACGGGTTTGCCGTCAACGCTGAAGCTGCGCTCTTGGAATGGAGAGAGATGCGCGGGAGTATCGACGAGGCGGGAGTAACTGGGTGCGCTGTAGACGCCGGCGACCTCATCGAGCGCCAGCGCTCGGCCGAAACCGGCGGGGACGGAGGTGAATCGCAAGGTCGAGGTCGGGTCGACGGGGGAGTCGCGGTAGAGCAGGACTTGGGCGAGGTTGAGGGTGACCTGGCCGCTGTCGGCATAGGCGCCGAAGGGACCGGGGCGGTCCGCGCGGACGAGGTAGGAGACGCGAATCCGGTCGGCGTCAGGGGCCTGTATGGTCCACGCATTGGGGGCGGGGCGTGAGACGGGAAGAGCGACGCCCTCGGCATCGGCGGCCTCGAGGCGGCTGACGAAGCGAGAGAAATCACGGATCTGATAGGTCGCGCTCCAGGCCGGAATACGAAGCGTGCAGTCCGATCCCGGGCAGTCGGACTCCACCGAAACTCCGAGCCATCCCGAGGCCGACTCGGCGAGATCGATCGTGTAACGGGTCGGGGCGCCGAAGTGCTTTTCAGGGGAAGCGGACCACAAGCCGCAGAGCGACGCGAGCAGAAGCAGCAACAGCCGGGCCGACAGAGTCATCGCGGAAGACTACGCATCGTTTAGCGAGGAAACGCCGAGGCGTCAATGCCTGGGATGAGACGAAGGGCGTTTTGGTAGTAGATCTTCTTGAGCACCGGATCAGGCAAGTCGAGGCCGTAGAGCCGCCAATGGGCGTGGTACTTGCGGTAGTAGGGGAAGTACTCGTCGCGGGTCTCGAAGACACGCCAGTAGTAGGGGAACTCGCTGGGATTCCAGGAGTCCTTGCCGAACAAGACGCGATCGCCGTAGCGGATGAGGAAGTCGCGGCCGGAGATGGGCACGCGGCCGAGTTCGTAGAGGACGGCGGCGACGTCGACGTAGGCATTGGGGTTTTCGTCGAAGAACTTGCCGAGGCGAGCGAGATCGTTTCCGTACCAACCGAGATGGGCGAGGATGAAGTTCACTTTGGGGTGACGAGCGACGAGACGGTCGCGTTCGCCCATGAGATCCTCGAAGCTCGGCTTAGGGGGACGCTTGCGGTTGGGCCGGAGCTTCAATTCGAGCCAACGCTCGTTGTATTTGTCGTGGGGCTGAAAGAACATCGCCGGTTCGGCGACGTGGATCAGTACCGGAATCCCCTGCTCCGCGCAGACCTTGAAGACGGGATCGAGTTTGGGGTCGTCCACGTGGACCCGGCTGCCGTCGGCGTAGCGGACGGACATACCGAAGTTCTTGAAGAACTTAAGACCTTGAGCTCCGTATTCGACGTCTGCCGCGAGTTGGTCGGCGGCTCGTTCGCCCCAGTCGGGGGAATCGATGCCGGCGAAATCGAGGTTGGCGAAGACGGCGAAGCGATCGGCGTGGGGACCTTTGCGAAATCGGTCCACGGTGGACCGCAGACGCGCGCCGCTGCCGCCGGAGAGATTGACGAGCAGGCCGAGATTCAGGCGGTCCATATCGGCGAGGATGCCGTTGAGGCGCTCGGGGGAAGTGGAGGCGCGGTGATGGGAGTGGACGTCGATGACCGGGAATTTCGCGCTCTCGATCGGGTGCTCGGGAACGACGAGGGTGGAGCGGGGCTCCCACTCTTCCACAGTCATATCCTGGGCGGACGCAAGGAGGGCGCAAGCCCCGAATAGGAGGAGGAAACGAGCCATTGTCGCTCACGGTACCATAGCGGCCAATGGCGAAGATCGAGGTAACGGAAACCGGTCCGGGGGCGTTTGAGGCGACGGTGGAAGCCGAGACGACGACGCGACATCGCGTTCATGTGGACGCCGAGTATGCGGCCAGGATCGCACCCGGCGTAGAGGCTGAGGAGTTGGTTCGGCGGTCCTTTGAGTTTCTACTGGAGCGAGAGCCGAACACGAGCATCCTGCCGCAGTTCGACTTGAGCTTGATCCGTCGATATTTTCCGGAGTACGAGCAGTGGATCGGCGGATAGAGCGCGCTTAAGTTCGGCGGGCGCGCGGTCGATGAGACTCCTGGGGGAGGGCTTCGAGCCTGCTGCGCACTCTATGGATCTGGCAACGGTAATCGGTCTCGTTCTCTCGTGGGCGCTGATTATGGTCGCCATTGTTCTGGGCGGCTCTCCGGTGATGTTCATCGACCCGGCGTCGATGATGATCGTCGTCGGCGGCACGATTGGGGCGAGCTTGATCAAGAACCCGCTGAAGGCCGTGTTGGGAACGGCGAAGGTCGTCAGCAAAGCGTTTAGCGTCAAGCTGCCGGACGCGGAACCGCTGATCGGTCAGATTAGCGACCTCTCACGCAAGGCGCGCAAGGAGGGCATGCTGGCGCTTGAGAGCGTGGAAATTCCCTACGACTTTCTGGGGAAGGGCGTGGGACTGTGCGTCGACGGGGTGGAACCGGCGGAGATGCGGGCGATTTTGGAGATGGAGATGTTTGCGCGGGCGCAGCGACACGCCCGCGGCCGGGCGATTCTGGACGGCATGGGGCAGGCGGCTCCCGCGTTCGGAATGATCGGCACGCTGATCGGCCTGGTGCAGATGCTGGCGTCTCTGGACGATCCGTCCTCCATCGGCCCTGCGATGGCTGTGGCTTTGTTGACGACGCTCTACGGCGCACTGATCTCGAACGTGATCTGTCTGCCGCTGGCGGACAAGCTGAAGGTCCGCGCCGAAGAGGAGATGTCGGTGATGAACATCTGTCTTCAAGGCGTCATGGGACTCTCGAACGGAGACAACCCGAACGCTATCGACCAGAAGTTGCGCTCAGCTCTCTCTCCGGCGGAGAGAGAGCCGCCGAAGTCGGAAGAGGAAGCCGAGGCGGCCTAGATGGATCTTCCTCCCGAGGAACCCAAAGCCGGTGCGCCGGACTGGATGGTCACGTTCGCGGACTTGATGTCGCTGTTGCTGACGTTCTTCGTGCTGCTGTTGTCGTTTGCGAACACCGAAGTCGTGAAGTTCAAGGAAGCGATGGGGTCAGTGAGAGAGGCATTCGGGCTGCGGTCGGAGCTGGATATCTCCGATCAGGCCTCCGGGGAGACGCTGTCGCAAGCGTTTGACGCCAAGGAGGGCGACGGCAGCGACGGCGAGGCGGAGTCGCCGGGGCTCTCAGAGGAGGAACTGGAGGAGCAGCTCCGCGAAATCTTGGAAGAGTCGGGGGCGAGCGGAGACGGAGAGGCTCGCATTACCAAGCACGGAGTGGTGCTGCAGTTGAGCGGGGACCTGATGTTCGATTCCGGGGCTGCAGAGATCAGCGACCGGGCGAGGGTCGTCTTGGACGGCCTGGCGCAATACATCATCAACGTGGAGCGTGGAGTGGACATCATCGGACACACCGACGACGTACCGATCAACACGCTGGTCTATCCGAGCAACTGGGAGCTGTCAGCCGCTCGCGCCGGTCACGCGGTGCGCTACTTGGTGGAAAAGGGAGTCTCTCCCGAGAAACTAAGGGCTATCGGACAGGCCAGTTTTGAACCGATATCTCCGAACGACACGACAGAGAACCGCGCCGTGAACCGGCGGGTCGAGTTCATCTTTACCGAAGTGGAGGAGGGCGACGAGGCCTTGATCGAAGATCTGACCCAGCCCGCGTCCGAGTCGCCTGAAGGTACTGAATAAATGGACAAGAAGAAGCTCATCATGATCGGCGGCGCGACCGTCCTGCTCCTGGCCGGAGGCGGCGGCGCAGCCTACTACTTCGGCCTGTTCGGCGGGGGCGAAGAAGTGGAAGCCGCCAGTGCGGAACCGGTGGAGATTCCGGCCGGCTTACTGGAACTAGAACCGTTTCTGACCAACATCGCCGACAGGCAGAACGACCATGCCGCGCGATTGCAGGTCAAGTTGGTGATCGCGCCGGCAGAGCGCATCCCGGAGATTGAGGGCGACGTGCTGGTGATGGCGCGACTGCGGGACGACATCCTATCGCTGCTGGCCACCAAGTCGTACGGCGAGCTCAAGGGGCCGGAGGGCAAGGAGGCTTTCCGAGGAGAACTCTTTGAGGCCTTGAAAGCAGAGTTCGGAGACGCGGAGTTACAGGAAGTCCTCTTCGGCGACTTTATTGTGCAGTAGACCGGAAGCAGAGGAGTCGGCATAACTTTCGGACAGAGTGCGCGAAGATAGCTGGTGTGAGACTCCTACTTGTCGCACTGCTGACAACATCCGCGCTCGTCGCTTCAGACAAAGCAGTGGTGGTCGAGTTGTTCACCTCAGAAGGTTGCTCAAGTTGCCCGCCGGCGGATCACTTATTGGCGCAACTGCACCGGATTCAGCCGATCGAAGGGGTTCAGATTATCGTGCTGAGCGAGCACGTGGATTATTGGAACCGGCTGGGCTGGAAGGACCCGTTTTCTTCGAAGGCCTTTAGCGACCGGCAGAACTGGTATTCGATGCGCTGGCCGACGCGGGTGTATACGCCGCAGGCGGTGATCGACGGGCTGGTCGAGCGCGTGGGAAGCCAAGCGAAGAAGATCCAGAAGGTCATCGAGAGCGCGGCGCAGGAGCCGAAGGGGCGCGTGGAGATTTCGATCGCCGACGGTGAAGCCTTGGTGACGGTGAGCGATCTGCCGCGCAAATTGCCCGCGCAGGTTCGCTTCGCGCTGGTGGAGGACGACCTCTCAGTCGACGTCGAGCGCGGCGAGAACCGAGGACGACGTCTGGCGCACGTGGGCGTTGTACGTTCTTTTGAGACGCTGGGCGAGATCGCGCGGAAGGAGAGCGAACGCACGTTCAAGGCGCCGTTCGAGCTGTCGCCGGAGTGGAACGAGGAGAACGTGCGGCTGGTGGCGTTCGTCCAGGAGCGACGGACGCGAGCAATTGTGGCGGCAACGACGGTCCCGGTCAGTCGTCCAGAGACTTCGCCAACAGGTCCACAATCAGGCGAATAGACCGAACGGTCTGGCGGTCTCCGGTGGCGATACCGGCGACAATCTCGTCGCGGGCCTGCGAGGCGGTCAGTAGGCGGCGGCTGGTCTCTGGATCACCGGAATAGGCGAGAGCGGACTCGACGGACTCGAAGGCCGGCGTCGATGCGCTTTGGGCATCGCCCCAGCGTTCTTCCTGTGCGGCGAGCAAGAGTTGAGCCATTCGGCTGTGGGCGTCGGAGATCGCGGCTTGCGTCTCCAGTCGCTCTAGGCGGGCGTCGGCGTCGCGCAGTTGCAGGTAGGTCGGAATGAAGCCGATCAACAGACCGAGGACGAGGGCGGCGATTCCGACACGGGCGGGACTCATTCGAAGAAGACTCCTTTGTTTTCCAGCTCGAGGCTACGCCAACAATACCAGCTCGCGACGGTGCGGTAGGGTCGCCAGGCGTCGGAAGACTCTTCGCAGGCCTCTCGGTCGGGCAGTTCGTCCAGCGCAAAGAGATTCTTTATGGCCTGGCGGACGCCGAGGTCGAGCCAAGGGAGCACGTCCGGGCGTCCGAGCGAGAACATGAGAAACATCTGGGCGGTCCAGACGCCGATTCCCTTGACCTGGGTGAGTTGCTGGATGATCTCGTCGTCTGAGAGGCGGCCGATGCGATCGAGCCGGACGGCGCCTTGGTCTACCGATTCGGCTAGGCTGCGCAGGTACTTCGTCTTCTGGGCTGAGACGCCGGAGGCGCGATACTGGGCGTCGCTGAGGGCGCCGAGGCCCTCGGGAGTGAGTCGGCCTTCAGGGAGAGCGCCGAGGAGCCGGTCATGGATAGCCTTTGCCGCGTGGCCGGAGAGCTGCTGATAGAGGATGGAGCGGCCAAGCATGCCGAAGCGGTCGCGCTGCATCTTCAGGCGGCAGGGGCCGACTTCGGCGATGACCGCACGCAAACGGGGGCAATCCTTGCGCAACCCCTGAACGGCCTCTTCTCGTTGCTTGAGGGTCATTGGCACGTCTTCAATTCCGGAGATAGTCCGGCGAGGCGATAGGCGCCCAGCAGCGCGCCGAGATCGGGATCGAAGCGAGGCGGGCCGACGGCGCACCCCGGCACGACGCGCATGGAGCGACCGAAAGATTCCAGGACGGGCTGACTACGGAAGACTCCTCCGACGTAAGCGACGGGCACGGTCTCCATGGGCGGGAAGAGTTGGTTGCGAGCGGCGGCGGCGTAGCGGGCGAGGTCGGCGCCCGCCGTCTCCAGGATGCCCGCCGCCGCCGCGTCGCCTGCCTCGGCGGCTTGCGTCACGAGCGGCGCGAGAGCGGCAACGCGGCTGCGGGGCCAGGCGTCGGTGTAGAAGGCGTGCATGACGTCGTTGACGGTTTGGCACTGGGCGGCTGTGAGAAGAGAGTCTCTGAGCAGGGTGTCGGGCCCCCATCCCTCCTCCATGCGGAGCGCGGCGCGTACGGCTTGGCGAACGAGGTCAAAAGCGCCGCCTTCGTCGCCGAAGACATAGCCCCAGCCGCCGGCGCGCGCCTGGCGACCCGCGGCGTCCTGGGCCAGCGCGATGGAACCGGTGCCGGCGATGACCATCACGCCGGGACCGCCGCCGACGGCGCCGAGCAGGGCAGTGCGCGCATCGGTCGTGGTCTCTACCGAATCGGCCGCAATCAGGGCCTCAAGAATCGCCTGCTTGTCGGCGGGGCCGCCGCTCATCCCGAAGCAAGCGGCGCGGAAGCGAGTGGATTGCCAGTCAACCCCGGCCTCTGAGAGCGCAGCAGTAACGGCGTCGCGAACGGCCCCTTCGAGCTTGGCCCGGCCGTCCCCGGTCTTGACGTGATTGCAAGGGCCTGCCTTACCGCGGCCCAAGATCCGACCATCGGCATCGCCGACGACGGCCTTGGTGGCGCTCTGGCCGCCGTCGATACCGAGAAAGAGTTCGCTCACGCTCATCCAGTCAGCCCACGAGGGCTCGGCGATAGCAGTAATCGAAGAGCAGTTCCCACTCGAGTCGCTGAATGCGAAGGGCGTCCGGCTCGAGAGCCGGGTCTCTGCGGGCTTGCTCGCAGAGATCGATGAACCAGGAGGCGTCCCACTCTTTTTGGCTCTGCAAAGTGGCCGTCAGGGATGGATCCCGCAGCGTGAGGCGACCGGCTTCGGCGGCTAGAGTCGGGAACAGTTCATGGCGTCCGACGCGGCGGAACCAATACTTGGCGTTGGAGGCGTCAGGCTCCTGGCGGTGCATGATTCCGTGGAGGAAGGAGCCTGCGGGCGTGTCGATCGATTGAGAGAGTTCGTGCGACTCGTCCAAAGCAGAAAAGTAGAGAAACAGTGCGCTGCGGACACAGTCGGCGAAGTTCGGCTCAGCGAGTGATTCGCCGTCGAACAGCGCGTCGGCCTTGAGGCTTCGGAGTTCGTCCAGGCTCGGATGCGCGAGAGGAGACTGGGGAGCGAGCGACATCAATCGGCGCCCCTCCTCGACCTCATAGAGCAGGCGATGGACCGTCTCCGAGTAGTTGGCGAGATCGAACATCAGGGCCACGATAGCAGGGATCGGCGACACTGAGGGGATGGCCGCAACGACAGATCGCACGACCCTACGACGCTTGCCGGATCGAGGCGCGCACGACCGCGAAACGATCCACGCAATCTTGGATGCGGGGCTGGTGTGCCACGTCGGATTCGTCCACGACGGGCGTCCGGCAATCATTCCGACGGGATACGCGCGGGTGGGCGAGCACCTCTACCTCCATGGTTCGCGGAAGAACCGCGCACTGCTGGCGACGATCGGCGCAGAGTGCTGTCTGGAGGTGACGCTCCTAGATGGGATCGTGCTGGCGCGGTCGGCCTTCCACCACTCCTTCAACTATCGCTCGGCAGTGATCTACGGGAAGGGTGAAGAGGTTACGGAGACGGAGGAGAAGGAGCGTGCGCTGGAGCGATTCGTGGATCAAGTCACGCCGGGGCGAGCGGCCGATTGTCGGCTCCCGAGCGAGAAGGAGCTGCGGGCGACGTTGGTGGTGAAGGTTCCGCTGGACGAGGCGTCGGCAAAGATCCGCAGCGGGCCGCCCAAGGACGACGCGGAAGACATGGAGTTGCCGCATTGGGCGGGGGTGATGCCGGTTCGGGATGCTTGGGGACCGGCGGAGCCGGATACGGAGATTCCGCTGCCGGAGTACTTGAAAGAATTCGAGCGACGGTGAAGCGAGCCCAGCGCCACTCCCCTTGACAATCTACAAGACTGTGCTTATTGTGTAGATCGTCAAGGGGAGCCATGGGCGAATCCAACGACCTGTTGCAAGGAACACTCGACCTGCTCATCCTGCGTACGCTCCAACGGGGTGCGCGTCACGGGTGGGACATCGCGCAACGGATTCGGGACGTCTCCGACGAAGCGCTGCTTGTGCAGCAGGGCTCTCTCTACCCCGCCCTGCACCGCTTGGAGCACCAGGGCTGGATCGAGTCGACTTGGGGGGCCTCGGAGAACAAGCGACGGGCGAAGTTCTATTCACTCACCGGACCGGGTCGAAAGCGTCTCCGCGCGGAGACCGCCAAGTGGGAGCGGCTCTCGGCGGGCGTCAACTTGGTCCTGTCGGAAGGCTGACGACCATGCGCTTCTTACTGGAACTTCGTCAGCGTATCCGGTCCTTGTTGCGCCGCGGGGAGGCGGAATCGGCGCTGGACGAGGAGCTGCAATTTCACTTTGATCACCTGGTCGAGGAGAAGGTCGCCGAAGGTTTGGCTCCCGGCGAAGCCAAACGCGCCGCGCGTGTGGAGCTCGGCTTCCCGGCGCAAATCGCGGAAGAGTGCCGTGACTCCTGGGGCCTACGCGCGGTCGACGAGTTCTCTCGCGACCTGCGGCTTGCTTTGCGCGGCATGGCGGCCAATCCCGGTTTCGCCGTGATCGTGGCGACTACGTTGGCTCTGGGCATCGGCGTCAACACGGCCATATTTTCACTGGCGGACGCGGTGTTGTTAGAGGCCCTGCCTGTTCCCTCTCCCGACGAACTCCTGGTGGTCAAACGGCAGGACAAGGCGACAGGCAGGCGTCCCGGCAATTTCTCTTATCCGCTCTACAACGGCTTGCGCGAGACCGAGAACGTTCGCCTCTTCGCCGCGGGCTACCCCGGCGAGAGCGAAGTGACGTTTGAAGCCGGAGGGTCGCCGGAGCGCATTCGCATCCAATCCGTCACCGATGAGTTCTTCTCGATCCTCGGCGTCCAACCGCAACTCGGTCGTCTGCTCGGAGTCGACGAAGAGGTAGTCCCGGGAGCTTACCCCTACGCCGTCCTGAGCGACCGCTTCTGGCGCCGCCGTTTCGCCGCCGCGCCAAACGTCCTCGGCCGCTCGTTCCAACTCAACGATTCGGTCTTCACCATCATCGGAGTCGGCCCGCACGGCTTTGAGAGCATCGCACCTGGGACGACCGCTGACGTCTGGCTTCCCATCGCGATGCAGGAACAGATCGCGCCCGGCAGTTCGCGCATGTTCGAGCAGTACGGAGCTAACTGGATCACCGTGATGGGGCGCCGGGCCAATGGGGTCTCACACGAGGAGGCGACCGCAGCCCTCGACCTCGCCTACGCACGGCTTGAGGCGTCGCTCATCGAGCAAGGTAGTCCGGACGCCAGACGACTCACGAGCCAAACCCTCAGCGTGGAACCTGGCCGCTCCGGACTCGACGTTGTCCGCCGACAGTACGCTACGCCGCTACGGATTTTGATGGGCGTGGCTCTGTTGGTTCTTCTGTTGGCCTGTGCAAACGTCGCCGGCCTCATGCTGGCGCGGGCCGCCCAGCGCACCGACGAAACTGTGGTCCGCGCCGCCCTGGGCGCCTCACGTGGCCGCCTGGTGCGCCAATGGCTAACGGAGAGCCTGCTGCTCGCTGCTATCGGCGGAGTCGCGGGCGTGCTAGTGGCGCTGATCGCGGGCCCAGCCCTGGTCGCCGTGGCATCGATCGACGCGTCTCTGGTCGTCGACACGGGGCTGGACTGGAGGCTTCTGGCAATTGCCGTGGCCGCTTCCGCCTGCACCGCCATTGTGTTTGGGATCGGCCCTGCTCTGGCCGCGGGGCGCGCCGACGCCCGGGGCGCCCTCAACGGCGTGGGCCGACGGAGCACCGAGAGCAAGCAGCGTACACGCATCCGCTCAGGGCTGGCCGCTACCCAAGTCGCTGTCTCCGTGGTCCTCGTGTTCAGCGCTGGGCTGTTGCTCCAGAGCATCGGCAACCTTCGCAACGCCGAACGAGGCTTCAGCAGCAGCAACCTCCTCAGTCTTCGGACCGAGGCCCTCGGGGCCGACTATGCGTTCGCTCATGGGACCCAGCCGACGGAGGCAGAGCGTCGAGCCAGGCAAGAGCGCCTATCTCACCTCACCGATCGTTTGGTTCGGCGAGTGGAGGCGACCCCAGGCGTTCGGCGAGCGGTCGTCGCTCAGTGCGGGTTCTACGCGGGCTGCGAGGCCACAGCCGGGAACCAGATCATCGTCGACGGTGAGATACGAGAGACAGACCGTCAGATCCGACTTGGAAAAGCGACCGCTGGGTTCGTCGACGCACTCGGCATGCGTCTGCCTGCCGGCCGTGATTTCAACGAAACAGATCGACCCGGCACGCGCCGTGTCGTCATCTTGAATGCAACCGCCGCCGGTATGTTTTTTCCGGGCGAACGAGCTGTGGGGCGCACCTTCCTATGGAAAGGCGGCAAGACGGCGATGGAGGTCGTCGGCGTCGTCGCCGACGCTGACCACGACGGCCCGCGAACCGAGACGCCTCCCTTCGTCTATTCGCCTTTCGCACAACAACCGAGTCCAGTGCTCACCTTGATGGTCCGCACCGATGGGCCGCCGGGGGCGCTCACACAGGCCGTCCGCAGCGCGATAGCCGAGGTAGACCAGAGCTTGAACGTGAGGGCCGTCACCACCATCAGCGCCGGACTCGACTCCACGATCCGCAAGGAACTGATGCTCGGGCGCTTGACCACCGCTTTCGGGGCATTGGCGCTGCTGCTCACGGCCGTCGGCCTCGTGGGCGTCCTAGGCTACTCCGTCGCCAGAAGGACCAAAGAGTTCGGCGTGCGCATGGCGCTCGGCGCGCGGAGGGGGCAAATCGTCGCGGGGGTCGTGCGACAAACGACGGCACTCATTGCTGCCGGTCTGGTTGTTGGATTGCTTGGGGCCTGGGTCGCCGTCCGGTCCATCGAGAGCCTACTGTTCGGCGTTGAACCCACCGACAGCCGGGCGATCGTCGCCGCGTCCGCCGTCGCGATTCTACTCGGCGTATTATCCGCCGCCTTCCCCGCCCGGCGCGCCGCGTCGGTCGACCCTGCCGTGGCCCTCCGCTGGGAGTAGCAGCCGCGCCTTATTTTTGGGAGATGCGCTCTACGTCGGCGGCGGGTATCCAGGCGGTGCGGGCGTCGGGTAATGAGATCTGAGTCCAGCCTTGACGTTCGGCGAGGACCTCGACTTCCGCGCCGGCGTGCAGGGGGTCCGTAAAGGCCTCCTCGTAGCCGGAGCCGTCGCCTCGTCGCGCAATGGTCTGGGAGGCGACGATGACCCCGCTGGCATCGCCGCATTCTTGGATCGCTTGGGCGACCAAGGATCCGCCGAGCAACAACGAGACCACGCCGAAAGCGGAGACCTCGGGACCGAGCCAGGGCTTGGAGGCGAGCCTGCGGCGGATCAGTGCAGCCCAAAGCAGGGCCCAGACGATCGCAAACAGGATCATTCGAGTGCGGGAAGAGACGTCGTAGTGCCAGAAGGCGAGGATCTGGAGGACGCGCGTGCCTGTGGATCGCTCGAACCCATCGAGACGGCGTGAACGCGCGTAGCGGAGACTCTGGACCACGTCCGGATCGCCGGGCAAGTAGAGTTCGGCACGACGGTAGTGCAGGACGGCGCGTCCCAGGTCGCCCATGCGGAAGTAGGTATTGGCGAGGTTGTAGTGGAGACGCCCGTTGCGGATCTCGCCATCTTGGATGAGACGTTCATAGCGCAGGGCGGCGGATTGATAGAGATTGAAAGCGGCGGCGGCGTCGCGTTCGCGAATCTCGCCGGCCTGCCGGAAGACGTCATTCGCGTCAGTGAATAGGTCTTGAACCTGTTCCTGCGGGAGAGCGCCGAAGGATTGGGCTACACAGACGATTCCAACGAAAAGGAGACGCATCACAGCACCTCCTCCATTCCGGCCAGGGCCGCACGCCCGCGACGTTCGAGTTCGCCTCGGGCGCCCGGGGCGCCGCCGCCGAAGCGAGCCGCCTCGCAGGCGTCGAAGAGGAAGCGGAGATCCGCCAAGGCATCCCCGGGTACGCCGCGGTCGGCCAACTCGCTGCCGACGTCCACGTAGGTGAGCGCGCCGGGAGATCGCTCCAACAGCGCGCCCAGGTAGGCGCGCAGGGCCTCCAGAAGGCGCGCTTCAAACCCGTCTCCGGCGGAACTGAGAGCGGCGTCCAGCCTACGTCGAGCATCTGCCACACGGCGGGAGGCGACGCCGCCGCGGGCGCCGGCAAGCGTCCACGCCCAGAGCCCGAGGAACGCCGCGGGCGGGGCGGCCAACAGTAGAAACCAAAGCGGAGTTCTGGAGCGCTCCACGACTCCAGAGACTTGATCGACCAGTGCGTCGTCCTCCAGGTATTGGTGGGCGATTCCTTCGCGCCGAGTTCCAATCTCATTGGCAACGACAGCGGACTCGCCTGCTCCTTCCGCGTCCGCCGCCGTGACGATGCGCGCGCCGCTCACCTTCAGGGGGATCGCGGGGGCGACGGACTTTTGGTAGCGAGCCGTCTTGGGATTGAAGTAGTTTAACTCCAGGTCCGGGATCTCAGTGACTGAAGAAGACCGAGCTCGAATGGTCTGAGTAAAGACCTTTTCAGCCCCCCGTACCTCGCCCGCGGCCTGGGTGTCGGGAACCTGAAAGGACGCGATCAGCTGAGGCTGATCGGCGAGGGCGGGCAGGCGAACGTAGTCCAAGAACTCGGGCCCGGAGATCCTGACGGTAAGGGTCACGGGATCGCCGACGCTGACCTCGACGGGGGACGCCTCCGCGCTGATGGAGAACTCTCCGATCAGGCCGGAAAAGGGATCCGGGCGTCCGGCTTCAGGCAGCGGAAGGACCGTCAGCGTCGGAGAATTCGACGGAATGGAGAGGGGCTCAAAGGACTGCCTCGCTCCAAAGGCGTCGCCGCCGAAGCCGAAGGAATCGAGCAGGCTGCGGGAGCGGCGGCGGCTCACGGTCTGCGCTCGGAAGGTCATCACAGCCTCGTCGAGTCGCAACTGTCCCGGCGTTCGAGCGGCGAGAACCTTTTCAAACGAGACTGTCAGGTACTCGATGTTTCCGATGCGTCCGCGCCCCTTTCTGGCTACTACCTGACCGTCGTTGAGAGAGAGGTCGACGTACTCGGATTGGCGGCGAGGGTCGATGCGCAGACGCGGGTCGAGCACATTGAGATCGGGGTTCTCAAGCGCGGGCATGCTCAGGCGAAAAGTGTTGACGTTGCGACCGATGTACCAGGTGGTGGTCAGGACGACGGGTTGTCCGACGTAGACCCGACTCTCGGACAAGCTCATACGGAGCTTGAAATCCTCCTGCTCGGCAGGCGGACGAACAACGACCTTGACAGGCTCCGTGGTTGTTTCGCGGCTGCCTTCGCGAATTCGCAACGCGGGAATTGTGAGAATCCCTTGACGCTTGGGGGTGAGCTGGTAGCGGAGAACGTAGCCGCGACGCACCACTCGGCTCATCTGGCCGTTGACGACGGTGAATTGCTGGCTGTTCTGCGAGCCTCCCCCTCCCTCGGTCACCGCGAAATCTCGGCGGAGTTCGGAGAGATCGGGAGCATCGGGGGAATCGGTGCCGTCGATGCGAACGGACATGACGAACGGTTGGCCGATGTAGACGTTCTGACTCTCCACCAGCGTCACGGCGCGGAGGGTCTCTTGCGCCCGGCCGGCGCCCGCGCTGGAGACGAAGAGCGCTGCCACAGCGCAGACGATCCTGACTGAGGCGGGGATGCTCACCAGTCCTTATCCACCTTCTTGCCCTTGCCCAACAGGAGCATGCGCCGCTGCTTACGATCGAGACGCTCTTGGTTGAGCACGTCTTCGGGCGTCGTCTCCAGCGCTTGCGCACGGGGCGCTTCGTTCTCGCTTGGCGGAGATTGCTGAGGTTGGCCCTCGGCGGTCTGAGACTCCTGCTGGTCGGACTGTTGTGGGTCGCCCTGGAGGGCGTCGAGGGCTTGCTGGAGGCTCTCTTCCGCCTGCTGCTGTGAGGATTGCGCTTGTTGGAGCTGGTTCTGGCTGAGTTGCTGAGCGGCTTGCTGTTGCTGCTGAGCGGCTTGCTCTAGCTGCTGCTGAGCCTGGCCGCGTTGTTGCTGCTGCTCGGGCGAGGACTGCTGCGGGTCCTGCTGCATCTCACGGGACAGGTCGCGAGAATTCTGCTCGAGCTGCTCCTGCTCTTTGGAGAGTTGCTCCGACTCGTCCGACGGTTGCTGGTCTTGCGACTGCTCCTGCTGCTGCTGCTCCGCTTCGTCCTGGCTGCGCTCGCTGACGTCTTTCTGTTTCTCCAGCTGGTCGCGCAGCTTGTCGGCCATGTCTTGGTTGGACTGGCCTTGACCGCCTTGGGGCTGCTGCCGCATCTCTTCTAGAACCTGGCGGAGCACTCCCTTGGCTGTTTCCAAGTTGCGGCCGGCTTCTGACAGCGCAGGTTCCGTATTGAGAGCCGTCCGATAGTCGCCGATGGCCTGGCGGAGCGATTCCACCGCGGCTTGGGGGTTGGTTTGACGCTCGCCCTCGGCTTTGCGCACGAGCGCGTTGCCGAGGTTGTACTCGGCGGCAGCGGCTAAGGGGGCGTCGCCGTTCTGCCTGGCTTTGGCGGCGGCATCGCTGAAGGCGGTGACGGCGCCGGCGTGGTCGTCCTTGCGATAGAGGGCCGCGCCGCGATTGAAGGCGGCGTGGGGCGAGTCGGGGTCGGCGGCCGCGGCCTCGGCGTAGGCGGAGAGCGCGGCGTCGTACTCGTTGCGCTCATAAGCGGAGTTGCCCTCCTGTACGAGCGAGCGCACGGAGGCGGCCTGGGCGGGAAGCGCGGCGAGCACGAGGCAGAGCGGGACGAGGCGCGTCATGAGGAGCGCTCCCTGACGACCATTTCGCCGCAGAGCAAGAAGAAGCCGAGGGCTAGGAAGATCTGAAACTTCTCCTGATAGCGCTGTACGGTCTGCACGTCGATGTCGCGGCGCGAGGCGCTGAGGATGAGTTGGCGGTAGACATCGCCGAAGTCGATGGCGCCGGTGGCGACGTTGAGGTAGCGTCCGCCGGGTGTTTCCGCAGCCATCCGGCGGAGTGTGGCTGCGTCGAGACGAGACCACACCTCGGCACCGTCGTACTGCATGAACACCCGCTCTCCGCGCTCGTTCGACATCGGTATTCGGCGGCCGACGTTTTCATCGCCGAGACCGATTGCGATGAGACGGATACCGGCGGCGCCGACGGCTTGAGCCGCCTCCAAAGGAAAGCTGTCATGGTCTTCGCCGTCCGTGATCAAGACCACGTCGCGGTACTCGGTCTGGTCGCCGTCGAAGACATCCGACAGGGTCTTGCGCAGCGCGTCGCCGATCATGGTCCCGCCGACCGGAACACTGTCAGGCGACAGGTCTTCCAAGGCCATGCGAAAGAACCCGTAGTCCGACGTGAGAGGGCACTTGACTGAGGCGGCCCCGGCAAAGGCGACGAGGCCAACGCGATCGCCCGAGAGTCGCTCGATAGCGTCGCCAATGGCGAGTTTGGCTCGTTCCAAACGGTTCGGAGCCAGGTCTTGAGCCAGCATGCTGCGTGAGACGTCGAGAACGAAGACAACGTCGCGCCCGCGCCGCATGATTTCTTCATCGACCGGATTCCAGGCCGGGCGCGCCAGGCCGACAATGACGGCGGCGACGCCGAGGACGAGGAGCGCCTCCTTGCCGCGTCGACGGGCGCTGCTGATCGCCGGGCGAAGGCGCTGAAGCGTGGGTGAGTCGGCAAAGGAGCGGAGGGCTTCCTGGCGACTACGGGCCGCCCAATAGAGCAGTCCCAGGAGCGGCAAGAGCCCCCAGAGGAGATGGAGCATCTCGACGCGATAGAGCCGGACGTCGTTCAAAGCGGTGTTCACGGCAGCGTCCTCAACCAGGTGGAGCGCAGAGCGACGTCGATGCAGAGCAGCAGCAGCGCAGAGAGGGCGAAGGGCGTGAAAAGTTCGCGGTAGTCGAGGTAGCGGACGGCCTCGATCTCACTCTTCTCTAGTTGGTCGATCTCGCGGTAAACGTCCATAAGCGAGTCGGCGTCTCGGGCCAGCCGATAGATGCCGCCGGTAGATTCGGCAAGGCCGGTGAGGGCCTGGTCGTCGATTCCCGGCTGCTTGGGAATGGGCACGACGCCGAACATGGTGCGCATGTTGCGCTCCTCTCCGACGCTGATCGCGTAGACCTTGACGTCCCACTCTTTGGCCAGTGCGGCGGCCTCGGCGACGGAACGCTCTCCGGCGTTGTTCTCACCGTCGGTGAGCAAGATCACGACCTTGCTCTTGATTTCGTAGTCGGGCCGCTCGCCGGTCTTTCGTTCCAGAGTCTCTTCCGCTTTGCGTAGACGGGCGGCGGCTAGGGCGACCGCATCGCCGATCGCGGTGCCGTCTTCAGGCCGCTCATCGACGAGCTTGACGGTGCGGATGAGTTCGCCGAGAGTTCCGTGGGCGAGAGTCAGGGGGCAGATGGTATCGGGATAGCGGGCGAACGTGATCATCCCGATGAGGTCGTTCGGGCGCCCGGGGAGTTCGCCTGATCCGTCGACGAAATCCTCAAACACGCGCTTGACGACTTGCAGCCGATTGGAGCGCAATCCATGCCAGCGCATTTCCGCCCCCATGCTGGAGGAGCGATCCACCACCATCTCAATGGCGATACCGCGACTGAGGTCGCGGACTTTCTCCGTACCCATTTGGGGGCGAGCCAGAGCGACCACGAGCAACACGAGGGCGAAGGCGCGCAACAGGGTCGGCAAGGAGGTGAGCGTCTGTCTCGCTGTGGGGCGGACCTGCTGAAGCGAGGCGAGCGAGGAGAAGCGCAGCGCGGACTCGCGAAACAGGGCGCGGCGGCGCCACGCCGCCAGGATCACCAGCGGCAGCAGCACGAACATCCAAGGCGACTCGAAACGCAACAAGGCCGACTACTATTCTACGAGCCGGAGACGGGCGGCGGAGGAGGCGTCGTCTCGCGAATGAGGCGGCGGCAAAGCTCTACGCTGTCAGCGGCTTGGTCGGGCGCGGGGCTCAATTCAGCGAACTTCACGAGGTCCGCGTGTTCGAGGAACATCTTGAGCAGCGATTGGTGCGTGGGGCCGAGCACCTCGCCGGTCCGCAATTCCACGAGGAACTCCTCGGTAGTGCGCTCGGGAGCGTGGATACCATAACGATCCTCAACGTAGCGGCGGAGGATATTCGAGAGCAGTCCGTAGAAGAGTTTGTGTTCGCCCTTCTCCGCGAGGCGATCGGCGACCAGGCGGTCAATCGCGTCCAGGGCCGCCACGTGGGGCGGCGGGAGAGCCAACTGCGGCTCTTCGACGGATGCGCTCGACCGGCCCTGACGCCACCGATAGATCCCATAAGCGACAGCAGCGACCCCGAGTCCTCCGACAAGCCACCACCACCAGGGGATGGGAGCTTGAACAGGGCCGCGAATATCCAGTAGTTCCGCTTGCTCCGTCTCGCCGTCTAGGAGCGATTCAATCGTCACGGAGACGGGCTCAGAGGAGATGCGCTGAACGTCCCCGGCCGAGTCGGGCGGCCAGTGTTGAACTCCTATGGACGGGACAGTCAATTCTCCCGGGCCCAGCGTCTCTAACTCATAGCGGCGGACGAGTGAGACGCGTCCGTCCTCAAGCAGACGAGGCGGGTCGTTCTCCGAACGGTTGGCGAGCCAGTCTCCGGCGGGCAGGATCTCATCCGGGAACTGTGCCTTGCGAGACTCGGGGACGCGCAATTCAAGTTCGACGATCAGCGGCTCGCTGGTGGACAACGGATTCTTCGGGATGCGGAGGAAAAGCTCGGCGTCGGCAGACTCCGTCCGCTCCTCGATGGCCGGCGGCGTGGGTGCGGAAGACGAACCACCGCAGGCCGCCAGGACCATGAGCAAGAGGGCGGCGCAGGCGATCCTCACTGGCGCCCCTCACGGCGTTTGAAGAAGAGCATGAGGTCACGGACGTAGTCGTCGTTGGGCGACACTTCGATTTCATCGACGCCGGTTGCGCGGAAGAGATCGCGACGATTGGCTCGCCGGCGGTCGGCGAGTTCCGCGTACTGAGCGCGGCTGCGGGCGCTGGAGGAGTCGAAGGTCATTCGTCGGCCGGTTTCGGCGTCTTCCAATTCGATCAGGCCGACAGGAGGCAACTCACGCTCGCGCGGGTCGGTCACGGAGAGAGCGACCAGATCGTGGCGACGGGCCACGACGCGCAGTGGCTTGTCATAGCCTTCGTCCAAGAAATCCGAGATCAGGAAGACGATGGACCGGCGGTGAGAGACGCGCCCGAGGTAGTCAAGAGCCTGGCCTACGTCGGTTCCCTTCCCTTCCGGTTGGGCGCGGAGGAGTTCCCCGACGAGACGCAGAACGTGGGAAGAGCCTTTCTTGGGCGGGATGAACTTCTCAATGCGGTCGGTAAAGAGCAGGAGGCCGACTTTGTCGTTGTTCTTAATGGCGGAAAAAGCGAGCAGAGCCGACAGTTCGGCGGCGGTTTCATTCTTGAAGCGCTTGCCGGTGCCGAAGGCGCCGGAGCCGGAGAGATCGACGGCGAGGAGCACGGTGAGCTCGCGCTCCTCGACGAAGCGCTTGACGAAGGGACGGCCCATACGAGCGGTCACGTTCCAGTCGATGGTGCGGATCTCATCGCCGGGCGCGTATTCGCGGACCTCGTCGAACTCCATGCCGCGCCCCTTGAAGACGGAATGGTACTCGCCCGCGAGGACGTCGTTGACGGCGCGCGAGGTGGTGATCTCAATCAGGCGGATGCGCTTGGCGAGATCGGCGGAGATCATGGCACTTCAACCGCGTCCAGGATCTGACGAACGAGATCCTCCGCCGACTTCTCCTCCGCCTCCGCCTCGTAGGTGACGATCAGACGGTGGCGAAGGACGTCCATGGCGATGAGCTTGACGTCTTGGGGAGTGACGTAGCCGCGCCCAGCGAGCAGGGCGTGGGCCTTGGCGGCGAGGGCAAGGAAGATGGTCGCGCGCGGCGAGGCGCCGTAGCGGATGAGGTCGGCGATATCGAGGCGGTATTCCTTGGGGTTGCGCGTCGCCTCAACGAGGTTGACGATGTATTCCTCGACCTTGGGGTCGACGTAGATCTCGTCGGCCAACTGGCGCAGGCGGACGATGTCGGCGGGTTGAATGAGCGCTTCCACGTCGAGGTCCGGCGTGGACTTGGCCATGCGGCGGAGGATTTCGAGCTCCTGCTCCTTGGTGGGGTACTCGACCTTGGCCTTGAGCATGAAGCGGTCGACCTGGGCTTCTGGGAGGGGGTAGGTGCCCTCTTGGTCGATGGGATTCTGCGTAGCGAGGACGAGGAAGGGATCGGGCAGCGGGTAGGTCTGATCGCCGATGGTGACTTGGCGCTCTTGCATGGCTTCCAGCAAGGCGCTTTGTACTTTTGCGGGGGCGCGGTTGATTTCGTCGGCGAGGACGATATTGGCGAAGACGGGCCCCTTCTTGGTAGAGAATTCACCGTCCTTGGGGCTATAGATGAGCGTGCCGATGAGGTCGGCGGGGAGCAGGTCGGGAGTGAACTGAATTCGCTGAAAGGAGGCTTGGATGGCGCCGGCGAGAGTCGTCACCGAGAGGGTTTTTGCCAGTCCGGGCACGCCTTCAATCAGCACGTGCTGGTTGGAAAGCAACGCCAGGAGCAGACGGTCGACGAGTTCGCGCTGGCCGACAATGACTCCGGCGATCTCTTCGCGTATTCGACCAAGCAGAGCCGTCTCCGCGGCTACCTTTTCATTGATTTGCTGTACGTCGGTCGACACCGTTGACTCCTCTAGCGTTCTCTAGGAGAACTACAATCCTCTAGCTTACCCGCAGCCTTTCCCGCGTGCCAGAATAGGCGCGATGCAACGAATCGTACTGGTTCTGGTTCTATCCGCCGCCGCACTCCGCGCAGGGACTCCTCTGGACGATTATGTCGCTAAGCCGGACGACGCCTATCGGCACGAGTTGGTACGAACAATTGCGGGCGACGGGTACACGGCGCAAGTACATGAGCTCGTCTCCCAGCGATGGGCGACCCCGACCCCAGCGGACCGGGAATTGTGGACGCACTGGCTGATCCTCTATGTGCCGGACGGGGCGCGCCAATCGACCGGCTTGCTGTTTATCAACGGCGGATCGAACGGGCGCGAGGCTCCGACGAAGGCCGAAGACACTTTCGCCAAGATGGCGGTCGCGACCAAGACGGTGGTGGCGGACCTGAAGATGGTTCCCAATCAGCCGCTGAGCTATCCGGACGACGACTTCGGACCGCGGAAGGAAGACGAGCTGATTTCTTACAACTGGAGGCAGTACCTGGACGGCGGCGATCCGCAGTGGCTGACGCGGCTGCCGATGACGAAGTCCGCGGTGCGGGCGATGGATGCCGTGACGGAGATCACCGAAGGCGCCGTCGAGAAGTTCGTGGTGATGGGCGCCTCCAAGCGCGGTTGGACGACTTGGACGACGGCGGCGGTGGATGATCGCGTGGTTGGAATCGCGCCCCTGGTGATCGACATGCTGAACGTGGTTCCGTCGTTCGTCCACCACTACCGGGTCTACGGTTTTTGGGCGCCGGCGGTGGGCGACTATTTCCGCGAGGGGATCATGGACCGCTCGGAGACCACGGAGTACTCGCGTCTGATGGAGATCGTCGAACCCTACAGCTATCGCGATCGCTACACGATGCCGAAGTACCTGGTCCACGGGGCGGGCGATGAGTTCTTTATCCCCGATTCGTCGCAGTTCTACTTTGAGGCGTTGCCCGGTGAAAAGTACCTGCGGTACGTACCGAACACGGATCATTCACTGGGGGACTCCGATGCGATTGAAGGATTGATCGCGTTCTATGACGCCGTGGCGCATGGAAAGGCAAGGCCGCGGTTTGGTTGGAGTTTCGAGAGCGAAGGGTCGATCCTGGTCCAGCCCAAAGACCAACCCGCGACCGTAAAGCTATGGACCGCGCACAACCCCAAGCACAGAGACTTTCGACTGGAGAACGTAGGGAAGATCTGGAAGAGTACGGAACTGAAGCCGGATGCGGACGGGGTCTACCGAGCCCAGCCTGAGACGCCGGACGAGGGATTCCTGGCCTACTTTGTGGAGCTGACTTACGAGAGCACGATCGAGGACGTACCGTTCAAGTTCACGACGGGGGTGCGCGTGACGCCGGATCGCTACGACCATCCGCGTCCCGTGCCAGGCAGGACGAGTATCGGGCCGAAGAAGCGTTGAAGGAGTTCTCGATCTCCGTCGAGCCCAGTCGGCTGGCAGAATCGCTGCTGTGTGGGCGGAGTCCAATTTCGACCGCTGCCATGGCGTTTCGGGCACGGTATAATTCCTCCCGTGCCGCGCGTATTGACCAACGACGACTTCAAATTCTGGAAAGAGAACGGCTACGTGGTCGTCCACGAGGCGGCGCCGCGTGAAAACTGTCAAGCCGTAATCGATGCGATTTGGGAGTTCACCGGAATGGACCCGGACGACTCCGGCACCTGGTACCCGAAGCCGGAGCGGTTGAACGGGCTGCCGGAGTTGAACGGGGCGGGAATGGTGGAGATGTATCACCATCCGGCGTTGTGGGCGAATCGGCAGTTGCCTCGGATCCACGGGGCGTTCGCGGATGTTTGGGATACCGAGCATCTGTGGGTCACGATTGACCGAGTGAATTTCAATCCACCGAATCGGTCGGGATCGGAGTTTTCCGGGTTTATCCATTGGGACGTGGACACGTCGTTGGACCCGATTCCCTTTGACGTGCAGGCGATCTTGAGCTTGACGGACGTGGGCGAGGGCGACGGGGGATTCCAGTGCGTGGCGGGGATGCCGAACAGGCTGGAGGAGTGGATCAAGACGCAGCCCGAGGATCGCGATCCGTTTCGGCCGGACTTGACGGGGCTGGAGATTCGACCGGTGCCGATGCGCGCGGGGGATCTGCTGATTTGGGATAGTCGGCTAGCGCACGGAGTCAGTCCGAATACGTCGAACAAGCCGAGGATGGCGCAGTACTTGTCGATGTCGCCGGCGCAGGAGGGGAACCAGAAGGCGCGGGATTGGCGGATCGACTCTTGGTTGCATCGCAAGGCCCCCGACGGGGACGCGTTCCCCGGTGACCCTCGACGTTGGGAGGAGCGCTTTGGGACGACATGCGCGCTCAACCCGTTGGGGCGGAAGTTGCTGGGGTTGGATAGCTGGGAAGACGGCGCGGCGACTGAGGAAGAAGCGGGAGAGATGCGGCTGGCGCATATCCGCGGGCGAGGTCGGGCGACGCCGGGTTTCGCCGGCTAGGGTGCGGGCCAAGGGGCCGGCTAGTATTCTGAGTCCATGCGCGTACTTGCAGTTTCCATTTTCGCCCTCTCTCTGTTGGCTTGCGGCGGCTCTGAGCCGGAGCCTGTATCCAGCCGGGAATGGGTGGAATACGAGATGGAAGGCGAGGTCTTGGAGTTGAAGGACGCGGAGCAGATGATCGCGATCATCGACCATGGGCGGATTGGCGAATGGATGGGCGCGATGACGATGGGATTTCCGGTGAGGGATCGGGAAGAATTTGAAAAGCTGAGCGAGGGAGCGAAGATCAAGGCGGCGGTGATGGCGCGTGGGCACGCTGAGTACTACTTGGACAAGATTGAAGTCGTGGAAGGGGCGGAATAGCGTCGCTGCAGAGCGAAGCGCTTCGAACGTGCCGCGAGTTGCTTCAGAGCTCGATACCGCGATTCGTGCCGAGGCTCCGTTAGCGTCCCGTGTTGGCATTGAGTCGGTCGCGAAGTTCCTATGGGAAGGGCCCCTCTCGGTAGCAGGCTGGGCTAGGATCGCGACGTCCTAACGACCGCAAGGACGAATTCGAACCAATGGAAACGAGATGCTTAGGGTAACCGCTCTCGCCGAGTACGACGGCGAGATCGAGTGGAATTCCGACGAGTACGCATTGCCCGTATTCAGTGTTCGGGTGGGTAAGCTCAGCTCGGAGTCGACCGCCGCGTGGACGGTGGAGCCTCTTCGCCCGGCGCTGGCGGAGTCCAGCCTCCTAGAGGTCTACGTCCACTGCTCTGACGGCTCCCTGCGTAACATCGGGTTGATCGGCATCCGCACAGAGTGGATCGAGTTCGTCGACGACGATTACGAGTTCCTCAGCGAGGGAGTTAGGGGCATTCCCTTGGTAGACACCAAGCTCTGGGAAGACGCAGGCGTAGAGATGCGGAAAGGTACGCAACGGCCGATGATCACGGAGGGCATGCCGCTTCGGCTGTTCGTGGGCCAAAGTGCATACAGCCTCCAGATCGGCGAGGCGACAGAAACGAGCGAGGTCGTTGCATTCGACCAATTCAGATTGGGGCTGGACCGAGATCGTAACCTCAGGAGAATCGACGTCGTGGGCGTCAGCCCCGCCAAGATCCAGGGCATCGAGCACTACCGGCGGAGCCCGCCTGGCGGAATCCCTCCAATGAGGCCCGGATTGCTCCCCCGGTTGTGGTTCGAGATAGGCATACTCCTCCGTCGGCTCCGGTGGGCATGGTTGCTCTATCGATCTCGTTGAGCGCAGCTAGCGCGACGCTGAGCCGAGTGCCGCGGCCAGCGAGATTCGCCGCTCAGCCAGATGCGACCCGGCGAACGCTGCAACCCCGCTGGGGCTGCAAGAACGAAAGACGCTGCTAATCGTCTGAGATCGCCTTCTCGTGGCGGTCGATGGCACGCAGGATGCGCCTCACTGTTTCGGGCTGGGAGTCGGCAATGTTGCGGCGTTCGCCGACATCGATTCCCAGATCAAACAGCAGCGGAGGATCGTGCGTTTGATGGTTGTCGTAACCGCGCCACCCCAGCTGCTTCTCGGTTCCGAGCGATTCCCACGATTCGAACACTAGCTTGTAGCGCCCCACGCGATACGCCCACAGGTTTCCGGGCTGTCCGTAGAACGACCACTCTTCCCGGGGGCTGGCCGCCCCGCTCAACAGAGTCCTCGACAGGTCCACGGAGTCGTGGGTGCGATCTTTCGGCAGCGAGAAATCCACGATCGACGCGACTGTCGCAGGCAGGTCGACGTTGACTCCAATGCCGTCGATCACCGCGGGCTTGATTCGACCAGGAGACCAGAAGATCGTCGGCACGCGAAAGCCGCCTTCCCACGAAGTGATCTTGCCGTCGCGGAACGGTCCGGGCGATCCGCCGAGATCAAAGTACGTCAACCAGGGGCCGTTATCGCTGCTAAAGATGACTACGGTGTTCTCAGCCACGTCCGCTTTCTCGAGCGCGCCGATCACTTGCCCGACGGACCAGTCGACCTCTTCGATGACATCACCGTAAAGGCCGGCTTTGCTGTGACCTTCGAATTCAGGTGAGCGGAACAGTGGGACGTGCGGCATGCTGTGCCCGAGAAACAAGAAGAACGGACCGTCCGCGTGATCTTCGATCCACTTCACGGACTCTTCGGTGTAGCGCTTGGTCAGCAGCGGCTGATAGGCCGGCGTCTCGATCGCGTCGCGCTGACGGTAGAGGGAGATCGGAAAATCTTCGCTGGTGGAAGCCTTGATGTTGTCGTAGGTGCGTTCGAAGCCCTCGCGGAGCGGGGCGTCGTTACTTCCGACGAGACCGAAGAAGTCGTCGAACCCCTGGTCGTTGGGGTGCGAGCCTTGGTAGTCGAATTTGCTGCTCAGTCCCCACTTGCCGACGTAGCCGGTTGCATACCCCTCATTCTTGAGCATCTCGGCCAACGTAGTTTCGTCGTTCGGCAGGTTTGCCCACACATTCTTGCCGTTGCCGTGAACGCGGATGGGCATACGCCCGGTTAGCAGCGCCACGCGGCTCGGATTGCACATCGGCGCGGAGGAGTAGAACGAGGTCCAGCGCTGTCCTTCCCGCGCGATACGGTCGATATTGGGAGTCCGGATCAGCGGGTGGCCGTTGATCGAGAGGTCGCCGTAGCCGAGGTCGTCGGCGAGGATGACAACGATGTTGGGTTTGGCCGACACGTATCCGGCGCCAACAATGAATGTGAGGAGGAAGAGTAAGAGTCTATGCATCGCGCGTAGGTCCTATTCGCGCAGGACCTCTATCCGGGGGTGATTCGCACCACTCGTGTCGGCAAATCGCCATGATACTTGGCCGCCGCTCGCTCTCAGAGGCCGGTTCGCCGACGCTCTGACGCCGGTGGTCTAGAACGTGATCGGAACCGGGGAGCGCTACTCCACGCGTTCCATGGTCCATTGGCGGAGTTGGCTGTCGGCGGAGTGGCGGTCGCGGGTGATGAGGCGGTCGGCGGTGACTTCGAAATCGACGCGAACAACACGACCACGTCGGTTCGGATGAGTTGTCTCTTTCCATTCGTACTTGGAGTACGCGCCGATCCGAGGAGCTAGGGCGATTGAACCGCCACGTAGGGCCCGGTTGCCGAGGGGCGGCCTGCGATCGTGACAATCACTGCGTGATTGCCCGCTGGGGCGTTCGGGGGGATTCTGACCACGAGTTGGTAGAGGCCCGCGCAGCAGGGCGCAACCCCGACGTAGAACATGTCCTCGGGCGGGATGGGGATTCCGCCGATGGTCACTTGCACGTCGTCGGTCGCGAGCGTCGCCTGGGCTCCAGGTACCTGTCCGGCTGCGAAACTCGGTTGGGTCGCTCCGAAACCGGTCGCGAACAGGCTGACGAACTCGCCGGGAGCCGCCGGCGTGGTGACTACGGCCTCGCCAAACAACCCTACTGGTCCGACGAACGACGCTCCATCTTGATGGAGGGCAGCGATGGGATTGTCGCCTGCTGGGTTGTTCACGAAGTTGAAGAACGCAGGCGCCGCGGGGCCGATGTGAATGCGCTCCGGCTCGCTCGCTTGCTCGTTGCCGGAACCGCATCCGCGGATGACGCGAAAGGAGGCGTATCCGGTCGGCAGGGAGTGCGGATTCTGGAAGTTGATTTGGCCGGGAAGGACGGCGAAGATCGGAGCGCGCATTCCCTCGACTTCGAGGCACGTTCCGGCGAGCTGCGTGGTCACCCGCCCGTTTCCGTCCACCTCCGGCGCTAGCGCCTGCGTTCCCGGCGGAGCGAAATTGGATCCGAAGGCGGTCATGATCGAACTGGGCGCGCCCACGCGCAGCGTGGGCGTACCCGTGGCTTGGACCACTCCGCGGCAGCCGATCGCCGGCTCGTCTAGGTCGACGCTTAGGTCGATCTTCGTTACGAAGGCGTCGCTGCGCCCGTCGCCCGACGCGGATGCCGTCTGGACCGAGCCGGTGGTGACGGGGAAATCCTTCGAGCTGGTCTTGCCCGTGAGGTAGGGGTTGCATGCGCCGTCGACGGCCACCGCGTTCGCCTCATCGACGTCGTCTCCGCCGCCGATCCCGAAGAACGCGAGCGGTCCGGAGCCGTCGGTTCGCAACTTCGCGAACATCGCCGAGCGGCTGTCGGGTTCACCCGCGGCGCCGGGGATCTCGTTGACGGTTTCGAGATCGCGCGCCGACTGCGTGTTGCCTGCGACATAGGCGTGGCCGGCCGTGTCGACGGCGATGCCGAATAGGGCGTCCGTGCGAGCCCCGCCGACGTAGGTCGAGTAGACGAGCGCGTCGCCGTTGCGACTGAACTTCGTGACGAAGCCCTCCGCACTCTCAACGTCCACCCTCCAGGCGGACGCGGTCACGGGGAACGTGCCGCCGGCGGCCGATGAGGTCTCACCGGCTACGTACGCGTTCCCGCCGACGTCGACCGCGACGTCGTGCCCCCAGTCCGAGCTCGCTCCGCCGAGGAACGTCGAATAGACGACCCTGCCATCCTCCGGATCGAACTTGGCGAGGAATCCGTCGATGCCTCCGCCAGGAGCGGTCTGGAAGGCGCCCGGCGTTGTCGGGAAGTCGCTCGCGAGGGTGTGCCCGGTCACGTAGACGTTCCCCTCGGCGTCCACGGCGATCCCTTCGCCGACATCTCGGTCCGCCGCTCCACCCCAGTACGTCGAGAAGAGCAGCGCGGATCCGTCTTGGTTGAGCTTGGATACGTAGATCTCGGGTAGGTTGCTGGATCGCTCGGGCCGCGGGGCGTTGGCCGTCGTGGGGAACTCCGCGGAGGGGGTTTGGCCCGTGACGTAGGCGAACCCGTCGGCGTCCACCGCGATGTCGCCCCCCGACTCGCCGCCGTCGCCCAAGAACGTGCTGTAGACCAACTGGGAGCCGTCCGGCGAGAGCTTGGCTACGAAGGTCGTGTTGCCGAGGGATTCCGTCTTGAAGGCGCCGGGCGTGACTGGGAAGTCGGTGACCCCGCGGGCATCGCCCGTGAGGTACACGGCGCCCTCCTGGTCGACGGCGACGCCGTACGCCGAGTGGCCTCCGGGGCCGAGGTACGTGGAGAAGACGACCTGGTCGCCCGCAGGATTGATCTTGGTGATGAAGGCGTTGCGATCGGGCGCCTCGTCGTCGGCCGGAAAGCTTCCCGGAGTCGTGGGGAAGTCGAGCGAAGTCGTCTCGCCGACGATGTAGGCGGCTCCGTCGTCGTCCACCGCGACGTCGAATCCCGTAGCCTCATCCGTGCCGTTCAGGTAGGTGGAGTAGGAGATGACGGGATCGATGACGAGCGGTCTGGCTGGATCGTAATCGGCGACCTCGAAGCCGACTGTGGCCGAATCCAGCAGACGCCAGCGGCCGTCCACGATCGTGCGCTCTCGATGACTTGGGTCGTTCGCGCGCTTCGATTCAGCGGGCTGATAGACGAAGGGGCGGTGTTGGATGACTTCTCGGTCGCCGAGCGTGGCGATTAGGCGGCCCGAATCATCGATCGCCAAGGCGTCGGCGCCGTCGAGAGTGAGGGTTACCGCGCCTGGATCGGCTCCCGGAGCAACGACGAAATCGTATTCGAATTTCTCCTCGTTGCCATAGAAGACGAGATCGATGCCGGGGTGCACGTCCTCGTAGAGAACTTTCGCGTAGTGGGGGACGTCGGTCACCCAATGGCTAGCATCACGGCCGCGGAAGTAGTGCGAACGGCCGGTCTGTAGGTCCGTCCCCGCGACGCGGCACGGGTTGTTCGCACCGCTGAAACGCATCCGCAGAAAGGATGTCGTCCGCTTCGACGGGGCGGCCGTTTCTGAGAGGGACGACGACCCTGGACCGTCGAGCTGAAGGAGAGCTTCCGAGCAGGTCAGATAGAGAATCTTTCCCTGGCTGCGCGCGATATACCGGATCGACGACGCGGCTTGGCCCTGGTTTCGCTCAAAGTAGGGCGCGGGAGATGCCTTCGTAGCCGCGGCAGGCCAAAGAACGAACCCGATGAAGAGCGCCGCAGCCGCGCTTCGAACAGACGAGGAAAGCGTGGACCAGAGCATGACGAGAGCCTCCTGGGAGTAAGTATTCGGATGAGAGAGCAGCGTTCGACTAATACACGTAATACACGGAGTGAGTCTAGACTAGGCGATCGAGGCCGCTCGGGCAAGGCTACAGCCTATATTCGGAATTTGCCGGAGGCACGCCTCCGAGTCGCGACCAGAGAAACCCCGCGCAAAGAGCCATCCGGCAGCTACCAGAAGTGCTTGCGGCGCTAGTTGCTACTCGGCGGGGTGGCGTGAATTAAGGACAAGCGCTACTCGACGCGTTCCATGGTCCATTGGCGGAGTTGGCCGTCGGCGGAGTGGCGGTCGCGGGTGATGAGCCGGTCGGCGGTGACTTCGAATTCGGTCTCGAAGGTTTGGCCCTCGTAGTGGGCTGAGAGTGCGACGACGTTGGTGCGGGTGAGCTTGTCGCCCTCCATTGCGTACTTGTAGAAGCCGGCGCCGATGGGCTGTTGGGACATGACTTCGTCGACGGTCATGTCTGAGAGGGATTTTTCGAGCTTGGGGCGGTCGGAGCCGGCGAGGATGATCATCTCGTGGGAGGCGGTGTACATGTGGAACTCGCGGTTGAGCGGCTGGACTTCGCCGGTGTCGAGGTTCTTGATCTCCAGGACGTGCCAGAGGCCTTGGAGTTGCTCGTGAGCGGTGGGCTCGGCGGGAGCTTCGGCGACGGGTTCGGGAGCGGGGCCGGCGCAGGCGGCGATCAGGAGGAGCGCGGAAACGAGCAGGGTTCGCATGGGCGAAAGTCTAATCGTTAGTCGGAGCGAATGTCGAGGGCCAGAAGATCAGAAGGAGGCTCTTGCTCGAAGATGAGAGACGATTCTAGAGCGGTTTCACGCCCGGTTCTGAGCCGGAGAAGGACGGCGGCGATCGCGAGTGCGGCGAACGCCTTCGCGTATTCGACAGGATCAGCAAGAGCTTCCATCTCGATCTTGACGCCGACGTCGGTCATTCCCATCAGGATGAGAATGAGAGCGGCCGCAGTGAGATGCATTTGGGCTTTGCCGGGTAGGTACGAGCAGGTGAAGGGAATCTTCTTGAATCGAAAGAGGGCTAGGTCAGTGAGTGCCGAGCCGAGCATCAGCAGCAGAAGCAGATGGCCCAGGACCGGCCAAGCAGGCCACAGCGGCGCCAAAATGGCGGCGGCCACGGCGCTTGCGGGTAGAACAGCCGCCAGAAAGAGGAACCTTCTGTTGACCTCAAGGTAGTCGCGGGCCGGTCGGGCTGCGACCGTTCGAAAAACCCAGTTGGCACGCAGGCTAGCGGGTAGCGTGAACGCAACCCGCATGCCGACGACGGCGAAAGACAAGAGGACCACGGTGGCGATGAGTAGCGGGCGGTTGACCTCATGCCAAGCGTAGTCGGCGAGCCCCTGCGGACCGTAGAGCACCGATCTACTGAAAGTGAGCGCGATGGCGGCGCCGATGCCGAGGTAGCAAGCGAGGACGAGCCGATGCTGGCGGCTGCGCAAGAGCGTCCGGGTAGAGAAGTGCGACACGGCGGTCAGCAGGTGGTCTCCTACGGCGGGAAGGCGCGCGAAGCGGCCCGTCCCGGGTCGAACGTCCGGCTCCTCGACGATCCGGCGCATGGTTCGGAGGTAGGAGAGCAGGAACACGGTCGCGACGGCTGCGAGCGTGAGGCCAAGAGCGACCCAGGCGCGTTCGGCGAGCGGCTCAAGCAGCGGCTGAGAGGAGCCGTTGAGCTGATTGAAGAGGCCGAGGAACCAGTAAGACGGGAACCATGAGACGAAGGCGTGGTTGGCGGGGTCGGCAATCGAGGCGGGCGTGATCAGGCTTGGGCGGAGGCAGTAGGCGGCGAGTATGACGCAGAACGTCGTCAATTGGAGGACGCCCGAGAGTCTCAAGAAGAGCTGACGGGAGAGGAACTGGGCGGCCAGACCCTGCAGCGCCAAGATTGCGCCGAAGACGAAGGCCCCAGCCGCCAGCATCGTGACCCAGAATGCGAGGAAGGCTTGGACGAAGCCCAGGACGCCGAAAGACTTGCCGATCGCGAGCGGGTAACTGAGTCCGGTGAAGACGTGAAGCGCGAGGACGGTCATCGCAAGCGCCGTCGCCATGGAGGCTAGTTTGGCGAGGAAGACAGTACGTCGCCGCACAGGCAACGGAGTGAGCACGAAGACGTCGCGAGGGAGCGGAAGAACGGCATCCCAGGACAGGACGGCGAATAGACCGACCACGGCCATGGTGGTGGCGATGAGGAAGTGCTCGTCGACCCAGGCAGTAGTCAGCTTCTGGGCAGCAGGAGACGTGCTGCGAAGGACTCGTAGAGCTCCGTTGCAGAACATCAGGCTCATGGCCGCGAGGAGCGCCGCGAATTGGCCGAGGAGCTTCTGCACGTCGGCGCGAGCGGAGAGGATTTCAAGATCGACAATGCCGAAGAGAAACTCGCGATAGAGGACGCGAAACGGCGTCGGCGAATCGGCGGGGGCGGTCATTTAGGCTTCGATCAGGTCGGCGAGGCGGGAGGAGATCGCGTTGGTGTCTTGGTCGACGGCGAGTTGAGAGAAGATCTCCTCGAGGGTCGATTGAGCCATGAGCGTACGCAGGTGCTCAACGGAATCGTCGGCGACCACTTGCCCACGATGGAGGATGACGACACGGGCGCAGAGGCGCTCGACGGTTTCGAGTTCGTGGGAACTGAATAGGACGACCTTGCCGCGAGCGGCGAGTTCTTGAATGAGACTGCGCAAGATGAGGGCGGAGTTGACGTCGAGGCCGGAAAAAGGCTCGTCGAGAAGGACGAGGTCGGGGTTATGGATGAGCGCCGCGATGAGCAGGATCTTCTGACGCATCCCCTTCGAATAGGCGGAGATGGGCGAGTGGCGGTCGCCATGGAGTCCGAAGAGTTGGAGCATCTCATCAATGCGTTCGGCGGTCGGGGCAACGGGAATGGCGCGGAGCTGGGAAACCATCGTGAGGTACTCCGAGCCCGAGAGGTGGACGTAGAGATGCGGCTCCTCGGGGACGTAGCCCATGCGCTGCTTGAAGGCGATGGCATCGCGAAGGACCGGGGCGCCGTCGAAGAGGATGCGGCCTTCGGTGGGTTCGAACAGGCCGGTGATCATCTTCATCGTGGTCGACTTCCCGGAGCCGTTTGGCCCTAGGTAGCCGGTGACTTCTCCAGGGGCTGCTTGGAAGCTGACGTTGGAGACGGCAGCGACGCTTGCAAAGCGTTTGGTGACCGATTGAAGTTCGAGCATGGGCGTGGCCGCTCTCCGTGTAGCAGGGCGGCCCCAGTGCTGGACACCGGATGGGTGGAGAAAGTTCCCGCGATTAGAGCGCGGTCTGCGTTATGCAGCGCGCAGGGCTTGTGCCGTCTATTGGAGCTTGCCACCGGGCTCTTGCTTCGCAAGTCGCCCCGGAGGCGGGACTGAAGTCCCTTTGCGGGCTGAAGCCCGCGCCACTGGGGCTACTGAGGCCAGTCGAGGGTGTCGCCGATGGCTACGGGCGGGCCGGTGATGCGGACGGTTCGGCGCTCGCCGTCGGGGAATTCCACGATGGCTAGTTGATAGGAACCTTCCGCCGTGTGGACGGTTGTGTGCGTGTAGACGCGGGCCTTCATAGCGAAAAGACTCCGACGACGGCGGTGGCCCCGGATCCGCCGAGGTTTTGGGTCAAACCGATTCGCGGGTCGGCGACTTGCCGCTTGCCGGCTTCGCCGCGCAGTTGCCAGAAGCATTCGGCGATTTGGGCGACGCCGGTGGCGCCGACTGGGTGGCCCTTGGACTTCAACCCGCCGGAGGAGTTGATGGGGAGGCGTCCTGCCAGAGCGGTCTCACCGGCAAGGGTCGCGGGAGCGGCTTGCCCCGGGGAGAAGAATCCCAGGTCTTCGGCAGCGATCAGTTCGGCGACGGTGAAGCAGTCGTGGAGTTCCGCGAAGCTGACGTCTGTAGGGCTGACGCCCGAGGCGGCGTAGGCCTTCTCCGCCGCCTTGCGGACGGCCGGGAAAGTGGTGATGTCGGGTTTCTGATCGAGAGCGAGGCGATCCGAAGCCATGCCGACGCCGCGAACGCGCACCGGGTTGTCAGTCCAGGGCTCCGCGGCGATCAGGATTGCGGCGGCGCCGTCGCTGATAAGGGAGCAGTCATAGAGGCCGAGCGGGTCGGCGATCATGCGGGCTTCGAGCGCCTTCTCGCGCGTAATGGGTTTGCGCATGTGGGCGCGCGGGTTGAGGGCGCCGTTAGCGTGGTTCTTGACGGCCACTGCGGCGAGGCATTCCCGGTCGAGGCCATGCTCATGGAGATAGCGCTGGGCGATCAGGCCGAAGAGGGCAGGAAAGGTCGCACCGTGGACGGCTTCGCGCTCGACGTCGCCGGCGGCGGCGAGGATCTCGCCGGTCTCCTCGGTGGTCGCCGTGGACATCTGCTCGACGCCGATGACGAGAGCGCAATCGTGGACGCCTCCGGCGACGGCGGCCCAGGCTTGATAGAAGGCCGCGCCGGAGGAAGCGCAGGCGGCTTCGACGCGCATGGCCGGAACGCCTTCCAACCCCAGACCGGACGCAATCCACGGCGCCAGGTGATTGCGGCCAGTGAAGGAGGGACCCGCGAAGTTGCCGACGTAGAGGGCGTCGACGCGGCGCGGGTCGCAAGGGGCCGCCTCGAGGCATTGGACGCCTGCGTCTCGGGCCAAACCCTCGATGTTACGCTCAGGGAAAGACCCGAAAGGCGTCATCCCGGCGGAAACGATGGAAACTGCTCGCACGGAAAGATTGGGAATATTATTCCACGCAGGCCGCCCCCGCGCCGTCATCCATATGCAAGCGACGGTGCAGGAAGGATGGCGACTCCCTTGTGGTCAGCAACTATGGACGGCGAACGGCCCACGACGCTAGCAGTCGACGCGGCCGCCTCCAGCGACGCCGAGTTCGTTGAGGCGCACATGCGCCGGGTGTTCCGCCTGATCTACCGCGTGGTGGGCAACGTGCCGGATTCGCAGGACCTGGTCCAGGAAGCGTTTATCAAGGCGTTCAAGCGACGGGACCAGCTCAAGGACCCGGAGCGGGCGGCCCAGTGGCTAGGGCGGATCGCCGTGAATACGGCTCTAGATTTTGTGAGGAAGCGGAAGCGGGTCGTCTTTGAAGAGATTGAGAAGGCCCCCGAGCAGCCGCAAGAAAGCCCCGAACAAGCGGTGCTGCGCGGCGAGAAGCGCAAGTATCTGGAAGACGGGCTACGGCTGCTTTCAGAGCGGGAGCGCGCCGCGCTGATCCTGCGTGACGTGGAGGGGCTGCCGGCAGTGGAAGTCGCAAAGCAGCTGGACTGCTCGCCCGCCACCGTGCGCTCGCACATCGCGAACGCCCGGGTGAAGTTTAAGAAGTACATGGAAGGGAGGAGATCATGAGCGTCTTCTTCCTCAAACACCCGGACGAGCGAGACCTGGCGCTGTTTGCGGGGGGCGAGGCGGGACCGTTTGAGCGTTGGCGCATTGAACGGCACTTGGAATCGTGCCCGCGCTGCAAGAGTGAGACGGCGAGCTTCTTCCACTTGCAGGAAGAGCTGAGCCCGCTGGCCGAGTTGCCTGAAGTCGACTGGAACGCGCTGGCCGAATCCATTGAAGAGGCCTTGCCGACGGCGGAAGCGGCCGTCGGTGAGGAGCGGCGAACCTTGGTTCCGGCTTGGGGATACGGCCTGGCGGCGGCTTGTGCAGCGGTTGTGTTGGCGCTGGTGGTACAGACGCCTTGGAGCCAACCGGAGTCCGCGGCGGTCTCTGAGACGGCTTCCTTAGGCATGCAGGAGAAGAAGCTGGAGCAGCCGAAGGAGTTGGCTGAATCGCTTGCGACCGAAGCGAGAGCTAAGAGCGATCTGCGAGCAGAGCCTGAAACTTTCGGATCTGCGGCGGTGGGGCAAGAACTCACTTCGGCGGATGGGGACAACGCGGCAGAGCTGGACCAGTTGGCGGTCGTGAGCGCCGGTGCGCGTGCCGACCTCATGCCTTCAGCCGGCGCGTTTGCGGATTCCGCAGTCGGCGGCGACCGCATGGAGTACGGGCGGGATGGATTCACGGAGATCGTGGCCGTCTCCGACGACGGAGTGCTGACGATCACGGAGGTCTATGCGCAATAGACGTTCCATCTTTCGGTTGGCCGCTCTGGGATTGTTCGCCGCAACGCTGCAGGCGCAGGCGCCGGCGTGGCAAGATCCGGCTCGGGCCATCACGGTTCGCGCGAAGCAGTCTCCGCTGGAGGTCGCTTCGCGCGACTGTTCGGCAAGCGAGATCCGTCCGCGCGGCGGGGCCGTGGTGCTGGATCTGAATTGCCGGCTTGAGTTGCGCAACAGCGCGCAGAAGGCGATCCGTGGGGCTGCGCTCGCCGTCAGTACCCTGCCCTCTTCCTCAACGGCGGGAGGGCGTGCCTCGGTTTTTGCACCGTCGTTGAACGTGGCTCCGGGAGACGCTTTTCCGATTGAGATCCGAGTCCGGCTGGTTCGTCCTCTGCCGGGGCAAGAAGGGCCGCTTGCGGAGATCGCGGTGGACGGCGTGCTGTTCGCCGACTTGGCCTTTGCGGGGATCGACAAGGCGGGCTCGTCCGAGCGCTTGACTCGCTACGAGTCGGCGGCGCGGCAGGATCGCTCACGACTGCGATCGTTGCTGGCCGATGCCGGGAAAGAAGGATTGCGCGGGGAGATGCTGGCGACGCTGGAACGGCGTGCGAGACGGCCGACGCTCGAAGCTCGACTCTCGGGCGGCTCAGGCCGAGCGGTCGTCGCTTCAGCCGAGGCGCGGAATCGCGTGGCGTTGGCGCTCGTCAATTTTGACCAAGCGCCGGTGCGATTGCTGTCGGGAGAGGTCCAGGGCGGCTCCTTGAGCGACGCGCCGGGGCTGCAGATTCGCAATCTTTCGGGCAAGCCGGTGCGCGGTTTGGAATTCGCGTGGCTGGTCTCAGACGAGACGGGGCGTCGCGAGCGGGCGGCGGCAGTGCGGTTTTCAGATCTCTCGATCGCGCCCGGAGCGGAGGCCGACGTACGATCGGGTCGCCGGTACGAGCTGCGACGGCGAGCGGGCGGAACGTTTGAGCCGTCGGCGATGAGCGGCTACCTGCGTAGCGTTGAGTTCGCGGACGGGAGCCGTTGGTCGGCCTCGCACGCCGAGTTGGCAGCGACCTCGCTGTTGCAATTTGAGCCGGTGACGCCGGAGGAGCTTCGACTGGCGTCTGTCTACCGGCGTGAAGGGCTGGAGGGCCTGGTTCGCGAGTTAGAGCGGATGCGCTAGGTCGGCCTAGTTGCCGGCCGAATAACCGTTGGCGATGTCCCGCTGCATCTTGCGGTAACGCCGATAGCCGACGAACAGAATGAGGATCCCCAGTCCGATGAAGGATCCTCCGATCACGTCATAGAAAGCAACCCCGAAGGCGAGGTTGGGGTGGAGACCGGGCAGATGCAAGGCGCTGGCGCCGGTCAAAATCATCGCCAGGGACGTGCGCACGTAGGCCAGGAGCGTACGCTCGTTGGCGAGGATGGTGCGATTGGCGGCGAGATCGGTGCGAATCACGGCCGTGGAAGGGTCGGGGACTTGGGTCACGGGCTGACCCTTTACGATATCAAGTCGCCCTCACCGGTCGTCGTCAGGCTCCTCGTGGGAAGAGGAGAGCCACCCTCTGCGGTAGAAGAAACCGACCATCGCCGCCGCGGCCGCGAACATCACGCCGATTAAGACAAAGTAGCCGTTGTGGAAATGAAGCTCGGGCATGTGGTCGAAGTTCATTCCGTAGACAGCCGCCAGAAAGTTCAAAGGAATAAAGATACTGGCCATGATGGTGAGCACCTTCATGACGTCGTTCGTACGATTGCCGACCGACGACAACCAGGTGGAGGAAATCCCTGCGACGATCTCGCGGTAGGAGTCGACGACTTCGGCCGCCTGGCGGACGTGATCTTGCACGTCGCGCAGGTGGAGAAGCATGGCCTCGCCGAGCATCTCGTTCTCGGACATCGCTAAGGCGTTGAGCGCTTCTCGTTGGGGCCACAGGACTCGACGGAGTCGAAGCAGCGACGTTCGGACCCGGTTCGTGCGGCGAAGAGTGGACTTCTGGGGATTCTCCAGCGCCTGGTCCTCTAACTCCGCCAGCAGCTCGCCTATCTCCTCAAGGAGCGGGAAATAGTGATCGGCGGCCACGTCCAGGGCGGCGTAGGCCAAGTAGTCGCCGCCCTGTTGGCGCAGCAATCCCTTCCCAGCGTGCAGCCGTTTCTTGACTGCATCGAAAGCGTCGTTGTGGGTTTCTTGGATAGTGATAACCCAGCTCTTCGCAAAGATGATACTGATCTGCGGCAGAGCAATCTTCTCGGGCGGTCCGGTGGGGTTCCGAGTCACGACAAAAAAGCAATTGTCGAACGGCTCTACCTTGGGCCGCTGGGGGACGGTGAATATGTCTTCGACGGCTAGACGATGCAATCCGAAGAGTTCCGCCACCCCTTGGATTCGTTCGACAGATGCGAGCCCCTGAATGTCAATCCAAGTCATCTCACGTCGGGCAAGTATTTCCGGCAGATCGTCGATCGAAGGTTCATCGATCTCCTCAACGCCGTCTGGTCCATAGCTGATGGCACGCAGCTTGGTGGGCTCCGCATCGGCGGGCGCGGAAAAAGCGCCGGGAGCCGCTCCGGGAACCGCGCCGGTCGATCGAAAATACTTGGCGGGCTGCATTGATTTTCGGATCGACTTCATAAGGTCTCCTCTCGTCGTTTGAACAGGACCGAGTCGCGGTAGCTCAGAACGGACTGTCCGTGCTGATTCTCAACGGTGGATTCGAAGCGTACCAGACCTCGCCGCGGATCTTTGGCCTCGGACTGGACGACGCGCTTGCGCACGCGGACGGAATCGCCCGGATAGACGGGCCGAAGGAAACGCACTTCATCCAGTGCGAAGAGCGCGATCAAGGCGGGATTGGAAGGCTCGATCTGGCTGGAGAGTCCCGACGCCACCGAAAGGATGAGAGCACCATGAGCGACGGGCTTGCCGAACGCCGTGGCGGACGCGTAATCCGCGTCGAGGTGTTGCGGGCTGTGATCGCCGGTCAGCTCGGCAAACTGTTCCACGTCCTGCCGGGTGACGGTCCGAGGCGCGGACTCGACCTCGGCGTCCAACGGAAAATCCTCGAAATAGCGCATCTCGGTCCCGGCCCGACTCTATCACTCCGCGAGGGTGCGATATTGCTCGCCCGGTCCGCCGCGCGTGTGCGAAGCTAGTCGACGCTATGTCGAAAACCCATCTCAATCGTCGTCATTTCTTCCTCGGGTCGCTGCTGGCCGGGGCCGTCCCCTCGGCTGGATATTCGAGCGTCCCGTCGCTGAGCAAGATGGGCTACAAGTCGCCGAATGAGAAGTTGAACGTCGTCGGCATCGGAGCCGGCGGGAAGGGGCGCACGGACATCCGCGCGGTGGCGGAGACGGAGAACATTGTCGGACTGGTGGACCCGGACGACGATCGCGCCTCCGAGATGCACGAAGAGTTTCCGAAGGCGGCGCGTTTCACGGATTTCCGAAAGATGTTCGACAAGATGGAGAAGGAAGTGGACGCGGTGACGGTCTCGACTCCGGACCACTCGCACGGCATCATCTCGACCTGGGCGATGCAGCGCGGGAAGCACGTCTACACCCAGAAGCCGCTGACCCGCACGATTTGGGAAGCGCGTGAGCTGGCCAAGGCGGCGGAGAAGTACGGCGTGGCGACGCAGATGGGCAACCAGGGTTACTCGAACGACGGGGCGCGAGAGTGCGCCGAGATCGTTTGGGCGGGAATGATCGGCGAGGTGAAGGAGGTCCACGCTTGGACGAATCGTCCGATTTGGCCGCAGGGCCTGGCGGCGGCGCCGAAGAAGGCAAAGGTTCCCAAGACGATGGACTGGGACTCTTGGCTGAATATCGCTGAGAAGCGGCCTTACAGTCCTGAGATCGCGCCGTTCGCTTGGCGCGGCTTTGAGGAATACGGTTGCGGTGCGTTGGGCGACATGGCTTGCCACATCCTGGGTACGCCGAACATGGCGCTGGGGCTGGATGCGCCGACGAGCGTGGAGTGCCTCAAGCAGGAGGGCAAGAGCGAGCACAGTTTCCCGTCCAAGGCGGAATTCAAGTTCAAATTTCCGGCGCGAGGATCGCGCGGTCCGGTGGACGTCTATTGGTACGACGGAATGAAGGCGCAACCGACGAACATCCCGGGCATCCCCGCGGGGGAAAAGCTGGGCGAGGGACGCAACGGCAGCGTGTTTATTGGAACGAAGGGAATGCTGACGACGGGGACCTACGGTGAAGATGCGTGGCTACTGCCCTCGTCGAACATGAAGGACTATGAGGCGCCGCCACAGTTCTTGACGCGCTCGCCGGGCCACTATCGGGATTGGATTCGGGCGGCGAAGGGCGGCGACGCGGCTTGCTCGAACTTCGCGGTGGCGGCGCCGTTCACGGAGTGGATCTTGTTGGGCGTGATCGCCATGCGACACGAAGGCGAGTTGCAGTGGGACGCGGAGAAGATGGAGATCACGAATAATTCTAAGGCGACGGCGATGGTGAAGCCGACGATCCGGAAGGGATGGGACTTCTTCGGGTAGGGGAGCAGGCCGCCGGATCAGAACCCGCATTATGAGCGGATTACTGCTTGAAGTCTTGTCTTGGCCTTCTCGTCACGGCGTGAATCGCTTCTACGAGCCGCCTGCGTGCGTTGGGATAGTCAAGTCGGAAATCTCGCTTCTAGGTTCCCGCGCCCGGAAGCTCGCGAACCTTTTGAGGGCTGATTGACTTTGACTATTCCGGGCCCGTTTCGAAGAACTGCGAAGGAACTTGCCTGCCTTGCGCTGCGGCCTCGTCCGATCCTGTTCGATCACGTACCTAAGACTGCGGGAACCGCAGTCACAAACTTCCTAATGAAGAACTACCCAGCACGATTGACTTTTACGACGAATTCAAGAAACCCGCAGAGTTCGGTCGACCAGTTCAAATCGCTGCCCGCTGGGAAGAGGCGGCGGTACCTGCTGGTGGCGGGACACAGCGTCCATCAGCTACTGGACTACGTTCGTCCTGACTCAGTCCGGTTCACGATATTTCGGGAGCCGATTGACCGGATCATCTCCCACTATTATTTTGTGCGCCAGGACGAGGACAACTATCTTCACGCCCGGATTCTGAAGTCAAACATGTCTCTAGAAGAGTATGCGCTGTCAGGGCTCAGCGGCGAGCTGAGCAATCACTATACGACGCACTTTTCAGGTCTTTCCTCGGAAGAGATCCGAGTCCGCGGTACAGAAGCCGTCGAGCGAGCCGCTTCGGCAATCCTGGGGAACTACGACGTCGTTGGGTTCCAGGACGACTTGCCCGGAGCAATTCGCGAACTGAGCAAGGCGGCCCGCTTGTATCGACGATTCGACAATCGAATCACCAATCAGAGCGTGGGCAGGCCCCGAGCGGACGAGGTCTCGGAGAGAACGAGGAGCGCCATCACTGAAGCGAACCCGCTCGACATCCGCCTGTACGCGCTCCTGAGGAGGAAACTGGGAAGCGCCTAAACCGATCTAGGCGTGGCTGCCGTGGGTACAGGCAACGGTCGAGGGTAGAGAATTGCCGGAGCGCTTTGAGGGCAGGATCTCCTCTCCATCGAACGACCGTGTCTTCTGACAGCTCGGGCCTGACCACGGGCGCGCCATGTAGCAGAGGCAAACCGATTACCGCAGTGAATGCGATTTGTGACGGACACTGCGTAGATTAAGCGCTACCTGCGAGAGCTTGTGATCGTAACGGTTTCCATGTGCAGCGTCGTCCGGCCGTTGGAGCTGTAGACGACGTGAACTTCGCCGTCTTGCGTTTGCAGCGCGTAGGGGTAGGCGAATGAGTTGTCGCCGGTTGCGATGTCGGGGAGGCGCTTGAAGGTTCTCCCCTGGTCGTTGGAGATCGCAGCGGCAAGAGGCGTGCGGTCGTCCATGCTGTGGTTGTAGACGAGGAGGAGACGGCCGTCTTGGAGACGGAGCAGATCGACGGCGGCGTTCGGGTTGGGGAACTCGGTTTCGACGCCCTCGGTCCAGGTGCGGCCTCCGTCGGAGGACTCGGTGCGCACGACCGTGCCGTCGTCGCCGGGGTCGTAGTCGCCGCCGCGACGGCAGTAGGCGAGCAGAGTCCCATCGTCTAGTTCGACAACGGCCGGTTGCAGAACTCCGAGGCGCGCGGTCACACGGTTGCTCGCCGTCCAGGCGGTCTCGCCGGGCTCCAAGCGTAAAAAGAGCGCTGTGGTGTCGGCACCGACCTTTTCCGTGTCGTAGCCGGTCTCGTGGTAGATCGGCAGGATGTAGGCGCCGTCTTTGAGGACGACGGGGCGCGAGCGGACCATCATGCCTTCTTCCCACGTGATCACGGTTGAGTCGGACCAGGAGAGGCCGCCGTCGTCCGAGACTTTGGCCGCAATGCGGGACGTGGACCAGGTGGCTCCGGGACGAACGACATAGAACAACCAGATGCGATCGTCCGGCGCTTGCCAGACGACCGGGTTGCCTACCGAGTACATCGGGTCGCGGGCGAGCAGTCGCGGTTGGCTCCATTCGCCGCCGTTTGCCGGGCGGCGCATTCCGAAGACGCCCGTGCCTGGGGCATACTCGCCGTCGCCGCCGTAGAAGACGAGGAAGAGATCGCCGTCGGCGAGCTGAGTGATGGAGGCCGGATGCTTGTAGCGGCCGGGGCCGGCCTCGGGTCCGATGATGCGTTCGGCGTGGAGGACGGAGACGAAGAGCAGCAGCGCTGGGAGAAGGACCCGGATCGGCATGAGGCCTGCTCGGAGCGACTACATCTTGTACTGGCCCAGGTCCTCGTCGCCGAGGTTCTCAAGCCACTTGCGCAGCTCTTCGCTGTTGGTCTTCTCGGTCACCGCGGTGGTGGCCTTGGAGTCCTTCAGCACGTCCTCTTCGACGAAGATGGGGCAGTCGAGGCGCAAGGCCATCGCCAGAGCGTCGGACGGACGCGAATCGATGGAAATCAGTTCGCCGTCGCGCTCGAGCCAGATGACGGCGTAGAACGTGTCGTCCTTGAGTTCGCTGACGACCACCTTGCGGATATCCATCTCGGCGCCCAGCAGAACGTTGCGAACAAGGTCGTGGGTCATCGGCCTCGGGGTGGCGACCTTCTCAATCTCCAACGCGATGGCGTTGGCCTCGTAGGCGCCGACCCAAATGGGCAGGACGGACGATCCTTCGAGATCGCGCAGGATGACGATCGGCAACTGGGTGACCGGATCGAGCATCAGCCCACGGATCTTCATTTCGATCTCCATTGTGAGTATTGTTGCGCCTAGGAGGGCCTGAGGCAAGGAGACGACTCGGGGGACGGTGCATAATAGGGGCGCGATGAGTCACACGAGACGCAACTTTTTCCGCACGACAGCCGCCGGAGGCCTGGCTGCGGCAGCGGCTCCCTCGGCCGCCCAAGCGCAAGGCAACGAACCGGAGTGGCGCAACAAGCAGTCCGGAATGCACTATCGGCGGCTGGGTCGAACCGGGCTGATGATCTCGGAGGTCGTCTCCGGCGGGGACCCCATTCGCTCCGACAACTGGGAGCACCTGGGCATGGCGGTCGAACGGGGGATGAACTACCTCGACATGGCGCCGCAGTACGGCAACGGCGACTGTGAGAAGTCGTACGGGAAGTTCCTCGCCGGGCAATCGTCTCGGCGTGAGAAGGTCTTTTTGACGACGAAGGTCTCGCGTTACACGGGCGTCCGGAACCGGATGTACAAAGAGATCTACGACGGGCTGGGACCGGCGAAGCAGGCCGAGTACCAGCGCAAGTCGGAAGAGATGTTGCGGGAGCGCGGCGTCGCGAAACCGGGCTACTTCTTCGAGTATTTTCCTGGCCAGCTGCGAGGCTTCAAGGCGACCTACGTATCGAACGCGATGATGGCCGATTACGGCCACAAGGTGGAAGGCTCGGATGCGTTCCGCGACTTCATCGTGGAATCGGTGGAGGGCAGCCTCAAGCGGGTCGGGACGGACTACTTCGACAATCTGATGTGCCCGCACGGGGCGGCGTCGCCCGAAGAACTGGAGCATCCGCAGATCATTGAGACGTTCCAAAAGCTGAAGAAGGCGGGCAAGGTGCGCAACCTGGGATTCACGGCGCACAACGATCCGGGCGGCGTGCTGGAGAAGGCGGCCGAACTCGGCTACTTCGACCTAGCGATGGTGGCCTATAACGTGGCCAACGGAGGCTACGTGGAAGCAGCGATCCGCAAGGCTCGAGCAACGGACATGGGGATTGTGGCGATGAAGGCCGCCATGGCGGTGGCCACGCACCACAAGGCGCTGCAGCCGACGCCGCAGTGGCGCATCGACAAGGTTCATCGCCTCGTCCCCGGGAATATGAAGGCGCCGCTGAAGGCCTACACGTGGTCGCTTCAGAACCCGGGGATTTCGGCCGTCATCTCCAATTTGTGGGATGAACAGTTCATCGAAGAGAACCTTTCGGTGGCCGGAAAGAAAGTGGAGCTCGCCTCGGGCTAACCTTTTGTCGGCCAGGTCGTCCTACTCGGGGAACATTCGCGGCATGAATGCCGTAAATGGCCTGAGGAGGCTTCCTGTTATGAAGAGAACACTGATCGCGACGATCGCAGCGTCCCTGCTCGTCCTTTCCCCCGCTCTACGCGCCGAGGTCACCGAGACCGTGGAGCGTACGGTTTCGCTGGCTGCCGACGGCCGGGTCCAAGTAGAAGGAATCAACGGTTCCATTCAGGTCCGCGCTTGGGATCGCAACGAAGTGCATGTCGTCGCACACAAGAAGGCGAGCGACGCGGAGGCGCTGGCGGAGATCGAGGTAGACATCAACTCGTCCGGCGACAGAGTATCCATCGAGTCCGAATTGCCCGGCGGCTGGGGCAAGAACGCTTCGGTCTCCTACGAAATCTCCGTGCCGGCCGCGGCTGCGGCCGAGATCGAGTCCGTCAACGGATCCATCAGCATTCAAGGCGTAACGGGCGGAATCGACGTCGAAGCGGTCAACGGCTCGGTCGAGGTCGAAGCGGCGGCGGGCCCCGTCTCCATCGAGACGGTGAACGGCAAGCAGACGGTGGGGTTCGTGGCCGTTGGGCAAGACGGCTCCGGCAGCTTTGAGTCGGTCAACGGCTCGGTCACGGTGTTCCTGCCGGGATCCGTCGAGGGCTCGTTCCAAGCAGAAACGGTCAACGGCAAGATTCAGACCGATTTTCCGCTCCATGTGGAGAAGGCGAAGTGGGGGCCGTCGAGTTCGCTTGAGGGACGACTGGGCTCGGGCAGCGCTGAATTCAGCTTCGAGACGGTCAACGGCCGGGTCCGCATCCTGACCAACGAGAACGTAGAGTCGCGCGTGCTGGAGTACCACACTGACCGGGTGAAGTAGCAAGAAGAAGAGCCCTCGTCGGTTTGCGACGAGGGCTCTTGATGAAGTCGGAGAGAGCTTATAGGTTCACCGGGAGGGCCGTGCGAATCGCTTGGACCTCGGTAAGCTGCTTCAAAGCCTCCTCCGGGATCTCCGAGTCGACCCGGACGACGGCCACCGCTTCGGCGCCGTTCTGTTTGTCGCGGCCCAGAGAGAAATCGGCGATGTTGACGCCGTGCTCGCCGAGCGTCGTACCGACTTTGCCGATGACGCCGGGCGTGTCGTCGTTCTGGACGAACAGCATGTGATCGGACAGCGGGCCTTCCACATAGATGCCGTTGACGGAGATGAGGCGCGCTGAACCGTCCGGGAAGACGGCCCCCTCCACTTCGTACTCGCCCTTGTCGGTCTCCACCAACACGTCCACGGTGTCAGAGAACTGCGTGCGGCCTCGACGGGTTTCTCCCACTCCCAAGCCGCGCTCTTTGGCGACGCCGGCGGCGTTGATCAGGTTGGCTTTCTCGTCCAGGAATCGGTTGAGGACGCCGGTGAGCGCGGCATTCCGAATCAACGATGAATTGGTCTCGCCGAAGTTCCCGGAGTAAGTGAGCTTGATGCGCACCAGGCGGCCGTCGGCAATCTGCGCCGCAAACGAGCCCAGGCGCTCTCCGAGCTGCAAAAAGGGCGCGAGCTCAGCGTACTGGTCCGCCGACACGGAAGGCATGTTGACGGCGCTCATCACGACGCCGTCGTTGAGGTAGTCGCGGACTTGCCCGGCGATCCGAATGCCGACCAGCTCCTGGGCCTCCTCCGTCGATCCGCCGATGTGCGGCGTGGCCAACACGTTGGCGTGACGGAAGAGCGGGGATTCTCCCGGGGGTTCCGTCTCAAAGACGTCGAGGGCGGCGCCGCCGACCTTGCCGGAATCGATACCAGCGTCGAGATCGGCGACGGAAACCAGTTCGCCGCGGGCGCAGTTGACGATCCGCACGCCGTCCTTCATCTTGGCGATCGACTCGTTGTTGATCATGCCGCGGGTCTCCTCCGTCAGAGCGACGTGGAGACTGACGTAGTCGGCGCGGGCGTAGAGTTCGTCCAATTCGACGAGCTCGACGCCACGATCTTTGGCGGCGTCTACGGAGACGAACGGGTCATAGGCGATGACCGTTACGCCGAAGGGCTTCGCTCGGCGGGCGACCTGCATGCCGATGTTGCCGAGGCCGACGAGCCCGAGCGTCTTGCCCTGGATCTCGTTGCCGAGGAACTTCTTCTTCTCCCACTTGCCCGACGTGGTGGAGGTCGTAGCCGCGGGGATGTTGCGAGCCATGGCCAGCATGAGCGCGATGGTGTGTTCGGCGACGGCGATGGCGTTGCCGCCAGGGGTGTTCATCACGACGACGCCGCGCGCCGTCGCGGCGGCGATGTCGACGTTGTCCACTCCGACGCCCGCGCGGCCGATGACCTTGAGGTTCGGAGCGGCGTCCAGCACCTCTTGGTCGACGGTGACTGCCGAGCGGATGAGCATGCCGTGGGCTTCGGCTAGATGGTCGCGAAACTCGTTCTTATTCGAACGAATGACGTTGATGCCCGGCGCCTCGTCAAGGACGGCGATGGCGGCGGGAGAGACGGCGTCGGCGATTAGGACGTTCATTTTCGGTGGTTCCGTTTGTCGATTGATCCGTTGATCCGAATTACTGCTTGGCAGTCACTTCCGCGTAGACCCGCTGCACGGCGGCGACGCCTTGACCAAACTCCACCTTGTGGCCGAGGCCGGAGAGGATCAGCTCAAGCTCGGCGATGGTGGCGAACAGGTCGTGAAAATCGAAGTAGCCGAGGTGCGCGATGCGGAAGATCTGCCCCTTCATCGAGCCTTGTCCGTTCGCGATGATCGCGTTGTAGTCGTCGCGGAAGGCCTTGACGATGGCGCTGGAGTCGATGCCTTCCGGCGCTTTGATGGAAGTCACGGAGCCGGCCGGGTTCTTGACCGCAAACAGCTCCAGACCGAGGGCCTGCGCGGCTTCACGCGTCGCGCGCGCCAAGGTCTGAGCATTCTCGATCAAGCCGTCGCGACCAATCTCGCGAATGTACTCGAGCGCCGCCCCGAGACCGAGCATGAGCGAAGTGGGAGGCGTGAACGGCGAGTTGCCGTCCTCGGCGCCTTCGGCGTGGGCCTTGAGGTTGAAGTAGAAGTAGCGGTTGGACGCCTTCTCGCCCTTGTCCCAGGCCTTCTGGCTGACGGATGCGAAAGCCAGTCCCGGCGGGATCATGACGGACTTCTGGGATCCGCCGATCACCACGTCAAGCCCCCAGCCGTCAACGTCGAGAGGCTGCGTGCCGAGACCGGTGATCGCGTCGACGACCAGAATGGCGTCGGTTTTGGCGACGATCTTGCCCATCGCTTCCACATCGTGCGAGACGCCGGTGGAGGTCTCGCTGGCTTGCAGGAAGACGCCCGAAACATCCGGATTCTCCTGGAGCGCTTGCTCGACCTGCTCCGGCTCGACGGGCGTACCGTAGGGCTGCTCGATGACGATCGGCTCCAGGCCAAAGGCCTTGGTGAGTTTGGTCCAGCGCTCGCCGAATTTTCCGGCCTGACAGACGATGACCTTCTCGCCGGGCGAGAAGAGGTTCGAGACGGCGGCTTCCATCGCGCCTGAACCGGAGGAGGCGAAGACCGCGACGGAGCGGTCCGAACCGTAGAGATACTTCAAGTCCTTGGTGACGCCCTTGTAGACGTCGATGAAGTCCTTGGTGCGGTGGTGCATGTCCGGCGCCGACATGGCGCGGATGGCGGGCGGAAACAGGGGCGTGGGCCCGGGGGTCAATAGACGGAGCTTGCGTACGTGCATGACGTTCTAAGAGGTCCTCAACGGAAGCGGAAACGAGAGCCAACCCGAGCGGGCTAGCAGCGCGATGACGACGACGACGAGTGCGATCGCCCGACGCTGTGGGAGCGCGGCGAAAGGGTCGTCGGAAGCAAGAGGTCGTGCATCGAAAAATCGGTCGGAAACCGCGGGAAGCGGAGTCGCGACCGGGCTTCTTCCAGGATAGCTCGGAACGCCGGCCGAAACCATAACCGGGCCTATTCTTCGTCGTTCTCCGAGCCGTCGATCGGAACTACCACGATCACGGTGTCGGTGACCTCGCCCATTCCCTCCACGCGGTAGGGATCCCGAACTAGGCCGTAGAATCTCATGAAGAGCGGATCGCGGAGCAATCGGTAGTAGAACCTGTCAGGGGGCGGGAAGCGGGCGACGGGCTCGCGATCCGGGAGCGGAAGGTCAGCCGCCTGCCCCACCCACAGATCCGCATCGAGAGAGCGCGGGGAGAGCGTCGGGGCCAGTCCCGCGAGAACCCACAGGCGCCCGGGAGAATCTTCGTCGTCGATGAACCGAACATTGGATGGAGGCCGGTAGGACCACTCGAACAGCAGGCTCGGAACCAGATCGGCATGGACGGCCAGCCGCTGGTCTCCGAGGCTGGATAGATAGGAGGCAGCGGCGCGAGCAGGAAGCGCAACGGAACGGCCGTTGTCGAGGGCGCAGAAACCGATCGACGAGATCGCAAGAACCGCAACGACTGCGATGCGCCATGGCCGCGCGACTCGCAGGAGCCACACGGCGCCCAGCATCACGCCCGACACGCCGACCATCGACAGGTAACGCGGCAGCCGCGGTAAAGGAGCGTAACGCCACGGGGCGACCGTCCCATACACCGAGTAGAGGAAAAGGAACGCCGTGAACAGCGCTAGAAAACGCTCCTTGCGGTGTCCTGAGCGGAAGGCGGATAGGACTACCGCGGGCAAGATCAACAGCGGATAGAAGCCGAATTCCTGCTCCGTGAAGATTCGGGTCCACGGTGCGATCCAGAAACGCAGGTCGAAACCCGTCGTAAGCCCCTCGGCTGCGCCCTGGGCCGAGAGAGCCCCGGCAACCGTGTGAATCCTATAGAGCGGGTCATCGGTGAGAAACCAAAACGCCGCCGCCTCAAACGCCACGGCCAGCGCAAGTCCCGCTGCTCCCCACAAGCAATGTCGGCGACGCGGAAGATCCAAGAGCAGGGCTCCGAGGACTATCGGTCCCAGCGCGAACAGGGCGGTCATACGCAGCCAGGCGGCCGCACCGAGCGTGAATCCCGCCAGGAACACCGTGCGCGGCCCGCCGTCCTCGAGCAGCAGCCCGAGCAGCATGACTGCCGCGAAGGCGAGCGGCGAGCAGGGGAACATCCGACTCGCATAGAGGACGTCCAAAGGGAAGAACGCGAACAACACCATCGCGTAGAGAGCGGCCGACTCGGTCCAATGTCTCCGTACGATCCTCTCGACGCCGACCAGGGCCCCCAAAGAGCACAGGAATGGAAACCAGACCGTCGCCCATAGTAAGACGCCGAAGAGTTTGTAGGCGAAAGCCGTCGGGGCCAACAGCCCAAGACGCGTGCCGAACTGGTTGGCCTGCGTCAGTCCGTCGCCGCCGGCAAGTTGGAACGCCGCTAGAGAATAGTGCGCATCGTCGGTCTGGACGAAGCCGCTGAAGAAGTAGAGCCGAACGGCAAGGCCGGCTAGAAAGATGGCGATTCTTGCAGACGAGCGGCTCATCGGCAGGGGTCTATTGTCGCGTGGCGATCGTCGACACGGCAGCGTAAGCCCGAGAAGGGACTACAATAGCCGCATCGGTTCTGTGGAGGATACGGCATGAACTTGGATCGACGCGGATTTCTCGCAGCCTCAGTCAGCGCGGCGCTAGCGGCCTGTGCGGACAAAGAAAAGCCGATCGAGGAGGCCAAAAAGCTCGGCATTCCCGGGCCGTATCCTGGCCGAGTGGTCGCCGTCCGCGATGAACGGTCGATCGTCGACGACGTGTTCCAGGCGGAACCGATCGAGCAGATGATCGCGCGCGGAATGATGGAGCTCACGCACGCTCCGTCGCCCGAAGAAGCTTGGAAGGAGTTTTTTGAACCGGGCGACGTGGTCGCGATCAAGCTGAATCCGGTCGGGCTGCCGCACGTGATTTCCAGTCCCGAAACGGTGCGCGCAATCATCGCCGGGCTCGAATCGGCAGGCGTGAAGCGCAACGACATCATCGGTTACGAGCGCTACAAGAATCAGGCAGTGGACGCGGGCTTCCTCGATTGGCTGCCCGAGGGCGTACGGTTCGAGGCCGGATCAGAATCGTTTCAGCAAGTCCAACTCGACATGGAAGGCTACGACCGCGACCTCTATATGGAGATGCCGCTGGTCCACCCAGCCTACGTTTCCGACTTTGCTTTGGATGACCCGCATCTGCGCCGCTCCTACGTTGCGAAGACGCTGACCAAGAGCGCGAACAAGGTCGTCAATCTGTGTTTGCTCAAGCACCATCAGTCGGCGGGCGTGACGATTGCGCTGAAGAATCTGTCGCATGGATTTGTGAATAACGTGAGCCGCAGCCACGTGACGACGACGGCCAACGCCTGCGGGCTGTTTATCCCGGCGGTGGTCGACATGCCGATCTTTCGAGAGAAGGTCGTGCTGAACATCTTGGACGGCGTGAAGGCCGCTTATCACGGCGGTCCGGGCACGACGGTGGGGCACTATACGTGGGAGCACCGGACGATGTACTTCGCCACGGACCCGGTGGCGCTGGATAAGACGGGCTGGAAAGAGATCGACGCCAAACGCGCAGAAGTGGGGCGGAAGTCGATTGCCGAGATGAAGCCGGACGAGCACAGCGCTTGGCTCAACGGGCAAGTGGAGCACATCGAACTGGCGAGCAATTTTGGTCTGGGAGTTTTCGACGACGACAAGATTCGCGTCAAGCGGATCGACTTGGCGTAGATGCGCACCGCTCTCATCGCCGGATCCACCGGCCTCGTCGGCCGGCACTGCTTGCGGCTGTTGTTGGCCTCGCCGGACTACTCGCGAGTCACGGCGCTGGTCCGGCGCCCGTTTGATCTCACGCACGAGAAGCTAGATGTGCGTGTTGTCGACTTCGACCGGTTGGACGAGGCGGACCTACCTGCCGTGGACGACGTCTACTGCACGCTTGGCACGACGATCCGGAAGGCGGAATCGAAAGAAGACTTCCGGCGGATCGACTTCGGGTATCCGTCGGCGTTGGCCGAGCAGACGGCGTTGCGCGGCGCGAAGCGGTTCTTGCTGGTCACCTCCGTGGCGACCGACTCGGGATCTCCCAACTTCTACTTGAGGGTAAAGGGCGACCTGGAAGGCGCCGTGGCCGGACTGCCTTTTGAGCAGGTCGACTATTTCCGGCCCAGTTTTCTTATGGGCGACAGATCGGACCGGCGATTCCTTGAATGGTTGGGCATCGCCTTTGCACAGACATTCCGCTTCCTGCTGTTTGGCCCAATGCGGGTCTATCGGCCCATTGCGGCGGAGCAAGTGGCGCGGGCGATGATCGGTCGTGCGCTGCGCGGGGAGCCAGGCAGACACATCCACCACTACGACGACATGCTTGCCGTAGACTAACAGGGTGTTGAAAAACTCTCATGGGCGTCGCGAGAAGGATTTGCGAGGGGAAGTATTTACTCGGATCGGGCGGGGCCGCTTGATGAGCTACCCGAGCATCACGGGGCACGTCGAACTGCA
>Ga0070726_10000472_pt1 | contig 50247 bp, 42 predicted proteins | sample tdAd471_FD_67275 | JGI IMG/M metagenome (GOLD analysis project Ga0070726, IMG submission 67275) | Marine sediment microbial communities from the Atlantic coast under amendment with organic carbon and nitrate - tdAd47.1 | ecosystem: Environmental > Aquatic > Marine > Coastal > Sediment | place...
TCCGACGAGGCGATGAGCAATGACGAGGAGGTGGCGAACGCCATCAGCGCGATCGTGCAAGTGGTCAAGACGATGGCCCGTGGCGAGGACGGGTGCTCGCGTGAAGAAGCCGGCCTGATCGATGAGATGGTCGGTATGGTTTGGGCGGATCGCGGCCGCGCTGGATCGGTGACTGATGTGCGCGATGCGCTGCGCGATGCGGGCGGCGCGATCGGCAACGCCCTGGCCATGTCGATGTCGCCTTACTGCGACGGGACCTACAAAGCGTTCTTCGAAGGCGAGTGCACGCTCGATCTGACAAACCCGTTCACGGTGTTCGAAATGTCGGATCTTGAATCAAAGAAGGATCTTCGCTCCGTCATCGTCATGTGTTTGCTGTTCCAGATTTCCGAACGCATGCGCAAAGGCGGACGTGCTCAGCGCAAAATGGTGATCGTTGATGAAGCCTGGCAGATGCTAGGCGGCGGCGCGGCCGGAGAGTTCATCAACGGTTTCGTTCGGCGGTGCCGCAAAGAGGGCGGCTGTCTGATCACTGGGACCCAGTCGATCAACGACTATTTCGCCAATGAAGGGGCGAAAGCGGCGTTCGAAAACTCGCAGTGGAAAGTGGTGTTGCGGATCTCTGCGGAAGAGGCGGAAGGGTTGAAGGAAACCAAGCGCCTGGCGTTGGATGATGTGGCGCTCAACGTCCTCAAAACCGTCAAGATGAGCCCGCGTGAATACTCCGAAATGATGATCGACGGTCCGGGCACCCGGTTTATCGGCCGCTTCGTGCTGGATCCTTATTCAGCAACGATCTTTTCCTCGTCCCCGGCCGTTTACTCGCAGATTCAGCAGGAGGTCGCCGCGGGCAAGGATCTTCCCGATGTCATCGAACATGTGGCGTTCGGAGGAGGCGGCGATGGCTGAGACCTACGCATTGTTCTTCGCTATCGCCGGACTTTGCGCGCTGCTCGTGGGCGCCGTCTACATCAGCGCCACGATGATTGCGCTCAAGCGAACGGACGAAGACGGTCGTTTGGCGATCAAGCAGCTTCGCAGCCGATTTAGTGACCCTGCGGTGTTTCTGGGCCTGATCAGCGCGGTGTGTGCCGGCCTTTTATTGCCCAACCAACTCGGTCTCGCCGTCATCGCTGTCGTGGGCGCCAGTCTGATTGTTGTGGTGTCGGAACGTTCTCGTATCCGAGGCGACCGGTCGCCGGGAGGAAACCAATGAATGTGAATTTCGATCTGGCGCGCGGTCGCCTGTGGATCCGGCACATGGTCTGGTGGACCGATTGTGCGGCAGCTGCTGTCGGTTGGTCATTCCTGTTTCTGCTCGCGCTCAGCGGGTTCTCGCTGCTCATCGCGGGGATCTTGATTGGTGACTTCTTCAGCCACTACGTCGCCGCCACCGATGAGGCGCGCGGTCAGTTCCATCTGTTCGCGGTGCCGTTCGTGGCCGGGGTCTTTTCACTGACGGTGTGGATGCGCTGGTCGACCCGGGCGCTGATCTCCACGCGCAAGGAGACGCATCATGTCCCAACCGAATAGCTTCATGGCGCGAGCCGGCAATATTGCCAGTGCGTCCGTGGATTTGCTGATCCCGGTCCTGGTTGTCGTCCTGTTCGTCCTGGTCGGGACGTTGTGGCGATCTGTCGAGACCAAACAAGACGCAATTGTGATGGTCAATTACGAGCGTCTGACGCAGTTGTTCACGGCTGAAACCGTGCGCCGGGATTTGCCCGAAGATGAGAACCTTGGCGGCCAAACCGCAATCTATCTGACCGCGGTCAACCAAGTGGCCGGCGAGTTCGCGGAAACCACGGGCACGATTGTTGTTATGGCAGAGGCCATCGTCGCGACGGACGGCGAGGTCCAGGACATAACCGATCTCATTCACTTGCGGGCCATGGAACGGGTGAGGGATTTGCAATGAGCGTTTCAGCGGTGACTGATGCAAAGGAACTCCTGTCGTGGCGACAGGTGAAATTGCTTTGGATCTTGCTTGCGGTGGTTCTGGTGATAAGCGCGCTGGGCTACGCCAAGGAGCGCTGGGCCTTCGGTTTGAATATGACCGAGTCCCTGCCGCATTGGGCCTTCATTGTGGATAGTCAGCACCGACCAGGTCGCGGGGATGCCGCGATGTTTGAAGTGCCCGACAACCCCTACTATCCCGACCAACCATTTGTGAAACGGATCGCGGGCATTGCCGGCGACCGTATTGAAAACCGCGATGGCGAGATCTTTGTGGCGGGCCGCTCGATCGGAATCGCAAAAAGCCACGCGAGAGACGGCCGGCCTCTGGCGGCCATCTCTGATCAGATTATACCGGCTGGATATGTGTTCATGACGGGCACGCATGTCGATAGCTATGACAGCCGGTATGCGGAAATCGGGCTTGTCCCGCTCGAGCGTGTGATGGGCCGCGCCCATCCGGTTTTGTGAGGGCGAGGCTATGGATTTGCCTGCTTTGAACGAAGCCTTCGCAATGGTGGCCATCGCGGCTGGCGCAGCCGGCATGCTTTGGCTCTGGAAGGGCACAAACGTCTTCACGGGCGTGGAATACGAAGGCGGCAAGGAACTCCTGACACCGCCGGAAAAAGCGTTCTTCCGTTTCCTGGTCAAAGCGGTCGGAAGCCGCGCACACGTATGTCCGAAAGTGCGCATCGCCGACATTCTCGACGTCGCGCGGGGTTTCCATTCCAAGGAAGACCAGGACCGGGCATTCAGAATGATTGCGCAAAAACACGTCGATTTCGCGGTGATGGACAATCACGGTCAGGTGCGCTTCGCGGTGGAGGTCGATGACAGCTCCCACGATCGTGCCGATCGTCGTGAGCGCGATGTATTCGTCAATAACGCGTTCGGGTCCAGCGGCATCACGCTGGTCCGCGTCAAGCCGCGCGGTTTCAAGGCCAACAAGGTGTTGTTGCGTGAACTCGAAGCGTTGGGAGGCCTGGCATGACGTCGCTCCGCAACTCGTTTTTCGCGTGCGCAATCTCTGTGATCGGCCTGACCAGCGCCGCGGGCGCAGAAGATTACGGTACGTTGGGCGAGACGTTCGAGATTGTTGAACCGGATCTTCTCGAATGGATCGCAGAACGCCTGCAACTGGCCCAAGACAGCGGCGCGCTCGATGAGATCAACCAGGAGATGGCGGACCGCACGGAACGAACTGTGCGTCGCCCGCATCCGGTCTTGGGTATCGCAACGGCAATGGAAACCAAGACATGGCTGTTCGATCCCTCGATCACCGTCCCCGAAGATATTGCCGATCATCGTGGGGTCGTCTTTGCGAGTGCGGGCGACCGCGTCAATCCGTTCGATACAATCAGCCTGCGCAAGATCTATCTGTTCGTGGATGGCGATGATGAGGATCAGGTCGCCTGGGCGCTTGATGAGCGCGAGCGAGTAGACGGTGCGGCGTCGATTGTACTGACCAGCGGCGCGCCGCTCGACCTCATGACCGATCACCAGGTCCGTTTTTTCTTCGACCAGGGCGGGTTTTTTACCCAGCGCTTTGCGATCACTGCGGTGCCCGCCTCGATGCGACAGGAGGGCCAGCTGGTTCGGCTGACCGAGCATGGGCCATCGGAGTGGCACGAGGCTGCGGAGCGTCGCGATGAGGGAGTTGAGCCATGAGCCGCATCCTCGCGAGTTTGATTATTCTTCTGGCCGATCTGAGCGTGTCCGCACCGAGTGTGGCTCAGGATGCGGTGTTTGAGGGCGCCGACACGTGCAATGGCAATTTCGTCAATCCGGTCTCCGATATCTGCTGGGATTGTCTGTTTCCGCTCACGGTCGGATCCATGCCGGTGGTGCCAAGTCGTCACCCCGATACGCGCAATCCGGGATTTCCCATCTGCATGTGCCCCATGGCCGCGCCGCCCTTTATCCGGCCGGGGATCGCGATCGGGTTTTGGGAGCCGGTGCGCCTGGTCGATGTGGCCAAGGATCCATGGTGTTTTGTCAATATTGGCGGCATGAGCATCTCGCCGGGCTTCGACATCGGCTACAAGACGACGACTTACGAGGACGGATCGGCTCATCAGGGCCAGTACTTCGTGCACTGGTACGTCTATCCCTTGCTCTACTGGCTCGAATTGCTGGCGGATTTCGCTTGCGTTGAGAATGCCAGTTTCGACATTGCTTATGTCAGTGAACTCGACCCGCTCTGGCAGGACGATGAGCTGTCCATGCTCATCAATCCGGAAGCGGCGGTGTTTGCCAATCCCATCGCCCAGGCCGCGTGTGCGGCTGACTGCACAGCCGTCACCACGACCGGACAGAACATGCCCGGCCTGTTCTGGTGTGCGGGGTGTCACGGATCGATCTATCCGTTCAACGGCAATCTGGGAACAGATACGACGCGCATACAGGGCGCGGCCCTGGCCGCGGAACGTATGACCTACAAACTGCACAGGCAGTTGATCGCCTGGCGCACATCGGGTCCGGAAGCGATCTGCCAGAAGCAAATCGCCCCGATCTGGCCGCGCGAACAATACCGCTACCAGCTCGTCAATCCGACCCCGCACGTATCAGGTCCGGGCACCTGCCCGCGGGCGGGCACGGCGACCATCGTCTACGAGTCCGGCCGCACCCAGCCAGCCATTGGTGAGGATGTCGGATTTCTGGTCTGGAGGAAGAGAAATTGCTGCGCGTTCTAAGACTGTTCGGTCACATCGTGGTGTCGCCATTCCATGGCAATCGCGCCGCGGTTGAAGCTCTGCTTTTAATCGGCGCGGGTCTTGGCCTGGGTTTGTCCAGCGTGTTCCACAACTCCGTACCGGAGGGATTGATTGCGCTTGCGGCGCTGACTTGGGCGGGTCTTCGCCTCTTTGAGGCCAGCGAGGAGATCGGCCGGCCGATCCGGCTCGCGGCGGGTTACCGCCGTGTGGCTGCGACGTTGTTGGCCGCGCTCGCGATAACAGGATCGGGCGAAAGCCAGGAATTGGAGCAAGCCGAAGCCGTCCGCGATGCTGCAAATGAGGCCCGAGAGGAAGCCATAAGCGATGCTCAGTCATTTGCCGACCAGGTGATGGAATTGGCTCGCCAGCATCGCGAAGCGGCCGAGGCGACCGGACAAACGTCGGAACGGTTAGGGGAGGGGCTCGAGGCCGTCCAGGAAACGTTCGATCTGGGCGATTTCGACCCGTCAGAATACGGCCTGGTGCCACAAGAAGGGCCGGTGCTTTATGTTCTGGTCTCTTTGGGCATGCCCGATGCGGCGCTGCGCCGGTATGCCATCGAGAGCCACGAGCTCAATGCAACCCTGGTCATTCGCGGCTTTTATGGCGCCAGCTTTGGCGACACGCAGGCCCGCATTGCCTCATTGTTCACGCAGGAACAGGCGGGCGGGATCATGATCGATCCGCGCCCCTTCAAGGCCTTCGGCGTCACACGCGTACCGGCGATTGTTTATGCCGAAGGCCCGATCGAGCCGTGCGGAGAGCTCGGCTGCATTCCCCAAACCCCGCCCCACGACATTGTCCGGGGCAATATTTCCCTTCGCGCTGCCTTGGATCTGTTTGACCGGTAGCGCGTGGTCAACGACAGGAGAGATCGATGCCTTCAATAATCAAACCCCTCCTCCCCGCCCTGATACTGGGCGTCATGTCCGGCGCGGCCTGGGCGGATACCTACGCGCCAGATCTGGCTAACAGCGAGTGGAGCCAGGCAGCGGTGACACGCGCGGCGCTCGGCCAGATTTAACTACATCTAAGACGTCGCAACCAGCATAGCGACCCCGGATAGTCGCCGGGGGTTTGTTGGAGATCTCGAAGGCCTGCTCGCCGCGGCGGACAATTCAGATCTGGTTGTTGACGGAATACGCGATCTCGCACGCCATTGCCTGCAAGGGGGCACATCTCAATCATGCCCGCGGCTGAGAAGGATAGATAGGATTCAATCAGAAGACGGCGGTCCGGATTGGGGAGCGTATGGAAGTGCATTACGCGCCGTACAAAGTGTCGGGATCGACGACTTGGTCAATTGGGATCTATTGGAGTTTTCGGGAGCGCCGAGCGCACCAGCCACGAGGATCTGCCAAGGCGTATTCATAACTCACACAGCAGAGAACCCCTACAGAGGAACCTTTGCGTGGTCGATTATTCCTATCAATGTTTTGGCGCCAGCAATCGTAAGACGCTTGCATGTTGATGACCCGGGGTTCGATGACGCGCCATATTCCGCAACAAGGAGCCATACCAGCTACCGCGACATCGACCGGCGATATACGCGACCGGGTGATGTAATAGGCGGTAACATACCGCTAGATTCGCCAGATGCGCCGCACATCAGCGCGGACATTGAGTTCGCTCAAGCAGGTCGCGGAGGGCGGATCTACCCGTGGCCCCATGACCATCTGCAGTGCGAATCTATCTATGGCGATGCGGTGTTAGTGGTTGAGGAAGATTTCATCGAAAATGAAAATGCGACTTGGGACCTAACAATCGAGTTTACCGACGGATCGCGTCTGGGCCCGATCGCACTGAGACCGGATGGAACGCCCGTGGAACCCGGCGGGCGTGGTCGATGACAGGAGCGAACAAGGGCCAGTCATCTGCCTCGACACACCCACCCTTGTTTCCATAACTTTTTTCGATATTATTGATCTTGGCCCGCTAGGAAAGGGAGGGCCGCCTTAAATCTCGAGCGCCGGGTTTCTGTTGGTCTGGTGCTCGATTGGACCTTTTAAGGCGGACCTTCCGTTGGCGGTATTTTGCAAGCAAATTTCTGCGCTTATTCTCGCGCTCGCTCTGGGCTCGGCTGCCCTTGCACAGCAGGGCGAACCGGAGCAGGTCAATGAAGGCCACCAGGACCCGCGAACCGCCGGCTCCTTCTTATCGCCGAACACCTCCACATCGGTCACTCCCAATGCCACGACCACGGGGATCGAGTTTGCCGATCCGCGGCGAGAGGAAGCGGTCAATCAGGCAAGCGGGGCGATTGACGGAACATCTATTGATTTTCGCAATTTGGGCGTCGATCGAGCCGATCTGGGCGGGCAGAACGCACTTCCGGCGGATCTCACCAATCTGGAGACCGATCCCAATGCGCTTTCCAACGCCTTGGGCGACGCGGATCTGACGAATTTGGTCAATCACGCCTTCGACAATGATGTCGGTGGCGGCGAGTTTGATGACTGGGTCAACTCGGTGATGGGCGGTACCACGGATCCGTTTGAAGTCACCGGTCTGTCGCCGACAACACCACCCAATTCTTGCACCACCACGCCGACGACCCGTGAGACGGTCAGGCGCTCGCGATATTCGTGCAGCGTCGATGACGGAACGCATGTCGGCCAACCCAGTTGCGAGCGCGTCCTGGTTCACCCCACGGACGATGACTACGTTTATGAGTGTGGGGAGACGCGGCCGTCACCGTCGGACACCTGGTCGGGACAGTGCGGCCCGTTTGAGAACGACGAGAGTTGCGAGCAGACCGATGAGGTCTGCAATGAAGAAGTCAGCGCTGTGCCAGCGGACTATCAGTGCGAGCGCGGAGACAGCGTCTCGTATAGCGATGAACAATGTGAGGAGCGGCGCGAATACGTCCTCGATCCGGATTATCAATACCAGTGCACGCGCCAGTGGGTGAGGGGAGAGTGGGTCTATTCGCCCGAGTGCGAGGCGCTCAGCAATGCGGCCGGATGCGCACCATCGGGCACTGCCTGTCAGACGCCGGCCCCGCCGCAAGAAGAAAACTATACCTGTGAAACCGTGCCGGGTGTTGCCGCCTCGAGCGAGCAATGCGCCGGCACGCTCGAGATCGAGCTCGACGAGGACTACACCTATAGCTGCCAACAAATCTGGGACGAGGCGCGCGCTGTTTGGGTCGATCAGAACCCCGATGCTTGCGAACAGATGCGCACGACCTGCGTGCAGGTGCAGGGATGGTCGTGCGATCAGCCTGGTCCGCCCAATCTGGTCGACCGGTTCTGTGAAGTGGGCTCGGTCCTCGTTGATCAACCGGAGACGTGTCAGCAAGACCGGCTGCATGAGGTCGATCTTGATTTTCGGTATGAGGCGGTTGAGGTCTTTGATCCGGTGGATCGGGAATGGGACCGTCAGCTCGCCCACAATACGCTCACTGCCAGTCCGCACTGTGAAAAGACGGATACGCAGTGCCTGGAGGAGCGCGACTACCCGCGCGTTGAGCAGTCCTGTCGGGTCGGGTTTGCGCTAGGGAGCGAGGCGCGCACGTGTTTGCTCCCGCTCGAGCACGACATCGATGTTGACTACGTCTACGGCTGCGAGCGCGTCTGGGATCCGCAGGCAGAACGGTTCGTTGTCTCCTCGGCGTGCACGACACTGGCCAATACGTCGTCGTGCGATTTCATGACGGAAACCTGCACAACGCCGGCGCCGCCTGTGTTTGAGGACTACACCTGTCGTATTGGTGATGTGCGTGTTGAGCGCAATGAGCAGGTCGATCGTGCGCTCCGGGTCCAAGTCGATCTGGACTATATCTATCGCTGCTATCAGGACTGGGATGAAGCGAGCGCTCAGCACGTCAATGACCGGGCTTGCGGAATCTTGGCGGGCAATGCGACATGCCGGGAGACCTCGCGCTCGTGCACGAGCGATAGTCCGGGCGTCTTCTCCAGCCACAGCTGTGAGCGCGGCTATCGGATCAACCAGGACACGCGCACCTGCCGGGCACCGGCCGATGTGATCGTCGACGTGGATTATTCCTACGAGGCGACGCGCGAATGGGATGGGACCACGCACGCCCGAACCTTCCAGAACAACCGTCTGGTTGAGCATGGCTGTGACCTGACATCATCGCGATGCTCAACATCCTCGCCTGGCGTATTCACGCGTCACACCTGCCAGGCCGGTTGGCGAAACGTGCAGGAGAGCCGGAACTGCACGCGTCCTCGTGTGGTCACGGTGGATGCGGACTACGAATACCGGGCCCGGAACAACTGGAATGGGTCGCGCTGGGTCGCCACCGCTCCGCTGACCACGCTGCAAGGCAATAACAGCTGTACGGAAACCTCCCGTCGATGCGTGACGCAAAGCCCGGGTGTGTTCACCTACCACGACTGTCGTACCGGCTATCAGGACGGCGCCGAGACCCGGCGCTGTGACCGGCCGCTCACGGTCAACGTCGATGCCGACTACGAGTATGAGGCCCGTCGGAACTGGAATGGGTCCGCCTTCATCAATGATGCGGCCCGCAATACGCTGGGCAACCATTCAAGCTGTTCGCAGACGGGCACGCGATGCACTGAGCAATCGCCGGGCGTGTTCACCCGGCACAGCTGTCAAACGGGCTACCGCCACGTCGCTCAGAACCGGTCGTGCGAACGTCCGGCCTACGTCAATGTCGATAGTGATCCGGTCTACACGGGCGTTCGCTCCTGGAACGGGTCGCGCTTCGTCAACAATTCGGCTCTGACATCGCTTCAGAATACCGCCCACTGTCAGCAAACGGCTGTGACCTGCTCGACGCCGTCACCGGGGGTGTTTTCTCATCACTCGTGTCAGAACGGGTGGAGACACAATGTCGAACGTCGCAGCTGCACGCGCGATCTCAATGTGTCGGTGGACCCGGATTATGAGTATCGCGCGCACCGCAATTGGAACGGGTCGCGCCATGTCAATGATGGCCCGCGCAATACGCTTGGAAGCCGGTCGGATTGCCGGGTGACCGGCACGCGGTGCTCCACACCTTCGCCGGGCGTGTTCTCCAATCATTCCTGCCAGGCGGGATATCGCGATCGCGATGAGACGCGCCGATGCACGCGCGCGCGCATCGTGAGCGTTGATACCGACTACGTCTATGAGGGCCGACGCAATTGGAACGGGTCGCGCCATGTCAATGACAGCGCGCGCAACACGCTGGGCGGACAGTCACATTGCGCTCGAACTGGGACGCGGTGCAGCCGAACCTCGCCGGGCGTGTTCTCGACCTATACCTGCGAGCAAGGCACGCGACCGGGTACAGCAAACCGGACGTGTGACGAAGTGCTCGGCGTATCGGTTCAGCGTTGGTATCGCTATACGCATCAATACACCTCGACATCGGGCGAGCCGACCATTGGTGAAGGCGCGCTGATCTATACGCCCGCGCATAGCTGTACGGCAATGGGCTCCCCGTTGTGCATGAATATGGGTGGCGGATCGCGGTTTGAGGGATTCGGCGGTCAGCAATCGTGCACGCAGAATTACCGGTGCGCAGCATCGCGCATTGGCGGCGTCAATGGGGTCGAGCTGGCCTCCACGACGTCGGACAGTTGGAACAGCTCTTCGTGTAACCAGCATTCCAGCTGCTCGCAGACGCAGCGCCAGTGTGTAGAAGGCCGGGCAACTCGCACGATCAACGGCGTGGCAGTGACGCGTGATTGCTGGCGTTATCGCCGCACTTATTCGTGCGCGACGTCCACGCCGGTTAACACCTGCGCCCCACCAGCCGGCGCCCAGCATGTGCGCGATACGTGCTTGCGCCAGGACGGCGGACAATGCGGGCTGACGCGTCGAGAGTATCGCGTTCCCCAGCACGATCCATCTGGCGGGTGTCATCAATACACCGACACATATCGCTGCGAGAGCGCAGTTTCGGGGCTTTCGCCGGTTTCCACGCCGCGTCACGAGACGGGTCAGAGCTGGAATGAGAGTCAGTGTAATTCGATCCAGTCGGGTGCGCGCTCCTGCCGGGTTACGGGCACACGGTGCGTGGAGGGTGCGGGCACCCGAACCATAAACGGATTGAGCGTGTATCGGTCGTGCTGGCGCGAGGAGCGGACCTATTCGTGCACCGTGCGAGACAACCTCAATACCTGCTCGCCGCCATCGGGCGCGTCTTTGCAATCGCAGACCTGCGCCTGGCGCGATAGCGCCGGCACATGCCGTCTGCACAATAGAAATTACCGGCGTCAGGAGCATGATCCTTCCGGTGGGTGCCATCAGTATGAAGACACCTTCCGTTGCGAGAATGCAGTAAGCGGCCTGCAGCCAACCCGTACCTTCAGAGACGAAACCGGTGCGGGCTGGAACATGAATCAGTGCAACGCGACACAGTCCGGGGCCGTGTCCTGTCAACTTGCGCGGACCACATGTGTGCAGGGCGCGGGCACACGCAACATTGGCGGGCTCAATGTTTACAAGAGCTGTTGGCGCCAGCGTCTGGAATACGACTGCACGGTCCAGCAGACGATCAACACGTGTTCACCGCCCAGCGGCAGTAGCCTGCAATCACAAACCTGCGCCTGGCGCGACAGCGCCGGCACATGCCGCTTGCACAATCGAACCTATCGGCGTGAAGAACATGACCCCTCAGGTGGCTGTCACGCCTACACGCACACGTTCCGATGCGAGAACAATGTGGGTGGTCTCAATCCGAACTCGAACATCCGCGAGATCATCAACCAGGGCTGGGACAACAACTCGTGCAACTCGGCGCGTGCCGGTGCGGTTAGCTGCAGCGAAACGAGCCGGACGTGTATCGAGGGGCGCGCGACGCGCACGATCAATGGCTTGCCGGTGACGCGCAATTGCTGGCGTCAGCGGATCAACTATTCGTGCCAGGTGCGCGAGAACATCAATACGTGCGCGCCGCCCAGCGGGTCCAGCGTGAGTTCGGAAAACTGCGCCTGGCGCGATGGAGCGGGTGTTTGTCGGCTCTTCGATCGTGTGTATGAGCGCGAGGAGAACGATCCATCGGGCGGCTGCCACCAGTGGACGGACACATTCCGGTGTGAAGGCCGGATCAATGGTCTCAATCACACGCGCGTATTGCGCGAGGTGTCAGGCACGAGCTGGGATGATTCGGCGTGCGGGCCGGCGCGGGCGGGCACGCAATCGTGTCGTCTACGAACATCGCGCTGTGTCGAAGGCGCGGGGACGCGAAACATCAATGGTCTGAACGTTCATCAAAGCTGTTGGAAGCGAGAGAACATCTATGACTGCACGGTGAGAGACACGACAAACACATGCTCGCCGCCATCGGGATCCCAATTGATCGAAGAAACATGTGTTTGGCGTGACAGCGCGGGCACATGCCGTCTCCACGATCTCCGTTATCGGCGTGAGGAGCCGGACCCGTCGGGCGGCTGCCATAGCTTCGAACATACCTTCATGTGCGAAAACCAGGTTTCGGGGCTGAGTGCGACGCGCACGGTTCGCGAAGTCACCGGCGATAGCTGGGATGATAGCTCATGCGGACCGGCGCAGGCGGGTGCACAGACTTGCACCTCGGTGTCTAACAGGTGCGTGCAAGGCGCCGGAACGCGCACGATCAATGGTCTTGCCGTTCACCGAAATTGTTGGGAACGGCGCAATGTCTATGACTGCACGGTGCGCGAAAACATCAACACCTGCGCGCCACCAGCGGGCTCAACGCTTGAGGAAGAGAGTTGTGTTTGGAGTGACAGCTCGGGAACGTGCCGACTGTTCAACCGGACCTATGCTCGCGAAGAGACCGATCCATCCGGTGGGTGTCACGTCTTCACAGATCGGTTCCGCTGCGAAAACACGGTCGGACTAGTCGGCCAACCCGTTCAGACCCACCGCGACATCATTCGCAACAACTATGACCGGTCCTCATGCGCCCAACATGAATCCAGCAATAACTGCACTCGGACTGGGCGCCGATGCGTGAGTGGCAGAGAGACGCGCACGATCAACGGCCGCGCGGTTACACGCGATTGCTGGGAGCAGGAGGATATCTACACCTGCGACGTGCGCCAGGACATCAACACATGCGCAGCTGAGGATCAGTTCGGCGTTAGCAGCGGTGATGCGGATGAAAACCTGATCTGGGGCGGCGATCTGTCTTCGGGTGAGGCGCTTGCAGACGGGATCAGGTTCTACAACTCCAGCTCCGGTTCTCGTGAAATGGAGGCGTTCGCAGATGGGACGCAGGGCCTCGCCATGCGGGACCGGGGTTTCCATGAATGGTCATCCGGCACTTTGGTCAGCACCTATCTGGATCTGAGAACCGGGGATCGCGCCAATGGTCACTTCTCCGTGCAGCCAGGTGATGAGGTTGCCCTGGGATTTGAGACACGCAATCTCGGCGATACGGCCAACCGCACCTACATGTACGCGCAATTCCTTGATGTGAACGGCTCGCGCATCAGTCAGATCGTCGCGCGCAGCGGTTACAGCGAGAATTGGAGCGCTTCACGCACCCAAGGGATTGTGCCGGTCGGAACGGTTCAGGTGCGGATCCGGATCTATACGTACGCACGCACGGGTCGAAATGGATCGCCGACGACCTTCGACATGGCGATGCGCAATATCTGGTTCAAACATGCGCCGGAAGGCTTTGAGGCAAGCCCGCAATATTCGGCTCCAAGCTATGGCGATTACGAAGCGACGAGCCGCGAGTGTGTGTGGGAGGACGGCGCGGGGGTTTGTCGGCTCTATCGCTACAACTATCAGCGCGAGGAACATGATCCGTCCGGCGGGTGCCATCGCTACGACCGCCGTTTCCTGTGTGAAGACTATGTCGGCGGTATTTCGCTTCCGATCGAGACGCTGCGCTCAATTTCTTCGGAGAGCCTGGATCACGGCAACGAGGTCGCCGAGCTTGAGGCCCAGCAATGTGTGGAGGCCCGGCGCGAGTGTATCGCGGGGCCGGCGACGCGCACCGTTAATGGCCTGTCGGTAACACGCGATTGTTGGCAATGGCGTTACTTCTATACGTGCGAGGATCGTGAGGCCTTCAACGGCTGCGCACCAGAAGCGGACTGCTCGCTCGCGGAAGAAACCTGCGTCGACCGCAACGATGATGGCTCCTGCATGCTTTCGGAGCGCCGCTACCGGTGTGAGAGCGAGGACAATTCTGGGGGCTGTCACGCCTTCACGTCTGAGTATCGCTGCGAGGATCCGCTGTCAGGCGTTGGTCCACTTGAGCGTGAGATACGCTCGGCCAGCGCGGGCACCTTCAATGAGAGCGCGTGCGCCTCACTGGAGGCGGAGGTTGGCTGCGTACAGACATCGGTGCGCTGTTCCGATCCAGAACCAACAACGCGCATCGTCGATGGGCTCGAGATCACATCGGATTGCTGGGAACAGGAGCGCACCTATACGTGTGAAACGCGTACGCCGCTGGATGATTGCGGAGAGATGACGCAATGCGACCTGGTCGAAGAAACGTGTGAAGCAACGGGTGCGGATGGATCGTGCGCGACCTATTTGCGCCAATACTCCTGTGAGATCGAAGACGGATCGGATCGCTGTGCACGCCGGCGCGTCGATTACACGTGCGCTCAGCCGGTTGAAGGCGGTGGCAATCCGGTGTCTGCATTTGCGGCATCGCTCGGCACCGCGCATTGGGATCAAAGCTGTACGGTTGCGCACGTACCGGGCGCTTGCACGGTCGTTGAAGAACGTTGCCTCGAAGGTCCAGCGAGAGTTGCTGTAAACATGGTGGTATCGGCGGCCGATCTGGCTGCGGATCCGGAGCTGGCGCGGATCCTGGGCCTGACAGGCGTGTCGGCGGGATCCGGGCACGCATCGGAGATCGAAGGAGCCGGTGGCCTTTGGCAGATCACATCCGCGATGGTGGATGCCTATGAGGCCGAGATCGACTGTGTTCGACGTGAGGTCACCTACAATTGCCAGGTCGCTGAGCCCGTAAACACCTGCGGCGAATTCGATCCGGTCTACGCCGATCAAGCTGGGGCCGGACAAGCCACGAGTGTGGATGATCCGATGATCGTGACGACGGTGAACGGAACCGATGATGACAATGTGCTTCAGGGAACAGATGGCTCAGATGAGATCTACGGGCGCGCGGGTCATGATGTGATCTACGCCGGTGGCGGCAGGGACTACGTCAATGGTGGTGCCGGCGACGACTACATCGAGTTGGGAGACGGCCGGGCTTATCCGTTCCGCAATGACGCAGGGCAATGGGTCAATCGGGCCGCAGAGGGCGGCGCCGGCAATGATCAGATTGTTGGCGGGCCCGACCAAGTCTACATGCGTGGTGGTGACGGTGATGATCTCTTCGTCATCTATCCAGGACTGGCGATCTGGAGCCGGTATAATGGTGGGCCGGGAAGCGACACCATCTCATACCAGCGTTGGGAATCGGGGGTCAGCATAGACCTTGGAAGCGCTTACTATGACAGCGAACATACCGGCGATTGGCGCACGCTTCCCGGAAACCAGCACATCATCCACATCGAAAATCTGAAGGGTTCCGAGCATGATGATGCGCTCACCGGCGATAGCGGCGACAACATACTCTATGGCCTGGCTGGCGACGATGTTCTGTCGGGAGGCGAAGGCGTTGATGCAGCCGTCTATCACGGTGCCTCAACCAGCTATTCGGTTTCGATCATCGGTGTCGGCGCGGCAACGGTCGCAGGCGGCGGCGAGGGCCATGACAGCCTTACCGAGATCGAGTTCATCTATTTCCTCGGTGATGCGCAGCTTGTCCCGTTGACGGCCCCGATCTTTGGCGGACTGGAAAGCCCGAGGGTGTCTCAGTGTGCGGTCGAGCATCGCCTCGAGCTCTGCGAGTTCCCTCCGGAAGATGATCCATGTGATCGCATGCCGATGCTGTGCAACCCGCCGGTTTATCCGATCAATCTGCCTCAGCCGCCGGGCCAGCCAAGCGCACCGCCGCCCAGCGGTACAATGGGCGAATGCGTGTTCCAGGAAGATGCCTGCGTGACGACAGGTAGTGACGGGACCTGTTTGCTGAGCCGGAGGCGATATGTGTGCGAGATCAGTGACGGATCGGGTGGATGCTCGACGCGTTCGGATCTTTGGCGGTGTGAGACAGAGCTGCCGGGCGGTCAGATCATTGATGTGCTCTACACGCCGGGCGAACAGACGTGGAATTGGCAGCGTTGTGAAAGCCTGGAAACGGCCAGTCGTTGCCAACCTGTTGGCGAGCCCTACTGCACCGACGACACGCCGCGCAGCCGGGATATCGGCGGCGGTATGGAGGTCGAAGCAGAATGCTGGGAGCTCACGCAGAATTATGAGTGCGCCCAGATCGAGGCAAGCTCCACCTGTGATCCCGCCTTCACAGGCAGTTGTGCGGGGGCCGGCGCACAGGGCAACGCGTCGTGCGCTCAGGACCGCGAATGTGAGCTGGCCAGCACAACGTGTGAGCAAAGCGATTTCAACGGCGACTGTTTGCGCGAACGTCATCAATACGTCTGCCAGGTTTATGATGGCTCGAACGGATGCGCTGTAGCGGTTGATAACTATCAGTGCGAGGGGCCGGTGGATGGAGCCGGTGAGCCCACGGACGTGGTTGTAACAGTGGATGGGTCGAGCTGGGTGAGCGGGAATTGTCCGGCTGCGAACAATCCCGATAGTTGCCAGCCTGCACCGGAGCCAACATGCGTGGACGATTGGAGCCAACCGCGATCGGTCACCCATTGGAGTTGGCGTGACGGTGAATACCATCCCTTTGTCGATGAGCGGGTCGATCTAGCGAGCATCACGGTTAGCGGGTGCCAGGTTCGCGAACGCAATTACACCTGCGCCCAATACACGGACGCGACGACGTGCGAGCTGCCGGATGAGAGCTGTGTGCAAGTTTCGGCCAATTGCGCTGAACATGATCAGTTCGGAACATGTATTCGCGAGGCGATCAGTTACCAGTGCACGCCGCGCGAAGCCGGGTGTATCGACCGCACACGCACGTTCCGATGCGAAGACCTGGTTGATGGTGGCGGCCAGCCCAGCGATGTGATCACGACTGTTGATGATCCGTATTGGGAGGATCGTGGCTGTGAGGAGCTCAACGATCCGGAGCTCGAATGCCAGCGCCAGGAACCGGTTTGCACTGTTCAGCGACAGACACGGCGCATCGGAGAGCTTGAGATCTTCGAAGAGTGTTGGGAACAACAAGTACCCTACATTTGTGATGGCGTTGGAGAGGTCCGCACAGATTGCGATCCGCCTGACCATTGTGTGCAGGTCGAAGAAGTCTGTCTGGACGATCCGCAGGTCGGGGTCTGCCGATCGATTGAGCGACGCTACGAGTGCGAAGAAACAGTCACCGAAGCGGTCAACGAAGAACGTTGCGGTACGGAGATTACCTGTTTTGGGGGCACGTGTGTCGAGCAAGAACGCGAGCAATCGACCAATATGCCGGATGCGTTGGCTCGCTTGGCAGCGCTCGGACAGGCACACGAAACCGAGGGCAGCACCAGCTCCACGCTGAGCTTGATGAGTGGGGAGGCTTTGGGATGCCACAAGTCCGGCATCTGGAAGAACTGCTGCTCAAATGGAGGCGGCGGGATCGCCGTCGATGTGCTGGGTGGTTCGTGCAGTGAAGAAGAGCAAGAACTCGCGCACAGAACCGCTGAAAACCAATGCGTGGAAGTCGGCTGGTACTGCGCAAAGCGTGGCTGGTTTGGCTGCCGGAAACGGCGGCGCACGAGTTGCTGCTTCGGGTCAGAGCTTGCGCGGATCGTCAATGAAGCCGGTCGTGATCAGCTGGGTATGGATTGGGGAAGCCCCAGTGACCCCAATTGCGCAGGCCTGACGCCGGATCAGTTCAGCCGTGTGGATCTGTCCAATGTCGACATGTCGTCCTTGTTCGACGACGTGGTGGAGGGTTTCGCGCCTGACGGACAGGGCAGTGTTGAGAGCCGGATCCGTGATCGTCTCAGCAATTTCTATTCAACAGGATCTAGTGGGCTTGGCTCGCCGTCGGGCGGCTCAACACCCCCAGACAATGGAGGCAATTGATGGGTGATCGAGTCCTTGGGATCGTCCGCGTGAAATGGGCCGTGCTGGCGGCATGCGTGTTCACGATGTTCTCAGCGCCAAGCCTGGCTCAGGAGCGCGAGGGCGAAGGCTTTTATTGTGGGGATCGGGATCTTGGGCATTGGTTCTATTGCCGCAGCGAGGAGCCTGCGGACGAGGAACCGGCTGAAGCCGCAACCCCAGATCCAGACGAACAAAGCCGAGCTGAGCTGCTGGAGAGCGCTGAAGCGTTTCGACAACGGTTGGAGGAACAGCGCCTGCTCGCGGTCTGGCACCCCACCGAAGAGAACGTGATGGAGTATCAGCGCATGCAGTGGGAAGCCACAGCGCGCTCAGCGACATTTTCCGACCAATGGCGCCGCAATACCTGGGGCAATTCGGAGCTCGATTACACCGTCCGCCGGCCGGTTGCTCAGTATGCGCGCCATGAGTGGCTTGATCAGCGAGGCGAGGAGATGGCCGCGTCGTTGGCAAACATGAGCGACAGCTACGGTCTGTTCTATTTTTACCGATCCGACTGCCCGTACTGTCAGAGATTTTCCCCTGTCCTTCGCGGCTTTGCCGATCGTTTCGGCGTTGAGGTTCGAGCGGTCAGTGTGGACGGCGGACCTATGGCCGACTTCCCGAACGCTCGGCGCGATGAAGGACAGTTTGCACGTTTGCTCGAAGGCCAGGATGCAGTCGTTCCGGCCGTGTTGTTGTTGAACACCCAAACCAATGAGCCGCAATGGATCACCTTCGGGCTGATCTCCGGTCAGGAATTGGCTGAACGCGTCTTTGTCTCGATGACCCGCGAAGTAGGGGAGGATTACTGATGCTTGGACGCTCACAGAAGAAGGAGGGGGCTATGTCCTGGATAAAGACGATTGCGGGCGCCGCCGCAGCGCTGGTTATCAGCGCCTCGGCTCTGAGCCAGGATGTTGGCGATAGCCTCGATGATTTTTGGGACGGAGTGGCTGAAAACGCGAATGCCACCGCGCCAAGAGCGGATATCGGCCAGGAGGGTGGCTATTTTACCGGCGGCAGCCTGGTTGTGAGGGCGCCTCAAGAAACGTTCCGCCCGGTCCGGATGACTGCGCCGTCCTACCGTGCCGGATGCGGCGGAATTGATATCTACACCGGTGGTTTTGGGTTCGTGAATTCGGAGCAATTGGTCGCGATGCTGCGATCGATCGCGTCCAATGCGACGGGGTACGCGTTTCAATTGGCGCTGGAAACCGTGTGCCCGCAATGTGCCGAACAGATGGACAAGCTCAATGCGCTGGCCCAGCACATCAATTCCCAGAACATGGATAGCTGCTCGGCCGCACAGGACATCGTGAATTCGATGTGGCCGCGTCACGAGAATGCGGAAAATCTCATCTGTTCGACGACTGGCACGCGTACTGGTCAGTTCTCCGATTGGGTCGCGGCTCGGCACAACTGTGGCTCGGCGGGAAATCGGGCAACAGAGGATGGTGAAGCCGAAGCGCAGAGCATTTCCAACACAAATCTGGCTTGGTCGGTGCTTCAGGAATCCCAGGTTTACCGAACGCCACAGGGCCAACGCCAGGCTGAGTTCATCATGACGCTCACCGGCACATTGGTTGTTGGCGAACAGCGAGGGGATTCGGGACCGGATTTTCATTGGTATCCGCCGAGAGCTGCGGATGAGGCAACTTTGATGGCCCTGCTTTATGGCGGCACGCTTGATGTCTATCGGTGCACTGATAGCTCGGGCGATTGCCTGGAGGTGCAGGAAGTGGAGACAACCATCCCGCCGGAAGATGGCATGCACCTTCGGACCAGGCAGCTGATTGAAGGCATCCTGGAAAAGATCATGAGCCGGGCTGAGGAAGGATTGTCGGCCGAGGAGCGCGATTTCCTCAACATGAGCTCCATTCCCGTGCACAAGATCCTCTCGGTCAGCTACGCCTATTATGGGGAGAACGCAGCCACTGAGGTGCCGCGCCTGGCCGAATACATCGCCGTCGATCTGCTTACGGTTCATCTGGACAATATGATGAATGAGGCGTTCCGGGCTCGTCCGGAAGTCGAGTTTGCAAGCGCGGGCGAGAGCTACGAAAACTGGCGTGAGGGCGTTCGGGAAACTCAACGAGCGCTGAGGAACATCCGGCAGGACGTTGCCGAACGGTCGTCATACTCCGATGACGTCGTGGACAATTATCGCACGATCGAAGCGGCGTTGGCGCGCCGCATGGAAGTTCGCATGGCGCGCGGGTTGCGCCGCTCACGGCACTTCTGATCATGGAGGGATATGTTTACGGCGGTCTCGAACTCTATCGGGACATGTTCAATGCCATTGCAATGATGGCGGGGCTGGATGCGGTGTCGTCGTTTTTGCGATTGATGCTGCTTATGGGCCTGATCATTGTGGTCTTCCAGGTCGTGTTTTCGCAAAAACCTCAGGAAATATTGCGCTGGTTGGTTTCGGCGGTGTTCATCCTGGGGGTGGCGATCGTTCCCAAATCATCGGTGGTGATTCATGACCGCCTGGCGCCGGCTGCGCCGGTTGTCGTGGACAATGTACCGCTGGCCGTTGCTCTGGTTTTCTCGGTTGCGACAACGGCCGGGGACCGCATGACGCAAACGATGGAAACCGCGTTTGGCGACCCCGACATCGCTGAGTTTTCGAGCCACGGGATGGTTTTCGGCTCTCGGATCATGATGGAGCTGAACCGCGTCCAATGGATGGACGAAACCTACAACACGAACATGCAGAGTTTTGTGTCCAATTGCGTCTACTACGAGCTCATCGACGGCACGTACGGAATGGATGAGCTTCGCAACGAGACGAACCTGCTCACCTTCTTGACAGTAGACAATCCCCCAAATCCCGCGCGATCTGCCCCGATGTTGGATGGCGCCGGCAACGAGACGGTAGAGAGCTGCCCCAATCTTGGAACGAGCTTGGAAGCGGACGCGATCGCGGTTGCTCAGCGGACTGAACAATTGCTCGCTAGAGATCTTCTACCGGACCAGCCGGATGCGCTCGCACTGGCGATGATCCGCGTCGATGTCGAAGGCGCGCATCAGATGCTGATCGACGAGTCTCGCGACGCGACGGATGTTTTTATCCAATCGATGATGATCAACTCGATGCGCGATGGCATGGATACGTTCGCCGCGCAGGCGGGCGTTGAGACCTCGTCCTACGCAGAATCGCGAGCATCGCTACAGACGCGCAATACGAATCTGTTCTCCGCAGAGCTTGCTCATAAATGGATCCCTTATCTGAAGATCGTGCTGGAATTGATCTTCTACGGGATGTTCCCGCTTCTCGCGCCGTTCTTCTTGTTGCCCGGCTATGGATGGAGCCTGATCCGAAGCTATTTTGGCGGGTTTGTGATGCTTCAGGCTTGGCCGCCACTGTTCGTGATTATGAACAAGATCATGGTCACGGGCGCCATTATTCAAAGCCAGGCAGCCGCATTCGACGTCACCGCCGGCAATGATGCGACCTCGATGACGTTGTTCAATATGGAAAGCATCGCGACGGTCAACGCGGACATCGCGTCGATCGCCGGTTTCATGATGTCATTGACCCCGGTGATCGCGTCCACGCTTGCCTATGGCGTCGACAAGCTGGCGAGCCAATCGGAGAGCTTGCTCTCCACAGTGAAATCGGGTGCTCAAGATGCGGCCCGGGCCGAAACTACTGGCGATTTTTCGCTTGGCTCGACAAGCTTCAACACACACCGAGCGAACCAGACGTTCGCGAACCAGCATCATACTTCGAGCTCTATCGACGAGGGTCGGGCCAGCGAGATCCTTGGCAATGGAGCCAGGATGACACACGGCGCAAACGGCCGGCAGATTTATGATGGCACTGGAGCAATGAGCAATACGGGTATCCCGGTTTCAATGTCGCGAACCGTCGGGGCCGAACTCGCCGAGATGAGCTCGGAGCTGCGAGAATACAGTCAAACGCAGTCGGAAGCCGCTACGCGGTCTTATCAGTCGGGCATGAACGAGCTTTGGTCATGGGCACAAACCGACAGTGCTGGGCTGATGACGGCCGCGGAGCGTCGCTTCGGCGACAACGCACAGGTCATGGAAGCGGTCAGCCGCGTCGTTGAGATGGCGAACGCATCGAGCCACGGCCAATCCAGTGGAGTGTCTGATGAACGGGCTCTGGAGGGGCACCTTCGAGGGTCCGTTGGCGGGAAAGCGGGTGCGCGAGGCGAAGTATCCGCGGGGACATCGGGTTTTTTGCCCGCGAGCGCCAGGGTGACAGCCTACGGAGACGCCTACGTCGAAGGATCGGCGGGCGCATCGTGGTCGCAACGCGATAGCGAGCGCACCGCGGAGGAATACTCCCAATCGCTCAACGCGCAGGACCGGGAATCGTTCAATCAATCTATGGACGAAGTGCTGTCGGCAATGGCATCGGCTCAGGTGAGCGAGACCGGTGGGACGCAAAACTCACGGGTATCTTCGATCCAACAAGATTTGCGCGAGAGCCAGGATTATCAAACTCGCTCGGATCGCGCTCTTCGCGATAGCGAGCAGGCGAGCGAACAGGCCCGCAGATACGAATCTGACGCCTTTCGGTATGACGCGCCATTGCACGACCAATTGCTCGAATTCTACGGAGACCAGATTGGCGCGCACGGAAACGCCAATCGCGGGATACCCAATTGGCAGTCTGGTCTCAACGACATGTATCTGAACGACCGTGAAGGCTTCGACCAGCTTGTAGAAGATTTCGCGCGGACGCAGATCCCGAACTCCGGCACCTGGGCCGGCGTTCAGTCAGAGGTTGGCGGGTCAGACTTGGCGCGGCAGTCAAGCCAAATCGAGGCGGGCCGGGATCTGGCCGCCGGGACAATGCCCGCACTTGACCGGCATATGGCTAGTGCACAAGGCCGCAGTGTCGGGCCGGACAGTCAGGTGCAAAGCCAGGTCGATGAAGGCATGGCATGGGTTGGACGCGAAGCGGGGGCGGTGACAAGTGATGGCGAACAAATCGAAGACCGGGTGGGCCGGTCTTTGGAGCCTACCGTGAGCTATCAGGGCATGCGGGAAAACGTTTCCGAGCGCCGCGATGCCAATGATTCAGGATTGTCGGGGACCCGAGAGGCGATGATCCAGGAAATGCTTCCGGATGAAGAAGGATCACAGCCGGTTGATGAGGATCCAGCTCGAGATATCACACTTCCGCGTTTCGGATAGACCTCATCAATCGGCGACAAATGAGCTCAATGAGGAAGAACACAAATGCTGTCGGCAACAAGCAGACGACAAATGTGGATAACAGAGCACCAACAAGTGTAGCAGCGTGAGAGTTGCCGCCGAGCGAATAAAAGAACGCCAGACCAACTCCAGCTAGCACGGCTAGTGCTTGGATTGCACGCAGGTACAGCAACGCAATCTCCGCCCCCGAGCTCACTGGGCCAGGATGCATCGGCCAAGGCGCGCCCATGCGTTCCTTTTGAGGATCGTATTGTTCGTATGCCATTCACCAGCGCTAGCACAGCCAACACTAGAAATGGAGGGGAGGGGGTAGAAAAACTAAAGTGGCGCTTCAACGTGTTGCAATCGATCAGATCGCGCTCAGCAACAGGAAAAAGTTATGTCATACGCCGCCGCCACGCGTTCCGCCGTTTGTCTGGTGTCTCTTCTGGCGCTGCCCGCGGTCGCTTGGGCAAGCGATCCGGCTGAGCAGCAACATCAGGAAGTAGAGCAGGGGCTGACTGTGATAGAACGGGCCAGGGCCCGGCAAGCAGCGCGTGCGGAAAGGGTACGCGAAGAAACGATCTCTGCCCTCGATTACTTCGAGGCCAACAATTTGGATGACACTATCGTCCGTTGCTTGCGGTCGGGGCGCGGCGACGACGCGAACGCCTGTCATAAGGTGATGATGTTCTACACCATTAGGGAAGCCGGCACCCATCAACGCGAGGAGCCATAGGATCTGATCTATCGGGTCCGAGGTTCGTCGCTGTGACGGATGGCACCCCTCAAAACATCAATGACGCGAGCGAGCGTCGCATCATCTTCGTATTCAGGTCGGGCCAAGACCTTCAACGCGAGCTCGATGGTGGCGTGCATGATCGGAGCAGCTTGAAGCAGGCCCATGGCGTCTTCAAACCGTTCCATCGAGACATCTTCCGCAGCGACCAGGCTAGCGATCAGGCGCTCGGCGCCCGGGGTGACGTCATATAGATCGCGGCGAGCCGCAGATACGGTTGTGCGAACTTGCCAATCGGCATGAGAAAACTGGCCCATCGGAGCCTCCGAAGGTTGTCTGGAAGAATTTTTCGAAAGACGCGCCCCGCGGTTGGCGTGCGCGCAAAGCTCTTCCGCCCCTCTCCATCCTTTCGGAGAAAAACCTGAGTGCTGCGCGAGAGAGCAATCTGCGTGCCAGCCACGAGGCCTGCGCTCATCCTCGAGCGCCAGACGGAAGTGTCGGTATGTGTTATCGCGCCAGGCGTTCGAGGATCCTGTTAGGGTCGCCGGGCGGCAGCGCGAGATGGACTCGCAGGATTGCGTAGTCCAGATGCGAGTTTTCAGCCCGCAATAGAGCGAGTTTCGCCCGAGCTTCCTGAAGCGTGAAGGTTGCTCGCTCGAATGATGAAGTGGATAGGCACCACAATTCATCCAAACCCAGTTCGGCCGGCGCCAGCTGATCGCTCGAGGACTCGATGACATAGCTGGCTAGGTCGAGGGAAAGACGGGGTGGCCCAAATTGTTTCATTGTGCGACCCGGCTGGAACAGTGTCGGTCCACCGAAGATGAAACAAGCGCGGCTTCCCAGTAACCGGCTTGGTCAAGACAAACCTGATGGTTCGGGTTGTCGTCAGAAAAGCGGCCAGCCAGGCCTTCTGCGCGGCTCTGGTAGGATCGCGCCTGCTCACGCGTTGCATACTCGAAGCGCGGCGATGCGCGTCGACCGCAAGCACTTGCTTTCACGATCGCAGGTATTGCAACGAGCGCGTCTGCGTTCGGATCGGTAGATTCAGGAGCGTGGACGCGGATCTGGCTCGCGAGGGCAGAACGCTGATTGTGTATCCAAGATGCCAGTTCGCGAACTTCAATGATGCGCCATGTTGAACGATCGGTTCGGCGCTCAACCTTGACGGAGAGTTCGCCGGTGTCGGAGCTTGATATGGAATAGTGATAGTCAGCCCAGATGCCGGATCTGCTGTTGTGCGGAGCCGGTTCAGCGTCGAGGTTGCCCCGGATAAAGGCGAATGCGAGTCCGCCGCGGGCGTTTTCCCGGACGATAGGGCGGTGGTGTGTTCGGGAAAGCGGTACAGCTAGCGCTTCAATTGTTTTCACCAGTCTGGGCGCCATGCCGGTCGGCATGCCGTCGTAGTGGCAATAAAATAGTCGATCCTCGATCTGGATTGTTGCTGGAGTTGCCATCTCCTCCTCCTTGGTCGGCTTCGCCGACCCCAACCCTTCTTTTCTTCTGGGCGCCATGCTCGACAGGAGCCCCGCTAGTCAGGCAAAACACGTACAGGGCAAGTGGTCGAGAACGTGGGGCGGGAGAGTGAAAATGGCTCAATCCGTCCGCCATGTTGGCTACCTATTCCGTTGTGGAAACTGTGATCGACGAGCCTTTAGGCCGCCGCACGGTGCGTTGGTCGAGGAAGTCGCCCTGCTGCGACGCAAAGCGCGATGCGCTGAGTGCCAAGCAACCGGCACCATCGAAGTGCTGTGGGATTCGCGATGGAGTGAGGACTTCGTCGATGGGATCCAGGAGTTGATCGCCAAGACAAACTCCAGATCAAAACGGTGTAGCGAAGGAAGAAGCAAGCGTCAGTGAGGCGTTAGCCGGGAATGCCCGTGAGCGCTTCAAGCGGGCGCCGCGACATGGACAAGGTATGTCCGATCTTCTTTTCGAGCGCGACATAGCGCTGATAGAGCGCGCGATTGTGTTCAGCTGCGATCGAAAGATCCGACTTCGATGCCAGAATGCAAAAAACGCAAGAGAGCCGGCTCATCCCGAGGGCGTAAGCGGGGTGGGGTGTTTGGCCAGCGTCTTGAATAGTCTGGAATACCTGGTGTTTTGAATAACCGAAAATGGGTAGCCAATCGTACCATTCACGACCCGCCTTGGAATTTCGTTCATTGAAACGAAATGGGATCTGTCGGGCGCGTTTGGCGGATTCAGCAGCTCGGATCCCCATACAATTCACAACAAGTCCACCGAACTCAGGATGGTCTCGGAGAAAATGCCGTATGGCCTTTTCAATCGGTCCTCGCTTCAAGTCGCTTGTGCATTGACGAGTCGACGCGCTGGGCCACATGCCGCGCGCCTCGACCATATCGAGAAACCCCTTCCTCTCGTTGCGACACACCAGGAAGGGGAGATCATCGATGGTCTCGACAATGTGTTCGATGTTTCCAGGCCATTCGACCTCGCCAAGGTCAGCGTGAATGACAAGCAATTGCGCGGCCGGGACGGCGCGCTTGAGCAGGGCAACCATTGCCTGGCTGTCTTTGCCTGCAGAATGGTTGACCACAAACAACGCACCACGGTTGCGAAGCGCAGTAATGCGGGTGTCGTGAATATCCATGATGGCGCCCTAAAACAATCCTAGGGTTTTCATCGAGGAGTGTCCATTTCGAGCCATGACGATGTGATCGTGAATCACGATTTCGAATGGCCGCAGGATGTCGACCAGGGTTTTGGTCATGGTGATGTCTGCTTGGGACGGCGAGGAATCGCCGGAGGGATGGTTGTGGGCGATGATCATTGCGGATGCGTTGAGGATCAGGGCCCGTCGGGCGATCTCACGCGGATAGACCGGGGCATGATCAACCGTTCCACGCGCCATGATCTCGTCAGCAATCAGTCGGTTCTTTCGATTGAGGAACAGGACGCGAACTTGCTCCACTGACTCGTGTTGCATAGCCGCGCGCAAGTAATTGATCACGACGCTAAAACTGGTCAACGCGTCCTGATTTGGCAGATCATCGCGAGAGACTTCTGCCGCGATCGGCTGCAAGAGCGCCAGGTCAGCAGCGACATCTTCACTGACGCCGAGCATGGACGGGGTCAGGTCAGCGGCAGCGCGCGAAAGAGCGCCAAGATCGCAGTAAGTATCCAGCAGGCGTGCAGCCTCAATTGAAGCGCCTGGACCCAGATGGCGGGCAAGATAACACGACAAGAGCCCATGGCTCGATTGTGGCGGCCGTTCGGACCGTGTCCGGGTCGGCGTTTCAGCTGCGAGTGCAAGGCCAAGCTGGGTCATTGGGTGGTCCTCCACAAGGCGTTTCGCCTTGCGCCTCCCAAACTTTCCTTTGAGCGCGTAGCGGGCATGAGCACGGCCAACATCCCCATCACGCGGCCTCCGGTGCAGGCTCAGCGATGACGCGATAGGAACGCGAGGCGATGTTGGAGATTCGATAGAGCTGACCGGTGCACGGTGTCTTGAATAGGAGGCGTGTGCGTTTTGCGAACGGCGGTTTGTAATAGCAGACAATAAACCGTGAGTGTTCTTCGCCATCGACAAACCGGATCGGTTGATCAAACTCGATGAGTTGGCCGTCGATCAGTTTGGGCTTGCGGGCTTTCCGGCGAGCCACGTGATGGGCGAGGACGCGGTCGCGCCAGGTATACGGGTCGCGTCGAAGAGGTGAGGCGGCTTTGACGAGGCGAAGCGGACATGCTTCTTCGGCCGGCCGCATGGTTTCGTCGATAGCTTTGTAGCCATATTGGCAATGGCTTGCCCGATCGACCTGGGTCAGAACGAGCGCAATGAAGCGGACCTTGCCGTCACTGTCGGGCTCGAAATCGCGCTGCAGGCTATCGCCGGGCGAGGAGTGGGCTTCAATTAAAAGCCAGTGCTTGGCGCCCTGTTTCGAGTAATCGACGAGCTCCGCATCGTTTGGAACGATACGCTGCTCGATGTAGTCGCGGTCGATCGGATCGGGTTGAAAAAGCCAGCCCATTCGTGCCTCCAAGTGTCCAGGTTCAAAAAAAACCCCGCCAGCAGAGCCGGCGGGGCAAGTTGGGGCACACCACAATGGATAGGATCAGTCGGCCTGTGGCAGGTCGTCACTTTGATAGGGCGAAGTGGCCGTGTCGCAGTTCGGGCATCGGTCGTCGCATGTGGCGGACCAGGCGTCGGTCCAGCGCTCAGAACATTGCGAACAGCGATAATGATTGAGGAAGCGCTTCGGCGCTTCGGCCGCGACCTCTCTCAACGAGAGCGGGTCGGACCCTGTAGCAAGTCGGTAGGCAGCTCGCGCGCGTTCGATCGCTTTATCGAACAGAACCGACGAGGGCCGCCGAAAGGCAGTGTTGTGAGAAATCGCGACGAGCCGATCCTCGAGAGCCGCGACGAGCTCATCAGCAGCATTGTACCGGCGCGCGACCTCACAGTTGGCCTGGAGGATCTGGTCGTTTTCGCAAACCGGCAACTCGCCAAGCTCCACATGCCGTCCGTCTGGACCGATCATGTCCAGGAAATAGGCAGCGGTGCCATGTTCATCGTATTCAAATGCAAATGCTTCGGGATCGGCTTGTCGGATCAGCGTGCGCGCCTTGGAGAGCGCCTGACCGGGCTCAAGGGCGTCAACTTCGACACGAGCGTGCCGCACAACGTATTCGCCAAACGCGAACGAGTAACGGGACATGTTGGCCTCCTGGTGTCGATCGAACCGATCTCTTGATCAGCTTCCTTCACCGGCCGGCCACGGCCTTTCCTTTTACCGAGCAGTGGTGAGACGGTGAAACCACGACGCCCATTGGCGAAGAGCGATCTATCCGCTTTAAAAGATTTATTGGATTTAAAAGACTTTAGGGCCGCCAAAGCGCGTACAAATACAAGCGGTTGTGGCGATAAGCGGGATGTTACCCCGGTTAATGAGGATCGAAACCCCGGTTAACGTGAAGCGATACCACGTGCTCTTTGAAGCGAAACCACGACTGCATTGAGCTGATTGTGCGCTGATCGGCGTTTTAGACGACAAAACCACGAGCCAATGCGTCGAAACCCCGTGTTCGGCGATGCCTGGGATGGCTTATATGCGACGAAACCACGAGGATATGTCCAATTTGGGGGTATCTTGTGCGACGAAACCACGAGGATGGGCCTGGAATAGTGGCTTGGGAAACTGGCTTCGTGGTTTTGTCGTCTTGGAGGTTTCTGGCTGCGGGGCCGATTCGTGGTTTCAACTCACAAACACCGGGAAACTGAACAATAAGGGAACAGCTTCGTGGTATCGGCTCACTTCACAGGGCGGAGGCGGGGCGAAAGCTTGATATTTGTCATGCGCACCATGACGCGACCAGGCGGTGTGCGTTTCTTGTGCGGCTCGAGGACGATGTCATAACCCAGTAAACCGCCGTCTTCGTGGATCTCACGGATCTTCTTCTTGATATCGGTCGGCCGGCCCTCGCCACCGTTCAGACGTTTGTGGAACAGGGCGAGGTTCATGCGTACGGGGATGCGCTGATGCCCGACAAAGCGCCGGCAGAGCTCGTAGATCCGCATTTTCAACGGTGATTTGATCTGGAAATACTCGCGCGGAACGGAGAGGGCCTTGCCGTCCTCCATCCACAGCGCGAACAGCCATTCAGAGACGCGAATGCGGACGCCGCGACGCGTGGTACGCGTAGCGCCCTGGTGCTCAATGTAGTCGGCCTCATCGATCCAACCGCGACGCATATTGCCTCGGATGACGTCACCATTGGGCAACACGGCATCGACACTGGATTTGATGTAGGTGCCTTTGAGCCGATCCAAGCTTCTGTCGAAGGCTTCATAGTCCTTCTTGCTTGGCCGCCGATTGCCGAGCGCATGAAAGTAGTCGTAGGGCGCAAAGACGACCGTGCGCGAGACCTCTCGACCGTCGCGACGCGACTGATCGATCATCATACGGATCCACAGGAGTACCCGTTTGTCGAAAAGATCGGCAATTCCGTCCTGAGTGCCCTTGATATCAACCCAGGCACTATCGTTTGGCGTTTCGAGCTCAACACGGATGTGCTGGACAACCTTTCCCTTCGCGCCAGATGCGAAATAGGGCATCGACATGATGTCGCGGTCGTCCCGCAGATTGTGCAGGCCATCATCGAATGGAAATTGGAGCTCACGCTGTTCGGAAGACTTGGACATGGATCCCCTCTACGAATCGGAGCCTAGCACAATCGGGGCAAGGCGTAACCTACCGAAAACGCTTAATAAATAATCGTGGTATCAACTCACAAACGCTCGCGCGCCATTCGTGGTTTCGTCGCATACCTCGGGTGCAAGATACTGATCGCAATAAAGTTGACCCGAAGGGCACGACAAAACCTGTCGTCGCTCGGATATTGCGGGTCGAAGAGGTCCGACGCGCAGTTGGTCAAACAGATCAATAACGATGAACAGGGGACGCTTTAACGACGTTTCCACCTTTTTTTCCCAAAAATATTCCCATAGGGTGTGATTAGAGACATCGAAGAGGCGGCGATGACTATGCGACTTGAAGAACCGTTCGGCGGGGCAGTGCCGGAGTCGGTTCCACTCGAAGTGACACCCCTGACCAATGTGCTTTGCCAAATCAGATTTCCCGAATTGATCAGCATCGGGCGGGAAGAAATTGTCGGTACATTTCAGGAGAGAATTCGCAAGAAGTACCCGATAGGGGATAGCGCCAAGGGCCTTATCGTTGTGATCGGTGACGACAGCACTCAACGCATGGAATCGAAAATCTGGCGTTTTCTCGATGCGGACCAAACTTGGCGGGTTACGCTGGCGACCGAGTTCATCACGCTCGAAACCCGCAACTATCAGTCACGCGATGAGTTTTGCGAACGGGTCGGGTGGTTGTGCGCAGCATTGGCTGAGACGATTGATCCTGGCTGGATGCACAGGATTGGCGTGCGATACGTCAACCGCTTGCATGGTGAGCTATACGACAAGCGGCTCGAATTCGTTCGCGAAGACATGTTCGGGCCTTTCCGCATTGAACATGATGGAGTTATCGAACGAACGCTTCACCAAGTGAACGCGACGACCGAAGAAGGGAACATGGTTGCAAAGTGGGGTTACATGCCCAAGAATTACACGCATGATCCGGAGACGATGCCAGCGATCTCGACGGATAGTTGGTATCTCGATGTGGATTCGATCTGGGCGTCGGAGAGGCCGGTCGAATTCGATCCGGGAGTAATCGTCCAGCAATGCGGCGCTCTCGCGGGTCGCGCTTACACGTTTTTCCGATGGGGAACGACGCAGGCATTATTGGACGCATGCGGAGTAAGGTCATGAGCGCTACAACGCGGGAACGAGAGCTAGAGGACCATCGGCCGATAGCGGTTTCGTTGATGAAGCCGCCCAATACGTTTGCGATTGATCTCGAGACCGAGGAAAGCCCGCTTGAAACCAAGTCTTTCTCGCATGGACTGGTTCGCACATATGCGACCGAACGGCTGATAGAGCCGCACAGCTTTCTCGACGAGCTGATTGGTGTGGCGGTTCGGCCGGATGATCGTGCGAAAGAATTCGCGTACCAGACGTCCGCGAAAATCGTGCGTTTGCTGGTCGATCAGGGCACTGCGGATCGTTGGGATGTCGGCGAACATGTCGAGGGGCTCGACGAAATTCTTCCACGCACGCTCATCGCCGAGATGCGTATTCTCACGGGATACTCCAACGAGCGTATAGCGATGTTACTCGGAGTAGACCGGCGCTCACTGACCAACTGGGCCAATGGCCGCGGCATGCATGAGAGCAAAGCGGACCGCATCCGAAAACTGGCTCGGTTCGTCCGGTATATCGATCGGGGACTGGCGGAACGCAATGAGGCCGCACTTCTGGCGCAAGGCGACGCCGGACGGACGGCTTTCGAGCTTCTGAAAGACGAACTGTATGACGAAGCCGCTCGGGTGGTCGGCAAAGGTGACGGTTGGGCAAAGCGGATCAAACTCATGAAAGAGGTGGATCCGAGAGAAGCAGTCGAGGCTAGCGCTCAACCCTGGACGGTATTGGATATTGCCGATGGAGAAGAGGCCATAGCTGAAATTCCGGACCGGCCGGCACCGAAGATGACGCGTCGGAAAGCGCGAAAGATGTAGTTAGAGCGAGTGCGGCACCGTGAAGGACGACGATCAAAATCCGTTGTGCGAGTGGTGCCAGGGTGATTATGCCTTGGACGTGGCACCGTTCATCGCCTTGATACCGCTCGACGAGGAAAACGGCTACGTCATCGGTGAGACGTTTGAACATATTCGCGGTGTCGTCATTATCTCCCAGACCTGCGATATCGTGCGCGAGAGCGGGGAGCGTTATCACGTTGCCGGCTGCGCGCTGGTCGAACGGCCAGAGGAGGAGGCGAGCCGGATTCAGAATGGTCGGCGCCCGCACCTAGTGCCGGTAGAATTAGCACCGCCGAATACGTACGCCGATCTGAGCAAACCGGTCGCGATTGATAAAACACTGCTCGCGTTGTGGAAGCGAGAAGTCGGATTTTCGACCGACGAAAAGCGCCACAAATTCGGTTTCGCTATCTCGAGGAAATTCGGGAATTTTGCGTTCCCTGATGAGTTCGACATGGCGGTCGGGCATCTCAAGAAACAGGCGTGGAAGCGTCACGAGACAGATACCGAACTGGGCCGGATTTACCGCTCTATTCGCGAAATCCGATTCTGTTGTGCCGGCGGCTGGGACGCCGCCCCCAAAAACACCTTAACTCTGCGACCACAAACCGGCATCGGCTCATAGCTCACGAATATCCCGGGAGCGCCATTGACGCTCCATGACCATGTATAGAAATGAAGCGGACCAAGTGATTAGCAACAGGCCGTTCAAGGCCTCGAGGCCGACAATCAGTCTAGTGTGTCCGGTAGGGATAATGTCGCCGATACCGAGAGAGGTGTAGCTGACAATCGAAATGTAGAAAAAGTCCAGAGCGGACCCACTGTGCACGCCGGAAAAGGACCCAATCGACAGCACGTCAGAAGCCAGCCACAACGCGCAGGCGTATAGCAAAACCTGAACGGCATGCACGCCGAACAGGGCCAGCACACAATAGAGGACGCGTCGGTCGGTACGGGGCTCGGTTTCTGGACCAAGCCTGGATAGAGCATGCAGGGCATGAAAATGCATGAACGAGGTCAAGCCGACCAGTGCGAAACCCGATACGATGGCGATCAACATTTACCGATTTGCTCCTTCGGGCTTGCGGCACGGCCTGCGCCGAAAATGAGGGTCGGCGAGCCGCGCTGCGTAATTGTTGACAAAACCAGAACCGGGACAATAACGCCATGACAACTTCGCACACTCACGCGACTACATCGCCAAGTGCAGGCGCCGGTCACGACATGTCCGCAATGCTCGCCTCGAATGAACGCGCTCTGAAAATCAGTTCTTGGCTGACAGGCATCTACTTCATCATCGAACTTGGGCTTGGGTATCTCAGCGGGTCGGTTGCTGTTCTCTCGGACGCATTTCACACCTTCTCGGCCGTCGGCGGTGTTATGCTCGCCTTGGTCGCCGGACGTATCGCCGCGCGAGCAGCCGATCGATATCGCACTTTTGGCTCCGTCCGAGCCGAAATCATTGGCGCCCTCCTAAACGGCCTGTTTTTGTTCGTCATGGCAGCGTTCGTTCTCTACATGGGCGTCGTTCGGCTCTTAAACCCGGTTGAAATAGAATATGGACTTATGTTGCTGGCCGCGCTCGGCGGTCTAATCACCGAGTTCATTTCATTGCGCCTGCTCTTCTCAGGGCAGAAGGGTAATTTGAATATGAAGGGCGCTTTTTGGCACGTGATGCAGACTTTCATTGGTAGCCTGATTATTATTGTTGCCGCCGCCGTCGTTTACTTCACAGGTTTCGTAGCGATTGATCCCATTCTCGGGATCGCATTCGGATTGGTGTTGTTTTGGGCGTCTTGGAGCATCACGCGCGACGCCATAAATGTCTTGATGGAGACGGTGCCAGATGATGTCGATGTCGCCTTGGTCCAAGACGCATTGACCTCATTGGCCGGCGTCAATGAGGTCCACCACATTCATGCGTGGGCGCTCACCTCGGGCAAGAACCTCTTTTCGGCCCACCTACTCATCGATGACCGTACGGAACATCATGACGTCCTAGATCGAGCGCACGACTTACTTAGGGAGCGATTTGGATTCTACTTCGCAACGCTGCAAATCGAAACTCGTTGCCCAAATCCCCACGACGCCCCAGAAATCGATTTTGCGGATACAAGGCCTGTGTCAAACGTACATTCTCGCTGATCGAAGATGAGGACGTCTCGCTCGTGAAACCCAAGCAGCCCCCCACGCTGGACACGGCAAGGACAACAGGCATCGTCTTAATTGTGACGATGCTCGTGGGGTTTGGCTGGGCGAATTCTTCCTGGCAAGAGATCTATCAGTCCGTTCACCATCTACCGGTTCACATTCGCTTTGGTCCGTTCGGGCTGGATCGCCCACTCGTATGGTGGATCAATGAAGGGTTGATGGTTTTGTTTTTTCTCTTGGTCGGGCTGGCGATCAAGAGGGAGGTGCTCTCAGGACATCTATCATCATGGCGCGCAGTTGCAGTGCCTGCTGTGGCCGCAATCGCGGGCATGTTGGTACCGGCCGCAATCTACCTGGCGCTCGCTGGGTCAGACCCAAGCTTGCGCGCGGGTTGGGCAATACCCACCGCCACCGATATCGTCCTCGTGTTGGGGCTTCTCGCATTCTTAGGTGACCGCGTTCCAGCATCACTCAAGATCTTCTTAACCGCCCTGGCGATTTTCGACGATATCGGCGCGGTCTTGGTTATCGGTCTGTTTTACGGACATGGGTTCGCGCTCGGCCCGCTATTATTTGCGCTCGCTACGATGGTCGTAGCCGTCGTCGCGACACGCTTTTTGCGCTTCAGTTGGTCCGCTCTCGTTATTCTCAGCATCGTACTGTGGGCGGCAATTTTGCAGGCGGGAATTGAAGGCGCGATCACAGGTGTCCTGATCGGGTTGCTCGTGCCCTTCGAGCAGACCCGGCCAAACCGGAAGCGCTCGCTGGTTCGGCTCGAAACGGCGCTGAAGCCTTGGGTGTTTTGGGTCGTCGTTCCGGTGTTCGCGCTATTTAACACTGGTATCAACATTTCAACGCTCGGGATGGCCGCTCTATTCGAACCAGCCGCGCAGGGTATTATTTTGGCGCTCGTTCTAGGTAAGCCGTTGGGCATATTGGGTGGCGTGTGGGTTTTGGACCACATGGGATTGACCATACGCACGCCAGCGATGGGCTGGCGGCATATCATCGGCGCTAGCCTGCTTGCTGGTGTTGGCTTCACCATGAGCGTCTTTATCGCGTCGATCGCGTTTAGCGAGCACGACCTCGTGACGACATCAAAGCTGGCCATTCTCATTGCTTCATTTGTTGCCGCCCTTTTGGGGCTCTCTGTGCTGGGCCTTGGACCGACTGCCGATAAACCGCAACCACCTAGTACGCCGTCATGAATGTCATCAAGCTGCTCATCGTGTTCTTCTTGTGGGCGCTGTGCTTTCCGCTAATCGAAATTGGCCAAGCGTCCGTTCCACCGCTCCTATTTGCTACGTTTAGGGCCCTTCTGGCCGGCTTGGCTCTCCTTGTAATCGCATCGGCCCTAAAGCGACCTTGGCCGACATCGGTGCGTGCATGGGTCCAGATTGGCGTGATTGGATTAGGAGCGACCAGTTTGGGCTTTTGGGGCATGTTCGAGGCTGCGCGTTGGGTCTCGCCGGGATTGGCCACGGTGGTCGCGAACATTCAGCCCCTTGTGGCGGCGGGCTTGGCTGCGGTTTTTCTTAAAGAAACGCTGAGCCTGAAGACGCTTTGCGGGCTCGTTGGCGGTTTTGTGGGAATCGTTCTCATAGCCTTACCAAGCTTTGGTCAAAACGGGCCTGATGGCCCGGCCGTCGGCTTTGGTTTTCTGGCGATAAGCATGTTGGGCATTTCAATCAGCAATGTGATGATTAAGCACGCCGTGACGTCCATCGATCCGTTGGTGATGATGGGCCTTCAGCTCATGTTTGGTGCGATTCCCTTAGGGCTCGCCAGTCCAATCGTTGAGGCCGGTCGAGCGATTGAGTTCACCGGAGCGTTCGGACTGTCTCTCGTTCTTCTAGCGCTTCCTGGCACCGCACTTGTTTATTGGTTATGGACCGACGTGCTGCGCAGGACGGAACTGAGTCGCGCAAACGCCTTTAGTTTTTTGGTGCCCGTGATTGGTCTCGGTCTCGGCTGGACATTTTACAACGAGACGCTCAGCCCCATGACACTTCTTGGAGCGCTGGTCGTGATCGGCGGGTTGGCGGCTGCGAATTGGCCAAGCCAGGAGGAAAAACATGTCCCGACACACTAGCCTTGCACGAAAGATCGTCCTGTTTGGTTTAGGGGCTTTCTTGACGGCTTCGATGATTGGCTCGGGGTATTGGTTTATGGTCAGACCGCATCTGGACGCGGGCTCATCGACTATGACCGCATCGGGCGCGCTGATCATCGACGACCGCGACGAGCGCCTGGTTTCGATGGGCGCGCCACTCTATCAAGCCCATTGTGCATCCTGTCATGGGGCCAATCTGGAAGGTCAGCCCGACTGGCGCCGTCGATTGGCGAATGGACGGCTGCCGGCACCGCCGCACGATGAGTCCGGTCACACCTGGCATCATCCAGACAACATGCTGTTCGAGATCACGAAATATGGGACGGCGGCCTTGCTTCCGGAAGGGTATGAAACGGACATGGGCGGATACGAACACATCTTGTCCGATGAGGAGATTCGAGCCGTCATCGCCTATATCAAGTCGACATGGCCCGACCAAATCCGACAGCGCCATCGTCAGATGACTGAGGCTGCTCAACAATAGTCAGCCCAGGCGTCGATTGAAGAGCCAGGTGCCGCAAGACAAGGTCACAATTGCGATCAAGATGAGCGGCCAGGTGTGAGCCCAGATATCCGAAGGCGGGGCATCTTTTAGAAAAACCGCTTTACAGATAACGATGAAATGCGTGATCGGATTGGTCTGGGTCAGCCATTGCAATCCTATTGGCATATTCGCCACGGGTGTCGCGTATCCGGACAAGAGAACAGCCGGGATCATGTAGATGAACAATCCGATGACGGCTTGTTGCTGGGTTCTGACCAGAGACGAGATAAACAGGCCGATACCGATGATCGACAGCAAGAAGACGATCATTGATCCGAAGAGGGCTGGAAGATCGCCCCGTATTGGCACTCCGAGCAGGAACACGCTGAAGATCAGCATGACGATTGAACTGCCCACCGCAATCATCAACGCAGGCAATGTCTTGCCGATCAGGATTTCCAACGGCGTAAGCGGTGAAACAAGCAATTGTTCGAAGGTTCCCAATTCTCGTTCCCTGGCGACGGACAGAGCTGACACCATGAACCCGACGATCGATGCGAGCACGGCAAATAAGGCGGGCGTGGCGGACCAGAGTGGGGTGGCGTTGGCATTAAACCAGGTTCGCGACACGATTGTTGTCGGAGCGACAGCGCCAGCGGCATCGAGCAATTCAAGATTGTAGCCTGTCACAATCCGATAGAGATAGCCGGAGACAATTTGCGCGGCATTCGATCGGCGGCCATCCAGAATCAATTGTACATTCGCCGTTTGTCGCCTTAGCACGCGTCGCGAAAAATCTTCCTGAAAATATACCCCGACTAGAACGTGTTGCGCGTCGATGGCCTCGCCCAAATCTTCTACCGTTTCATAGTAGATCACGGTCCGAAAACGCGGGCTCCCGACCATGCGGTCGATGACCTCCCGCGAAAAGCGCCCGCGGTCTTGATTGACCATGCCAATCGCGATGTTCGAGACATCCTGTGTGATGGCGAACACATAGATGAGAAGCAAAAAGGGTGGGGCGATAAGAACAATGAAGCGGGTTTGCCGATCGCGTACGCTCGCCAGCAGTTCCTTTTTAATCAATGCAAGCAGACGGGTCAGCATATCTAGTCCAGCCGAGTGCGCGTTCTTAGGAGGGTTATCGCGAAAAACGCGGCTGCGATGGCTGACAAGGCAGCAGCGTTGAAGAGCACGATTGACGGGATATCACCTGCCAGAAACACGCTTTGCAATGAGGCGACGAAGTATCGAGCGGGCACCGCATAACTGATCCACTGCAAAGCCATTGGCATGCTTTCCAGCTCGAACACAAAATTCGAAAAATAGAATGCTGGCAGGAAGGAGGAGAGGATCGAGATCTGTGCGGCAACCAACTGATTGCGTGTCAATGTGGAGATCAACAAACCTTGGCCGAGGGATGTCAGCATATAAATAGCCGAAATCGCGATCAGAACGAAGAGAGATCCGCGCAGTGGTACATCAAAAACGATGACGGCGAGCAGGCTTGATAGTCCCATCGAGCCCATGCCCAGGAAAAAATACGGTGTAAGCTTGCCGATCAGGAGTTCGGCTACATTGATCGGCGTTGCGAGTAGAGCCTCCATCGTGCCACGTTCCCATTCCCGCGCGATGACCAGCGCTGTCAACAGGGACCCGATCAGCGTCAGGATTATCGCTATCGATCCGGGAACGAGGTAGTTTCGGCTTGCCAATTCAGCATTGAACCAGACCCGGTGCTCAATCGATATGGGCAGGCTTGCGATCGTGTCCCCGCGGCTGATGCGCTCTTGCTCAACCCAATTTGCCCACAGGAGTTCGATGTATCCTTCCACCAGATTTGCGGTATTGGGGTCGGCGCCATCAACGATCAACTGAAGAGGCGCGCTGTGGCGGCGGTAAGCTTCCTCGGCGAAGTTCGCTGGGAGCACAACGATCGCATGCAGATCGCCGGAAACGAGTTTGCGTTCCAGAAATCGTCGATCTTGCGTGATTTCAACATCGAAGAAGGGGGAATTGTTAAGCGACGCGGCGAAGCTGCCTGTTTCCGGTGTCGGCTGCTCGACAACCAAGCCGAGGTCATAATGACGAGGATCGAAGGACACGCCATAGCCGAACAGGAAGAGCAAAAGCGCAGGGAGTATGAGTGCCACGACAAAATTACTTGGATCGCGCAGGACTTGGCGAACCTCCTTGCGAATGAGGCCTGCAACGCGCCTCGCGCTTAAAGACCGACGCGCTGAAGAAGCCATCACGATGCGACCGCTTTCGCACTCGACATCGCCACAAGCTCTATGAATGCATCTTCAAGCGTCATCTGCGAATCTCCGGCGCTTTGTTTCAGTGAGGCGGGACTGCCCTCGGCAATCATAGTGCCAGCGTAAATTAGCCCGACGCGGTCACAGTATTCTGCTTCCTCCATAAAGTGGGTGGTGACCACGATGGTCGTTCCGATATCGGAGAGCGCGTTGATGTGAGACCAAAACTCTCGGCGGGTCCGCGGGTCAACACCGGATGTGGGTTCATCCAGGAACAGTACGTCGGGTTGGTGCATCAAAGCGCAAGCTAACGCGAGCCGTTGTTTGTGGCCGAGCGGGATAATGCCCGCGTTTATTTTTGTGATCGAATTTAGACCGAAGGTCGTGATCATTCGGTCGATCGCTGCGCGGCGCCCCCGACCGTTCAGGCCGTAAACACCGGCAAAGAAATCTAGATTTTGGTGAACGCTCAGATCGGCATAGAGCGAAAACTTCTGCGCCATATAGCCCAAACGCCCTCGGGCTTGGCTCGGCGATCGGCCCAAATCATATCCCGCAATCGAAGCGGTGCCTGAGCTGGGCTCCAAGAGGCCGCACATCATCTTAAACGTCGTGGACTTACCGGCCCCGTTCGGGCCGATCAATCCGTAGATCTCGCCTCTTTCAATTTCAAAGCTGATGTCTCGTGCCGCCGTAAAATTCCCGAATTTCTTTGTGAGGGCGTTTGAGCGGATGACAGTGCCGGGTTCTCGCTGGATGTCGGTAACGCCCTTGCGAAACGGCGAGCGCGATTGCTTGGCGCCGCCCAATCGATCCATGAATGCATCCTCAAATCGCGGGGACACCGGTATAAGGCTTGCCTTCGGAAACTGTGCACTGAGCGAACGTGATGCGATCGATTCTCGCAGTACAAGTCGAAGGTTTTGGCCCTCAATCACACCATCCACAACATCGGGTCGAACGAGCAAATCATCGAGCGTTTGACGTCTTCGTTCTTTCAGCCCCACAAGGTGAAACGTTCTGTCGACCATCGCCTCGGTCATCGTTTGTGGTGCGCCATCAAAAATCGCATTGCCCTCGCTCAACACCAGAACGCGGTCACACAATTCCGCCTCGTCCAGGTAGGCGGTACTCCAAACAACGCCGATCCCGTCGTCGACAAGATCCTGGACCATTCGCCACAACTCGCGGCGAGAAATCGGGTCAACACCTACGCTGGGCTCGTCAAGCAAAAGGAGTTTAGGCTTGCGGATGAGTGCGCAAGCCAAGCCGAGCTTTTGCTTCATGCCTCCAGAAAGAGCGCCTGCCAATCTGCTTGTAAACGGCGCCAAGCCCGTGAAGGCTAGGAGCGTCTCGAAGCGTCCGCCCCGCTGCGCCGCGCCAAGCTCGCGAAGATCTGCATACAGGCTAAGATTCTCTAGAACAGTGAGGTCTTCATAGAGGCCAAACCTTTGTGGCATGTACGACAATTGGGTGTGCAATTGTGCGCCATTTTTCTGCGGGTCCAAGCCGCAGACACGTAGCTCGCCCTTTGTGCGCGTCAACAAACCGGCGAGCACACGCAACAGGGTTGTCTTGCCCGCGCCGTCCGGCCCGACCAGTCCCGTAACTCCCCCAACTTGAACGTCAAAGGATAGGTTGTTCAGCGCCGTTTCATTGCGGCTGCCGAAGCGTTTGGTGAGGTTAGCAACCGATATCAACGGCTCATTCGTCATCAGCGGCCAAATCGACATGAACTGACACTGGCATTCCTTGCCGGAGACCGTTGTCGGCCTCCGAAATCACAACCCGAACGCGGTAGACCAGGCTGGTTCTGAGTTCACGCGTCTGCACGCTTCGAGGTGTGAATTCTGCAACCGGTGAGATGAATCCGATCTGGCCCGAATAGCGGCCCCCGGAATCGGTCGACACCGTCACATCCATCCCCGGATAAATATGGCCAAGATCGGGCTCATCAACATAGGTCCGAACCCAGATCGGTTCGCTGAGAGAAAGCGTGTATATGGGCTCGCCGGCGGAGATAACCGCGCCCGGCTCGCGAATGCGTGTAAGGACGATGCCTTGATTGGGCGCGGTCAGGCTTGCGTCTTCCAGCCTTCGCCGCGCCAATTGGAGAGAAACCAAGAGGGCGTCACGGTGCGCACGGGCCGCGCGCTTGTCCTCCTCCCGCGGCCCTTGTCTCAATAGCGCAAGTGTCTGCTCCGCTGCCCTTAGCCTGGCGACCGCGAGGTCCACTTGCATTTGTGCCTCGTCATGAAGCTGGTGCGAAGCGATGTTACGCTCGGCCAAGGTCTCCTGTCGCTCCAACGTCGCCTGGGCAAATACCAACGCCGCGCGATTTTGTTCGACCTGCGCCTCAGCTTGAGCAATTTCTTCCGGCCGACTCCCCGCTTCCAAAGCATCAAGAAGCGCTTGTTGGGCGTTAAGCTCGGCTTCCGCTAAGGCTACAGCGTCAACAAAATCTTCGCGCTCAAGGGACGCGATTGCATCCCCGCGATCAACGCGATCACCTTCATCAACGGACACGGCTTCGAGCCGGCCTGCGACCCTGAAGCTCAGATCCACCTGGCGCACATCAACATTGCCATAGAGTTCCAGATGGGTGGGGTGATCGGGTTCAGGGCGATTGATCCACCAAAGCAGGACCAGTCCAGACAAACCCAAGACGAGGCCAAGCCCCCATCGCAGATTATGGAGCACGGCTCACCTCGTTTTCAGTCGTTGGTGCCAGGAGCCCGGAAAGTTCAAACGCGGTAAGGTCGCCGGCCAATTCTTCAGCCCTGGCGTCAGGAGCAACAAACACCGCGAAATAGAGCGCCCGTTCGATCATGCCCAACACAACCCAACCCATGAGATCGGCGTTGAGTGGTTTTGTCAGGCCAGCAGAGCTCGTGGCTCGCATGTAGTGTGACAGAGTTTCCGCAATGCTCTCAAAATGTTGATTGAGCCGCTCGCGATCTTCCGGAGGAAGTGCCGATTGAGCTTCTAACACCAGCCGCGTCAGCATGGGGTGCGAGCGGCAAAACAGGATCAGCGTTGACCATATGGCGTGAATTTGTGCGCGCATGTCGGCTGGCTGTTTCATCTGCGCGACGGGGTGCTGACCTAGTGTTTCGTCTAGGAGATGGGAGAAGAACCCGTCGATGAGCTCTAGATAGACAGCTTTCTTGTTGTCGAAATGAAGATAAAAACTGCCTTGAGCCACGCCAGCTTGGCCGACAATGTCGGACACACGCGCGCCTTGATACCCCTTGTCGTTGAAAACGATTTCGGCGGCGTCCAGCAACCGCCGCTTCATGTCCATATTTTTGGTTACGCCGGTCGACATCGGGCCTTGCACCTTCTTCAGTATCACTGACTGACATGTCAGTCAGTGATACTGAAGCGGCCTTTCAAATGCAAGGGCAACGGCGAGACCGCCTTTGGTTGTGACCGCGGCAATTTGGCGCGCCCGAAATCAGAGAAGCTGTGAGGGATACTTGGGTGAACAGCGTAATTGGTTCGAACGCCCCCACATAGGGGCACTTCGACTAGGGACAAAATGACTCGGAATTTCCCCAACTTTTTAGCGCTCGCAGCGATAATTCTCGCCCTGTCATTTGCGGGATCATCAGACGCGATGGCGCCGTTCGACGCACAAATTACCGGCGCATGTCATTCCGCTTCCAGCTCAACATGTTGCGGTGAAACCCTTGCATCGCACATCGGTGAGATTGGAAACTGCGAAACCTGCGACAACGCACGCTGCACGGTACACCACACATTCTCACCCGCCTCGATAAATCGAGCTGACGGACACGACGTCCGCCAGCTCGCCATTCAGATGAATGTGCAAGCGGTACATGATCGTTTTCGCGCGACCACGCATCCCGTTCCCAAACAGCCACCTCGCCAATGAGACCGAGCAGCCCGCGTTTGGGCAAGACGACCTCAAAGGACGATGACTGGAGATAGATTATGACTGGAATTATAGGAGCAGCGCTCGCGATTTCGCTGGTAGCGCTGTCACAAGACGCGGCAGAACAACCACCGCTAAGCTTGGCGGAAGCCGTCTTGACCGCTGAACAAGCTGACGATGCATCCGTACAAGTCTGGCAGGCTCGTGCGCAAGCGCTGGAGCATCGCGGCGAGTCCGAAAATGCCTTGCCGGACCCCATGGTCCGTGTCGGGCTGGCAAACGTTCCGCTGAGTGATTTCGATTTGAACCGCGAAGCTATGACGCAGGCCCAAATTGGCGTTCGGCAGATGTTTCCGCGTGGCGAGACCCGCGAATTAAATCGGCTACGCCGCCAGGCTCAGGCAACCGGCGCGCGAGAGGGCGGCGAGCTTGAACAGGCCCGCATCCGAGTGTCGGTGCGCGAGGCGTGGCTCGAGACCTATTATTGGCAGCAAGCCGACGCGCTAACACGTCAAAGCCAAATGTCGATCAGACAGCTTGGCGAAATCGCGACCGCTAGCTTTGCGACCGGCCGCCGAAACAGTCACGACGTAATTCGGATCGAGTTGGAAACCTCGATACTGGACACGCGCCTCATCCAGATCGAACGCCAGCAAGAATTGGCGCAGGCCAATTTGGAGCGCTTTGTCGCCTCTGACGTCGCTCGTCGGCCCCTTACACCGCAGCTGCCGATCCTGCCAGCAACGCCGCCGGACATTCAATCCGCACAATCAAGGCTCGTAAGCCACCCAATGGTACGCATGCTGGATGCTCAAGTTACTGCGCGGGGCCGTGAAGTTGACTTGGCACTTCAGCAATATCGACCGGGCTGGGCCGTTGAAGCCGGTTACGGATTGAGGGACTCGCGTTCCGATGCGGCGAGCGTCGCCGTAACGGTTGAGGTTCCGCTGTTCAGTCGCCGCCGACAAGACGAAGGTGTTGCCGCAGCACGCCAGGAAGAGGCAGCGGATCGACTCAATCGACAGGCGACCTTGCTGGATTTGAACCGGCAGTTGGAGCGGGAGTTTTCGCGCCACCTCCGGCTTAGTGAAGAGCGCGTCCTTTTCGAGGGTGACGTTCTTGAAAGAGCACGCGAAACGGCTCGGGCCGTTCTCATTGCCTATGAAAATGAACAGGCGGATTTCGCTGAATTGGTTCGCGCTGAGCTCGCCCTTCTGGACGCAGAACTCGCTTTTGTTCGACTAAATATTGATGCGCTGCAGAGCCAGGCTCGCATCCTCTACCTTGTAGGAGATGTCCAATGACACTCAAATCCTATTTGCTTGGCGCCGCCTTGGTCAGCGCCGGCCTCACCATCGGCTTTTTCTCGGCAAACATCCTAGGCGGAGAGAATTCCGGCGGTAGTGACAGTGCCGAGCGTCGGGTTTTGTATTGGCAAGCTCCAATGGACCCGAGTTTTCGAAGCGACACTCCGGGTAAATCACCGATGGGTATGGATCTCATTCCTGTCTATGAGGGTGAGGAAGCCGATCCGGACGGCGCGATATTGATCTCGCCCGCAGTCGAGAACAATATCGGCGTTCGCACCGCGCAGGTCGCGCGCGCAGACTTTTTTCACGCCGTTTCATCAGTTGGGTATGTTCGACCCGATGAGGATCAGACCTCCGTGGTTGATGTGCGCGCTGAGGGTTGGATCGAGGATCTCCCTGTTGCCGCGGTGGGAGATGTCGTCAGTGCCGGCGATCTGCTTTTCCGCATGTACTCGCCGGAAATCGCAACAGCCCAGGCAGAATACATTCAGGCACGCCGGATTGGTCGGGACGTCCTGATCTCCGCGGCACGGTCCCGTTTGGTTGCTCTCGGTGTCACACGCGATCAGATCAACCGCATAGCCCGAACGGGCAATGCCGATGAACTCGTGGAAGTGCGGGCCAGCCAGGACGGCGTTGTGATCGCTCTTGAGGTGCGCGAGGGCTCATATGTGCGGCCGGGCGCACAGCTCATGACGATTTCCGACCTATCTTCGGTATGGATCCTCGTGGATGTTTTTGAAGATGACGCCCTCATGGTCTCGCCAGGTCAAGACGTCCACATCCGATCGACGGCGGATCCGAGCCGCACCTGGCACGGCGTGGTCGAATACGTCTACCCAACTGTCGATCCGCAAAGTCGAAGTGTGCCGGTGCGTATCCGCTCGGCGAACGAAGATGGCGCGCTACGCCCAGAAACCTACGTCAACGTAACCATCGACACAGAACCTCACGTGCAGGCTTTGACGATCCCGCGCGAAGCCGTCATCCGGTCCGGGCAATCAGATCGGGTCATTGTCGCTGAAGGTGAGGGGCGATATCGACCGGCGCGCATCGAAACGGGGATGGAATCTGATGGCCGCATTGAGATTCTCTCTGGCCTGCTCGAGGGCGAACGCATTGTCGTTTCCAGCCAATTCCTGATCGATTCTGAAGCCAGCCTTCAAGGTGCTGCTTTGCGGATGAGCCCGCCGGGTGCAATCGATGAAGCCGAAGGCACTCAAGTCCAACAAGCGGAAGGACGAGGTGTCATCGTAAGCCTGATGGCCGGCCATGGTATGGTCGATCTCGAACACGAGCCGATCGATGCGCTCGGGTGGCCCGCAATGTCTATGTCATTTCTGACACTCGACGGCGTTGACCTGAGTGAATTCGCCGTTGGGCAAAGCGTCATGTTCGATCTGCAGCGCAATGAAGACGGCGAGTGGCGGATCTCTGCGATCATGGCGCAGGACATGGATATGCCCACGGCCACGGATGAGCCGGATCACGGCGATCACGCCGGTCATGGAGGGCACTAATCATGATTGCTTCCATCATTCGCTGGTCAATCGGCAACCGTCTGATTGTCCTTATCATGGCCGTCTTGTTGGCTGTATTTGGAGCCTTCTCGCTTAGCCGCACCCCGCTCGACGCCATTCCCGACCTCTCTGATGTTCAGGTCATCATCAAGACGACCTATCCTGGACAAGCCCCTCAGGTCGTCGAAGATCAAGTCACCTATCCGCTGACGACCGCCATGTTGGCGGTGCCGGGCGCCGTCACGGTCCGAGGCTATTCCTTTTTCAACGACAGCTACGTTTACATCATTTTCGAAGATGGGACGGACCTCTACTGGGCGCGATCACGGGTCCTGGAATACCTCTCCCAGGTTGCCCCGACCTTGCCAGAAGGAGCATCGCCAGCCCTGGGCCCAGACGCGACGGGTGTCGGGTGGATTTATCAGTATGCGCTCATAGACCGCACCGGTCAGCACGACCTCTCCGAGCTGCGATCCCTACAAGATTGGTTCCTCAAGTATGAGCTTCAAACCATTGAGGGCGTTTCCGAGGTCGCGACGATCGGCGGTATGGTGCGACAGTACCAAGTCGTAGCCGACCCGGACCGTCTACGCGCCTACAATATCCCGCTTTCTCATCTTCGTATGGCGATCCAGCGCGGCAATCAGGAGTCGGGCGGTCGCGTGATCGAAATGGCCGAAGCGGAATACATGGTCCGTGCATCCGGCTACATACAAGGCATAGAGGATCTGGAGGCTATCCCGGTAAGCGTGACTGAAAACGGCACGCCGATTTTGCTTTCGGATGTTGCTGACATCCAGATCGGGCCAGAGCTCAGGCGCGGCATTGGCGAGCTTAACGGTGAGGGCGAAGCCGTCGGCGGTGTCATCATCATGCGCTACGGCGAAAACGCGTTGGCAACGATCGAGCGCGTTGAAGAGCGCATACACGAGCTTGAAGAGTCACTTCCTGACGGTGTTGAGATTGTCACTACCTACAATCGTGCTGGGCTGATTGAGCGCGCCGTACACTCCCTTCAAGAAAAGCTCATTGAGGAGTTTCTTGTCGTTGCTCTGATCTGTGCGATCTTCCTTTTCCACCTGCGCTCGTCGCTTGTGATTGTCCTCAGCTTGCCGCTGGGCGTTCTTGCCGCCTTCATCATCATGAACGCGCAGGGGATCAATGCGAATATCATGTCTCTGGGCGGGATCGCGATTGCGATTGGCGCCATGGTCGACGCGGCCATCGTGATGATCGAGAACTTACATAAGCATATTGAGAAGGAAGAGATAACGCCGGAAAACCGATGGCGGATTGTCGCTGACGCGTCTGTGGAGGTGGGGCCCGCTCTCTTCTTCTCGCTCCTGATCATCACCTTCAGTTTCGTGCCCATTTTCGCCTTGGAAGCTCAAGAGGGCCGCTTGTTCCACCCCTTAGCGTTTACCAAAACCTATGCGATGGCAGCAGCCGCGGGTCTCTCAGTAACGCTTGTTCCAGTGCTAATGGGGTTCTTTATTCGCGGTAAAATTACGCCTGAACACAAAAACCCGATCAACCGCATTTTGATCGCAGCGTATCGCCCCTTCATCAGTGTTGTTTTGGCGCGCCCGTGGGTGATGGTCGGCCTGGCGGTTTTGGTAATGGCCAGTGCGGCGGTGCCGCTGTCGAGAATGGGCAGCGAGTTCATGCCTGATCTGGACGAAGGCGATCTGCTTTACATGCCAAGCGCCTATCCAGCCGTTTCAGCGGGCAAGATTGCCGAGGTGGTCCAGCAAACAAACCGCCTTATCGCAACGGTTCCGGAGGTCTTGACGGTTTACGGTAAGGCAGGCCGGGCCGAGACGGCGACCGATCCGGCTCCACTCACGATGATCGAAACGACCATTCAGTTGCGGCCACGTGACGAGTGGAGACCGGGCGTGACGATGGATGACATCCGCGCTGAACTTGACCGCTTGGTTGATGTCCCGTCTTTGACGGATGTTTGGATCATGCCGATCCGCAATCGCATCGATATGTTGGCAACCGGCATCAAAACCCCTGTGGGCGTAAAAGTCGCGGGACCGGATCTCGATGTGATCGCCGAGATCGGCCAACAAATCGAAGATGTCATCGAGACCGTGCCGGGTACCGCTTCGGTTTATGCCGAACGCGTAACAGGTGGCCGTTTTGTCGATATCGATGTTGATCGACTTGAAGCGGCACGGTTCGGTCTTAACGTGGCCGATGTTCACGACGTCGTACGCACGGCTATTGGTGGTATGACGATCACGGAGAGTGTTGAAGGCTTGGAACGATATCCGGTCAATCTACGCTATCCGCGCGATTATCGCGGGTCGATCGATGAACTTCGTGCCCTACCGATTGTTACTCCCTCAGGCGCCCAAATCCCTCTTTCGCGCATTGCAGAGATTGGCGTGTCGGACGGACCTGGCGTTATTCGCAGTGAAAACGCCCGTTTGAATGGCTGGATTTATATCGATATCGCTGATGTTGATATCGGCAGCTATGTCGCTGACGCACAGGCCGCCGTGGAAGAGTATATCGACTTGCCGGCCGGCTACTCTATCAGCTGGTCGGGCCAATACGAGTATATGGAACGGGCCAAGGCCAAGTTGAGCATCGTGGTTCCAGTTACGATTGTGATCATCGTGCTCCTCTTGTTCTTGAACTTTGGTCGTTTGATCCCGGTCCTTTTGATCATGGTCACTCTGCCGCTTTCATTGGTTGGCGGTTTGTGGCTGCTCGATTTGCTCGGTTACAACATGTCTGTTGCCGTCGGAGTGGGCTTTATTGCGCTCGCCGGCGTGGCTGTCGAAATCGGCGTGTTGATGATCGTTTATCTCGAACAAGCCCTTGCTCGACGAAAAGCGCTCGCGCGCAATGAAGGTCGAGACATGACAGCGGCCGATTTGAGAGAAGCGATCGTGGAGGGCGCGCTCATGCGTGTTCGACCGATCATGATGACGGTTGCGGTGATTGTGGCCGGCCTCTTGCCGATTATGTTCGGTACCGGGACCGGATCAGAAGTCATGCGGCGCATTGCGGCGCCAATGGTTGGCGGCATGACAAGTGCGACTATCCTGACTTTGTTGGTTATTCCTGCGGCCTTCTTGCTGTGGCAACGAGCCGTACTCAAAGGGCGCAAACCCAAACAGGATGACCAGCCAATTGAGGGAGCGCCTGCGGAATGAACGTGAACCAGGCAGCGAAACTAACCGGCCTTCCGTCCAAGACCCTCCGCTACTACGAGGAGGTTGGTCTAGTTTCGCCTGCCCGGGCCGCGAATGGATACCGTGTCTATAATGAGAGGGATGTTCAAAAGCTCGCTTTCATCGCGAATGCTCGCTCCCTTGGCTTCTCTTTAGAGGAATGCCGACGCCTTCTTTCCCTGTACGAAGACCCGACACGCACAAGCGGCCAAGTGAAATCTATCGCTCAGGGACAGCTCAAGATAATGGACGTCAAACTCCGTGAACTCTTGGCGATGCGCCGCGAATTACGCCGCCTGATCAGCAACTGCAACGGCGATGACCGGCCCGATTGCCCGATCGTAGAAGGCCTGGCCCAGCGCATTGCGACGGTACCGGAGGCAGGGTGATCAAAGCCTGTTGACCTTCCAGTGACTGGAAGCCGGATCATACGTCGAAATATCGTCTATGGAGACCCGCATGACATCATCAGACAAAGAATCTGGTTCTTGCTGTAAGGGCGAGGCGCCGACACACGCGTGTTGCGGCGATGACGCTCAAGACCACGCTCATCATGGCCACGGCGGTGAACGAGTGACCGATCCAGTCTGCGGAATGGAAGTTGATCCAGATGCCGGCAAACCCCAAGCGTCCCACGACGGAGCAACCTATCACTTCTGCTCCTCGTCCTGCCACGACAAATTCGTTGCAGATCCGGAACATTATCTTTCCGGCGCGCACAAGCAGGCCTACGACGACATGCCGGAGGGCACCGAATATACCTGCCCCATGCACCCCGAAATCATCCAGGACCATCCCGGTGACTGCCCGATTTGTGGCATGGCACTGGAGCCGATGGGCGTACCAACCGGGGATGAAGGGCCGAACCCTGAATTGGTGGATTTTCGCCGCCGGTTTTGGATTGGGGCTGTTTTGACACTGCCCTTGCTTGTCTTATCCATGGGGCCGTATGTCGGACTGGGATTTGTCCGCGAAGCCATTGGCGAAGGCATTGCTGGTTGGACTGAGCTTATTCTGGCAACACCTGTCATCCTGTGGTCCGGCTGGCCGTTCTTCGAGCGTGGCGCAAAGTCCGTCATCACGCGAAACCTCAACATGTTCACCCTGATCGGGATGGGCGTTGGAGCCGCTTACATCTTCTCCGTCGCCGCGGTGATAGTGCCCGACATCTTCCCAGAGGGGTTTCGCGACGCGGACGGCCATGTGGGCGTCTATTTCGAAGCAGGCGCCGTGATCGTTGTTCTCGTTTTGCTGGGCCAGGTCATGGAGCTTGGCGCGCGCGAGCGGACGGGGTCTGCCATCCGGGCCTTGCTTGACCTGGCTGCCAAGACAGCTCGAATTATCAGACCGGACGGGAGTGAAGAAGAAATCCCACTCGAAAATGTTAAGGTTGGAGACCGCGTACGTGTTCGGCCGGGAGAGAAAGTTCCCGTGGACGGTGAGGTCGTTGATGGTCGCTCGTCCGTTGATGAATCCATGATATCCGGCGAGCCTGTACCGGTCGAAAAAACGCCTGGTGACCCGGTAACGGGTGCGACGATCAACGGCACTGGCAGCTTGATCATCGAAGCCAAACGAGTCGGTGCGGACACGATGCTTAGCCAGA
>Ga0070726_10000473_pt1 | contig 50143 bp, 38 predicted proteins | sample tdAd471_FD_67275 | JGI IMG/M metagenome (GOLD analysis project Ga0070726, IMG submission 67275) | Marine sediment microbial communities from the Atlantic coast under amendment with organic carbon and nitrate - tdAd47.1 | ecosystem: Environmental > Aquatic > Marine > Coastal > Sediment | place...
TCCTGACACCACTTTACTCCAGTTCAAGGCTATCACGACTACGAATAGAGCAACACCATTGGAACCCGTATCAATCTCATTTAGCCTGCAGAATCGTCGCCGCGTCAAAGCGCAGCACCCGGCCATTCATATAGGCACTCTCCATCAGGAAGGCACATGCCTCGGCGAACTCCTGCGGCTCACCCATGCGTTTCGGGGCCTCCACCATGTCTATCAGCGAATCCTGCACTTTCTGGTCCAGCCCCTTGATCAACGGCGTGGCGAACAGCCCCGGAGCAATAGAGTTTACCCTTATGCCCAGGCCACCCAACTCGCGGGCGGCCGGGAGGTTCATGCCGTTGACCCCGGCCTTGGAGGCACTGTAGGCCAGCTGGCCGATCTGGCCTTCAAAGGCCGCGCCGGATGACACATTCACCACCACGCCGCGCTCACCCTGCTCCGGCGTATTCCCGGCCATCTGCTCCACACACTTGGCCATCACGTTAAACACGCCGCACAGGTTAATGCTGATCACCTGGGCGTACTTGCTCAGCCCACTGGCCTTGCCCTCCCGATCCAGCAGTTTGCACGGCAGGGGAATGCCGGCCGCGTTGATATTGCCGTGGATGGCGCCAAACTTCTCCATCACTTTGGCAATGGCGGCATCGATGCTCTCCTCAGAGGTCACATCAGCCTGACAGAACAGCGCGTTTTCCTCTCCAAGCTCGGCAACCGTGCGCTCGCCCGCGTCCTGGTTCAGGTCGAGTATCGCGACTTTTGCCTGCTTCTGCGTTACCAGGTGCCTGGCGGCCGCCTGCCCCAGGCCCGAGGCGCCACCTGTCACTACCACTACCTTGTTTTCTAGATTCATCGGCTAGTCCTGTACTGTGAGTCAATTCCCTGCGGCCGGCACGCCATTACTTGAAGGCCTGGATGCCCGTCAGGCAGCGGGCAATCAGCAACTTCTGGATCTCTGTGGTGCCATCCGGTATCGGGCTGATAAGGGCCTCGCGGGCCAGGCGCTCCACCACGAACTCCTTGGTCACACCATTGCCCCCATGGATTTGCACCGCGTCCCGGGTGGCGTTTACGGCAATCTCAGTGCCGTACCACTTGGCCATGGAGCACTCCTTGTCGGCGCGGATGCCACTCTCCACCAGGGTAATAGCGCGATAGGCCAACAGTCTTGCGGCATCAACCTGGGTGGCCATGGTGGCAAGTTTGTCGGCGATCAACTGGTGTCCCGCGATCGGCTTACCGTGCTGTGAGCGCTCCTGGGAATACTTTATCGACTCGTCCAGGGCCCGGCGCGCAGTGGCCACGCCCCACATGGCCATGTGGCAGCGGGCGTATTCAAACAGCTTCATGGTATTTTTCAGGCCCTGGCCCTGTTCGCCCAGGGTATTGCTCACCGGCACCCGAACATCGGACAGGAAAATCTGCGCCGTGGACTGGCCGTTGAGCGCCAGTTTCTTGATTCCCATCACGTCGTAACCGTGTTCTTCACGATCAATCAGGATATGGCTGATCTCGTTGTCGCCGGTGCGGCAGGTGCAAATCAGCAGATCTGAGTACTCACCGTTGGTAATCCAGGTCTTTTCCCCGTTGATGACCCAGTGATCACCCTCGCGCACCGCCCGGGTTTTCACCGCCGCAACATCGGAGCCCACATCCGGCTCGGAGATACCCAGGGCAATGAATTTGTCACAGTTGAGCACATCGGCCAGGTACTTTTCCTTCATCTCAGCCGAAGCCAGCTGGCTCAACATCTCAGCGCCGACACAATTAATAAAACCCGGCGTGGCCAGGTCCAGCGAGGTGTAGGCAATTTCCTCAAACACCATCAGGTGGGTCAACCAGTCCATGCCGAACCCGCCCCACTGCTCATCGTGCGGCGCCTTGATCATGCCGTAGTCCGTAAACTGCTTGACCCAGGCCTGCATTTTGTCCCGCGGGATAAACCCCTCGCCGTGCTCAAGAAATGCCGGCTCGACCTCGGCGTCGAGAAATCGGCGCAGGCTCTCCAACACCATATTCTGTTCTTCGCTTCGATTAAAGTTCATCATCGCACTTGCTCACTTGGAAAATACATTTATGACCGCCGTCGCTTCCTCGACGCCGAAAATACCGCCGCCGTTTTCCTGCACCGCAACCCGGGCGCCAGCCACCTGGCGCGCCCCGGCCTCACCGCGTAGTTGGGTCACCAACTCGTAGACCTGGCCCAGACCGGTGGCGCCGATAGGGTGCCCCTTTGACTCCAGTCCACCCGAGGGGTTGATCGGCACTCTGCCGCCCACGGTAAAGTCACCGCGCTCAGCCGCTGGCCCCGCTTCACCATAGGGCACCAGTTGCAGGTTCTCCGCCTGGATAATCTCGCCCATAGCGGTGGCGTCGTGCACCTCGGCCACATCCACCTCTGCAGGGCTGATGCCGGCCTGTTCATAGGCCTCGGCCGCAGCGAGCGCGGTGAGGTGGTTTTTGTACTCATCCGCGCCGCGGCTGCTGCCGGAGCGAACCACGCTGCTAAGCAAGCGCACGGCGCGCGATGCCGTGCCGTTCAAGCTGGCCAGACCCCGGCTGTTGCAGATGACCGCCGCCGCCGAGCCATCGGAGATGGGCGCACACATCGGTAGCGTCAAGGGATAGGTGATCGGCGGCGCATGCATTACCTCGTCAATGCTGTAAGGCTGTTGGTATTGCGACAGCGGGTTATGCACCGAATGACTGTGGTTCTTGGCCGACACCGAGGCAATCTGACGCTGTGTGGTACCAAAGGTTTTCATGTGCAGCCTGCAGAAAGCAGCGTAGACATCCATAAACATGCTGTAAGGCTTCTGCGACTGTGAGCCGGCCGGCGGGTCAATGCCCTCCCCCATACGCAGCAGGATCTCCTTGTTGTGCTCGACACAGGAAACATCCCAGGCCGAATCGAAGGCCGCAAACATCCGCGCCTTGTCCGGGCTGTTCATTTTTTCTGTGCCCACCGCCAGGGCAATGTCACAACTGCCCGCGCGTATCGCCTGTGCCGCCAGGTACAGCGCGGAAGTCGCCGAGGCACAGGCGCCCTCCACATTGAAAATGGGAATGCCCTCAAAGCCCATGGAGCGCAGGGCCACCTGACCGGGGATCATGTGCTGGTCCTGCATAAATCCCACCACGCAGGAACCAAAATAGGCCTGGCGAACCTGGGATTTCTCGGCACCGGCATCGGCCAGCGCCTGCTCAACCGACTCCCGTGTCAGATCCTTGTAGCTGCGATCCAGGTGGCGCCCAAACTGGGTCATGCCCACACCGGCAATAAAAATGTCACTCATGGGGGTTACCGCCCTTTGAATTCGGGTTTGCGTTTCTCAGCAAAAGCGCTGAGTCCTTCCTGCATATCCCAGGATCGCAGGTGGCGACGGAACTCAAACTGCTCGTGCAGCAGGGCATCGTCGCGACTTTTATCCAGTGCCGCATTAGCCACCGACAGCATGCGGCTCATGGCAATGGGGCTGTTGCCGGCGATATGTTGCGCCAGGGCCTGGGCAGCCGACTGAAGCTCGTCCGCTGGCACCACCTCATTGACAAAGCCGTACTGGCACATGGCCTCTGCCGACAGGGTCTTCCCCGTCAGTAACAGGTACTTGGCCACATTCAGTGGCACCAGGCGGGGAAGCACCGAGGCACCGCCACCACCGGGGTACACCCCGAAGTTGGCGTGAGCATCGCCGATTTTCGCGTCCTCGGAAGCGACCACCAGGTCGGCACACATGGCCAGCTCCAGCCCACCGGCCAGGGTGATGCCATTGAGTGCAGCAATCACCGGCTTGGGAAAGTTGTGCAGCGGCAGAAAAACCTGGCTCAGCAAGCGGTCGAGAAAGTCGGGCTCGCCATATTGAACCTCATCGAGACCCTGGCGGATTTCCTTCAGGTCCGCACCCGCACAGAAAGCACGACCGTTACCGGTGACAATCAATACCCGAATACCGTCATCGGCAGCAATTTCCGGCAGGTAGTTTTCAAACAGGGAAACCATCGCCAGGTTGAGGGAGTTCATATCCTCTGGCCGGTTCAACACCAGGCGGGCAACAGCGCCGTCCTTTTCATACAGTAGCGCCTGCTCACTCATGAGGTCTGCCCGGTAAAACGATCGCGGATTTCCCGCTTGAGTATCTTGCCCACCGGGCTCAGTGGCAGCGCATCCCAGAACTCCACCGACTTGGGTGCCTTCATGCTGCCCAGTTTCTCCTTGCACAGGGCCATCACCGATTCGGCCTCCAGGCTGCTGCCTTCCTGCAATACAATAACTGCTTTGATCGCCTCGCCCCACTTGGAGTCCGGGACACCGATGACAGCACAGTTCTGCACCTCCGCCATGCCATTGATGACATTCTCGATTTCCACCGGGTAGATATTGAAACCACCGCTGATAATCATGTCCTTGATGCGATCGACAATGGTGATGTAGCCCTCTTCATCCTTCACACCGACATCGGTGGTATGGTGCCAGCCGTGCCTGGAGACCTCCGCCGTCGCTTCAGGGTTGGTGTAATACCCTTTCATGACGCTGCTGCCGCGCACCACGATCTCGCCCGGTTCATTGGGCCCGAGAAGTTGCCCGTCCTCGCTCATGATTTCCACCCGGCAACCGGGGCAGACCCGCCCGGCCGATCGCAGTACGCTTTCGCGGAAGGCGCCCTTGTCGTCCAGGCACTCGGCAGTGGACTTATACAGCAGGGGAAACATGGTTTCTGTCTGGCCGTAAATTTCTGTGATACAGGGCCCGAACCTGGCCACTGCTTCCTTGTAGCGCTCCGGTGCTGTAGGCGCGGCGCCAATATAGAATGCTTGCAGTGAGCTGTAGTCATACTTAGCTGCATCGGGATGATCGAGCATGCCGTACAGGGCTGCGGGCGGCAAGAAGAGGTGGGTAATCTTCTCCGCTTCAATGGTCTCCAGCACCCTGCCGGCCTCAAACTCCGGCAACACCACCACCGTGCCATTACGCGCCACAAAGGCGGGGATCATATAGCCCGCAGCGTGCGTCATCGGTGCAATTACCAGGTACCGTGGATTGGGACTGATTACAGCGCCCAGGATTTGCAGGTTGATGGTCGCCTCGACACTGTGATGGCTGTGCTCCACCCCTTTGGAGGGACCCGTGGTGCCGCCGGTGGCCAACATCCAGGTGGTCGCCATGGGATCCTCCGGGCCGCTGTCGTAGCTAACCGGGCCGTCGCTGAATAAGCTGCGCAGGGAATCGCCTTGGCTGGAATCCCCATCCAGGCAGAGAAAGTGCTTGATATCCGGGGCCAGTGATTTTATCTCGGCGATACTGTCCTCAAACTGGCTGTGAAAGATCAGCACGTCGGCGCCAAAAAAACTCAGCAACTGGGCATTGGTGGCCAGGGCGTTGCGAAAATTGAGCGGCAGCCAGACCATGTCGGCGCGACTGACCCCGACGATGGCCAGAAAGGCGAGGCTGTCATTGGGGCTGTACACGGCCACCTTGGAACCGGCGGCCAGGCCCAGTTTTTCCGTCAGCACCACAGCCACCTGGTGGGCGAAGTTACGCGCATCCTGATAACTGAGCCGGCGGTCCAGGTCGATATCGACAAAGGCCTCCTGCTGGGGATTGATGGATGCAGTGCGGTCGAAATAATCAGCTACTCGCATAGAATTGCTCTCTCCCGAAAGTATTTACTCAGCCCGACAAGCTCACATGCTAGCTGACACACGGCCTGATGCTGAGTGAACTCCCTCATAGCCGCTCAGGAGAATCCAACACCTGTCCCCGTCTGCCCTGCAATTGGCATACTGGCAAAAAACGACAGCAAGAAGAAGGTCAATAAATCTCAATTTAGGTATCATTTTTTAAATATGAGACTTGGTGATATTTACTTATACTATTGATATTTATAGATTTTTATATAATGATGACCTGGATATGGCGACAGTAAGTTCTCATTATATACAGGCAGCAATGGGTGGCGCTCTGCGCCATGGCATCCCTCAGCGAGAACTGCTCCGCGAAACAGGTATTGCAGCGGAAGACCTGTTTAACAAAGATGCGCGGATCGATGGCCAAAAATTGGTTCAGTTGGTCCAACTCATCTGGCTAAAGCTGCAGGATGAGTTCATGGGCTTTACCACCAACCCCTGCCCCAACGGGGTTTTTTCCCTGATGTGTGACCAGGTGCGTCATGAAAGCAAATTGTTTGATCTACTCAAGAAAGCGGTGCACTTTTACAACCTGTTTACGCGCGATATCCAGATGGACCTTACCATCAAGTCCGGCAGCCTGGTTCAGTCTTTTACGTTTTCAGATGAGAGCCTCGATCCAGACCACTTCTATCTTGAGTTCTGGATGACTATCTGGCATCGGTTTCCCAGTTGGTCTATTGGCGAGGCCATCACACTCAAAGAAGTCAAACTGAACTATCCCCAACCCTCCTACATTGAAGAGCTGCGACTCGTTTTTCCCTGCAAGCTGAAGTTCAATCAACCGATGAATCAGATCATTTACGACTTCTCATATTGCGAAAAACCAATGATCCGATCAGGTCAAGAATTTCGTGAGTTCCTCAACCGCTCTCCTCTGGATATCATCACCATCCCATCTGATGGCACCTCACTTGTGGCTAATATCCGGCGCCAGTTTGAAGCCCGTCATCCCAGTATTCCATCCATACACCAAGTGGCAAGCTCGTATTCGATCACGCCGCAGACGCTGAACAAACGGCTAAAACAGGAGGGTTACAATTTTCAGCGCATCAAGGATGAATACCGCTTGAGCAAAGTGATCAACATGTTGTCCAGTGGCTTACACTCCATCCAGGAAATTTCTGAAGAGCTGGGTTATCTTGAACCCAGGTCCTTTACCAGAGCGTTTAAGCGTCTCACCGGGGCGTCGCCAAGAGACTACCAACCGGCCACGCGGCGAACTCTGGATATGAGAAAGCTCTATTGGAAAAATAGAACCTGACGATCGCTCTATCATGCACCAACTCTTCGATGCCTTGCCCGGTGCTTAATTGATAGTAGAATGGTGAAGAAAATGCTACCTGAGAGTTGATCACAGTATGAAAGAAGACCAGATTGCACTGGCGTACATACGCGTGAAAGATCGACTGAAGGGCACGGTGCGTCGGATCACACAGCGCCCTGAGGATGTAGAGGACATTCTTCAGGACGCCTACATCAACACCTATTGTGCCGCCAAAAAAGCCGAAATCGACAACCCCGAGGCCTTCCTGGCGAAGACGGCCCGCAATCTCGCTTTAAACCATATCAACTCATATTACGAAAAAAATGCACAGCAGATGGGTGAAAATGTCGAGCAGATTGTCATACCTGATAGCACCCAGGTTGAAGATCAAGTGGCCTCGCAGAACCGTTTTCTCGATTTGTGTATTGCTGTAAGGACACTGCCACCCCAGTGCCGCAAAGTGTTCGTCCTCAAGAAAGTGTACGGATACTCTCACAAAGAGATTGCCCTAGAGATGAACATATCGGAGAAAACCATTGAGAAACACATCACCAAAGGAATAAAGCATTGCGTGAAGTATTTTGCTTCGCTGGATGAAGAGATGATTAAAGAGAAATCAGGTATCGCTAACGAGCCAAGGAAGATCAGGCTATGAAAACCGCAGTTCAATTTCCAGAAGAGGCGCTAATATTGGACCAGGCCTCGGCATGGGTGGCAAAAATGGTTGCCGATACCATGTCAGAGGCTGATCGTGAAGCGCTCGATCAATGGCTTGCCGAATCTCCGGCCCATTCGAAAGCGCTTCTTGAGTGTGCTGATACCTGGGACGACCTGGACGAACTTGCACAACTTGCCGATATGTTTCCGCGAAAGCAACCACAGAAGGTGTCAACAACAACGCCCACAGTTTCTACCTGGTTCCCCTCCAAAGGATTTGGTTTAGGCGCAATAGCCGCCTCAGCGGTGTTCGCGGCTATGCTGATCCTGATCTACCCGGGAACTGATCAGCCCTCCACCTATGTCCACCAGACAGTAACAGCGGTGGGCGAGTACAGAACTGCGGTATTGCCAGATGGCTCAAAGGCAATGCTCAACACGGACAGCCAGATAGAGGCGACTTTTGACCCTGATGACGCCATAAGAAGAGTCGCACTGATAAAGGGAGAGGCGCACTTTGACGTCGAACCGGATCCCTCTCGCCCGTTTGTGGTGGAGGTGGGTGATACCCGTGTCGTGGCCGTGGGTACAGCATTTAACGTCGATTCCAGTAGTGGCAGGCTCGAAGTGACGGTTACCGAAGGTATTGTAGAGATTCATGTCGGTGCGGCCGAAGTGGCCTCCCCGGGGAGAACGCAGCTGCAACACGAGCGGGGACAACAATTCAAAGCAGGTCAAATCGCTATTATCAGCAAACACCAGATTGAGTCTGTGGGCTTTGTCGAGGCACCAGAAATAGAGCGTAAACTGTTGTGGCAACAGGGCAAAGTCCAGTTTGTAGGCGAACCCCTCTCTCAGGTTGTTAGAGAGCTAAGTCGCCATACGCACTACACTTTTAAGTTTTCCGATACTCAGGTTGGTGATATCCGCGTGGGAGGATATTTCCAACTCGGGGACATTGATGAATTGCTTGACGTGCTGTCTGGTAGTTTTAATATTGAGGTGAAAAGGGATACGGCAGGCGTTATTCATCTCGCATCCCGAGAACCGACTTCTTCCAGCGGCTGAATCTGCTTACCGCGGGGGACTCAGGGACCTGGCTTAACAAAATAAAAATAATTGCAGCGGAGATGGGGGGTTTTTCTTGTTCATCTGTCTACCAATACGAGGGAGATACAGCAATCTCTGCTGGATATTGAAAGAATCGTATTGGCTGGGCGGAAAATTCCCGAGCCATTTGCTCCAATGTATAGTCGCTTTTTGGATGGCGGTTGCGGTTTGCCAGGCAACAGATGGCACACCAGAGCACACAGTCTTTTCATTTCATATTCCTGCCCAGAGTGCTGATGTTTCCCTGACCGAGTATGCCAAGGTCACTAACAGAAGCGTGCTTTTTCCTTTCGATGAGGTGAAGCAGTACAAGACAAATGAGCTTACTGGGGAATACACTGCAAGCGAGGCCATAGTGCTTCTGCTCAAGGATACCCCTTTGCAGTTTACTGTTAGTGATCAAGGCAACTTAATCATAAAACTAAACAGTAATCTCGAGGGGAAACACCCAGTGAAGAAAACTAAACTCGCCGCATTTCTTAGCACACTGTTCGCCGCATCTGGAGCTGGTGCTGAAATTGCTCCGTCTCCAGCCAGCGCATTGATAGAAGAAGTACTGGTAACAGCACAGAAAAAATCCGCCGCTGAAAGCGTTCAGGATGTACCCATAGCGATTACCGCAATGAGCGGGGCAAAAATTGAGGCGATGCACGCCGTCACATTGACCGATATCGGCTTGAGCACACCAAACGCCAATTTTTCGCCTGCGGGTACCATTCCGGGTGTCGCCAATTTTGTTATCCGTGGTATGGGTACCGTTGGCCAGAGTGTACCTTCAGCAGATCCCGCAGTTGGCGTGGTCATGGACGGTATATCCTATGGCACTATTTTTGGTGTGGTCACAGACTTGTTTGACCTGGACACCATAGAGATTCTTCGCGGCCCCCAGGGAACTCTGTTTGGGCGCAACGTGACCGGTGGCGCCGTGGTTATGCGCTCGGTCCGCCCTGGTGATGAATTTGAAGGTAAAGTTCGGGTTGGTGGAGGCAACTACAATCTGACTGACCTGGCTGCCTCCCTGAGTGGCCCGCTGACCGAACAGGTGGGTGGAAAGCTAGCCGTGATGTACAAGGAGCACGACGGCTACTTCGACAACAAAACACTGGGTGGGAAGCAAGGCGAATCGAGTTCTCTACTAGTCAGGCCGGCACTGACATATACCGGAGAGAGCTTTAACGGCGCCGCTATTTTTGAGTACGGAGAAATGGACACCGATGGCGTTGGTGGCCAGGCGTTTGAAGTGGATGGTGTTCGCATAGGTAATCCCTACTCGGACCGACTGACTTACCAGAATGAAAATGGTGATAATAACCTGGAGTGGTTCAATGTCATGCTGGAAGGCAACTGGGATCTTGGTAATGGCGTTTTGACTTCGGTCTTCGGCTATCGTGATGTTGAACAAGACGTGACTAGCGACGTGGATGGCTGGACTAATACTCGAATCCACTTTAAGGACACAGCGTTTGATCAGGATCAGAGCAGCCTGGAAATAAGGTGGGCCGGAGACCTGTCCGATACCACGAGCTTGACTGCAGGCGCCTACTACTTCGATCAGACGTACACCTACGCAGAACGACGCTTACTGGTAGATGCGGTCGATCGCCGGGGCGTTTCCACCATCGATCACGATACCGCAGCCGTGTTTGCCCAGGCAGATTTTAGACTAGGCCAAAACCTGGGCTTGACCCTCGGCGGTCGTTACACGCAAGAAAACAAGGATGCAGAAATTGGCTTGATCGGTGATCCAGCGGCCACAGGCGATTGCGCTACCAAAGGAACTCCGTTCGAGGAAAACACAAGTTTCAATGACTGTCGGCCATTCTTCAGCGACAGTGAAAGCTGGTCAAATTTCACACCAAAGGCTGGCCTTGCCTATGACATCAATGATGATGTGATGGCTTACGCATCGTATACCAGGGGTTTTCGCAGTGGCGGTTATAACGCCCGATTTACAGACTTATCAGGTAACTCCACCCCAGGGCCTTACGATGAGGAAGTTGCAGATGCCTTTGAAATCGGACTCAAATCGACCCTGTGGGATGGTCGTGGCCGACTAAACCTCGCGGCATTTAATAACAAGTATGATGATCTACAGCGCACTACACTGACTGAAAACGCGGCTCAGGAGATTGTGAACGCTGCCTCGGCAACGGTGCGCGGTGTTGAAGTAGAGGCAATGGCAGCGGTCACCGACAATCTGGTACTGGAAGCATCAGTAGGCTGGACCGATGCCACATACGATGAATTCGATGCAGCGGAGGAAGCCACAGGAAAATCTGCAGATGAACTGAAGTTTGTCATGGTGCCGGAGACCACCACAAATCTGGCGGCAACCTATGACATGACCTTGGGGGATCTTGGCTACCTTTCCTGGCGCTTATCCTACTCATACGTCAGTGAATCCTATGGTAATGATTTCAATACCATAGAGTTAAAGGCGTACGAGTTGTACAACGCCAGCGTGGCTTTCACCAGTGCTAACGAGAAGCTGAAATTATCCCTTTATGGACGCAATCTAAAAGACGAGGTCTACTATAATCTCGGCGTTGAGCTTCTCGGTGTGAAAAACAATTACCTGACGCCACCGCGAACCTATGGGGCTGAACTAACTTATCAGTTCTAGTATCCTCCCCACGGGCCCACGGGCCCACGGGCCTGTGGGGACGAACAACTAATGATGAAACGCCAACTTCACTGTTGGCGAATTCACCGGGCCAGGTTCACAACCTGTAACTGGGTAAACTCTTTCAGCCCCTCTTCAGAAAATTCAACGCCAATACCGGATTGCTTGGCTCCGGCGAAGGGGATATGAGGGCCAAAATCCAGGTGATGGTTAATCCATAGGGTGCCGGTGTGAATACGGTAGGCCAGCGCTTTTGCTCGCTCCAGATCCGCAGACCAGATAGAGCCGGCCAGCCCGTTCGGGCCGGCATTGATCGCCTCAATCACCTGATCGAGGTCGCTGTAGCGTACCACTGGCAACAGCGGACCAAACTGCTCTTCATCCACCAGGCGGTGACCATCGGCAAGCCCGCTGACAATCGCCGGGGTGATGAAAAATCCGGGGCCCTCGGGCACTTCACCACCCGCCACCACCTCGCCATGCTGCCTGGCATCGGCCAGATACTCCCGCACCTTTTGATATTGCATGGCGTTCTGCAGGGGGCCTATCTGGACACCCTCTTCCAGGCCATTACCTACTTTTACAGCAGCTGCCAGTGCAGACAGGCCCGCTACCAATTTCTCGTACAGCCTCTCTGGCACATAGATCCGTTTTATCGCCAGACAGACCTGACCACAGTTCATAAAGGCATAGTTAAACAGCGGCTCGATCAGCGCATCGATGTCTGCATCGTCCAGAACAATAGCGGCGTCGTTACCACCCAGCTCCAGGGTAATACGCTTGAGGCTATCCGCCGCAGAAGCCATCACTTTCTTGCCAGTTGCTGTGGATCCGGTAAAACTCACTTTGGCCACATCCGGGTGACTGGTCAGGTGCGGTCCCAGGTCGTTCAGATCGGTTACCACATTCACCACCCCCGCCGGGAATATCGCCTTGCAGAATTCGGCCATTTTCAGCGCCGTCAGCGGGGTCGTCGGTGACGGTTTTCCCACCACCGTATTGCCTGTGATCAGGGCGGCGGCCAGCTTGAAGGTGAATATCAGCAGAGGGAAGTTCCAGGGTGCAATCGCCACAACGACGCCCAGGGGGCTGTGCCGTTTTTCCACCCAGCGATCGTCGGTGTCAAACAGCACTTCCGGTTGCAACTCAATGGAAGCCAGGTGACGGATAAATGCCTCGGTGAAGCCGATCTCCTGCATGGCCTCTGCCAGGGGTTTGCCCTGTTCCTGAGTCAGCACCCGAGCCAACTCTTCGGCATTTGCCATCATGGTATCGGCCAGTTGATTGAGCAGGGCGCTGCGTTCGGCGAAAGGGGTTTGCGACCAGCCGGGGAACGCGGCCTTCGCAGCGGCAATAGCAGCATCGGCCTGGGCGATAGAGGCTCTGGGTGAGACAGCGACGGTCTGCTCGGTGGCCGGATTGATGACATCGAAACTGTCATCGCCATCCACCAACGCACCATTGATCAATAATTTGTAGTCGCTCATGTTTATTCTCCGGTCTTCTCTGTGTCTGGGTCGTTCCAGGCAGCCCAGGCCTTGTCCAGCACATAACTGTGAATGGCTTCTGCTTCTTCTCGGCTTATCCGGTCACTAAAATTAGGCATGCCCCGCTGGGAGATATCTTCAAAGAGAAATGAATAAAATGTCTCATTACCCAGGGTTCCCGAATAACGCAAATCGGGAGTTACCCCCGAACTGATAACAGCATCGCCATGACACATCCAGCAGTGGCTATAGTAAAGGTCGCCACCACGATGAACCGTTTCATCAGAGGCGGTTTGAACCGGCGGTTTATTCAATGTGCGCGGTGGTGGCTGATTGATTCCCAGCTCGGCTTTTCCTCCAACTTTGAAAGCTACCACCCGGCCCTCCTGTGGGCCCGCTTTAGGGCCAATCAAATAGCCCGCCATGATATGGATACCGCTACCCCAGCCTACCGAAACCGCGACATACTGTTCGCCTTCAACCTCATAACTAACCGGCCCACCAACGATGCCACTGCCTATTGGTATTTGCCACAGAAGCTCGCCACTGCGGGCATTAAAAGCCGCAAAAGTTTGATCTGTCCGGCCCTGGAAAACCAAATTACCTGCTGTTGCCAGAGTACCGCCATTCCAAATTCGCCCATAGGGAACACTCCATGCTTCTTTTTGATTTACAGGATCCCAGGCGAGTAACTTGGCCCGAATATTCTGCTTCGTCAATGCCCGGCGTTCGGCTTCCGTAGCCGGAAGCTCACCCGCCCGGAAATCTACCTTGGCGTTGAAGCCATCTTCATTGTGTGCTGCATCGACATCAGCCTTGTAGGTAAAAGCCAGTTCATGAGCAGGGATGTAAACCAAGCCGGTGTCAGGGCTGTAAGACATAGGGTGCCAGTTATGACCACCAAACGGTGGTGGGGTGACCACTGCCATACCAGTGCCATAACGCGCTTCGGGGTTTTCAATGGGGCGCCCAGTTTCAAGATCAATGCCCTTAGCCCAAGTAACAGGGACAAAATTCTCGGCAGAAATTAACTCACCGGTTGTTCGGTCAATCACGTAAAAGAAGCCGTTTTTGGGCGCGTGCATTATTACTTTGTGTAAAGTGCCTTCGATCTCCAGGTCCGCCAGAGTAATTTGCTGAGTCGAGGTGTAATCCCAGGTATCCCCCGGTGTTGTCTGGTAGTGCCAGACATAGTCCCCTGTGTCAGGGCGCACGGCCACAATAGAGGAAAGGAATAGATTGTCACCGCCTCCAGGGCTGCGTACCGCCTGATTCCATGGTGAGCCATTACCCACCCCGAAATAAAGCAAATCCAGCTCAGGGTCGTAAGCCATAGAATCCCAGACAGTGCCACCACCACCCAGCTTCCACCACTCTCCAGTCCAGGTTTCGGCAGCCATTTTCATGGTGTCATTTTCAAAACCATCGGCAGGATTGCCAGGTACAGTGTAGAACTTCCATGCCTCCTCACCACTGTCCACATCATAGGCGGCGACAAAACCGCGTACACCGTATTCAGCCCCACCGTGACCGATAATGACCTTGCCCTTGACCACCCTCGGCGCTCCGGTGATGGTTCGGGCTTCCTTGATGTCGAAAGTTCGGGTAGACCAGACCTCTTCACCGTTGGCTGCATTCAATGCTACCATCCGGCCGTCAATGGTACCGACAAACACTTTTCCTTCGTAAACAGCTACACCCCGATTAACCACATCGCAGCAGGCGTGCACCCCTTTTTCTCTGGGGACTCGAGGATCGTATTTCCATAACTTCTCGCCAGTTTTGGCGTCCAGTGCAAATACTACACTCCAGGAACCTGTGGTATACATCACACCATCGACTACCAGTGGTGTGGCTTCAATGCCACGAAAGCTTTCCAGCGGAGCGCTCCAGGCTACACCGAGAGTATTCACATTGTCAGTTGTAATAGATGTCAGTGGGCTGAACCGCTGCTCGGCATAGGTACGACCGTGGGAGAGCCAGTTGGCGGCGTCAGCGCCGGCGGATACAAGCCGTTTTTCATTTACCGCAACAGCAGTGATTTGTTGCGCCGAAGGTTTAAGAGACTGTTGCTCCTCCAGTTTGTTGACAGTTTCTTGCTGTGAACAGCCCATTAACGAAAGAATTAAGGCCACCAGAAGTAGACACATACGAATTTTCATAATCCAAACCCAACCTCATGTCAAAAACGGGCCAAAGCCTGTCTGATGCCGGAATCAAGCCTGAAAGGCCCCATCACATCACCATAGCAACCATTGGCTGTAGATAACCTATTAATGAAGGTCTTCCCAGATGGAACTACCTCGTAGTTAGCCCATTACATGTGTTAACCACAATCACCATCACCATGTGTCAACAATGTATCCAAGAGCAGCCTCATTTGTGTTATTTCCACTTTGAGGCGGTGAACCTCAACTGATTTTATTTATAGCTACTGGACATAAACAGGTCCCATTAAGACGGTAAAACTCACCTATTCACCCCATGGGAATGCTGGCTGAAGAACAGGACAAACAGGGGCAAAACGCTACGCAGCCTCTTTCATGAAGAGCACCGAAATCTATGAGGCAGTGTGATTTCCGCGTTCCTTGTCACCAGCGGGCGATGTACCGGCATAACCGTTCCCGCTTGTCTTTCTGGTGCCCTTTGCAGCTCACCCCAGCATGCAGGGAGAACCCGTTTTTTTTTGGCGACGCGTACCGGTCCGGGATCAGGCCTGTCCAGCGGACGGATGGTGCGAATCATGAAGACCTTGCGCCCCTGCTGCGGGTCGACGGCGATCCGGTAGCAGACGGAACTTCCGAGAATCTGGGGCATAGCATCGTTGTCTTCCGCAGGGTCGAGGTCCAGCCAGGCGTTTTCGGCATCTTGCTCCAGTGAGCCCAGGCGTTCCAGGCAGCGTCCCACGCGTTGGCTAATCAGCTTGACCATTGTAGCTGTGTTGGCGGCAGACAAACTGAAGCTCTGACCTAAGGGTCAACAGAACCTGGGATCGAGGTTGGGTATTTTTTGGGACCACCATGGGACCATCCTCTCGCCTTTTGATGCCCTCTCATGCCGGGCGTATTTTTCAACTCTCTGATTTACAAGGCATTAGAGGGCATGGTGAGGCGGAAAAATGCATAGCTCAGGGTTCGAATCCCTCGCTCTCCGCCATAAACTGAAAAGGGCAGCCCCAAAGGGGCGGCCCTTTTCAGTTTACGGGGGTGAGTGCGGACTTGGTTCAAGTCTCCGGTTCGACAAATTCGCCTTAAAGGCGAATTTAGACGCCGAAGGCGCCCGGAGGGTCAGAACACCCCAAAGGGTGTTCTGATCAATCCCTCGCCCGGACCGTTAAACACCTAACGATGTTTTTCCCAGCGAATAATGCCGGCAGAACGCCGCATCGGGCTCAGCTGGCCGCAGTTCTTACGCTCTTCCTGTCCCTGGCGAAATGGTGACTTAAGCTGGAACTGGAAGCTGAAATAGGCCGCGACAATGGTTCTGCCATCGGTAGCCGCTGATATCGACTATCTTATTGCCACCGGATTCAACTGGAGTCTTGCAGTCTCGGCTTGAATGACAGCGATGCTCGTTGTAATAGTCCTGGTAATGCCGAAGCTTCGTCTCAAGGTCAGTAGCCGTCCAAAAGAAAGTGTGATCAAGAAACTCCCTTCGAAGGCTACCGATCAGTCTTTCCACAAATGGATGCGACATCGGTACATGTGGAACTGATTTGATTTCTTCAATATCAAGTACGCGTAGATTAGCTTTCCATCGATGATATTGAAATAGCGGGTCGATATCGAGCCCGAAAGCCAGGTTGACCTGATGAGCGATGCGGGGGCAGCCGTACCTTGGGTTGCGTTGTTTCATCTCCACAATGGCGCGGAGTGCCTGCCCCGCTTTATCGGGTATGACTTCCTTTGTCGGTCCTTTCGGTCCGGGTTTTCTGCCGCCACGATGTGAGAACAGCCGCCGGTACTTCCGTTTATTCAAGGCATTGTGAAATGACAGCAGTGTAGAAGGCCTGATGATGACCGCCGATCTGACTAGGCGTCGAGGCCTCAGGAACAGTGATAGAAAACCTGGGACGGCACGATCCAGGGTGGTTAGATTGGGTGCCCGTTGCCGGGATCTGCTATGGATGATCAGCTGTTGTTTGAGCAGCAGGTTTCCGGCGACAACGGAGCGAGCGCCACCGGGCCTTATCAGTTTCGCCAGCGTGGTCAGTAGGTCAAAAAATAGGAAAAAGACGTATCGCATGCGTTCCGAGAGGAATCTTGCTCTCTAAAAACCGCAACCATCAACTCTCTGATATCATTGATGAAATTGCAATTCGCCAGGGGTGCCCACGCAAAGGTTCAAAGGGACCAGTGGCTCAAAGGCGTGGTGAAAGAATCATAGATTACTTCTCCATGCATACGTGGGGGGGGCGGAGGATATCTTCCCAGATTACACCGTCGGCCAGGATGGCGTTGAGTTTTCCCTGCCGGCGAATACGGACGACTTTATCCGCACTAGCAAGGGTCTGTAGATCGGTACTGGTGAAGCAACGGAGGCTAGCGCACCTATGCCTGTAGCCAGTTCTCCACTTTCAGCCCCGGTACCCGGGAAAATTCCCCGACATTGGCGGTTATAACTGTAAGGTCATGTGCGAGTGCATGTGCAGCAATGAGTAGATCATTTGGCCCAATGGGTGTTCCCTGACGTGTGAGGTGATGGCGTAATGATGCGTACTGGTGGTCGGCGGGTGTTTCCAGTGGCAGGATTTCCAGTGCCGAGAGGATCATGTCTATACGTTCTGCAAGTTTTGCAGAGTTTGACTTGATTGCGCCATAGCGGAGTTCTGCGGCTACAACGATACTGGTGCAGATAGTATCCTCGCCTGCCTTGGTGATCTGTGCTGCTACCACGCCCTGCGGATTACGGACAAGATCAGACAGGATGTTGGTATCCAGTAAATACGCCAGGGATCCACTCATAGCTGCACGTCGTCCAGTGGAGGCAGGTCATCATCGATATCGGGGAAGGGTTCATCCAGGGAATCCAGAGTGGCGAGCAGTGCCAGCAGCTTGCCTTTACGGATCGGCTCGACGATCAGCCGGTCACCTTCCTTGTGGATGATTGCTTCCTCACCCTCCAACTCAAACTCGCGAGGGATGCGTAGGGCCTGGTTGCGCCCGTTGCGAAAGAGGCGTACATGGCGTTCAGAAGTTGACATTCGAATATCCTCCGGCTTATAGGCATATGTCAAAGCCTATGCCTAAGGGTTCAGTAAGTCAATCCTCTGGGTGTGCGACGTGGCCAATTTACACTGAGGCGGTTTTGTGAGTCGAGGAAATCCCGTCCGTCGCATCATGCATGGGACCACCATGGGACCATCTCCACGCCTTCTGATGCCCTCTAATGCCGGGCTCATTTTATGGATTATCAGCTGCCGCTTCAGGCGTAGATTCTCAGCAATAACAGTTCGGCTGCCACCGGGTCTAATCAGCTTGGCCAGGGCGGAGAGCAGGTGAAAAAGTAGGTAAAAGACTTCGCTCATGTCTATCGAGGGTAATGCTGCTCGATGCAGGCGGAAAGGGCCAACTATCTGATATTATTGGAAAATTAACGTTTCGCCAGAGACAGGTATAGACCGCTCTCAGGCGCCCAGGCCAAACACCTGCAGCAGTTTCAGCCCGCCCAGGCCAATGGTCACCAGCACCACCAGCAGCCCCAGCAGGTTGGCGATAATACCGTTGCGGTATTGCCCTAACTGCCCTGACTGGTTCATCACCAGCAACAGGAACAAGGCGCACACCGGCAGCAACAGGCCATTGGCCGCCTGGGCAAACAGGATAGCGGCCAGGGGTTTGGTGCCGATCACGGCAAAAAACGTCCCGCAGGACAGCACGCCCAGCCAAACCAGTCGGAACCGCGGGGAAGACAGGCTCCTGTCCCAGCCCAGGGCACCGCAAACCGCATAGGCAGCGCCCAGCGGCGCCGCCACTGCACTGCTCAGGCCTGCGGCAAACAGGCCCGCAGCGAAGAAATAACGCGCTGCCGGACCCAGCAGGGGTTCCAACTGCTGGGCGATATTAACCGCCGAGACCGCCACACCAGAACCGAAAAACGCGGCCGCACTGGTGCTCATAATCGCCAGGGTAATAAGCCCGCCAAGCCCTATCGACAGCCCGCTGTCCAGGCGCGCCGCCCTCAGCGACTCTTGCAGAGGTACATTCTCCGGCCATTTTTCCTGCACCGCACTGGAGTGCAGGAACAGGTTGTATGGCACTACCGTGGTACCGATCAGGGCTATCGCGGTCAGCAGTGAACCCGCGGGCAGTGAGGGCTGGAACAGTCCGGCCAGCAAGGTTCCCAGGGGCGGACGCACCATGATAAAGGTCGCCAGGAATACCAGGCTCATTAGCAGCACCAGACCCACCAGCACATGTTCTATCACCCGGTAGCGACCGCTCGCCAGTAGCGCCCCGGCAGACAAACCCACCGCCAGGGACCAGACCCATCCGGGCAGCCCGCTGATCGATTGCAGGCCAAGCGCCGCGCCGGTGATATTGCCCGCCTCATAGGCCGCGTTGCCAAGGCCGACCGCGGCAACAACCAGGATCACCGCCAGGGTGCCATACCAGCGCCCGGCAAGGGTGTCACGCAGTGCCTCTGAAAGGCCCTTCCGCGTCACCAGGCCCAGCCGCGCCGACATTTCCTGCAGCACTGCGGTGGCCACAATTGAGAACAGCAGCGCCCAGAGCAACGCATACCCGAAGCCGGCGCCAACCACCGTTGCGGTGGTCACCGTGCCGGGGCCAATAAACGCGGCGGCTACAAGAAGCCCCGGACCAAATGGGCCGGAGCGTTTCTGTGCTGTTACAGAATCGGTTTCAGTGGTCAAATCGGTATCTCCGCAAATACACCGATCCTACGATGGTTATCGCGGTAAAGGCCAGCCCGCAAGCCTGCATGAGCCTGTCGCTGGCAAATTGTTAAATCAAGCCGCAACTGGAAGTAGCAATAACCCGCGACAGTGCTTTTTCCAGCAGTAATGGTGAGAATCGATGACTCTAGTGCCTGAAGACTTGAATGGCGTTGCGCCGCCGCGGCTGGAATGACACCGGTTCTTGTTCAAATACTGTTGACGGGCGCGCAACGAGTTTCCGAGGTCGGACTGAGTCCAGAGGAGAGTCTGATCTAACTGTTCTCGCCTGACGCTGCCAGTGAGTCGCTCAACGAACGGGTGTGACATGGGAATTACGCTATTCCCCCCCGCAGTGGTTCAGCAGCCACAACCGACATTTCACAGAGTGGCTGAACGCGCAGACGCTCCAAGATTTCCCGCATGCTTCACTTCGAGAATGCTGCAAGCCACATGCGAAGTCATACCCTGGTAACGCTATACGTGAACTGCGTCACGGTTTTCACACCCATGCTTATCGCTACCACTTCTTGCACTAAAGAAACTTAGTTTCCAGTCGCTAATATTTTAAAGCCCAGAGAAGTTTACTGCGGCCTCGTTATTGCCTGTGAATGGCTTGTTGGCGCTGGCAGTGCACTTGACGATGGCGATTCCTGGCCGCTTGAAAAGATATCGGAACGAGAAGCTTCTGCCGTATAGACATATGTTGCCCACCAAAGAAAACAAGACTGAGATAGAAAGCATCAATGCCGTAGCCGCAAAACAGTCGCCGCGGATGCCGCTGTCATTCGCTGGGTTGATCGAGCTCTGCCTGCTTGCTGCGCTTTGCACGGCGTGGCCAATACTGGGTTACGCCCAGAGTAACCTGGCGATTTTGTCACTTGATGAATTGCTTGAGGAAGAAGTCGTTTCCGCCTCGAAAATCTCTGGCAAGGCGATCAATACGCCAGCTGCGATTCACATTATTTCGCAGGAGGACATTCGGCGCAGTGGCGTTAACTCAGTACCGGATGCGCTGCGAGCAGTCCCCGGCGTACATGTTTATCAGATCGATGCCAACAAATGGGCAATCAGCTCGCGGGGATTTGCCTCGCGCTTTGCCAATAAGATGCTGGTGATGATCGACGGCCGTACGGTTTACTCGCCGCTGTTTTCTGGCGTCTACTGGGATGCGCAGGATATAAGACTGGAGGACGTAGAGCGCATTGAGGTGATCAGGGGCCCCGGCGGCGCGCTCTGGGGAGCCAATGCAGTGAACGGGGTTATCAATATCCTGACCAAGGATGCAGCTGATACCCAGGGTCCCAGTGCAAGCGTGGAACTGGACAACCGGGATACTGCAATATTGTCTGCCGGATATGGAGGCTGGCTGTCAGGACGAACGGCCTACCGGGTCTACGGCAAATTTACCGACAGGGCGGGGCTGCCTGCTGTCTTTGCCGATGGCTCCTTCGACGAGGCACACCAAACGCGTATAGGATTCAGAACCGATTCTACGATTCATGCACACGACAAGCTCACCTTCCAGGGAGAGTTTTACGATGGAAAATCCGGGCAGTCGGTAGAGTATCTCGCCCCGGACTCTGCTGTGTCGCACATTGAATCCAGGGACGCGCCAGTGTCTGGCGGTAACCTTCTTGCCAGGTGGACAAGAATCCTGTCCAGCGAGTCTGAAATGTCGTTGCAGGTCTACCTTGATCAAACCGAGCGCGAAGAGCTGTTGATTAATGACAAACTCAAAACAGCCGACATCGACTTTCAGTATGGGTTTACCACAGATTATGGTCTCCACATTCTCTGGGGTGCTGGCTATCGTTACACCAGGGACGAAACCGTTGCGCGCGAAACATTGCCCGACGTGTTTTCCTACAACTTTTATCCGCGCATACGCGAGGATGACCTTTACAGTGGTTTCGTCCAGGGGCGTATGCCCTTCGCCGAGGGACGGGGCGAACTCACGATTGGTACCAAGGTTGAACACAATGACGTAACGCATTTCGAGTGGCAGCCCAGCTTGCGTGCGATATGGCATTTCAACGATGCGCATTCGGTTTGGGCGGCGATCTCGCGTTCCGTTCGCTCGCCTTCGCGTATCGAACTGGACGCCAACCTCAATCTGGGTCTGATCCGCCTGCCTCCCCAGCTACTGGGTCTGCGCACTTTCGTGCGCTTTTCACCCGGCGAAAGCCTGGAATCTGAAGTCGAGCGCAGTTATGAACTGGGATACCGCGTACGTCCAACCGATGCCTTCTACTTCGATGCGGCTGCGTTCTACAACTATTACGATGACCTGATCAATGGTATTCCGGACGGCGACGTGTTCCTCGAAGAGACCGGCGATAGCCGCTTTCTGGTGCTGCCTATTACCGCCGGCAATGGTATGAACGGCGAGACCTATGGTCTCGAACTCAGCGCCAACTGGAGCGTAAAAGAGTGGTGGCGCCTCACCGGCGGGTTTTCCTGGCTGGAATACAATGCGCTGGATATGGGGGCGTCCAGGGAGGCGCGCCAGGGATTCTCGGAAGGACAGAATGCTCGCCACCTGTTTTCCCTGGTGTCCTTTATGGATCTGCCCAATGATTTTGAACTCAATGCATCGGTTTACTACGCCGATTCGCTCCCCGAACTGGGTGCTGGCAACGACGTTGGAGTCGGTAGCAAGGTGCGCTTCGATTTCAGCCTTCAGTATCACCCTGGGAACAACTGGATTCTCGCAATAGGTGGCCGCAACGTTTTTCGCAGCGACGTCAGGGAATTCAAAGACACTATGGACGGTATACGTGCATCCGAAGTACAGGAAATGTTTTACTCCAAACTGTCGTACAGGTTTTGAGTAAAGTGCAGTCCGCTTTCTTCAACAGGGCTTTTATCTTGTTCCTGGCGGGATGTGTACTGTCACTCGCAAGTGCTGCCTGCTTTGCCCAGGTGGATGAGGACCGTGTCCGGGCCATTCAATCCGCTTTTCTTCTTCAGTTCAGCAACTATGTAACCTGGCCCGAGGCCAGTTTTTCCGATGAGGACGCAGCCTTAGTCATCGGGATACTCGGCAGGGACCCCTTTGGCTCTGTTCTGGACAATACCGCCAGAACCTTCACCTCGTCCAAACGGCGTTTGGAAATCCGTCGTTACAAGAACCTGGACGACCTGGGTCAGGTTCACATTCTCTTTGTCAGCCCATTTTTAGAATTTGATAAAAAAGCGCTTGCGGCGGCAGTTGGCGCGTCACCCGTCCTGCTGGTGGGTAACGCCCCGGGTTTTCTCGAGAGCGGTTCGGTCAACTTTATTCTGCGCGACAAGAAAGTACGATTTGACATCAATCGCAGCAAATACCAGCGCGCAGGTCTCAGGGTCAGCGCGAAATTGCTGAGCGTGGCCAATCGGGTGGTGGAGTAGAGTATGGCGAATTCAGCAAAATACGAGAGCCATCCGGCCCGGGTAAGGGAGCAGTTGCCCCGGGTTCCGGCTCAACCTTCTGCCATACCGACATCGGGGAGTGGACGCTCATGAGGGCTTCTCGGTTCAAAGGTTTGTCCATCAAGAATAAGCTGGTCGCCCTGGTCGTTGCCGGCTATGTGATTATTTCGATCTTCATTTCTGCTTTTTTTGTTGGTCAGGCCTATTACTCCCATCGTTCGTCTTTTGCAGATGACGTCATCAGTCTTGCTAAAGTGATTAGCATTAACTGTATGGCATCCCTTGAGTTCCATGATGACGAGACGGCTACGGAAGTACTTTCCTCACTTGCCGGGCGCCCGCAGATAACGCAGGCAGCGCTATATAATGACAAGGGAGAGCTGTTTGCGCAGTACATTTCTCCGTCGTACCCGGCAGTGGGCACAGTCAAGTCGCTGGAATTTACTGCCACCAGCCCGGTACTGGTAGAAGAGAATTCTTACTTTAGCCAGAACAAATACCTGTCTGTGCATACACCTGTGATGGTAGAGGGTAAATACCTGGGGTCGCTGAAACTCAAAGCTGACATGAGCGCATTCTCCGACAGGGTACTCGATACGCTTTATGTTCTTGGAGTGGTGTTCATCGGCTATGTGCTGCTCGCCTGGCTGGTCTCCCGAATATTGCAGCGATTCATTGCCGACCCGGTTCTGTCTATTGCCAGCGCCATCAAGCGTATAGAAAAAGACAAGGACTACGGTATCAGGATCGGCTCTGACTACGCCGACGAGGTAGGCGTACTCGCTGAGGGTTTCAACTCCCTGCTGGACCATATACAGAGCAGAGACAAGTTACTGATGGAGGCCAAACTCGTGGCCGAAGAGGCGAATCAGGCGAAGTCAAAGTTTCTCGCCCAGATGAGTCACGAGATTCGTACACCCATGAACGGCGTTCTGGGTGTCGCCTCGCTCCTGTTAGGCACCGACCTGTCGGAAAAGCAGAAACAGTTTGTGCATGTTATCCGGCGATCGGGCGATGTGTTGCTGAATGTGATTAACGACATACTCGACTTCTCCAAAATTGAAGCGGGTAAACTCGAACTGGAGCGCATACCTTTTCCGGTGCGGGAGGTAGTTGTGGATTCGGTTGATCTGCTCACCGAGAATGCCAGCAAGGCCGATGTCAGCATTTCTTGCAGTATCGACCCTGGCGTGCCGGCTCAGGTCATCGGTGACCCCGGTCGACTAAGGCAGGTACTGCTCAACCTGACTGGCAACGCCATAAAATTCAGCGCGGGCGGCAGTGTTCGGGTTTCCGTCAGTAGTCAGTCCATTGGCGAAAACCGTTCCATGCTGCGCTTTGAAGTCGCCGATAATGGTATTGGTATTTCTTCCGATAAACTGGAAAAGATCTTCACTGCGTTTTCCCAGGAGGATGAATCCACGACCCGTCGATTTGGCGGAACCGGGTTGGGACTGGTGATCTCTCATCAACTGGTGAAATTGCAGGGCGGCAAGATCGGCGTGGAGAGTATAGTGGGTGAAGGCTCTACTTTCTGGTTCACTACGGTCAATGAAGTCGTTGCCGGTGCCGTCGCCGGGCCGGATCCGTTCGTGAGTGAACATGTTACGCAAGGCGTTCATGCCCAACCTGAGAGCAAACCCGTTGAATTTAACGCGAGCGTCCTTGTAGCAGAAGACAATGTGACCAACCAGGTTGTAACGAGAGGCATGCTTGAGACCACCGGCTGCACTGTAGAGGTTGTAGAAAACGGAGCGCAAGCGCTCAAGGCAGTGAGCAACAGGCAATACGACCTGGTGTTAATGGATTGCCATATGCCGGAGATGGACGGCTATGAAGCCACCCGAGCAATAAGACAAATGGAGCGAGAGAATAGTGCCAGGCCTGTCCCGATCGCGGCGGTCACCGCCAATGCGATGAAGGGTGATCGTGAGAAGTGCCTGGCTGCCGGTATGGACGATTACCTGAGTAAACCGTTCAAGCAGGATCAACTCACAGCACTGCTTGAAAAGTGGTTGCCCGAGACAGGCGATAAGGTCCCACCACAGCATACTTGTCAGGCCCCTGACAGTGCGCCGGACACCCGCGAACCAGGCGAGGCACTGTCTGTTGATCCCAGCGCGTTTGCCGAACTGGACAAGTTGCAGATGGAAGGCGCGCCGGACCTGGTGGTGAGAGTTATCAAGATGTATCTGAAGTCAGCTGAGGAATTGGTTGAGAAAATACGCACTGGAATCCAGGGCGGAGATCACGCCAAGGCCCAGAGCGCCGCACACAGTTTGAAATCCAGCAGTGCGACTGTGGGGGCTATGCGGCTGTCTGCATTAAGCAGAGACATTGAGTACGGCTGTCTCGCCGAAGAGTACGCAGGGCTGGGCGCGGCATACGATCAAGCAATACAGGAACTCGCTGTCGTCAGCGTTATGCTGACAGAGGAATTGGAGAGAAGAGTGTCCTGACGATGTGAAGTCGTGAGAGGGTGCATTGGTTTGGCGCGCTCCGCAGTGAAGGCCAGCAGTTGCCAGGTGTGTAACATTGTTCCGTTACGCCTGCCTCGACGGTAATGCGGCGTATCCCCTCAGCGCAGCATAAAGGCGGTCCTGTCAGGAATTTGTATTCCACGGTAGGAGTTCATATAGTGATTGTTAGTCACTACAAGCTTACGCATCGAGCGCATGTCAGGAACGCGAATGAAGATCTCTGGACAACGTTGCCAACGGCTCCGCAAGAAACCGGGCGCTGCACCGCCCTTGCACGTGGTGGTCCGTGGGTAAGCCTGGCGTGGTGAAGCACCTCCCTGCGTCCTTGCGTATTGCGCTCGCATTCGCCCTGCTGTCATTGATTGTTGTCGCTCGCGCAGAGCAGCCACCCATGGTATTCACACATTTGTCGATGGCAGACGGGCTGTCTCAAGCTACGGTAGAGGTCATTTTTCAGGACAGTAAAGGTTTTCTCTGGCTGGGCACGCAGAACGGTCTGAATCGCTATGATGGGATTCAGATAAAACGCTACCACCGGGAGCGCAACAAACCGGATGGCCTGGCGAGCGATTTCATTCGTGCCATCGATGAGGACCAGGCGGGAAACATCTGGTTGGCCACTGAAGGTGGTGGCCTTGTCGAGTGGAACCGTCCTACGGATACTTTCAAAAGCTATCGCCATGTCCGTGATGACCCCGGTTCCCTTGCCAGTGACTCCATTCTTGATGTACTTGTTGACGCCCAGGGGCACGTGTGGGCGGCCACCCGAGGACAAGGCCTGGATCGGCTGGATCCGGCGACCGGCGAGATAAGCCATTTCGTCCACAATGAAAACCTTGCGGGTTCACTAAGCAGTAACGACGAGGTGCATGCATTACTGCAGGGCAGCGACGGCTCCATTTGGGTAGGCACCAGTGCTGGCCTGGATCGCTTTGACTTTGAAAGCAAGCAGTTCCAGCACTTTTCACCACCTCAGTCAGTCGGCGGTGTGCACAGTATCTCGTCACTGATGCAGGATCACCGCGGTAATATCTGGCTCAGTAGCTTTGACGCAGGCCTGCAGCGCCTGGACCCAGCTACCGGTCAATTCACCCGCTATAGCCACTCAGAAGACGACCCGGCATCCCTCGGGAACAACAAGGTGTCCGTAGTATTTGAGGATTCTGCGCAGCGCGTCTGGGTCGGTCATGATGGCGGCCTGAGTTTGTTCAGTTGGGCATCCGGTACGTTCCAGACCTATGTGCACGACCGCACTCGCGCAAGTAGCCTGGCGGAAAACACTGTCAGGGCCATCAGTGAAGATCGTAACGGCCTGCTGTGGATAGGCACCGACAACCATGGTGCCAGCCGATGGAACTCACGTAGCTGGGCGCTGGGGCACCGCATACCCACCTGGTTACCCGAGGCCTCGATGATCAACGCCTTCGCCGATGCCGAGGCAGGCGGCTTATGGATAGGCACATCCGTGGGACTGATGCTCAGGGGCAGGGATGGGGTGGTTCGCACCGTAGCGACAGGTGATTCCCTGGGCGATGGCATGGTAATGACTTTACTGGCGGACCGTGAGGATCAGCTCTGGATTGGAACAATGAGCAGTGGACTCTTCCTCAGGCGCAAGGATGGCAGTATCCGCAGCTTCCGCGATGATGCCGGCAGCGGGCATCGTCTTGGCGCCGACGGCATCATGAGCCTGTATGAAGACAGCTCAGGCCGTATATGGATCGGCACCTTCAAGGGTGGTGTTAACGTTTACGATCCGCGAACGGACGCAATTACTCGCTACCAGGATGTGTCGGGCGAGGCACCCTGGCTGGACAAAGCACGCGCCGCGACCATTCATGAGGATAGCGCCGGGCGGATTTGGGTGGGGACTTACGGGGATGGCCTGCTGGTGATCGCGGCTGACCAGGGACTCGTCCACCAGTTTCGGCATGACCCGAATCAGCTCACCAGCCTGTCTTCCAATACCGTCTACGCGTTGCACCTGGATGCGCAGGGCGGGCTATGGATAGGTACCAGCGGCGGTGGGCTGGATTATCTGGCAGATCTCACCGGTGATCTTGCAACGCTGCGGTTTGAAAACATGTCCCAGTCTGATGGCTTGTCCAATGACGTGATCTACGCGATAGCCGCTGATGCCACCGGGCAGCTGTGGCTCCCCAGCAATAATGGCCTGATGCGTCTGGACCCGGACACTCGCGCGGTGCGTACTTATCACGCCAGTCACGGTGCTCAGAGTAGTGAGTATACCTTCGGCGCATCTCTGCAGTCGAAGAACGGTCGGCTGCTGTTTGCAGGGACTCACGGTTACAACGAGTTTGATCCTCTGCAATTGCGTGACAATACGGTTCCCCCGGCGGTGGTGATCACGCGTATAGAGGTGCAGAACGAGCCGCTTTCGTCCCCTGTGGCAGTGTCGATGCTGCAGGAAATGGAACTGGAATATCATGAGAATGCATTGTCCCTGGAGTTTGCCGCCCTGGATTTCACTGATCCGCAGCGCAACCAGTTCGCCTACCGATTGATCGGCTTCGATGATGACTGGGTACCGCTGCGCAATGAGCACCGTGTCAGCTATACCAATCTTGCTCAGGGTAACTACCTGTTCCAGGTCAAGGCGGCGGGAGCTGACTCGGTATGGAACGAGCAGGGCGCAGAGCTTGCCATCACCGTGCGGCCCGCGCCCTGGCAAACCTGGTGGGCGTATGCAGGCTACCTGCTTTTGGCCGTGCTCCTGGTGGTGGCCATATACCGGCTGCAGACACGTCGCCTGCGTGAGCAGCAAAAGTACGCAAGATTGCTGGCGCATGAAGTCAAAGCCAGAACCGCCGAGCTCAATCAGCGCAATAATGAGCTTGCAGAGGCCAGCGCCGCCAAAAGCAACTTTCTGGCGCGCATGAGCCATGAGATCCGCACGCCGATGAACGGTGTAATGGGCATGGCGGAACTGCTGGCGGCATCTGACCTGAATCCACAGCAACAAACCTATACGCAGGCCATCTCCCGTTCAGCCAGTACGTTGTTACAGATCATCAATGACATCCTTGATTTATCCAAGATTGAGGCCGGACAGGTAGAACTGGAAAGCAATCCTTTCGTCATCAGGCAGATGATAGATGACTGCCTTGCCTTGATCGCGCCGCAGGCAAAGCAGAAGGGCGTGGAGCTGCTCAGCTCGGTGGACCCGGATATTCCCGATGTAGTGACTGGTGACCGGCTGCGCATCTACCAGGTTCTGACCAACCTCCTGAGCAATGCGCTCAAGTTTACGGCCGAGGGAAGAATCGTGCTGCGCGCGAAAGTCAAATCATCCAGTAACGAGCGTGTGCTGGTGTCCATGGAGGTCGCTGACACCGGCATCGGGATAGAAGCACAGGCACTGGGCCGCGTGTTTGATGCCTTCAGCCAGGCGGATGAAACTACCACCCGCCGCTTCGGGGGTACCGGGCTTGGCTTGTCCATTTGCAAGCAGCTGGTTGAATTGATGGGGGGGCAGATCGGTGTATCCAGCGAACCTGGCACAGGTTCCTCATTTTGGTTTGAGGTCCCGTTGGCAGTGCCACGCGCCGCGCCACAGGCGGACACAGGCCCGGGGTTAGAGGCGGTAAGCGCCGCTGACGCTGCAGGCACCGCCGTCGGCGCAAAACAGCGGGTTCTGGTTGTGGAGGACAACGTGGTCAATCAGATGGTGGCAGAAGGCATTGTCTCGCATCTGGGGTATAAGGTGAGTAAGGTCGCGGACGGGCAGGCCGCTCTGGAGTTGTTGGCGGCCGAACACATAGATCTGGTGCTGATGGATTGTCAGATGCCGGGTATGGATGGCTTCGAAGCCACGCGCCGCATCCGCGCTGCAGAGCAGGGGGACGTTCATCTACCTATCATTGGTCTTACAGCTCACGCCTCAGCTGACGCTCGAGAAGCCTGCCTGGAAGCAGGGATGGACGATTTCGTCAGCAAACCCTGTACCATCAATGAACTGGCGCCGGTGCTGTCGCGCTGGTTGCCGGCAAAGAACGGTGATGGCTCACCGGCAACCTAGTTTTCTCCCGCCAGTACTGTGCAACGTTTGTTGCGCAGCACGCCGCGGACACCCGCGACGGGCACGCCAGGAAAACTGTCCCAGGAACAACGAAGAATGTCTCTACAACTCTTGCTGTTGCCCAGCCAAAATTGAACTATACTCTCTGCGGTTGCCAGCAGTAGGGCATCAGGAATATCTGTTTTTACGCTGTAAAAACAGGGCTAATAATTAGTTATCAGGAGTTTTTTGTATGCTTGACGAGTTCAAAAAATTTGCCATGCGCGGCAACGTGGTTGATATGGCAGTAGGTATCATAATTGGTGGCGCGTTTGGAACCATCGTGAAGAGTCTTGTTGCGGATGTGATGATGCCGCCCATCGGCTTGCTTTTGGGCGGAGTGGATTTTTCCAACCTGTTTCTCACGCTCAAGGAAGGTACCACCGCAGGTCCTTATGCCAGTCTGGCAGCGGCCCAGGAGGCGGGTGCGGTTACCATCAGCTATGGCATTTTTATCAACGCAGTGATCAGCTTTCTGATCGTAGCCTTCGCAGTGTTCCTGCTGATCAAGAGCATCAACAAATTGCAGGCGGAAGAAGAAGAGCCCGAAGCGGAGCCGACTGAGAAAGAATGTCCGTTCTGTCTCTCCAGCATTGCTATCAAGGCGACCCGTTGCCCGGCCTGTACCTCCCAATTGAGTGACGCAGCCTCCTAGACCAGGCATTCCGTTACCCCGCGGCCTTCTGGCCGCATTCTCTCCTTAAGCTTGCTACACTCCGTAGCAGGCTTTTTTATTGGGGACGCAAAACATGTTCGCTCAATCTGGCTTTCGCGCAACGCACTGCCTGGCTATGTTCCTGATGATCTGTGCCCTGTGCTCCCCGGTGGCCTGGTCGCAGACAGTGCCCGCCAACCCATTGGGCGCCGGAGCAACAGCCATTGACCTGGACAGCAGCTTTCAAGCAGACGCCTGGCTGGTCTATACCTACGATATCGATGCCAACGGGCGCGTGGTTGATGCTGCCATAAGGCAGTCCAACGGTGTTCCGGATCTGGAGGCGGAGGTGCTGCGCCAGGTGAACAGTTGGCGCTTCACGCCTGCCCAGCGTGGCGGTAAACCTGTCAGATCCTCCGCCTATCCGGTGGTCTACACCTGGATTCTGGATAAACAACGGGAGATGAGCCCGGAGTTTGCCCGCTTGTACCAGCAGGCCTGGGATCATTATGCCGCCGGGGACTTCGCTGCAGCCGGAGCTATTGCCGCACAGTTGCAGGACTATAGCGGGCGCAATGCATTGGAGGAGGTCAAGTCCCGATTACTGGCGGCGTCCCTGGCGAACCGCAGCGGCGAGGAAATGGCGGAACTGCGCCATCTCAGCCGTATCGTCGATTTCCAGTCCCTGGCCCTGGAAAACCAGTTCCGGCATGTCTATGTGGCGCATGAGCAGTATCTGAAGGTGCTTGATCGCCTGCTCAGCCTGCAGTTGCAAAGTAACATGCTGGCGGATGCTGGCGCCACGCTGGATCAGATGCAAAGCCTGGCGCGTGGAGAGACAATCGTGGAGTCTGCCGCGGAACGCTACCTGGCAGCGGAGAAAACGCTGCAGGCAGCGGCCGAGTTTACCGTAGAGGGTGAACTGCTGGCGCTGTATCCCAAGGGCCCCGCTGCCTGGCGAACCGGGCTTACGCACAGGACATTCCACCTTGGTGACGTGCATGGCAGGGTCGCCGCTGTATATCTGGTTTGTGCCCAGGCCGAACGCTCGCTGGCATGGCCGGCGATAGAGCACTGGGTGGTGCCCGTCGGTTGGTCTGACTGCCAGATCGATATCTCCGGTACAGGGGGCACGCGCGTGGTACTGCATCAGCTGAGGTCCCGCTAGCGTGGTTTAACAAAAGTTCATAGAACTTATGTTAAGCCACACTAGTTTTCAGGCGCCCAGCAGTTCTTTCACCCGCTTGCGGTAACCGCGGCTGACTTTGAGTTGGGCTCCACCTTCCAGTGACAACATGTACTCACCGTTGCCCAGTGTCTGTGCTCCGGCAACGCGGTCTGCGTTGATGATGGTAGAGCGGTGTATGCGCAGGAACCGCTGCGGATCAAGCATGGCTTCCAGTTGTTTCATGGTGATGCGCATGATGTGTGTTTTACCTGCGGCGTGAATACACATGTAATCGCCGGCAGCGTCCACCCAGATAATGTCGGCTGTTTTTACCAGATGTATGTCCGCGCCGTCCTTGATCACCAGTTTATCCGGCCATTGCTTTGACTCACTTTGTTCCTGCGCCATGGCTTCGATAGAGGCAGCGCTGGCTCCGGTCAAGCCCATCATCAGTTCCATCAGCCTGCCCTTGGTACGCTCCGACTCTTCCTGGGCGCGGTGCGCAACAGCGCGATCTATGGCTTCGTGCAGGCGGTCGTCGTCTATCGGCTTGAGTACATAGTCCACGGCATGCACTTTGAATGCGTCAACAGCGTACTGGTCAAAGGCTGTCACAAAGATGATCATTGGCATCTGTTCAGCCTGCAGTTGCCGAACCACGTCAAAGCCGCTTATGCCCGGCATCTGTATATCCATGAATACCAGGTCTGGCGAATGCTCTGCTATAGCCTCCAGCGCCTGCTGTCCGTTGGCACATTCGCTGACTACGTCAACGCCCGGTATGTGCTGCAGCCGCAATGCAAGGCCGCGGCGGGCCAGGGATTCATCGTCTACGATGATGGCTTGCAAGTTGTTCATGACGCCCGGTTGCCGTATTCGAGAGGGATGAGTATGTTGATGGTCAGACCGTGAGGGTCTGTCCTGGCAAGTTCAAATGACTGGGCCTGACCATAGATTTCCTTGAGACGTTCCTGGCAGTTGACCAGGCCAACACCTTTGTGTTCCTTGTTGGCCCCGACAGGCTGTTCTGAATCTGCAAGCCCGGGGCCGGTGTCCGCCACCTGCAAGAAGAGCTGCTGGCCCTGCTCTGCGGCGGTAACGCTGATCAAGCCGCCGTCGACTGCGCCGGCAATGGCATATTTGATTGCGTTTTCCACCAGGGGCTGTAGCAGCAGGCTGGGCATCAGTGCGTCGCTCACTGACTGCTGTACTGAAAAATGCAGCTGCAGTCTCTCATCGAAGCGCACTTTCTCGATATCCAGATACAGCCGCAGTGCTTCCATCTCTTCTGCCACCGAGACTTTCTGCATAGGGTCGTTATCCAGCGTGTAGCGCAAGAAACGGCTGAGACGGGTGACCATTACGTTGGCCAGTTCGTTGTTCTTGTCCAGTATCAGCGTGGAAATGGCGTTCAGGGTGTTGAACAGGAAGTGCGGATTGAGCTGATAGCGGAGCATCTTCAACTGGGCTTCATGCGCCATGGAAAGGGCCTTCAGTACGCGCTCTTTTTCATCCTGGGCGAGCATGTAATTCTTGATACCGAAATACAGTGCACTCCACACCATCATTACCCAGAACGCTGATACAGCACCGTCAAAGTACGACAACAGCTCCATGCCGTGCTGTTCTGTGGCCTTGCGCTCCTCAGGGTACAGGTAGTGGAACAGTGTGCTGCGCGCGGACATCCATATCAGGCCCGCTGCATAGGAGCCGGCCACAATGGCGATGATCCGTCGTGTGATCTCCATTTCCCACATGTGGCGGTACAGCGCGCGCAGCGCCAGCGTCAGCAGCATGCCCAGGGTGGCGACGGCAGGCAGGTAGAGGTAGTAGTTCTGCGGCGGCTTGCCCCACATGATCACGCCCAGGTAGAACGACATGGCCCAGCCGCTCCAGCCGGCAAGCTGCAGTAGCCAGAATAACTGACGTTTATCCTTGAGGGTCTGATTCAGTTTCATGCGCTCATTATACCTGCGTACAACCCCTCTCCGTGGCAGTTCGTCGCAGCGCAGCGACTGTTTGTCTCAGAGCGTGCTCTGCTGTTGCTTCTGCTGCGCCTGCCACAAGGCTGCATAGCTGCCTTGTTGCTGCAGCAACTGTTCATGGTTTCCAGACTCCACAATGCGGCCCCCCGAAAGCACGACAATGCGGTCCGCGTCGACCACCGTGGACAGTCTATGGGCAATAACCAGAGAGGTGTGCCCCCGGGAGATTTCCTGCAAGGCACGCAGGATAGCCTGCTCGGAGTGGCTGTCCAGAGACGACGTGGCTTCGTCGAACACCATTATGGGGGGGCGTTTGAGTATTGTTCGGGCAATCGATACGCGCTGTTTCTCGCCGCCTGACAGTTTGAGGCCCCGCTCGCCGACCAGGGTATCCTGCCCCCGAGGTAGTGAAGCGATAAAGGCGTCCAGATGGGCCAGCCTGATCGCCTCGGCGACGTCTTCGTCACTGGCATCAGGGTTACCATAACGCACGTTTTCGAAAATACTGTCGTTAAACAGCACGGTGTCCTGCGGCACGATGCCGATAGCGCGACGCAGGCTGGCCTGGGTGAGCCCGGCGATGTCCTGACCGTCGATGGTGATGCAGCCTGAGTCCGGATCGTAGAAGCGAAACAGCAGCTTTACCAGGGTGGACTTGCCAGAGCCACTGGGCCCCACTACGGCCACTTTTTCGCCCGGGCCTATGTCGAGGTTGACGCGGTCGAGAATCTGCCTTTCGGGGTCATAACCAAAGCTGACATTGTGGAAGCCAATCGCGCCTTCGCGTAATGTCAGCGCCTGCGCGTTGGTACGATCCACCACAGCCGGCTTGATAGCCATCAGTTCAAACAGGTTCTCTATGTTGGCCATGGAACCTTTTATTTCGCGAAACACAAAACCCAGAAAGCCCAGCGGCAGAAACAGCTGAATCATGAACTGATTGATCAGGATGAAGTCACCGAGAGTGATGTCTCCATTCTTCACCTGCCAGGCGGCGAGGCCGATCATGGCAGTTTGCGAGACAGCAATTATCAGCGCCTGTCCGCCGTTCAGTCCGAACAACGAAAGACGGTTCTTGCGCCTGGCCATTTCCCAGCGCGCCAGTTCCTTGTCGTAGCGCTGGGCCTCGAAGGCTTCATTGGTAAAGTACTTCACGGTTTCGAAGTTGAGCAGGCTGTCTACAGCGCGGGTGTTACTGGCTGAGTCTGCAGCGTTCATCTCTCTGACAAACTGGGTGCGCCATTCCGTAGCACGCAGGGAGAACAAGCCGTAGCTGACCACGGCAACCAGTGTGATTACGGCAAAGTCGGGCCCATAGTTGAACAACAGGATGCCCACAACCATGGTAATTTCAAAGAGAGTGGGGGCGATATTGAACACGAAAAATCGCATCAAAAAGCTGATGCCAGTGGTGCCGCGTTCGATGTCGCGGGCGAGTCCGCCGGTGCGGCGACCCAGGTGGTACTCAAGGTCCAGGGCGTGAACGTGGCGAAATACCTGCAGCCCTATTCGGCGCATGGCACGTTCCGTCACCCGTCCAAAAATGGTATCGCGTAATTCACCAAAGAACACGTTGGCGAAGCGCGCGCCGCCATAGGCGAGAACCAGCCCCAACAGCATGGCCGGTGCCAGTTGCGCTACTTCGGCGCCATCCAGCGCGTCGACCAGGTGTTTGAGCAGAAACGGTATGGTGAGAATGGCGCCTTTGGCAAGCACCAGGCAGACCAGGGCCAGCAATACCCGGTAGCGGGACTCCAGCAGGTAGGGGATGAGGTGTTTGATAATACGCCAGTTGATTCTGGCGTCGGGGTCGGCATCGTGTTGGCTATGGCGCATGGGGTAGCAGTGTACGGGGTTTCGGCGCTGCGGTCAGTCCATTCACTTGCGCCCGATGCGCATTGTTGCCGTCAAACCGCCACCATCCTGCGGCGCAGGAAGGCAATCTGCGTTGCCAGTGGCAGGTCCTTGGGGCACATGTCCTCGCAACCGAGCAGGGTCATGCAGCCGAATACCCCAACGTCATCGCCTACCAGTTCATAGAAGTCAGCGTCGTCGCGTTCATCGCGCGGGTCCAGGCGGAAACGGGTGATCTGGTTCAGCCCTACCGCGCCAACAAAGTCCTCGCGCATCTGCGCCGTGCCGCAGGCGGCGATGCAGCAGCCGCATTCAATACAGCGCTCGAGCTCGTACAACTGTTGGGCCAGCTCCGGCTCCATGGGCGTCTCCAGCGCATCCACGTCCACGGTATCCAGCCCCTGCGCATGTACCCAGGTCTCCAGCCGCTCGGAGATGCCACGCATCCATTTGCCAGTGTTGACCGAAAGGTCTGCAATCAACTCGAAACCGGGCAGGGGTGCCAGCGTAATGTCTTCTGGCAGGTCGCGGGTGAGGGTGCGGCAGGCAAGCCCGGGACGACCATTGATGATCATGCCGCAGCTGCCACAAATGCCGGCGCGGCAGACAAAGTCGAACGCCAGCGATGGGTCCTGTTCCTCACGGATGACGTTGAGCGCGACGAAAAGGGTCATGGAATCGGCTTCTTCCAGCTCGAAAGTCTGCATGTTGGGGGTAGAGTCCGGATCTGCCGGGTTGTGGCGAAGCACGCGGATCTTCAGCGTGCGCAACGCCTTGACGGGGATGGTGCTCATTCGCTGCCTCCCAGGCGCTGGTTCCGGGTGCGGAAAGTTTGCGGCAGCAGATGCAGAAAGGGCATTAGCAGTTGCTGGCGTTGGTGTCGATCTGTTGCGCCGGCCTCAGCGAGCAGCGTATCTATCTGTAGTTGTCGCTTTGCCGTGTCGGGGTGCTCTATGTAGTCGCGCGCGCCATAGCCGCGCCAACCTGGCGGTAACTCCATGTTCATAATATTCAGCGGTTCGTAGTCAATCGTAGGTAAGCAGTCCTCCGCCGCCGGCCAGCTGGCCAGGGTGCGTTGCATCCATTGCCTGTCGTCGCGCTGTGGGAAATCCTCGCGGAAATGTGCGCCTCGACTCTCGGTGCGCAATAGCGCGCCCCGCGCTACACACAGTGCCAACTTGAGCATGCGCGGCAGACGGTAGGCGGCCACCAGTTCCGGGTTGGGCCCGCGCGCTGCGCTGCGCAATCCGACCCGTCCGGCACGCAGGTGCAATTGCTGCAGCGCGTCTACTGCCTGCTGTAGCGTCTCGCCGCTCCGGAAGATTCCTACTTTCTCTGTCATGGTCTGCTGCATCAGGCGGGTCAGCTCCACTGCGCTTTCACCGCCGCTATTGTCGGCGATGGTATCGAGCTTGCGTGCCTCCCGTCGCAGGAAGTCATCAGCCAGGGAAGTGGAAAGCTGCAGCTGACCCTCGGCCGAGGCACAGAAGTCGGCCATCGCCTCGCCGACGATCATGCCTGCAACGACCGTTTCCGCCACGGAATTTCCACCCAGCCGGTTGAAGCCGTGCATGTCCCAGCAGGCTGCTTCACCGACCGCAAACAGCCCCTGCAGTTGCGGGCTTTGTCCATGGGCATTGGTGCGCACGCCGCCCATGGAATAGTGCTGCGCCGGACGCACCGGAATCAGTTCACTGGCGGGGTCTATGCCGAGGAAATACTGGCAGATCTCTTTGACCTCCCTGAGCTGGGTGTTGATGTGGTCCGCCCCCAGCAGGCGGATATCCAGCCACAGGTGCTCGCCAAAGCGGCTGCTGGCACCGTGACCGGCCGCGATATGTTGCTCCATGCGCCGCGACACCACATCGCGAGAGGCCAGTTCGCGTTTCTCGGGCTCATAGTCGGGCATAAAGCGGTGTTCATTGCCGTCCAGCAACAGGCCGCCGTCACCGCGACAGCCCTCGGTCACCAGAATCCCGGCAGGGAAAATGCCAGTGGGGTGAAATTGCACTGCCTCCATATTGCCCAGGCTGGCCATGCCGGTTTCCAGCGCGATGGCCGCGCCCATGCCCTCGTTGATGATGGCGTTGGTGGACACCCGGTATATACGGCCGAAGCCGCCGGTGGCAATACAGGTTGCCTTGGCCATGTAGGCTATCAGCTCTCCGGTCATCAGGTTGCGCACTACAGCACCGCAGCAGCGCTGGCCATCGTGAATCAGCGCCATGGCCTCGGTGCGCTCGTGCACCGGAATGCCGGCGGCAATAGCCTGGTTGCTCATGGCATACAGCATGGCGTGACCGGTGCCATCAGAGACATAGCAGGCGCGCCACTTGGCTGTGCCGCCGAAATTGCGGCTGGTAATCAGGCCGTGAGCCGCGTCATCTTCCGTGACGGTCCTCTTCTTACCGTCCTCTGTAATGCTGTGTTCACCGCGTTGTACCCGGCTCCAGGGCACGCCCCAGGCGGCCAGTTCACGAATGGCTTTGGGTGCCATGTGGGCGAACATGCGCACGACGTCCTGGTCTGCTCCCCAATCGGAACCCCGCACGGTGTCAGCGAAGTGCAGGTCCTCGTTGTCACCCGCACCACCCAGGCAGTTGCCCAGGCTGGCCTGCATGCCGCCCTGGGCTGCAGCGGAGTGGGAGCGTTTGGCTGGTACCAGGCTGAGTACAATCACCTCGTTGCCCCGGCGACGCGCGCCTATGGCAGCGCGTTGGCCGGCCAGGCCACCGCCGATAACCAGCACATCGGTATAGATAATCTGCATTCAGTGTGCCTCAGTCCCGGGTGGGGCCATGTAGCGCTCTCCGGCAAAAGGCGCGTGCTCTGCGCCAATGCGCATATAGGTGACCAGCGATGCCGTGCCCAGACACAGGTAAAAGGCCACTATGCAGTACAGCGCGAGACGAATACGCCCGCGCCAAAGCCCGGAGGTTGCAGCGGAAAACGGCCCCCATTTCATGGCCAGGCGATAGACGCCAATGCCTGCATGCACGTGCACGATCAACAGCAATGGCGCATACACTAACCAGAAGCGGCCGCTCCAGATGCGATCCGCAGACGCATAGGGGCCGATGTTGTCTGGCTGCACCAGCACGACCAGCAGGTGCGCGGATGCCAGGAAAAAAAGCAGAAAGCCGGTAATGACCTGAACGGCCCACAGCGTGGTGTCCATGTGGCGAACGCTTGCCAGGTGGTGGTTAAAGCGCTGGTACTGGCGGTAGCTGGCGGGGAACTTGCGCAGCGCCAGCAGCGCGTGCAGTGCTATCAGCAGTAGAAGCACCGCTGCTGCGGCGGACACCAGCACAGGGTAGGGTTTGCCGAAAATATGCTCGCCCTCGAACATTTTCGTCACCCAGAGCATGGCATCCTTGCCCAGAAGGATACTGGACTCGAAGAACATATGGCCCCATATGAACAGCACCAGCAACAAGCCGGAGCCGCTCTGTAACAGGTCCAGACGCGCTGGCCAGCGATTGAGCTTGTGATCCATAACAAGGCTGGAAGTGATGACGTTGTCGTTATTCTAGACAAGCCGGCGCCAATGCGCCCTTGTCATGGCTCAAGAAATTACGTGATCGCAGGAAGGATTGGCCTTCTGTATACTCCCTGAACCGTGTTGTTACGGTAATCAGCGCAACGAGTGTGGCCATGAGCGAGCAAAAACTTATCCCCACAGTACAGGTAGCCAGTGGGGAAAAATTCGTTAATGACAAAGGCATTACCGCCATCAAGGACGGTATCAAATCCAGCGCCGCCGGTGGTGAGCGCCTGGCCAAGCCGGACTGGCTGCGGATACGCGTGCGCGGCGGCAAGACCTTCGACAAGGTCAGGGACATTGTGCACGAGCACCGTCTGGCGACAGTCTGTGAGGAAGCCAAGTGCCCGAACATGAGCGAATGCTGGAGCTCCGGTACCGCCACCATCATGCTGCTGGGCGACGTGTGCACCCGTGCCTGTCGCTTCTGCGCGGTCAATACCGGCAACCCCAGGGGTTGGCTGGACCCCGAGGAACCAGCCAACACAGCTCGTTCTGTGCAGCTGATGAACCTGAAGTACGTGGTACTCACCTCGGTAAACCGGGACGACCTCGCCGATGGTGGGGCAGGGCAGTACGCTGCCTGCGTGCGCAAGGTGAAGGAAGTCAATCCGGACACCGCGGTAGAAGCGCTCACACCTGACTTCCTCGGTGTGCTGGCAGACGTGGAAACTGTGGTCGACGCGGGTATTGAAGTGTTTGCACAGAACGTGGAAACCGTAAAACGGCTCACCCACCCGGTGCGCGATCCTCGTGCCAGCTACAGGCAGACTCTGGACGTGCTCGCCCACGCCAAGCAACACCGTCCGCAGGTGCTGACCAAAACCAGCCTGATGCTGGGCCTGGGCGAGACAGAAGCTGAAATTCTTGAGTGCATGGACGACCTGCGTGCGGCCAACGTGGACATTCTCACTTTCGGGCAGTACCTGCAGCCCACTGCCAACCATTACCCAATAGACCGCTATGTGACGCCTGAGGAGTTTGAGACTTATCGTCAGTGGGGCCTGGAAAAGGGCTTTCTGGAAGTGGTGTCCGGTGTCTTCGTGCGCTCCAGCTACCGTGCTGAGCAGGTTTTGCAGAAGAATAACGTCGGTTTGTAACTAGCCCGGACGCGCCCTCCCTGGCGCGGCCAGCATGCCGCCAGTCAGTTTTGCTCGTCCTGCTTGCCGGTTACCTTGGCGAGGCTGTTGTTGATCTGCATGGCCCAGCTGTTGAATACGCGCTGCACGTCGGCCCGGTTGGACACGCTGTTGTTGAGGCCCCAGTGGCTGGAACTGGAACGCGCATCCTTGAACAGTGCCAGCACCTCGCCAGTCTGGGAGTCGCCCAGTGCAACGGCAACTGCGATCGTGCCAGCGCCCTCTGTCACCACGTAGCTGCGCCCCGCCGGCCGTGAGCGGTTGTCATCCTTTGCCGCCGAGGGTGCGATGGCGGTAATCATCGCGGCGATCTCCAGCACATCATCGCCAGGCTTTGTGGCCAGTGGAAAGTCGCCACGTTCCTGCAATTGTTTCTCCATAGCGTTATGGAACAGTTGCTGCAGGGTCTGCTTGTCCTTGTCGGTCAGCTCCCAGTCGCGTCGGTTGCTGCGCGCATTGCTCTGGTCCGGTTGTATGATTTCCACGTTGTCGACACCCAGAGGCTCAATCAAAACCCGGCGGTAGCGACTGAAGTCAGCGGCCGGGTCGACGTAGGCGAGCTGGGCGCGGCTGTTGTCTATGCGATGCAGGTTGCCCGCAATGACGTCTGCGTCCTCGCCGGTTTGTACTGTAGGTGAGTTGCTGCAGGCGGTGAGCAGGGTGGCCGCGCCAGCAACGAGGATGAAGTGTCTGATCATGATGCAACCTTCTGTTTTAGTGGTTTGCCGTGGTTAACGTGACACAATATGCAGCATGGTGCCAGAATCCTCAATAACCCCCTGCAGACTTTCTGCCCGGCCGGTGCTGGGCGTGTCGCTGCACAATGTGTGGGTACTGCGCCTTGATCTGCTCGGTGGTGCAGCGCCCGGTAATAAAGTGTTCAAGTTACGTCACCAGTTGCGTCGTGCCAGGGAGGCCGGTGTACGGCGTATTGTCAGCTTTGGCGGCGTCTGGTCCAACCACCTGCATGCCCTCGCTGCTACCGGAGCCGAGTTGGGCCTTGAAACGGTAGGCGTGGTGCGCGGCGCGGAGATGGAAACACCGATGCTGGCAGATGCACGCCGCTGGGGTATGCAGCTTGTTCCGGTGTCCCGTGCGCAATATCGGCAGCGACATGAGCCTTCCTGGTGGCGTGAACTGGAACAGCGCTTCGGCCCCTGCCTGGTGATTCCCGAGGGGGGTGGCAACGCAGAGGGCGTGCTGGGCTGCCTCGACATTGCGCACATGATCAATGCTGCACAACAGCGTTTCAGTCGCATTTTGGTGGCGGTAGGTAGCGGCACCACGCTCGCCGGAATGGCGGCGGGGCTGGCGCCGCACAATCAGTTGTTTGGGGTGTCTGCGCTCAAGGGAGCGAACGATCTGGAGCAACGCGTACAGGACGCCCTGGATGAGTGTGCGCTGCCGGCCCGATGCAACTGGCAGATCCTGCACGATGCCCACTGCGGTGGGTTCGCTCGTACCAGCATTGATCTGCGGCAGTTCATGCTGCAGTTTGAGCAGGTGCAGGCTGTCCCCCTGGAGCCGGTGTATACCGGCAAGCTGGTGTATGCGGCCTTTCGCCGCATTGCCAGTGGCGAGTGGTCGTCGGGCGAACCGATGTTGGTCGTGCACAGCGGTGGCTTACAGGGTCGCAGAGGTTACGATTGGCTGGCTCCGCAGGCGTAGTTTGCAGGGCTGAAGCAGGGCTCAGTCATCCAGGCCGGGGCAGTCCAGGCCACCCTTCCGGCACCAGGAACAGGCGTTTTTGCTCTACGCCTGCCAGATTGGTAACGGCAAACTGTGTGGGCCTGGCGAGGCTTTGCGCCGTGTAGCTGGCGCACAGTTCGTCGCGGCCAAGCAGGCCCTCTTCTGCCGCTGCTATGGGCGCCAGCCATTGCTCGCGTTGCAACGGCCGGTAACGTGCGTCCGTCTTTGCGGCCATGGCAGGCAAGGTATCTATTCGGCTCCATTCATGTAGACGGTTGCTGTCATTGAAGCCTGGTGGCGACAGCGGGGTGGTATCGATGTGGCGATACAGCCTGCCCTTGAGTTCGACTTCCAGCAAGGGTTCAGATACGCCCAGTGCCGCCAGCGCGGCGACTCCCGAGGGATGCCTGGAGAGCTGTATCTGGTGTTCCAGCAGGCGTGCGAGCTTCAGGTCCAGCCTGTCGTGTGCGTTTGGACCCAACCAGGCCCCTGGCTTCTCTGCAGCTACAGATGCTCCGCTACAGTGCAGGTAGAACTTGACCGCCAGCTCGAGGTGCACCGGGCGTTCTCGCTGGTGGCAGTAGTAGATGCAGTCAAATTCCCCTACCGTCTGGTTGCCGTCCCGCACCGGCAGATTGTGGGCGAGCAACTCCACTGCGCTGTCCTGTTGCAGGAAAAACTGCCACAGAGACTCAAAATACAGGCCCAGGCGCGTACTGTGCCGCCGAGACAGATGCGCCAGCAGGGCGTTGGGCTCCCTGTCGAGCTTCAGCAGCCAATCGCGACGGGTGGGAGTGAGTGTCAGGGCGCAGTTGCCAATGCTCTCTGTACAGGGCAAATGCGAGCTGTATATCAGTGGCGGCGTAAAGCATGCCCAGGCCAGATCGCGGACGGCTGGCACAGACAGTGCAAGAGAGTTGTTTTCGATGGGGGCGTGCACGTGGTTATAATAGCAGCCCTTTGCCGGAATAGGCGCGGATCATGCCCGCTCCCTTTAACAAGATTGGACTGGTAGGTCGCAGCAAGCAGGACGGCCTCGATGTTGTGCTGCAGGAATTGCTCGCCTTGCTTCTGGGCAGGGGTCACGAGGTGATTCTCGAAAAGCGGCTGGGCGAGCTGGTGCCCGGCCATCAGGTGCGCCTGGGCGGGCGCGACGAAATCGGCCAGAGCTCAGACCTGGTGATAGTGGTGGGAGGTGACGGCAGTCTGCTCAGCGCGGCGCGCACACTGGCCCGCTACAAGACTCCGGTTCTGGGGGTGAACCGCGGCCGGCTGGGCTTCCTTACCGACATCAATCCTGATCAGATTGCGGAACAGGTGCCGCCGGTGCTGGATGGTCATTATGAAATGGAAGACCGTTTTCTGCTGGACGCGCACGTGCAGCGGGACGGTGAAGTGGTGGCCGGCGCCGACGCACTCAACGATGTAGTGGTCAACTCGGGCACGTCCGGACAGATGATAGAGATAGAACTGTCCATCAATAACACCTTTGTCTATCGCCAGCGGGCCGACGGCCTGATTGTGTCCACGCCCACAGGCTCTACAGCTTACTCCTTGTCGGGGGGTGGCCCCATCATGCATCCCTCCCTGGATGCTATTGTGCTGGTGCCCATGTTCCCGCATGCGCTCAGTAGTCGGCCTATAGTTGTTGACGGTAACTCGGAAATCCGGGTAGATATACTGCAGCGCAATCGAGCCCATCCACCGGTGACCTGCGATGGACAGGTGAATATGACCGCCAGACCCGGTGACTCAGTGCATATCCGCAAAAAACCTCACCGTCTTACCCTGCTGCACCCGGTGGGACACAGTTTCTATGCCAGTTGCCGCGACAAGCTGCGCTGGAGCAACGCCCTGGTCGACTGATGCCCGAGAATTATCACGTACTCAGCGCTCCGCTTGAGGAGGACCTGCTGCCGCTCACCGCGTTGTTGCGTTCCCGTGGCGTGCCCCACCAGATTTATGAAGATCAGGGTGAGCAGGTGCTGGTGGTGTTCGACGCTGCCAACGTCAGCCCGGTGGCTGAGTTATATCGCGCCTGGCGCGCCGGCGAAGTCCGCATTGAGGCGAGTGCCGGTAGGGCACCAGCGGCACGTATGGCCGGTGTTCATTGGCGTGGTGCGCCCATTACCCTGGCATTTGCCCTGGCCAGTATTGTTATTTTCCTGGGTTTTTTGCTGGGCGCACCGCAGCAGTGGGCGGGCGCGCTCACCTTTTCCCCGTTTGAGTTAACTGATGGCGGAATTCGTTTCCTGCCCATGGGTGGGGAGTACTGGCGGCTTATAACCCCTGTTTTCCTGCACTTTGGTTGGCTGCACATTACCTTCAATACGCTGTGGCTGTGGGAACTGGGCTCGCGTATCGAGCGCACCGTCGGCAGTCTGAACACGCTTGGCCTGCTGGTGGTGATTGCCTTGTTGTCCAACGCCAGTCAATTCATCTTCGGTGGCCCCGGGCTGTTCGGCGGAATGTCCGGCGTGGTCTACGGGCTGCTGGGTTTTGCCTGGGTCGCGCCCCAGTTGGAGCCGCGCTGGCAGATTCAGCCGGCGAAGCCAATCATGCTGTTCATGGTGGGTTGGCTGCTGTTGTGTATGTTCGGCGTTGTCGAAGTGCTGGGCTTTGGCGCTATCGCCAATGCCGCGCATCTCGGTGGGCTGCTTAGCGGTGCGGTGCTGGGAGCGCTGCTGGGTGGTATGTCGCGTCTGCAGCAAACTGGCTGAAGCCAGGGTAATCGGCGGCTCCTGCGCCGGCACGCTGCGCATAATGAGAGTATAATTAACGGCTTTTCCCGATCGCGGAGGGGTAGATGGATTATCAGCAAATGATTGCCTCCATGACGCCACAGATGTACCAGAACCTGCGGCGCGCGGTGGAGCTGGGTAAATGGCCGGATGGCAGTAAAGTGACCCCTGAGCAACGTGAAAACGCGATGCAGGCCATTATCGCCTGGGGTGAGCGGCATCTGCCCCCGGCCGAGCGGGTGGGCTTTGTGGACAAGGGGCACAAAGCCGGAGACAGCTGCGACGACCCCGAAGAAACACCCCTTAACTGGAAATAGGAGCAAAACGTGGCAGAGCTTCTCGCCGCAGGCAATGTGCGCAAGATGAAAACCGACCTGGTGGCACCGGTCAGCTACGCGCTGCCGCTGGGGGACCAGCAACTGGATATCAATCCTTTGCTTGGCCAGCATCTGCAGATGCAATTCGAGGGGGTGATCAACTGCATCGCCTGCGCCCGCAAGACCAGGAAAAGCTTTAGCCAGGGGTACTGCTACCCCTGCTTCAGGAGCCTGGCGCAATGTGACAGCTGTATTATGTCCCCCGAAAAATGCCACTACGACCAGGGAACGTGCCGTGAGCCGGAGTGGGGCGAAACCCATTGTATGATCGACCACGTGGTTTACCTGGCGAATACCTCCGGGCTGAAAGTGGGTATTACCCGCCACAGCCAGGTGCCTACCCGCTGGATGGACCAGGGCGCGACGCAGGCGCAGCCAATATTTCGCGTGGATACCCGGCACCACTCCGGTATTGTTGAAACCCTGTTCAAGGATCACGTGGCTGACAAGACGAGTTGGCAGGCCATGCTCAAGGGGGATGCCGAGCCGGTTGATCTGGAAGTGGAGCGCCAGCGCCTGATGGCAGAGTGCGCCGCTGCGCTGCAGCAGGCCCGTGAGCAGTTCGGCCTGCAATCGATCACGGAACTGCAGGCGGTAGAAGAAACGCGGATCAGTTATCCGGTACTGGAGTACCCCGCTAAAGTGAAGTCGTTCAACCTGGACAAGACACCGCTGGTAGAAGGCACCCTGATGGGGATCAAGGGCCAGTACCTGATGTTCGATACCGGTGTGATCAATATGCGCAAGTATGGCGGCTACGAATTGTCCGTCACCCGAATTAACTGAGGACGAAAATGAGAGACGCCAGCCCCGGTGCGGTATTCCTGAAGGACTACCGCCCTCCCGCTTTTCTGATCAACCGCACCGAACTGCACTTCGAACTGGGTGAGGAGGAGACGCTTGTCACCTCGCGCCTTCACCTGTTGCGCTCTCCCGAGGCAGAGGGTGAGCAGCAGCTGACGCTGCATGGCCAGGAGCTGGAGTTGCTGCAGGTGCTGGTCGACAACGAGGTGCTTGCGGAATCGGCTTATCAGCAGAACGAAGACAGCCTGGTGGTATTCGACGTGCCCGAGCAGTGCGTATTGTCCTGCAAGACACGCATCCGCCCCCAGAACAATACTTCCCTGGAGGGACTGTACAGGTCGCAGGGAATGTTCTGCACCCAGTGTGAGGCAGAGGGGTTCCGCAAGATTACCTACTACCTCGATCGCCCGGATGTGATGAGCGTCTTCAGCGTAACCATGGTGGCGGACGACACGCGTTATCCGGTGTTGCTCAGCAACGGGAATCAGCTGGAAAGTAAACTGCTGGACGACGGCCGCAGGCAGGTCCTGTGGCATGACCCGTTTCCCAAGCCGTCCTATCTGTTCGCGCTGGTGGCCGGCGACCTGCAGTACATTGAAGATCAGTTCGAGACAATGAGCGGACGCCGGGTCACGCTGCGCATCTTCGTAGAACCCAAGGACCTGGGCAAGTGCGAGCATGCGATGGCGTCACTGAAACGCTCCATGCGCTGGGATGAAGACGTTTTTGGCCGCGAGTACGACCTGGATATTTTCAACGTGGTTGCGGTGGACAGCTTCAACATGGGGGCAATGGAAAACAAGAGTCTGAATATATTCAATACGTCTTGCGTGCTGTGCGATCCGGATATTACCACCGACCATGGGTATCAGCAGGTGGAAGCGATTGTTGCCCATGAATACTTTCACAACTGGAGCGGGAACCGGGTGACCTGCCGTGACTGGTTCCAGCTCAGCCTGAAAGAGGGTTTCACCGTTTTTCGCGACGCTGAATTCTCTTCCGACATGGGCTCGCGCACGGTCAAGCGCGTTGAGGATGTAGCGGTTTTGCGCACCGCGCAGTTTGCCGAGGATGCCGGCCCCATGGCCCACCCTGTGCGGCCGGACTCCTACATCGAGATCAACAACTTCTATACGCTCACAGTCTACGAAAAAGGGGCGGAAGTGGTACGTATGATCCATACCTTGCTGGGCCCCGAGCGCTTTCGCGCAGGGTCTGACCTGTATTTCCAGCGTCACGATGGGCAAGCCGTGACCTGTGAGGACTTCGTGCGCGCCATGGAGGATGCCAGCGGCGTGGACCTGCAGCAATTCAGGCGCTGGTATTCCCAGGCGGGAACGCCTCGGATTACGGTGCGCGATGAGTACGATGCAGACTCAGCATGCTACACGTTGCACTTAGCGCAGAACTGCCCACCCACGCCGGGACAGGAGCAGAAGTTACCCTTCGTCATCCCCCTGGCCATGGGTCTGCTGGGCGATGCTGGCAATCTGCCGCTGACCTTGCAGGGCGAAGAGCCCGATACGGAGACTGCAGATAATACCCAGCGGGTGCTGATGGTCGACCAGCCCTCACAGTGCTATGTGTTCGAAGGTGTTCCTGAGCGCCCGGTGCCGTCTTTGCTGCGCGGCTTTTCTGCCCCGGTGAGGTTGGAGTACAACTACTCCAGGGAAGACCTGTGTCGGCTGATGAGCAGTGATGATGATGGCTTTGTGCGTTGGGACAGCGCCCAGAACCTGGCTATCCAGGTGATCACGCAAGTGCAGTCTCAATTGGCTGGCGGTCAGGCCGCCGTCGTCGACCCCTTACTGTTGGACGCCTGCGGCAAGCTGCTGGCAGATACGTCGCTGGACCCTGCTATGGTAGCTGCGATGCTGACCCTGCCCAGCGAGAATTACCTGGCGGAACTGGCCGGTGAGGGCGCGGCCGACGTGGACGGCATCCACGCAGCGCGGCTATTGGTGCATCGCACTATGGGTGAAGCCTTGTCAGCGCAGTTGCTGGCGCGTTACCGGGAACTGGCCTGTAATCAGCCCTATGCGGCTACCGGTGAGCAGATTGCGGCGCGGGCGTTGCGCAACCTGTGCCTGAATTACCTGGCCAGTGCGGATACCGGGCATCTTTCCCTGGCCACGGCGCAACTGGCTGCCGCTGACAATCTCACTGATCGTCTGGCCGCCCTGAAAGTGCTGGCCTTTCATGGTCAGGAAGCTGACTGGGCTGACCCGCTGCAAGCCTTTTACGATGCCTGGGGCCATGAGACGCTGGTGGTGAACCAGTGGCTGGCGCTGCAGGCGACGATGCCTGACAGCAGCGCGATAGCGCGCGTGCGCAAGCTGATGCACCATCCGGATTTCGACTTGCGCAACCCGAACAAGGTGCGCTCGCTAGTGGGCGCGTTTGCCGGGCAGAACCCGGTTAACTTCCACAGCGCGGACGGTGAGGGCTACCGGCTGCTGGCTGAGACGGTGGCGGAGCTTAACGGCGTCAATCCGCAGATCGCCTCACGCCTGCTGGCGCCCCTCACCAAATGGCGATACTACGTGGGTCGCTCTGAGCTGATGCGTGCTGAGCTGGAAAAGCTGGCTGCATTGAGCGATCTGTCCCCGGATGTGTATGAGGTGGTGACCAAGTCGCTGCAATGAACCACGCTGCGGTGCGCTGTATACCCTGTTCAGTTCGCGGGATACAGCTGCAGCGACTGATCCGCTGAAGAGTTGACGGTGCGTTTCCTCGTCTGCAATTGTTCAACCACGGCACGCAGACGCTCACCGCGCCAGTCTCCCGTTGCGCTGCCATAAAGGGCCCGCTCAAGCTTTTCGACTTCCACCTGCAGCTCGCTGTCGTCCATCGCCGACGTGGCAGCCCGCAGCGAGGTAATGCCGGGGTCTTCCGCTCTCGCGGCGGCCCATCTGATCAAGGCTTTACGGGCCTCGGCCGGTTGGTCTGAGGCACAGGCTGCCAGCAGCGATTTGTAGGCGGCTTTGACGTTTCCCGCCGCCTGTTCCGGTGCCGCCGAAGCGGGTGTCATTTGCCGGCTGCGCCACCAGACAAAAACGGTTGTCGCCCAGCCCAATGCGCAAAACAGGGCCAGCAGTTGCCAGGGCAGGGCACTGCGACCTGCGGCTGACGCCACCTGCTCGCCAGCGTCGTTGGACATGGGTTGGGCAGGGGGCGATTGCAGTGGCTCTGCCGCCGCCGGTGCTATCTGCAGTGTGCGCGCAGGAATCACCGCTTCGCGCATGACCCTGGCGTCTGTGTCCCACCAGGGTATGGAGACTGCCGGGATCTCGATCTCGCCGGGGCGTGTGGCAACAATGGCTACGCTGTCCGAGCGCGAGCCCAGCAGGCCGCTGGAAATCTCGTCATCACCTATCGACGGTTGATCCGGGTAGTGTTTAATGCCGTCGATGTCGGGGAACTGCACGGGTGGCAGTTGCGCGCCTTGCACGCCTTCGCCACGTAATCTGACAGTGCGCGTAATGGACTCTCCTACACGCAGCGTGGAGGCGTCTGCGGACCAGTCCTCTTCCACTACCAGGTTGCGCGCAGGTAGCCAGCTGTTCCCGGTGAATTCGGCGGGCTTTGGCAATACCTCTATTTGCAAGGGTTCGGTACGCAGCTTGAGCAGGCGTCCACGGTTACTGTCGAACAGGCTGCGCCGCTGCACGCTTTCACGCGCGGAGAAACGCTGTGCCGGGATAGTCAGTGTGCCGCTTTGTTCAGGAAATATGGCATAGCGCACTTCGTGGACCAGCCAGGCGCGGCCATTGATGCGGCGCTGAAAGGACTTTTGCTCCAGCGGGACGACGAAGGCATCGGGCAGGGACAGCTCGCTGATACTGCGGTCATCCAGGTTTACCGCCTGCTGCAGGCGCAGCGTGAGCAACACCTGGCCCTGAACGTAGACGCTGTCGCGATCCACTGTGGCCTCGAACAGTACGCTCTCGTCGCCGGGCTCAACCTGGGGCGCATCCGACACCCTTACCTGCAAGGGTGCTGTGCGTGCAGTGCCCACGTTGAACGCGGGGATACTCAGCAGGCCGGTGCGTAGTGGCGTGATCTCCACCTGCAGCCGGCGCTCGTGCGTGCGCCTGCCGTTGATGATGCTGGTGTTGCTGCGAGTGCTGCGTGACAGAACCTGAAAGTCCTGCTCCAGCTTGCTGAAATCAACGGTGGAGAGGTCCTCATCATCTTCGGTGGCGCTGATAACCAGCTGTAGCGTATCGCCCAGGGCCACGTTCCTGCGGTCAACACTGGATTCAACCGCGCTGTGCGAGAGCGGGCTCAGCAATAGCAACGTTAGAAGGCAGAAGAGGATAAGGGGCTTACCAGTCAGTGTCATCATTTCCCGTTTCTCCCTCCAGCATCCGTTGCTGGCTCTGGTAGCGAAATTTCTGCCGCAGCAGGCCGGATGGGTCATCCGGTACCCGGCGCAACCACTGCTCCATAGCCTGTTCCTTTTCAGCGTCAAACTGCTGCGCCTGCGCCTGCGCC
>Ga0070726_10000474_pt1 | contig 50036 bp, 41 predicted proteins | sample tdAd471_FD_67275 | JGI IMG/M metagenome (GOLD analysis project Ga0070726, IMG submission 67275) | Marine sediment microbial communities from the Atlantic coast under amendment with organic carbon and nitrate - tdAd47.1 | ecosystem: Environmental > Aquatic > Marine > Coastal > Sediment | place...
ACGGAGGCACGTTGTTCCTCGACGAGATCGGCGATATCTCACTGGAGACACAGATCAAGCTGCTGCGCGTGCTGCAGACACGATCTTTCGAGCCGGTCGGGGGAACGCGAACCGTTGAAGTCGACGTCCGGCTGATCACGGCGACTCATCAGGACCTGCAGAAGCTGATCCGCGAAGGCCGGTTCCGCGACGACCTGTATTACCGCCTCAACGTTGTGAACATCACCCTGCCGACTCTCAGCCAGCGGCACGAGGACATCTTTGAACTCTCGGTTCACTTTCTGAAAAAGGCTGCCGAACGCTCCGGGAAAGCGATCACGCATATCGATCCGGACGCGCTGGAAGTCCTGAATCGCTACCCCTGGCCCGGCAACATTCGGGAACTGGAAAACGTCATCGAACGAGCTGTCGTGATGGCCGAAGGGGATCACATTTCGATCCGCGAACTGTCTCCGGAAGTCGTTCAGGCCGCCGCTCTCGCCCCGCCACCAACGTCAACAGCGCCACGCGAACTGAGTCCCCCGCCAGGTTTTGAGTTCGGCCACCCCGCTCGACAACCTGACCCGGTTGTGAAACCATCGGTCATTGCGTCTCCTCCCCAGGACGTTCTCGACGCCGTCCGCCAGCCAGCCACTAACGAGGCCGCGACGGCAACGATGCCGCCAGCTGAAATGACCGAGCCGACCGCGGATGAAACGGAAGTCGAGATGCTCCAGCGCGTGCTGCGTCAGTGCGGCGGCAATAAATCGCGAGCGGCCCGACACCTGGGAATGCCGCGCAGCACGTTCTTCAGCAAGCTGAAAAAAGCGGGCCTGCTTTAGGCCCGCCGAGCACGAGCACTCGTCAGCGTGTGCCCTGTCCGGCCTTGATTTCAGCGTCGAATTTCGTGAGCAGCGGATCGTTCGAATCGACCATCGCATCGCGCATCCGCAGCCGGAAGTCGGCGATCCTTTCCACGAAGGCAGGATCATCAATCAGATTGTGCAGCGCGTGGGGATCCGCCTCGTAGTCGTAGAACTCTTCCTTTGTGCGATAGACAAAGTGATTGACCCGCGCGGCGATTGCTGAGTCACTGGCCGCGGCTTTGACCATGGCCTTGAACGTCAGCCCGCTCTGCGACTCGTTACGAAACTTCGTCTCACCGTCACTCCACGCGTTATAGATGTATCCGAAACGCGGGCTCTGCAGGCTCCGCATCGAGTAGTCGCGTTTGCTGGCAATCGTGTTGATATGGGTGAAGACGAAGTTGCGGGACTCGTCTGATTTGCCGTGCAGCACGTCCAGAAAGGTGCGGCCGTCAGTTCCGTCCAGCGGCTTGAGTCCCACTGCGTCGAGAATCGTCGGACACAGATCGATGCCGGAAACCATGTGGTCTCGATCGAAAGAGTTCGGCTTGACGACGCCCGGCCAGCGAACGATCCAGGGAGTGCGAGTCGAGTTTCGCCAGCAGTTCGTCTTCGCAAACGGCAGCGGCATTCCATGGTCGGACAGAAACATGACCAGCGTGCTGTCGCGCAGTCCGGCTTCGTCGAGAGCCCGTAACACTGCCCCCGTAATCTCATCCGCGCGATGCACCGAGGTGAAGTACTCGGCGATTTCCTGCCGAACTTCCGGAATGTCCGGCAGAAAGTCCGGCACGGTGACTTCATCCGGACGATACGTGCGACTGACGCCGGGAAAGCCGCCGCCGTACTGATCGTTCTTTGACTTCCGATCGTTGTTCTTGCGCCCGGCTTCCTGCTGGCTGCCGGCGAACGGGCGATGCGGATCCTGCGAATTCGCCATGAGAAAAAATGGCTTGTCCTCCTGCCTGGCGGCGGCAAGGAAGTCGCGTGTGTGCTCGTAATATTTCTGCGGATCACGGCCGTTCCGCAGCACCTTCGCCGGCACGATTCTGTCCCAGGCATTCGCTCGCGACGGAACAACGTGCCCGGTCTTGGCGAACAGACCGGTGTAGAAACCGGCGTCGCTCAACGCTTCGACAAGAGTCGGCACGCCGGGGCGAATGCGGTCAAACCCGAAGGCACCACTGTTATGCGGGTATCGCCCCGTCATCCAGACAGCCCGCGTCGGCTGGCAAATCGCGACCGTGACATGCGAATGCTCGAACCGCATTCCCTCACTGGCCAGACGGTCGATGTTCGGTGAGATGTCCGGAACTTTGCTGCCGAAGACGGCCACCGAATCCCAGTTCATATCGTCGAGCGTGATCAGGAGCACGTTCGGTCGCTCGGCGGCCTTCACCATTCCGGACGACCAGACCAGCGAAAAGCTCAACAGCGACAGACACATCAGACGGAACATGGAACTCTCCGGCAGGACAGGCGACGACGCAGACCTCGACCAGACTTGAGGCCAGGCTCGGACGCGGCAGTCTACTCAGCAGCGGGCCTGGGTTTCGATCCGACGGGAATCGAATGTGACCGTGCCTGAGCCGCCTTCGCCAGCTTGACCGTCAGCACCCCATCCAGCACTTCGGCCTCAACCGCGTCATGGTCGACGGCAACCGGCATGGGAAACGAACAGGCGAACTCGCCAACCGGCCGATCCTGAGAATGGACGACGTTGCCGGCCGCCGCCTCGAACTCGGACCGCGACCCGGCAATCGTCAGCATGTTCCCGGCAATCTGCACGTCGAGCGATTCACCGTCGACACCAGGAACGTCGAGCACAACGATGACCTGCTCGGGCGTCTCGACGATGTCCGCTGCCGGATGCCAGACGCCAAAGGGCCGGACCCCAATCGAATCCAGAGCCCGCTCCCCCTGATCCTTCAGCCGCTCGACCAGCCGTTCGACCTCACCGCGGAACTTCTCCGCCTGGTGCAGAAACGGATTCGACTCATGACTTTCTGACATGGCAACCCTCCGGATACTGAGAGGAATTTCACGCGGCACGTCTACCCGACGCCGCGCCCCATTGTGCGGTCAGCCATCAAGCGAGTCGACCAGAAAGACAATGTGCGACCGCGGACCGTGAGCACCAATCACCAGCGACTGTTCGATGTCCGCCGTCTTGCTCGGCCCGGAAATGAAGCAGCCGAAACCGCGTCCCTCGAATGTCAGCCGCTGATAAGCCTCGTGCATGTTCGGGATGACTTCAGACGACGGAACGATCAGTGCCAGGTGCTGAGAAAGGAAATACGGCACTCGGTGCCTCAGTCCGGCATCGGTCACCCAGACCGCTCCGTTTTCAGCGACAGCGAACTGGCCACGCAGAACAGCGAAGTCGACGGTTTCCAGCGCGTGTGGGTCATCAACGTCATCGATCGACAATGTCGGCTTCCCAATACCCTCGACCGTCGAACAACGCACCACCGCTGTCCGAAACTCGACAACGTCGTCGAGCGTTTCCTGCACGGCTGCGAGCGACTCGCAACGAACACACTTTCCACCAACAGATTCGAGCACGGTGCCGAACTGGCTGGTGGGATCGTCAAAACGAATCCACTCCTGCTCCAGCGTCGGCAGCGGTGTTTGTTCGAGCGTCTTGCTGCGAATGGCGTTCAGGATGGCGTCACGGCTTGCAGACATGGCGTTGAAACTCGGGGTGCTGAGGAATTGTCGAACCTGCTTTAAGAATCTGTTGACCGTGTGCCACTGGCTTTGCCCGTGCTTTCCCGTGACGGCACTGGCAGAGCCTCTGGCAGACGGTATTGCAAGCTGGGTTGCTATCGATTCCCGGTTTGCGACCGGCTGTCGCGTCTCATTATTTCTGACGGCGCTTGTACTGCCGGCGTTTGTACTGCTCGCGGAAACTCTGCTTTGGGAACTCAGGCAGCTCACGCTGACGGCCCCAGGTATTCAGGCGGTTGTAAATCAGGAATCGCGGCAGCAGCGGGACAAGCTTGCGGGCGAACCAGCCACTCATGCGAAACAGCGTCGGACGCTGGAAGACCCGGCTGGCGATGCCCATTGAAAATCGCTTCGAGAACGGCACGAGCCCGCGAACGCCAATCTCTTTTCGCCAGGTCAGCAGTTGATGGTGCAGGTCGATCTTGACCGGACAGACGTCGGTGCAGGAACCGCACAGACTGCAGGCATAGGGCAGACTGCGATGAGCCTTCGCGTCGCGGGCCGGAGCGAGAATCGAACCGATCGGCCCTGGCACGGTCGTCCCATAGGTGTGCCCGCCCGAGCGGCGGTAAACCGGGCACGTGTTCATGCACGCTCCGCAGCGGATGCAGTTCAGCGAGCGGCGGAAATCATCGCTGCCGAGAATGTCGCTGCGACCGTTGTCGACCAGCACGATGTGCAGCTCGCCGCCCGGCTTTGGACCATGAAAATGCGAGCTGTAAGTTGTGATCGGCTGCCCCGTCGCCGATCGCGCGAGCAGTCGCAGAAACACGCCAAGATGTTCGGCCTTCGGAATCAGCTTCTCGATGCCCATGCTCGCGATGTGCAGCTTCGGCAGCGAGACGCCCAGATCCGCGTTGCCCTCGTTCGTACACACAACGAAGCCGCCGGTTTCTGCAATCGCAAAGTTCACGCCGGTCAGCCCGGCATCGGCTTCCATGAACTTCTGCCGCAAGGCATTGCGGGCCGCTTCGGCGAGGTACGTCGGATCGGTCGCTCCCTCATCCGTGCCCAGCACATTGTGAAACAGCTCGCCGACCTCTTCCTTTTTGATATGGATCGCCGGCATCACGATGTGGCTCGGCGGTTCTTTACGAAGCTGGACGAGCCATTCGCCGAGGTCGGTATCCGTGACCTCGATCCCGTGCCGTTCGAGAAACGGATTGAGGTGACACTCTTCCGTGAGCATCGACTTGCTCTTCACAAGCTTCTTCACGCCGTGATCGTGCAGCAGGCCGTGCACGATTTCGTTGTGCTCGGCGGCGTTGCGAGCCCAGTGGACCGTCGCACCAAGCTTCGTCGCGTTCTCCTCGAACTGTTCGAGCAGTTCTGCGAGGTGCGTGACCGTGTGCGCCTTGATGGCCGACGCCGTGTCGCGCAGAGTCTCCCATTCGGGCAGGCTGTTCGCCATCCGGTCGCGTTTCTGGCGGACAAACCACAACGCTTTATCGTGCCAGTGAGCCCGCTGGTCGTTAGCGACAAACTTCGCCGCGGCGACTGCGTGATCCATGTTCGAAACGCCTTTAGTGATTTCAGTTTGAAGTCCCGGTGACCTGCCCGTCTTGAGATCCACCAGATGCTCCCGTCGCGATCGCTTCGGTCAGGACTTCGGCGATGTGCAGGACGCGGATCGGCTTCTGCTGTCGACGTATCAGGCCGCTCATGTGCATCAGGCACGACATGTCGTTCGCCGTGAGCACTTCGGTGCCGGACTGCTCGTGATCATGGACGCGGTCGAGCCCCATCATGCAGGAGACGGCTTCCTCGGCGACGGCAAAGGTGCCGCCGAACCCGCAGCATTCGTCCGGTCGGGTCAATTCGCTGAACGAGATCCCGTCCAGAGATTCGAGCAGACTGCGAGACTTGTTGAACGAATCAACCACCCGCTCGCTGCAGCTTCCCAGCCGCAGTTCCCGCAGGCCATGGCAGCTCTGATGCAGGCCGACCTGGTGCGGGAAGCTGCCGGCGATCGGACCGACTTTCAGCACGTCGACAAGAAATTCTGTGAGTTCAAACGTCTTCGCTTTGAGTTCCTCGAAGCCGTCGCAGCCCGTCAGAAAGTCGTCGTAATGGTGCCTCACCATTGAAGTGCAGCTGCCGGACGGACAAACGACGTATTCGCTGTCGCGGAAGACGTTCAGAAACTGGTGAGCCAGCGGACGAGTCTGCTCACCAAGTCCGGTGTTCGCCATTGGCTGGCCGCAGCACGTCTGCCCTTCGGGGAAGTCGGTCTCGACGCCGAAGTGCTCGAGCAGTTCGACAGTCGCCATCCCGACGTTGGGGTAAAGCTGGTCGACATAGCAGGGAATAAACAGTCCGACACGCATCGCAGGTTAATCTCAGTAGGAGCCGAATCGAGCCGGCAGACTCTACTGGATCAATTGCGGCAGGAACACCGGTCGCGAGCCATCCGGCGGGTCAAGCGGCCCCGCACCGTCCGGCCCCGCACCGTCCGGCCCCGCACCGTCCGGCCCCGCACCATCCGGCCTTGTCCCGTGCGGCGTTGTCGCGCGTGATCAGGCGGTGCGCTGGTGCCGGGCGAAACACATCAGCACGTCGTACAGGTCGGCCGACAATTGAATCTCGTCATCGCCGAAGTCGGACAGGAAGGTGCTGTCGGCCGCCAGAGCACTTCTCAACGGCTCCAGAACCTCGTGCAATCGCACGGCCACTTTGGGCTGAGTCGTCGAATCTGCGGAACCATCGCCGTTGAAGAGTCGGAGCCGAGGCTGCATCACGAATCCTTTCCTGAATGCACCATCGCAATTTCGGCCTTCGAGCCGCTTTCTGCCTGGCGGACACAGGCGGCGAAGAAGGCCATGAAGTGTGTATTCAGAATCGGCTGGCAAGCTGTGCGGCCTTGAAGATTTTTTCTGAAGTTTGAGGCGACCGTCGCCCGAGTGCTGTCCGTTCAAATCCAAACATCGAATTCCCGCTCATCCGGAAGTTCAACCGGCGCGCAGAAAAACAACCGCGGCCGATCAGATGATCAACCGCGGTCGCCGGAAAGGAGTCTTCAGATGCGGGCCGGGCTTGAGTTGTCCACTGCGTGCCCCGTCAGCAGACAGGTCCCGGAGGCATCAATGCTCACTCAGTTGCTCGCGTCCGGGTCGTCGAGGTCGTCCAGACGCTTTTCGTTATCGTTGGCTTTGCTGAGAGCGACGGCACCGGTCACCACGCCAGCGGCCACGCCACCGGTGATCAGGACATCCCACAGCCCGATGCTGTCGATGAAGCTGCCGCTGGGACCGAAGGAGGCTCCAGGGCCGACCGGAACCAGACCGCCGTTGTCAACGATCCGGACCTGTCCGTACGCCTGGCCACTCTCGTCGTACAGGACCTGCCCCTGAGCACGGACGATTGAAATGTCCGAAACCATTCTGGCCGAGGCCATCGCCTTCGGCGGAGCCGTTCGGTTCGACCAGACGCGATAAACGCCGTGGCTCGTGCCTGCCACAACGTAGTAGACGCCGGGCTTCAGGTTCGTGACTTCAAAAGTGCCGCGAGCGTCCGTCTTTGTACGAACGATTTCCTTCCGGGCCTGCCGGATGGAGACGACCGCGTTGGCAACAGGCTCCTGCTTCGCATCGGCCACCTGGCCGCGGAACAGCCCGTCTTCTGTGAGTTTGATGTCGCGGATCAGGCTGGCCACTTTGGCGGCCTGTGCCTGCGAGGCAGCTTCGGGCTGCGCCGCTTCAAGGGCATCTGCCGGCAACAGTGTGCCCGCGATGGCGAGTGCAGCGAGTCCAGTTTTGAAGTTGCGATACAGCTTCATGGTTTCCGTACCTGTTCCTTGAGCCTGATCCTTCAGTGATTCCGTCGCCGCGAGCAACGTCGCCGACAACGACTGTCCCAGAGAGGCAACGATGCCTCTGCTCCAGTTGCTGGTCATCGCCTGGCAAACCGCCCGAAACGACTTCCCGAGCTGACAACTGGTAAGACCGGCTGGTCTCCTTCCCGGTCTGGTTCAGTCTGGAACGATCATCCTGATCGTGCCGCTCTGGCTGACTCGGCAGTTTCCCGTGCCGACCTCAACCCTGATTCCAAGCCGTTTGACCGGCTCAGGCAGAGTTATCGACACCGCCGGCACAATCGCTACACCTTAACTCGCTGCAATTTTGAGATTTCCTCAAGCCCACCATGCAGCCGAAAAGTCGTTGATCGCTCCGCGATCGAAACGGTCCGCCTGCCCGAGGCGGAGGCAATTCCGCCAGCCTGAGGCGGAGGCAATACTGAGCGGCCAGCGAAAGCAGCTGCCCTGTACAGGACGGAATTCAAGTAGCCGGCGTCTGGCTGGAAACTGCACAGAAAAACGAGGCGACAGCAAAGGAGCAATTAAGGCAACTGCCGGACGTTTCGATCGCGGAGCGATCAACGACTTTCTGCAGTCTCAAGCTCCCGACCCGTATGTCAGATCGAAGACGTGCAGCGGCGATGTGTTGCCGACGTAATTTCCGTCATCGTCGCGAACTGCGCCGTTTCCCTGGCTTCGTCGGTTCGTGGCCGAGACGACAGCCCGATTTCCGTCCGGCGTCAGCGCGATGCTGTGGCAATTGGAGAGTTTGGTGAACTTGAAGAACGGTTCTTCCGCGTCGGGCTCGGTGATGAGAAACTGGCCGGCCCCCGGATTTCCACTTGACGCGAGTAGAAACCAGCCTGCCGGATGTCGGGCGAGGTCAAAAATGAAGCCGTCTTTCGCTTCGCCAAACTGCTGCGTCCGGCGGACCTTCAGCGTCTCCCAGTCGATCTGATGCAGCGTCGGGATTCCCTGGTGATTCTGGATGCGGGCCGGCTCACCACCGCCACACAGCAGAGTCTTTCCGGCATCGTCGAACTGCAGCACGAAGATGCCCGGCACGTCCTGGATGCGGTCATAAAAGTGCAGCTTCTCGAACGTGAGTTCGCGGACCAGTTTTCCCGTCGCCAGATCCCAGTGCCGCAGCGTGCCGAACAGGTCGCCGGTGACCAGCGATTGCCCGTCCGGATGCAATGCGACGCGGGAAAGATCGTGCTCATGCCGCGGCAGCTCGACAAGCCGGGCTCCGTCTTTGGCCGACCAGACGCGGGCGAACCGGTCCCGTCCAACGGTCGCAATCCGCTGGCCGTCGGCACTGATCGACAGGTCGTAAATCCAGCCGTCGTGAGCCACCTCGTTTTTCCACAGCAGTTCGACGCCCTGCCCCTCGACGCCCTGCCCCGCGAAGCTGCGGGCCGCGAGCTGTCCCCACGAGTCCACGGAAAACAGCGGTCCGCCGTTCGGGCCGAACTCGACCACCTGCACCCAGCCACGATGCCCGTCGATGGGCGACAGCTCGACCGGCTCCTCGCCACTCAGATCCCAGCGATGAATCTTCGCGTCATATCCGCCGCCAAACAGCAGCCGACCGTCAGGACTGAACCGGATGCGGGCAACCTGCTGCGTCGGCTCGATGGTGTGAATTTCTTTCGGCTCAACAGGAACAGCGGCGTCGACAGCGAGCATCGTTGAACCTCGCAGGATATGAGTGGCACGGCAGCCGGATTCGCAGGAACTCCGTCGAGTCTCGTCAGACGTAGTGCGAGTTCCTCGACGGACAATCGAGACACACGCTCGTCAGAGTCCCACGTCGCGCAATTCTGTAACAATTCGATCGACAGTTGCAAATGCGTCGGACTCGGGGATCACTGCGGCCTCGCCCAGATCGCGCGGCAGCGAGCCCAGCAGGTGCTCTTCCAGCAGGCTGGCCAGCCACTCGCCCCGCCGAGCGGCAAAGCGTTCGTGAATCCGGCGAAAGCGAGCCTCCAGCCAGGCGACTCCGGACGACGCCGTGCTGCTGATCCATGTCTCGCCGACCGCCGCCGTGACACCGCCGGCCGCCACATCGCCCGCGACCGAGACAACCGACGTCACCGCCGTCTCGGCAGCGACCTGCCCGAGCGCGTGGCCAAACGGCCCGAAACCGGTCACGAACAGTGCCACACTGGTTGCTGGCCGAGCGGCAGCCGCCACCGCATCGAGATGACGCAGCGACCGGTACCATTCCGGATTGTCAGTGCGAAACGATTCCAGTTCCGTCGTCACCAGATTGCCGATTGTCGCCTCAACATCAACGGCGTCGTGAGCGGCCCGTAACCTCTCCAGCAGCTCCTCCCGCGAAACGGCGCCGAGCAGCGATTCGAGCCGCGGCTGCAGCAGTGGGTTGCCGAGTTCCCGGAACCAGTTCAGCCGACTGTAAACGTCGTCAACAACGTCCAGCACGCACTGCCATTCCTTCTGGCGGTAAACATCGATCGGTGACCGCTGCGTCGAGCCGGCCTGTTGCTGCACGAAACGGTAAGCCGACTTCAAACCGTCGCCGATCCGGTTGTAGAAAGTGTGAACCGCCGCCGACCAGCCTTCGCGCTGCAGCTGCCACCACTCGCGAACGCTTTCCACGATGACGCTGTTCGGAACGGTCGGCCAGCCCTCGATTTCGGCCAGTTTGTGCGTCGCCAGCAATTCCGCCGCCTTTGCAAACTCGCCGCTGCGGGCTCGAATCTCGTTCAGCCACGCTGGCACGCCATCGTCAGCACACAGCAATCGAACCGGCTGGCCAAGCGTCCGCAGTTTGATCTCGCCAAATCGCAACAACGACAGGTCCTCGCTGAGCCGGTGTCCGGCGTTCTGGTGCGGCGCGGCGATGCGGTCTGCATTTCCGTCGGACGGACTTCCCGGTCCGTCTGCCCTGGCAAGAACATCTGAGTCTCGCCCGTCTCGCTCATCGAATTCTCGACGGACTGGGAAACCCGTCCGATTGGAGTCACCCAGTGGCCAGGCCCGCTCGACCAGCTCAAGCCGATTCTCCTCGGCCGCCTTGCGGTCATGTGGGGCGAGATACAGAACATGCGGCTCGACACCGGTTTCGTCACAGAAGGTCCGCATCCAGAGCGGCCAGTATTCCTCGTCATCAGGCAGATGGACCTGATTGAAAACGGCCAGCACGACTTTGTCTTCGGCAGCAGCCCGTCGGAAAAACTCCTTGACGGCAGCGTCGTTGTATTTCTGCTGAGTCAGCACCGCGATCAGCACATCGGCCGCACGGCGAACCATATCGGCACGTTCCCAGTTGACGCGGGCGTCGCTGTCGATGTCCGGCGTGTCCAGCACCAGCAGATTCGGCGGCAGTGACTCGCCACGTTTCCAGAACAGCAGATGACTGGCGGATTCATCGAGAGCCTTTTCGGCGTCCGTCCATTCGACCAGCTGAAGTCCGGCAAACACGCTCGCCAGATCATGCGACTCTTCAAAACCGGGCGGCACAAGAACGACGGGATGCTTTGTTCCAGATGCCAGCGGGCTCGTCGCGCTGGCCCGTGTCCCGGCGATGTGGTTGAAGATGACGCTCTTGCCGATATTCGTCCCGCCGACGACCGCCGCCACCAGAAACGCATCCGCACCGACCTGAGGCAACAACTTTTCTTCCAGCAGCCGAAACCACTCGCGCTTCGCCAGGGGCTCGATCTGCAGCGACTGCGAGGCCGCTTCCAGCTCGCCGAGGGCGTCACGCAGCGACCGAATCCGGACAGCACACTCGGCAAAATCAAGAGTCATCAGAGCGTCGTCAGCTCGCGGAATTCGGACAGCATCACCGGATCGCCCGGCAACGATCGTCAGCGCCGGCAGTCTGCTGCACGGCTTTTCTGTCGACTGGCTGCGGAGGATAACTCAACCTCAGAACTCACTCTATTCGTCCTTCAGAATCGTCCGGGGAATTCCGGTCGAGCATCCCGCCGTGAACTTCCCCAGAAGTCCCCCTCGATTCCGTAGTGGACTTCGCCAGAAGTCCCCCTCGACTCCGCATTGGACTTCGCCAGACGTCCCGCATCAGTGACCGACTGGCGAACTCCCGCGAATTCCACGACGACGGAGATTCCAGAACGAGCCTGATCGGGAGCTGCCTTCGCGCACAGAAACAGCCGCGAGAAAGCCAAACTCCTCGCGGCTGCGACTGACATTTTTCAGGCCGGATCGAGCGTCCTGCCGCTCCGACAATCGCTTCGCGTTACGACTCGGTCGAGAGATCCTCGACCTTGTCTGCCGGGAACCCGGCGTCTTCGAGCGCCTTGACCGCGCTCGCCGCTTTGAACTCCTCAGGTTTGACTGACGCCGTGACCGTACGTCCTTCTTCGTCGAATTCAATCTTGTCGACGCCGGGCAGACTGACGACCGCGTCCTTCACGCTGGCACGGCAGAACTCGCACGTCATTGTTGGGCAGGAGAAGCGAACGACCGTTGCCGTCTCTGTTGGCATCGTGAGTTCGGCAGCTTCCGACGACTCCGTGGTCTCAGCGACCGCGGCTCCCGCTTCCTCATTCGTTGCGCTGCTCGATTCAGCTGGCGGTGCAGCCGACTCGGCGCATCCCAGAGCCATCGCCAGCAACAACAGCAATCCTGACTTCTTCATTCTTCAAGCTCCTCATTTCTGAATGGGATCTCCGACCGGACACCTGCTGCAGTCCGACAATCCCCGGCGAACGAACCTCTGGCTGACAAGAGAGCCAACCTCAACCGGCAAATGGTACCACGCTCATGCCGCATCAAAAGCGAGCCACTTTACACTTTCCGAAGTCGAGCCCGGCACTCGAATCGAAACAAGACGCTCCTGAATCTCTGCCGCGGCAGAACCCGCAGATGCGAATCGGACAAAAAAACAGCCGCGAGAAGATGAACCCCTCGCGGCTGCAAATTGGCATTTGAGCGTTCACGCTCGATTACGGCTCAGCCGAGATGTCCTCGGCGTTGTCTGCCGGATACCCGGCGTCTTCCAGTGCCTGAACGGCGTCGGCGGCTTTGAATTCGTCCGGTTGGACGGACACTGTGGCTGTTCTCGCGTCAGCATCGATTTCGACGTTCGCTACACCCGGCAGCGATGCGAGAGCGTTCTTTACGCTCACGCGGCAGCCTGCTCAGGTCATGCCCGGGCACGAGAACTTGACGAGTGTCGCCGTCACTGGCGGCAAATCGAGGCCATCGGCCTCCTGAGTTTCGGGCGAGGCCGCAGCCTCAGATCCAGCCGGTCCCGCAGCCTCGGTCACTGCCGTCAAGCTTTCGGAGGCCGTCGAGCTTTCCGGTGCAGGCGGAGCCACCGTCTCTGCACACCCGAAAGCCACTGCCAGCAGCAGTAGCAATCCAGACTTCTTCATCAATTCGGTCCTTTCGTCAATGCCGATCGAGAAACTCTGGAGATGCGGAGCCGACCCGCCTCTCCACCACAATGCCACGACTGACCATCAGCCGCAGACGCGTTATGGTACCTCCGTCGTGCAAGCCGCACAGAGACGCACCTCACACTTCCTGGAATCGGCCAGCAGCGATCATCCCTCGCTGGACATTTCCGAAAGTTTGCCTGCCCATCGAAATCCGCCTGCTGGAGACGCCTCCCGATGCCCTTTTCCGCGAAATTCTCAGCCCGTTTGACAGTCTATCTGATCGCCGCCGCTGTTTTGCTGGCTGGCGATTCCCCGTCCACCACGCTCGCTGAGGGCAAGCAGCATCAGGCCGACGCCCCATCCGCTCGCTGGGAATCCACGATTCAGAAATTCGAGCAGCAGGACGAAGCCAACCCACCGAAAAAGAATCACGTCCTCTTCGTGGGCAGTTCCAGCATCCGCATGTGGAAGCTCGACCAGTCATTCCCCGATCTGCAGCCGATCAATCGCGGCTTTGGCGGTTCGGAGATCGCCGACTCGATCCACTTCGCCGACCGCATCATCCTCAAGCACGAACCACGAGTCGTCGTGCTGTACGCGGGCGACAACGACCTCGCCAAAGGCAAGACGCCCGAACGAGTCACCTCCGACTTCAGGCAGTTCGTCGCGACCATCCACAAATCGCAGCCGAATACAAAAATCGTATTCATCGCGATCAAGCCGAGCATCGCGCGGTGGAAACTGATCGACGAAGTCCGCGCGGCAAATTCCGCAGTCGCAGAAATCTGCAGTAAGAACGAGTCGCTCGAGTTCGTCGATATTGACCGTCCCATGCTGGGCGACGATGGCAAACCGCGTCCCGAGCTGTTTCTCAAAGATGGCCTGCACATGACGAAAGCGGGTTACGAAATCTGGTCGGACCTTGTGCGACCGCACATCGTTCAACGAAATTGACCGGCCTCGCATTCACCAGACCATCTTCGGGAGGCAGACGGGATGTCCGCCGCTCACGATCAGAATGGCTGGGTCGACCGCCTTCGCGATCCGACTCAGCAACCGGAAGCGCTCGAACAACTGCGAGCGCTCCTGTTGCGCGGTCTGCGTCGGGCGTTTGCCTCGAAGGCCGGCGACGACGCGTTCCTCGAAGACATCGCCCAGGACGCACTCGTGCGAATCCTCGACCGGCTCGACCAGTTCGAAGGTCGCAGCCAGTTCACGACGTGGGCCATGGCGGTCGCCGTCCGCCTGGCGACCAGCCAGCTCCGCCGGAAACACACTCAGGACATTTCGCTCGACGGGCTGACCGGCAGCAACCCATTGAAAATTGAATTCGCCGACGACTCCGCCGCGAAGCCGTCAGCCGGCATCGAAAGGTCGTCGCTGATCGGCAAGCTCCAGGAACTGATCGACGACCGCCTCACCGACCGACAGCGGTGGGCCATTCAGGCACTGCTCAACGGCGTGCCGATTGAAGAAATCGCACGGCGGACGGACAGCAATCCCAACGCCGTCTACAAGCTCGTTCACGACGCTCGCACCCGCCTGAAGCAGGGGTTCGAGCAGGCCGGATACACCGCCGACGACCTCGTCGGTCTGTCGCAATAGGCGGAGCAGAAGATGTCACTCACCCGAAAACAAATCAGCATCCTGATGCAGCTCGTCGCGGAGACGTCCCCCGACGAGATGGACTGCGGCGACTGTCTCGACCACCTCGCCGAGTTCGCCGAAACCCACCTCGAAGGACGCCCACTCTCCGACGCGCTGTCCGAAGTGCAGACCCACATGAAGAACTGCCCCTGCTGCGAACACGAGTTCCAGTCGTTCCTGGAAGCGCTCCAGGGCATTGCGGAAGGCGAGTAGTCCGCATCGCGGAAGCTGAGCAACCCGCGCCAGCAGGGACAAGCATGCTGCGCCAGCAAGTGCGAGCAACCCGCTCCGTTGACGCGGAGCTGTCCACCCCGTTGAGGGAGAGCAACCTGTGCCGCCGATCCTGAAAGGATCACAGACAGTAGCCGGGGGTCGAAGACCCCCGGTATGAGGTCAATGAGAGAATTGCATCCTGAAGGGATGCCAGCTTGCCGCGTTACACCAAGCCCGTTTCTGGCATCCCTTCAGGATGCGAAACTCTGCTCATCGCCTTCCGGGGGTTTCCGCTGCGCTCCAACCCCCGGCTACTTTCTGCGATCACTTCGTGATCAAGGCTGCCAAAGCTCCTTGGGAAGAACGAGTAGGCCGCACGAAGTGCGGCAGCAACGTCACTCCGCCCGCCGAATCGTCACCCGCAACGAACTGCGATTGTCCGCCAGGCTCCCCCAGTCATCGTTGACTCGCAGATAGAGCGTCCCGCTGGCCGGCGCGACAAACTCGGCCCGATTGCCCAGCGGCACTTCCTCCAGCATCGAGCGAGCCCGCGTCACTGCGTCACCCTCGTCCGAAAGTACCGAACCCAGCAGACGCCCGATCGGCAGACCTCCGACGTACTGAAAACTGATCCCGTCCGCCTCACTGACCCACGGCTTCGGAGCATCCGCGAGCGTGAACTGCCCCAGCGCTTCGACGACGTACCGTTGTCCGGCCTCGACCAGCACGCCGCTCGCCTGCCAGCCGCGATCACTCTGCACCTCGACCGAATGCCGCCCCGCCAGCGGCTGGCCATCGGCGATCACAATCGTTGTTCGCTCGAAATCGAACCGATAGGTGATGTGCGACACAAACTGCGACCAGGCCACTTCGAGCATGACAGGATCGGCGCGATAAACTCCGGCGAGCCACTCCGCCAGCGAGCGCTCGCGTAACTGCTTCACCGTTTCACGGAAACCGTCCCGCGTCGCCGGGTGCTCATCCAGAAACACGCACAAGGCCCACGCCCAGGCATATGTCTCCAGCCGGGCAAAGTCGCCAGCCTGCAAACGAATCACTTCTTCGATCCAACGTACGCCGTTCTCAGCAATGTCCCGCCGCAGCAGCTCCATCCGATCGAGCCCCGCAAACCGCTCGCGAACATCCGGATAAACGCCAAACGAAACCGAGCCATCGTCCGCCACGATATGCGTCGCGGCGAGTTCCGCCATGCCCTCCAGAAACCACAGCGGCAGGTCGTCAGCCTCGCCGCCAAGGTGCCGCATGAAGACGTGCGTCGCTTCGTGCAGAAACAGATGCCGCCGGTAGTAGTCGCGAGTCTGGTCGTTCATCCAGAACTCGACACCGTCCTGCCGCCCGTGAAACAGCAGCGGCATCTCCGTCGGCAGCAGTCCCGCCTGCGAGAACAGCTCGCGGTCGCGCATCACGTACGCCGTGAAGCCAAACTTCGTGCCGTCTTCCGCGGGAAGAAGCTCGCCAAACCGCTGCGGCCAGAACTTCGCGATCTCCGTTCCCACCTGCAGCAGCGAGTTCACATCGTCACTGCTCAAGTCAGTCACCAGCCGGACCGGACCGACCGAGAACTGTACGAGCCCCGCCTGCCGAAGTTGCTCGTCCGTGATTTCCCGTTGAGGGAACGTCGGTCGAAACTGCCGCTCCGGCACTGCGACTTTCGTCTTCGGTGGCTCGGCGGTTGGGGCGACTGGCTCACTCGGCAAACCGGCCTCGTCTGCAATCGGCTTGGGCTGAGCTGCCTTGCTCGCCGTTTGCTTTGCTGACGGCTCCTCTCTAACTGGCTCCGACGATCCGCATCCGGTGACCAGGGAAAGTACGAGGCACATCAGTAGGCCGGACCAAGCGGAGCGCCGTTCCGGCACTGCCCCCAAACAAATTCCGGAACGGCGCTCCGCTTGGTCCGGCCTACGATCGCACGAATTGCCACGCTCCTCCGCCACCGATATCGTGCGACCTCGCTGCCGGACATCGCTCCGGAGCCTCAAACGCAACATCGCACACCGTCGTTTCAGCCGGGACAAGACCATGTCGGAATTTCGCTACAGCCTGAATTCGAGCACCATCAAACCGCAGCCGATTCTAAAGAAGATCGCCATCGCCGCAGAAGCCGGTTACGAAGCGATCGAGCTGTGGCACATGGACATCGACGCTCATCTGGAGACGGGCGGCTCGCTGAGCGACATCCGCAAGGCCGTCGACGATGCCGGCCTCGCAGTCCCGACGACCATCCACATCCACGGCTGGTTTCAACCCGCTGGCGAAGAACACCGCCGGGCGATGGACGAAGCCCGCCGCAAGTTGGAACAATCCGCCGCCGTTGGAGCCCCTTACGCCGTCGCCGGCCCGCCGCACGGCGTCTGCGACCGCGAACTCGGAGCACAGCACTATCACGAACTGCTGGAACTCGGTCGCGAATTCGGCGTCAAGCCGGCGATGGAGTACCTGGGTTTCGTCGAGGAGTTCAAGACGATCGAAGACGCGCTCGACATCATCAACCGCTGCGATCACCCCGACGCCTGCATCGTCATCGACCCGTTCCACTGCTACGCCGGCGGCGGCCCGATCGAGTCAATCGGCAAACTGAAGGCCGCACAGATCGCCGTCTCCCACTTCAACGACGCCCCCGCCGAACCCGAACCATCCACCCAGCGCGACCCCGACCGAGTCATGCCCGGCGACGGAGCCATCAACCTGAAACTCTACTGCGACAAGCTGCGAGAAATCGACTACGACGGCTTCCTCTCCCTCGAACTCTTCCGCGAAGACCTCTGGCAGCAAGACCCGCTGGAAGTCGCAAAGCTCGGCCTCGAAAAAATGCGAGCCGCCGCCGAAGCCTGAGGAACGCGTTCAAAACAACTTCCCGTTTTACAGTGGCACCTCGCTCCGCGAGGTAGGCCTGGCAATTGGGCTGGCCTCGCGGAGCGAGGCGCCACTATGGGGAGGTTGTTTCGGACACATTCCTAAGCGAGAACGGCCATGCCTTGAACGCTGAAAGCGTTTCAGAACAAAGCCTGGTGTCGCGGCGCAGCCGCGCACGCCAGGTATTGAGTGTTCCGCCAGGACGCTACGAGTGGTCTTCTGAGTCGCCTCTCCCGCCGCCAATCATGGTGTGCATGGTCCAGCAGCGCCCCGGCGGCGGGAGAGGCGGCTCAGAAGACGTAAGCGTGGCGGGATCACGCGCAACGTTTTACCAAGCGTGCGCTGCGCGACGCCTGGCTTTGTTCTGAAACGCTTTCAGCGTTGGTACAGACCGCGTCGTCGCGAACGCCAGGGCACTGCGAATTTCGCTGCCGGCACGCCTGCTGTCTTACCGCGGTCGCTTAAAGCACTGCCTTGCAGTTCTAATCTGCTCGAAGCACGCGCACTCGGGAAGGTGGTCATTCACCATCCCGACGGACTGCATGAAGGCGTAGGCCGTCGTCGGGCCGACGAAGCTCCAGCCTCGTTTTTTCAGGGCCTTGCTCAGTGCTTTCGACTCGGCGGTTTGTGAGCGGCAGCCGTCGAATTGTGGCTGCGATTCCGGTTCAAACTGCCAGACGAACGCGGCCAGCGAGCCTTCTTCCTCGACGAGTTCGACGGCCCGTTTCGCGTTGTTGATTGTCGACTCGATCTTGCCTCGATGCCGCACGATTCCGGCGTCTTTCAGTAGACGCTCGACGTGCGAGTTGTTGAAGCGGGCGACCTTGTGGAAGTCGAAATCCTTGAATGCGCGGCGGAAGTTCTCGCGTTTGCGGAGAATCGTCAGCCAGCTCAGGCCGGACTGGAATCCTTCGAGGCAGATCTTCTCGAACAGCCGCTGATCGTCCGCGACGGGCCGGCCCCATTCGTCGTCGTGATAGGCAACGTAGTCGGGATACTCGCCGCACCACCAGCAGCGCGTGACGCCGTTCGCGTCGGTGATCGTCTCGGGCATTGATCTCTCCGGTAGGCCGGACCGAGGAACGCAGCGACGAAGTTCCGGCAGTCATTGAAACCCGTCTGAATCGCAATTGCCGGAACTCGCTGCACTCGGTCCGGCCTACAAAACCGGCGGCCTACTTCAACGCGGCCAGACGGCGTTTCGCGTCGGCGACTTTGCTATGCTGAGGAAACTTCTCGATCAACTGCGAGTAGCAGCTGCGGGCCTGTTCGACATTGCGGAGGACCTCGAAACAGCGGGCGGCTTCGAAGTAGGCCATGGCGGACCACTCCTTGTGACCGTACTGAAACGCGGCCTTCAGGAAGTGTCGCGTTGCTTCCTCGTGCTTCTTCTGAGCGAACAGGCATTCGCCGATCATGAAGCGGGCTTTCGCAGCGGTCTCGGTCTGGGTTTCCTCGGTCACCTGTTCGTAAACCGGAATCGCCTTCTCGTAGTCGCCGCTGTTCTGCAGAGCCCAGCCCAGCCCGCAACGGGCTTCGGCTTTCAGGTCGAAGGCGGGGAACTCGGCGAGCACGCGTTCGTACCGCTTCTTCGCAGCGGGCCACTGTTCGAGATTCGCCGAACACTCGCCGGAGCGATACAGCGCCAGTGCGAGATAGTTCGGGCTGCGAGCATTCACAACGCGTTCATAAGCCGCGAGAGCCGCCTTCCAGTCCTTGGCCCGGAAACGTGACTCGCCGATCAGGAACGCAGCGTCGCCCGCGAGTTCGCCACGCGGAAACGCTTTGAGCTGATCATCGAACGCCGTCGCCGCACCGGCAAACTGGTCGGAATTGAGCAGGCTCCAGCCGAGCTTATGCAACGCGTTCTCAGCGATCGGCGTCTTCCCGGCCTGAGTCGCGGCTTTGCGGTATGCGGTCGCGGCTTCGGCGTAACGCTCGGCATCGTACAGTGACTCGCCAACGCGAAACTGACTCTCAGCGGCCAGCGGGCTTTGCGGATAATCGGTCGCCAGTTTGCGGAACGCAGCGACGGCTTCGTCGGTCTTGCCGAGTTCGACGTACGCCCAGCCGAGTTCGTACGCGACTTTGTCCGCCGCCGCGTACTTCGGCGAGTCGTTCAGTATCTGCGAGTAAACCGCCGCCGCCTGCTCGAACCGCTGCGAACCGCCAAGGGCAAGCCCTTTGACATACAACGCGTCGCTGCGGTCGCTGCCTGCAGGGTCGGTCGCGAGAAACGCATCGGCATCCTGCAGTGCCGCCGAGTGATCGCCCGCCTGGTACTCGGCCATCGCTCGCACATAGAAAGCCTTCGGTCGCAGATTGGACTGCGGAAACTTCTCGATCAGCTCGGTCATCGCCGCGATCGACTTCGCCGACTCGCCCAGATTGAACAGCGTCCAGCCAAGCCCGTACTGCGCGTGCGGAGCGAACGTTCCGTTCGGCCACTGCCTGATCACGGAGGAATATTCGCCGACGGCCTTTTCCAGATCGCCCGCCGCGTACGCCGCTTCGCCGAGCCGGAAGTGCGCTTCGTCGAGCCGACTGCTGTTCGGGAAGCGCTGAACCAGTTTCCGCAGTTGCTCGTCCGCGTCCTGCGGCCGGTCCGTGCGGCGGTAAGCGTCGGCGAGGATCAGCAGCGTCTCGTCGTTCTGCTCACGATTCGGGTCTTCGAGAAACGACTTCTGCAACGCAGCAGCAGCGGGCTCGAAGCGTTCCTGCGACGCGTAGCTGCGACCGATCAAACCGAAGGCCTCGCTGCGCAGCGACTTGTCGGACAGCTTGCCGGCTTCCTGTTCGAGCCAGTCGATCGACTGCGAATGGTCGCCGGCCAGATGCAGCGCCAGACCGCGACGTACCCGAGCCTGTGGAGCATTCGCGTGCTGCGGACTCCGCGCGAGAAAGTCACGATAGCTCTCCGCAGCGGCCTTGTGATTGCCGCCCAGCAACTGACTCTCGGCTGCGATGAACAGGACATCGGGCTTGAGTGCGTCGTCGGGAAACCGCTGCAGAAACTGCTCGGCATACCGGCCCGCCGCGGCGGGATCGCTGCCGTCGAGCGCCGTCAGCGCGGCCATATACTGAGCCTGCGCGGCCTGTTCGTGCTGCGGATACTTCTTCGCGAAGTCCGCGTACTGCTCGACCGTCTGCGAACGCGAGCCCTTGATTTCATATAATGTGTCGATGCGGGCGAGTTCGAGATCCGGCACCTGATCGCTGTTGCGGAAGCGCCGCAGCGCGTCATCAATGACCTGCAGCGCCTGCGTCGGCTGGCCTTCTTTGAGGAACGAGCGGGCGAGCCACTGATTCGCCTCGGCGGCTTCCGGCACAGCCAGCGTCGAGATTCGCTTCAGCCCCGATCGAGCCTTCGCATACTGCCCCGTCAGAAAGTAGCACTTCGCACCGGCCAGCACGGCCGCCGCGAAATGCTTCGTGTCGGGAAATGCCCGCGTCAAATCCCAGTAAAGTGTGGCGGCCTCGTTGAGCTTTCCTGCTTCGTAAACACAGCGTGCCTGCCTCATCGCGGCGAGATCGGCCAGCTCGAAACTCTGCTGACCGCGAATGCTCGCAAACAGCGGCTCGGCTTCGGCGAACCTGCCATCCGCAAACAGCAGCTCGGCCTGCCGCATCCGGACTTCGGTGACGAGCGGGTTCTGCGGAAACCGCTTCGTCAATTGTTCGTACGCTGTGCGGGCTGCGTCGGGCTGCTTGAGTTCCTCTCGCGCGGTCCCGAGCGCATACAGCGCGTCGGCAACCAGCTCGTCCTGCGGGTGCTTTGCGATCAGGTCGTCGTACGCCGCCGCGGCCTCAGCGAACTCGCCGCGCTGAAACCGACACTCACCCAGATAATACTGAGCCCGCGCCGCATACTCGCTCTGCGGAAACCTGCTGAGCATCTGCCCGAACGACTTTTCAGCGGCAGCGTAGTCGGCAGGCTTCTCCGACTTCTGAGCCGTGCCGTACTGCGCCGTCCCGAGATTCAGCAGCGACTGATCGAGCAACTCGAACTTTGGAAACTTACTGACGACCGTTTCAAACGCCGTCGTCGCCTGGCCGAACTGCTTTTCCTGCAGCGAGCAGATGCCGAGATAATGCCACGCTCGCTCGACTCGCGGGTCATCGGGAAACTTGTTCAGAAACGTCTGCCACTCATCGATCGCGGCGTCATACAGCTTCTGATTCTGAAACCCGACAGCCGCCGCGTACTGCCGCGTCGCCGCCTCAGTCTCCTCAGCCGAAAGACACGATGGCACAACACTTACGCTTATCAGAGCGGCCACAATCAGGCAGTGGATCGCCTTCGCAGAAATTCTCATCGCGCGGATTCCTCGACGCGGAACAGGTCAAACTGGAATTCCGCTGAGCGTAACCGCGCCGCCTGGCACTGTTAAATGAAACGAGCGTCTCAAAAACCCGCGCGCCTGATCGCCCTGTCCTACTTTCCGACGCAGTAGAGACGCTTCGTCGAACGAATGAAAAGCTGTCCGCCGGACGGAATGATTGTCGAGCGGAAGATCTCGTCATCGCCCGCCGTCAGTGTGCTGCGGCTGACAATGTCGAGTTCCTTTCCCGGACGAATGACGACAGCCTCACCGTCCTCGGAAATGAACGCCGCCAGGCCGTCGAACGCCACCGGGCTCGCGGAGTGATTGCCGCCCAGACGTTCCTGCCAGTGCGTCTCGCCAGTGGCAGCATCGTAACACGTCAGGATGCCGCCCTTCTGACTCATGATCAGCACGAAGTCGCCAATCACAATCGGTGAGGACAGGTCGCGACCCTTTCGCTGCACGCCCCAGACTTCACCCGACTCGGTCACGTCGCCGCTGCCACCCGGTCGAATGGCGATCGTTCTGCCCGGTCGTCCCGGCACGACATACAACAGGCCGTTGGCTGGCGTGACCGTCGGCGTACCGCGGCCTCGCGAGCCCGTCGTCTGCCAGAGCTGCTTCCCGGTTTTCGGATCGTAAGCCCGCACGCCGGTCTCACCCTGCAGAACAATCTCGCGACGATCAGCGGTTTCGATCAGCACCGGAGTGCTCCAGCCTCGCAGGCTTTCGCGGGGAGTTCGCCAGACGTCCTTGCCCGTCCTGGCATCCACAGCCAGCAGGAACGAGTCGCCTTCAGAGTCGCAGTTCTGAATGACCAGACCGTCAACCAGAACGGGACAGGCTGCCGTGCCCCACGGACTCGGGAAGTCGCCGAGCGGACGATTCCACAACAGCTCACCATCAACGCTCAAACAGAACAACCCGCCGCCCTTGCCGAAGAACGCGTAAACGCGCTCGCCGTCGGTGGCGCAGGTCGACGACGCCCAGCCATTCATCTTGTGAGTCGGTTCGGGCTCGCCCTTCCACAACGATTTCTCCCACAGAATCTTCCCGTTCTGGCGATCAACACACAGCACGACTCGCTCGCGGCCGCTCTCAAGTGCCGTCGTCAGAAAGATCCGGTCGCCCCAGATCACCGGCGAGGACTGGCCATCGCCCGGCAGGTCCGACTTCCAGGCAACGTTGCTGTCCTTCCATTCGTGTGGAAAACCAGTTTCCAGCGAATGCCCGGTCTGCAGCGGCCCCCGCCATCCCGGCCAGTTCGAATCGGCCTTTCCTGTCGACGCTCCCAACCCGGCAAACAGAGACAGCAACACCACGAGCAGATTTCGAAAATGGCGGATCACGACGGAATCTCCACGCACAGGATGAGAACAGGCATTGGCGAAACAACGGAACGACCGGTCCGCGACCTTCAATACTGGCGGAAGTAGCGTCGCGGATTCCGCTGCGTTTCGCGAGGCAGCCAGTAGGTCGACACCGACCGATCAACCTTCAATCGCAGCGCATCGCGATGTTTCAGTCGCATGAGCACCGCCAGCGGCCAGACGACGACATAGAACACGAAGGCCAGAATCAGATTCGAAACCACAAACGCAATCGGGCTGACGGCGACCATCCAGCCGACGTACAGCCATCTGATTCCCGATGGTACGGTGAGCCCAAGGAAACCAAGAGTGACGCCGACGCCAATCGCAATCTGAGAGACCAAGGGCGAACTGAACTTCCAGGCGATGAAGCAACTGAAGGCAATCAGTAGGCCGCCAAAGACACGCAGGTCGCGTTCTGGAGGATTCCAGTTAATTTCGACAATGGCCATGTTCAGTTCTTTCGGGTCAGAAACGACACGTCAGGCTGCCACTCTTGCGAATCACCCGGTTTCCAGCAAGACCCGCCTGCCCTGAAACTTCGCCAGTGACTCAATGCAGCGCTCGACCTCGGCATCCCGCTGCTCTGGTTCGAGCTTTCCCGCTTCAACCAGCACGTCGGCGAGTTCCTCCAGTGTGGTCCGCCGAAGTTCACGCTCGAAGACCAGCATCAGACGCCGCTCGACCAGATCGTTCAGGTTCGCAGCCCATTCGCATTCAACCGACCAGCGTACGAAGCCGCGCGGGATCGCTGTCCCACTGACGTTGACCTTACTGTTGCTGCACGCGACGAATTCCGGACTCTCACAGACTTCGCGAAGCCGCTCGCCAGTCAGACGTCGCACAGCCTGAGACTGCTCCGGGCTGAGGTCGAAGTCGCAGTCACGCACAGTTTCAGATTCGTCGTCACGAGCCGATCCGCCTCGACCGACAACGTCGCTGCCCGGCAAAGGCCGCTCGCTTGTCAACTCGCTGCGTTCCCGCCCGAGCCTCGCGAGCACTGCATCCGTGACTTCTTCAGCCAGCTTCCGACACGTTGTCAGTTTGCCACCGATCAACGTCGCAACGGGTATCCCACCGACGATTGACCAGTGAACGCTGTGGCCACGCGGAATTGCGGCGGCCGTGCGGCTCGACGTTTTCGGCAAGGGCCGCACTCCAGCGTGGCGAACTTCAACGTGCTCGCGTCGCAGTCCGACATCCGGCAACACGGCATTCGTCAGTTCGAGCAGGTAAGTGACCTCGTCGTCGGTCGCGACTGCGTCGCCGGGCGAGTCGGTTTGTGGCAGGTCGGTCGTGCCGATCAGAACGCCACACCCCAGCGGCAGAATAAATACCAGTCGCCCGTCGCCAGCTTCCGCATAAATGCCGCAGTCACCAACGGCCTGCCGCAGCGGCTCATAAATTGCAAACAAATGGCTGCCGCGCGTCCCGGAAAACAGCGGTTCCGTGTCTGCTCCCAACGACGTCAGTGTGAGATCGCCCCACGCTCCAGTCGCATTGATGATCAGTGCCGGTCGCAGCGACTCTCCTTTCTCTGACACAGCAACTCGTGGTTCACCGTCGATCGACTGCTGACCAACCGGTTGAATCACGACGCCATCATCGGTCAGTTGAAACTGATGATGAGCCATCAGGCAGAAGCCGGTTCCCAGGCGAGTCGCCGCCCTCTGAGCATCGTGCAGCAGAGCGAGCACAAACCGTTCTGGAAACTCGATCTGAGCATCCCAGTACGTGCAGCTCCAGGCGTTCGATCGACCGTCTGGCCGCGTGACCGAATGCCGGGGCAGAGACGAACTTCTCGCCAGGAGGTCGTACAGCCACAGGCCGAAGCGCACCGCGATCATCCCTCGCGGTGAGCGGCAGCGTTTCAGCAGCGCACCGCCGACGCGCGTCCCCGACAGGCCACAGAACCGAAGCCCCGCCGCGAGCAGGCCGCCAGTCAATCTGCGCACGGGAATTCGCAGACACAGCGGCCGGACGAACTGCGTCGCCGTCCGCAACAGTCGTTCGCGTTCGGCCAGCGATTCTCGAACGAGCGCCACGTCGCGGTATTCGAGATACCGCAGGCCGCCATGAATCAACCGCGAGGATCGGGACGTTGCTCCCTGCGCAATGTCACCAGTGTCGACGATGACAACGGGTACGCCATTGATGGCCAGATCACGAGCGACGGCGGCACCGTTGATTCCGGCTCCAAGAATCACAACCGGTTGCATCAGAGCCTCGCTCGCCCAGTCAGGCCGTCCCGCCAGCAGCAGCGCTGGCGACAATCAATCGCCAGCACCGGGAGCGGTCGGCGGACCAGGCAACTGCGGACCAATCGGCCCTCGTTTGCGCGGGCGCGCTGCCGTGACCAGCCGCTCGACATTCGATGAACTGGCCTGAGCGGAAGAACTCGGCCCGAACGGATTGAAGACCTGCCCGCTGCCGGAACTTGTCCACTTGCGAATGACACCCTTCTTCAGATCGAACTCAACATCGCCGTTCAACGACCGCTGGACAAGCTGCATCCGAATCTGCGGGTCACGATCAACCGACAGTGGGTAGGTCGCGAACGAGATCTTCGCAACATCTCCGTCAATCGACTCCAACGTGTAACGGCGACGAATCGTGACAGGCTTGTGGAGTGGTTTCTTGAAGTCACCAGCGACCGCCACCTTAACAGTGAAGTCGTCGTCCCAGGTTTCTCCCGGAGCAATCTCCGCTTCGGGAAATGCAATCAGAAACTTATGAGCTTCTTCGTCCTGCGACATGCCCCTGGCGTCAGCTGTTACGCGGAGCACTTCGTCAACCTCGCCGCGCGGTGTGTAGCGGACACGAACGAGCGCACGTCCAACCGTCTCACTGACCTTCGAAAACTGTGACGGGACGGGCTCGGTCGAATCACTGTCAAAGACGATCGGCTCCTGCCCGTCCGACTGAGCTTCCATGACGACGTGATCAATGACAGGCTCAAGCACCGCGTTGCCATCCTCGTCAACCGACACGACGCGATAGTGCTTCCGCGTGCTGCGTTTCTCCGAAATCGTCTGCACTTCCTGCTTGGCCTGCAGAATCATCTTCGACTTCGATGCAACTTCGTAATGCACAAACTGGCCGCGTTCGAAGCGATAGCGAAGCAGCACCGGCTTCCCGTCAGCTCCAGACTCAGCTTCCGCATCGTCGGCCCGCGAAACATTGGGAACGGCCAGACCAGCGGTCAGCAGGCACGCAACCAGCAGGCGAAAGCAATGGGTCACAAACATTTCAATTCAACTCCGCTCGACAAAGGCGTCTGCACGCCAGGGACTGCTAAGGGAACGCGTTCAAAATAACTTCCCGTTTTACAGTGGCACCTCGCTCCGCGAGGTACGCCTGGCAACTGGACTGGCCTCGCGGAGCGAGGCGCCACTATGGGGAAGTTGTTTCGGACACATTCCTTAATCAACAAAGGGAGGCGTTTCGGACGCCACCTCGGACGATCCAGCAGGCGTCACCGACTCTGACTTCTGCGGCCCGTAGACACGCACCGGGATCCTGATGACATCGAACTCCGAGTCGTCCGCGAACACTCGAATCTCGAAATCATGCTGCCCGGCCGGTGCCGCACCGACAACGATTTCAACCTGCTGCACGACTCCGTACTCGATGTCCTGAGCCTTCAGATCCTCACGCGGCACGAGCGTCGCCGTCACGAACGGAACGTCGCATTCGACACGCTGCGGCTTGAGCTGCCGGTCACGCGTGTCATGAATACTGACCACGTTGCGGGTTGGCTGCGGCGTGTACTGGTGAACGATCAAAGCGCGCGGACTCAGTGTCACCGACTGCTCGGGCAGCACGACGCGAAACATCAGGTCGGTCGACCACGCAACGCTGTCGTCGCCGGGAGGCCCGCTGACCACCTCGCAGGTGTATTCCTTTGAACCGGGCATCTGATTCGCGGCCTGAATGCGCAGCAGCAGCTCGCCGGTCTCACCCGGTTCGAAGACACGCTTTTCGAGGTGCTCGCTGAGGCAGCCGCAGCTCGTTTTGAGTTCCCGAATCTCGACGGCCTGAGCCGCTCGATTGGTAAACGCAAAACGGCCATAGTGATTTCGTCGGGCGGGAACTTCCCCGAGATTCACCATGTACTGGTGAAAAGCCAGCGGAGACCGTTCGTGTCCCGCCGCTGACTGGCCAGGACGCGGCCCGACAAAAGACGCGGCCAGCGCGAACAGGCACGGCAGCAGTCCAGCCAGCAACAGTCCGGCCTGGCGTCGTTTGTAACGCGGCGTCATTGATTCAGCAGCCTGGCTGGGCACGCGACTTCCCTTTCGCGTTTCAGAGACGGATCAGCAGACCGGTCTTCTATCAGAAGCGGCAAAACACCGGCAACAGCGAATGCCGAGGGTGCAACTCGACGGTTCCCTGTCAGAGCGCCAAACCGACTCACAATCAACCACAATCAAACCGGCCCTTCGTCAAACCGGCCCGCCGTCAGACCGACGCTCCGGAACGTGTTCGGAATAACTTCCCGATTTCGTTCTGTCGCGGCGGGATGCAAGCTGTCCGGCGATTCAGGCCCGCAGGGCCGACTCTATGAAAGCCCAGGGCGCAGCCCTGGGAAACGAAATCCATCCCGGAATTCCAGCCTCAACGAGGCGGCCCCAATGATCGCGGACGGACGGACTCGGGCCGCCCCGCTGGGGCTGGATGATGATACGACTGTCAGTCCCAGGGCTGCGCCCTGGGCTGATATATGGCCGGCCCGTTGGGCCTTGAAACGCCGGAAGGTCGAATCCCGCAATCGGACAGTCGCAAATGCGGGATGAGTGGCTCGCCAACTCAATGCTGAGACCAGACGGCTTCCCCCAGATCGGGAAGTTCTTTCCGGCACGTTCCTTAGCAGATTCTCGGCACGGCACCGGAACACAAAGCCAAGGCACAGAAACAGCCACGCTGAGCCGAGACTCAACGTGGCTGTGATTCAGATCGTGATTCGCCAGCCCGGCGGGCCGAACGCGTCAGTCGTTTCGCAGCGAGACGCCCATTTCGGCGAGCTTCTGCCGAATCTCGTTCAGCGAAGTGACGCCAAAATTGCGGATACCGAGCAGCTCGTCCGGCGTCCGGTTCAACAGTTCGCCGATCGTCGCCATTCCCAGCCGGGAAACCGCCTTGCGGGCTCGCACGGACAGATTCAGATCGGTGACCGGATTGTCGAAGATCGCACGCTGAGCATCGGACAGGTCTTCGCGACGCAGCTGCTGCGGAGCGGCCTTCTTCTCAACGACGTCCTGGCCGACGGTCAGCCCACGAGACTCCATCATCTCGTTGATTTCCTTCAGCGACGTTTCGCCGAAGTTCTTGCTCGACATCAGCTCGGGCTCGGTAATTCGCGTCAGGTCACCGAGCGTTGTAATCCCAAGTCGGTCGAGGCAATTCCGCGAGCGGGCCGACAGTTCGAAGTCGGCAATCGGGGTGCTGAGGACCTGCTCTTCCTCGCGCTGCTTCCGCATCGCATCTTCGTCGTAGAACATGTCGCCAGCGGCTTCGATGTCCTTGAGATAAAGATGTGCCCGGTCGTGCAGCGGATTGAACTCCAGAACGCGGCGGAAGCAGAAGGCCGCGGCGTCGTAACGCTCGGCATCTTCATACAGCAGCCCGAGATTCAGCAGCGCCCCGAGATAAAACGGAGGGCGGGACAGCGACCGCTCGTAAAGCGAGATGGCTTCTTCGTCATTACCGAACGACGCATTCAGAGCCGCCAGTCGGAACAGAGCTGCCGTGTGATGCGGATCCATATCAACGGCGCGTTCGAAGTACTCGATCGCACCATACGTGTCGCCGCGGTCCGACAGAATGCCGCCCATCTGGTATGAGTAGTCAGCGCGCGTCACGGCATTGCGGGCGTTCGCCTTGACGAGTTCTTCCGCTTCGTCGATCCGCCCGGCCAGCCGAATGGCTCCGGCTCTGGCCAGCAGAGCGTTCACACTGTCATAGCCGTTCTTTTCGGCTGCAGAGAATGCTTCGACGGCATCGTCGAATCGTTCAAGCGACTGCAGGGCACGACCTCGATAAAAGTCAGCGAAGCCGTTGCCGGACACTTTCTGCAGAGCATCCACCGCCGGACGGTGGTCACTGAGCATGTGCAGAGCGATCCCGAGTGCCGTCAGACTCCGATCGTTGCCCTGGCCAGACGAGATACGCTCCCTCAGCGTCTGGCACTTCTGACGCACATCGTGAGGATTACGAGCCACAGCGCGCTGCAGCTCAGAAACTTCGGCGGCTCCAAACGAGCTGCCGTCCAGTAAGACGTGGGTCACGTCAACCGGCTCGGAAATAATCATCGGCGGGAGTCTCCTCGCACGAAAGAGGCCCGGAAACGCACCATCGGCATGCTTCGGACCTTATGAAAAGAGCAACATCGCAGCTCGCCGTCCTGCCGGGCTGCGATGATTTCTCAAACAACTGAAACTTCGATGGGGAGCGACCCGATCGAAGTGCTGCCCGCTATTCCTCAGGAACGTATGGCAGCAGCGCGATGAATCGAGCCCGCAGAACGGCCGTTCGAACAGCTCGATGCCACTTCGCGCTCGTGCCTGTGCGGCGCCGCGGAAGAATGCGGCCATTCCGGTCGATCAGCGATTTCAGCGTCTTAATGTCCTTGTAGTCGACATAGACCGGTCGGGGAGAGTTCTTCGGCCCGTCCGGGCAAAACCGGCAACTCAGCTTCTTCTTCAGACGCGATCGCTTCTTACGACGCTTGCGAACTTCGGCCGTACTGACTCGGCTCATTGTACAGATTCCTCAATCTCAGTTCTGATCTGATGGGATGATTCGGACGAATCCCATTGCTCGTCCGCAGACCACGGCCACAGCCAGACGGGCTGGACCAGAAGCCGCTGTCCGGCTTCCTTCTGTTCGGGCGGGATTATTGGGATTCGCCGGAAATCTTTCAATGAACCGGGATTACCCTCGTTTGAGCCCAGCCTTCGTCACAACAGGGGACCAGGCCGCCTGTCGAACAGATCGCTCATTCCCACGCGGCCACAAAATCAGCAATCCCCACGAAATGACAGCTCTCTGCTGATCACATTGTCGACAAACAAATGAGAACCCATCAACCATCGCTTTTCAGACGCAGCGTGCGGGAAAGCCCGTTGCGACCGTTTAACGAGGTCGATGAGTCCGCGACTCTGGGATTCTGAAAATCTCTGAATTATCCTGGTAACCTGGACGAGGGGATCGCGTTACTCTGCGACGGGTACGGCAAGAGACAAAGCAACGGTAAACGAGTCAAGCTAAACACTGAATCCAAAACATGGCCCTCCCCAGGGCAGAGACGGTCCGACGGTAGTTTCCCTACTGCCAGGCAGAGACGGTTCCAGGGGAGGGTCATTTTCTGCGCGTTGCCAGGCCGGCCTTGCACAGAAACAGGCTCACCGGCGGGCCGGGAATCGCTTCCCGATTTTCTCGGTGATGCTCATTTCTTGGTGATGGCGAATCGCGATGTCGACCTCAGCGTCGGTCGCGTCACCGTGCTCGATCCTCAAGACACCGCTGACCCCGATCGTCAGCCGATTCCTCTGGCAGGTCGCGCGGGCCGTATCCGAGCCGTCGCATTTCGGCGTGTCACGGCCTGCTGACCCCTCGAAGCAGGCCTGCGATTCGGCAGCGTGTTCGCGAGCCGACTTCCCCCGAGAAGACTTCCCCTGAAAAACCGGAAAGCCGGCTGTCTTCGCGCCCGAGTCAGTGGTGAATGCAGGCTGGCATCGGGATACTCCCGCGCGATCGGTCGCGCCCTGCCCGTTCGACGACGGCCTCCCCGCCGCCAGACTCCGCCTCGCATCCGCCCGGCTTTGAACACATCCGAATTCTGCCATGAAAAAACGCGACCCACTCCGTTTCCGCAAGAGCGAAGTCAGCCAGCGGCGCCACACTTCGTCGAAACAGCGCGGCGAGCGTCCGGTTCCCAAAGCCACAACGGCCCGGCAGCTCGCGTTCAGCATCATTGACGAGCACAAACGGACGGGCACCTTCGTCGGCCAGCTCCTCGAAGAACGGCTCGAAGGCGAGCGGCGCGACTTCCTGAAACGGCCGCCACTGGCCGGACGCATCTCCCGCACGACGGATGCGAACGAGCAGCAGCCGAAAGGCCGGCCCGCCAAAGCTGGCCCCAGACAGCGGATCAACCTGTCGCAGCTCGACCGCCGGCTCGTCACGCAACTGGTTTACGGAGTGGTGCGGCGACAGGCGACACTCGACGCAATCCTCAACCAGTTCGTCACGCGCGGTCGGGCTCAAACGGAACCGGCGCTCTGGACACTGCTGCAGCTCGGCGTTTACCAGCTCGTCCTGACGACGGGGATCCCGCAGCACGCTGCCGTCGCCGAAACCGTCCAACTGTCGCACTGGCTGAACGAATCGCGCTGGAGCGGCTTCCTCAACGGCATCCTGAGGACGATCGGGCGTGACGTGACCGACGAGTTTCTCGAAGCCCCTGCGACTGACACCGTTCCCGTCGAGTGTCTGACCTCGAAGCTGCAGGCCGCTGATACTGAAAGTAGCGAAACTCGCGCAGAGTTTCGGCCACATTCTGAAAACAGCGAAACTCACGCAGAGCCTCAGCCCGATTCCGAAGGCACCGAAACTCTCACTGAGCCTCAACCGGACGAGCCGAAAGTCCTGGCGACTTTCGCTACTGGCGGCGATGCTGCGAACCACTCAAGCCGGCACACGCAGATTCGCTACCGCCGTTTTCAGAAACAGGTTCTGCCCAACCCGAAGGCCGAACCGCAGCAGTACCTCGCGCGAGCGTTCGGATTGCCGCTGTGGCTGATCGATCGCTGGTCGCAACGGTTCTCGAACGAAGAGCTGTTCCGTCTGGCGGAATGGTTTGAGCGGCGGCAGCCATTGTCGCTGCGAGTCAATCGGCGACACGGCACGCGCGACGAACTGCTCGCTCGCTTCGCCGAAGCCCTCGGCCCGGACAGCGAGAACGACTTTGGTCCCGGCCAGACACCGGATTCCATCTTTTACGACGGCCCGCTGCGCGTCGTCGATCTGCCCGGCTTTTCGGACGGCGACTTCAGCGTGCAGGACGAGACGGCGATGTCCGCGTCGCTGCTGCTCAACCCGTTGCCCGGCGAAACCATCCTCGACCTGTGCGCGGCTCCCGGCACAAAAACAACGCACCTTGCTGAGTTGATGAACAACGACGGCCACATTCTCGCGACGGATGTTGAAGGTCGCCGATTGCGTCGCGTCGAAGAGAACGCCCGGCGGCTGCAGCTCGACATTATCGAACCGCTGCGCATTCAGCCGGACCTCAGCGAGTTCCCCACCGGCCCGTTTGACGCCATCCTGATCGACGCTCCGTGTTCGAACACCGGCGTGATTGGTAAACGCCCGGAAGTCCGTTCGAGAATCGGAACGCCAGACATTGAAGAACTCAGCACGCTGCAGCTCAAACTGCTGACCGAAGCCGCAAAGCATCTGTTGCCAACGGGCCGCATCGTTTACTCGACATGCAGCATCGAGCCCGAAGAAAACGCCGACATCGTCACGGCGTTCCTGGCCGAGCATCCCGACTTCCAGCTCAAAGAAGCCCGCGAGTTCATTCCCGGTCAGCCGTCCGACGGCGGCTACCAGGCGTTGCTCGTTCGCGAAGCTCCGTAGAAGAATCCCGGCTCGTTCTACCGAGTGCTGGCTCGAACACGACGCGTCGCCGGGCTTGAGCCGAACGCGGTAAACGACAAACGCTGACGGGTTCGGCCCCCGCTCGACGCTCCTTTGCCGGTCGCGATGCATCTTGTACTGTCCGTATCAGGATGCTGAATCGTGACAGGATAGACTCGATGTTCGAGCGGGAGGACAGAACTGATGAGCCTGCGTGTTGTGGATGAAGTTGCGGAGCTGTACGGCGTTGAGAACTGGGGCGGCGGATACTTTCACATCAATCGCGACGGACACCTCTCGGTCCGGCCAGTCGATGGCGACAAGCGGGAGGTCGACGTTTTTGAGATCGTGCGTGAGGCCGTGGCGAAGCGCCGCCTGACGACGCCCCTGCTGGTGCGCTTCCCGCAGATTCTCGGCAGCCAGTTACTGCGACTGTGCCATGCGTACGAAGCGGCCGCCGAAGCAGCCGGGTATCGGGGCGGCCATTTCCCTGTCTTCCCGATCAAAGTGAATCCCCGCCGCGAAGTGCTGACCGAGTTCCTGAAAGCCGGCGCGTCACAGAACGTTGGTCTCGAATGCGGCTCCCGCTCCGAACTGTGTGCCGTGCTGTCGCTCGAACAGCCGCCCGAGTCACTGCTGATCTGCAACGGCTTCAAAGACGAGGCGTTCCTGCGGCTGGCTCTGCAGGGAGCGCGTTCCGGCAAGCAGGTCGTCGTCGTGCTTGAAAAGCTGAACGAGCTGCGCATGGTGATTCGGCTCTGCCGCGAGCTGGACGTCAAACCGCTGCTCGGACTGCGAGCGAAGCTCTACTCGCGCGGTTCCGGCAAGTGGGAAGCGTCCGGGGGCGAGGCCGCCAAGTTCGGTCTGACGACTTCCGAGATGCTGCAGTGTACGCGACTGCTGGAGGAGGCCGGCCTGCTCGACTCGCTCAAGCTGCTGCATTTTCACATCGGCTCGCAGATCACAAACATCAAACGCGTGAAGAACGCGATGAAGGAAGCCGCCCGGGTTTATTCGCGTTTTCGCCAGATGAAGGTGCCGATCGAGTATGTCGATATTGGCGGCGGGCTTGGTGTTGACTACGACGGATCGAAGACGACGTTCGAGGGTTCGATCAACTACACGATCGAGGAATTCGCCAACAACGTTGTGTACACAATCGGTGCGGTCTGCGACGAAGACAACGTTCCGCATCCACATCTGGTGACTGAAAGCGGGCGAGTGATGGCGGCCTACCATGCGATCACGGTGACGTCGGTCCGCGACGAGATCGAGACCTTCGCCGACAACGCTCCGGCAGTGACGATCGATGACGATGATCCGCAGGTCATCATGGAGCTGAAGGAAGTTCTGGACTCGATCTCGCTCAAGAATTATCGCGAGGCGTACCACGACGCGATGGAAGGCAAGGACGACCTCAACGTCCAGTTCAACCTCGGGCTGATCAGTCTCGAAGATCGGGCGAAGGGCGAGGTGCTCTTCTGGGATATCTGCGACCGAGCGTCAAACTTCGCCAACGAAGCGGACCTCGCCGACCCCGAGTTCGACAGTCTGAGCCGGACGCTGGCGGCCAAGTATCTGTGCAACATCTCGCTGTTCCGATCGGCACCGGACTCGTGGGCGATCAACCAGCTCTTTCCGATCATGCCGATTCATCGCCTGAACGAGCACCCGAAGGAAACTGCGACGCTGGTCGACATCACCTGCGACAGCGACGGCTGCGTCAAGCGGTTTGTCGATCAGAAAGACGTCAAGAAGGTGCTGGAACTGCACGAGCTGAATGGCGAACCGTATTACCTCGCCCTGTTTCTGGTCGGGGCTTATCAGGAAGTGATGGGCAGCTATCACAACCTCTTTGGACAGACGGCGGAACTGCATGTCGTCGTCGACCCCGACGGCAGCAGCCACGTCACGCGAGTGCTGCCAGGCAGTTCGGTGGACGAGATGCTCAGCTTTGCGAAATTCGATTCCGCTCAGTGTGTGAAGAGTTTCGAGCAGATGGTCTCTGCCCAGGTGACTGCCGGGCGCATCTCCGAAGAGCAGGCTCAGTCAGCGATCAGCGATTACTCGGCGATGGTGAAGAAGTCGACCTACCTTGAATAATCAGGGCACATCAACCAACGGGCGCCCAACCAATGTCGTTCGACACGCGAATGGCGCCCTGTTTTGACACGGCTCATTCGATGCCAGGCAGTGAGCCTGACGGTCATGGGTGGCCTCGATTCGGTGCGTGGTCTCGCCGATCTGGACGTGCAGGAAATTAAGTATCTCCAACAGTTCTATCGGCTGCTCGAACCGCTCGCGGACTTCGGAACCGAACACGACTTCGCCCCATCGCCGAACGCTTCAGTTTCCTCGCCCCAAACAACAACTTCCATGCCGAACGAAATTGGGCGAACGCTCTGCGACTGATTCAGGGAACCTGTTTCCGACACGTTACGAAGCTGTCTGGCGCTGTCTTTCGTCAGAGACCTCGGTCGCTAGACTCCCGCCCGCTGACGGTCTTCGCACAGGGCGAGTCCCGGCAGCATTCCTGACAATCGAGCAACGGAGACAGCGATGGATTACCTGGCAAAGTTTGACGAAGGCCTGGCCTACGACGCGTTCCTCGAACAGTTCGGGACTCCCGATCAGCAATCCCGCTGGGCTGCCGTCCTCGACCAGGTGCAGCTTTCGGACGCTCAGACCGAACTGCTCGGCGGGTTCGTCCGGGAAATGAAGGTCCTGGTCCTCGCAGGAGCCTGGTGTGGCGACTGTGTCAATCAGTGCCCGATCTTCGAACGTTTCGCGCAGTGCAGCGAGAAAATTCGGATTCACTATTTCGACCGCGACGCGCACTCCGACCTGGCCAGCGAGCTTTCCATCTGCGGCGGCCAGCGAGTTCCGTCCGTGCTGTTTCTCAGCGAAGACGGCCACGTTTGCGGTCGGTACGGCGACCGGACTCTGGCTAAATATCGCGACATGGCTGCGACACAGCTGGGAGCCGCCTGCCCGACCGGCATCGGCGGCCCCGACCCGTCGCTGCTCGAACATGTCACTCAGGAATGGCTCGACGAGTTCGAACGCATCCAGCTGATGCTCCGCCTGTCGGGTCGCCTGCGACAGCTTCACGGCGATTGAAAGCCTTCGTCACGGGCTGACTTTGCGCCAGCCCGTCGAACGTTCGGCGTGGGTTGGCGTTTGAATGCGGGACCAAAAAAACGGCACTGTTACCACACGGCTGACGCCGTGGGCTCGCCGTGATAACAGTGCGCTCACTGTGATAACAGTGCGCTCGCCGTGAGAATGATGCGCTCGCCGTCAGAACAACTCGCGGACGGGTTGTTTGCCGTTGTCGACGATGGTGAAGGGGCGGCCGGCGGGGCCGGGGAGGACGGTTTCGAGTTCGTAGCCCAGACTGTGGAAGATCGTCGCGACGACGTCGCCGGGATCCGTCGGGCGTTCAGCGGGGACGCCGCCGATGGGGTCGCTGGTGCCAGCGATGCGACCACCCTGAACTCCGCCGCCAGCGAAGTACGTCGTGTAGCACTGCGGCCAGTGGTCGCGTCCGCCAGCCGGGTTCACTCGCGGCGTGCGTCCGAATTCGGCAAGGTTGCAGACCAGCGTGTCGTCGAGCATGCCTCGATCGGCCAGGTCGGTGATCAGTGCCGAGTACGCCTGGTCGTACATCGGAGCGACGGTCTTCTTCATCCCCTCGATCGACGTGAACGGCGCCGAGCCGTGGATGTCCCAGGTGACCTCGTTGAAGACCGTGAGGAACGTGTTGATCGTTACGAAGCGGACGCCGGATTCGATCAGACGTCGAGCCAGCAGGCAGGACTGGCCGAAGCGAGTGCGACCGTAACGGTCTCGAACAGAGGCCGGTTCCTTTTCGAGGTCGAACGCCTCGCGAGCCTGGGCACTCGTCATCAGGCGGTAGGCCGTGTCGAAGTTGCTGTCGAGCAGGTCGGCGTTGTCGCTGGCCTCAAAGCTGCGCACGGTGTCGTCGACGAGGTCGCGCAGTCGGCGGCGGCGATCAAGTCGCACGGTGCCGATTTCGCTGGGCGGCAGCAGGTCGGGCACTTTGAAGCCGGCCTGCGACGGGTCGGCGTTCAGGACGAACGGATCGTGAGACTTGCCGAGGAACCCGCCGGCCTGACCGTTCGGCAGGTTCCCGCCGCCGCGGCCCATGATCTCGGGCAGGATGACGAACGGCGGCAGGTCGGTGCGGCGGCCCTGCAGGTAGCTGGCGACGGCTCCAGCGTGCGGCGTGTTGATCCCGCCTTGAAACTGCCGACCGGTCTGCATCATCTGCCAGCCGGCGTCGTGAACGGCGGCTGAGGTGTGGTAGCACGACCTCACGTACGAGACCTTGTCGCCGACCTCCGCGTGACCGGGGAACATCTCGGAGATTTCGACACCAGGAGCCTTCGTCGCGATCGGCTTGAACGGGCCACGAATCTCGGCGGGAGCATCAGGCTTCATATCCCACGTGTCGAGATGCGATGGTGCTCCAAGATTAAAGATCATGATTACGGAGCGATCGTCGTTCCCCTCGCGGATCAGCCCCTGCTCCTGCGCCATCGCATGGTCGGCCAGCGTGACGCCTGCGGCCCCCAGCGTTCCGACCTGCAGAAAGTCCCGGCGGGAAACTCCGTCGCACGTCTGGGCAGTGCCTTTGCCGGTCAGCTTAAGCATGAGAAGAGTCTCCGGTTGGGAGTGAGATTTCTGCGATTCGTCCGTCGCTGAGCAGCCACGCAGGAAACCCACGGCTAACGCCGTGGGCTCGCCCGAGCTTGAGCGACTGAAACGTCGGGCTGAATTCTTGCGAATCCAGCTACTGGCTGCGAGCCCAGCAAGCGCCGGCGGTGTGCCTCAGGTGCCAGGGTCTTTGCCTCCCGGCTGCACATCCGATGCAGCCCTGCTCAGCACAGGCCGATAGGAGAGACAGCGCCGTGTTCCCGCCATGCGAGGACCGGCTGTGTGGATGCCCGCGCAATGACGGCAGCGAACGTTTCGTCGAGCAGGGATGCTCGCCAGGTCAGACCGAGCCATCGGAGGAGAAGATGGGACTAACGACAGCACTCAACACCTCACTGAACGGTCTGGCGTTGAACGAAACGGCCATCGAGGTCATCGGTAACAATATTGCCAACGCCAACACAAACGGCTTCAAGTCGTCATCGGTTGAGTTCACGACACAGCTGGCACGAACTCTCAGCGTTGGGTCAGAAGTTCAAGGAGCCAATGGAGGGACCAATCCCCGTCAGGTTGGCCTCGGTGCCGCCGTGGCTGCAATTCGCCGCGATATTTCGCAAGGCGCCATCACAACGAGTACGAGCCCGTCAGACCTCGCGATAGAAGGCAGCGGGTTCTTCATCCTGCAGGGGACACAGGGCCCGGTTTATACACGAAACGGGAACTTTACTCTCAACAAATCCAACCAGCTGGTGAATGCCCAGGGACTGAAAGTTCAGGGTTACAGCGTTGATGACCAGAACAATATCGTCGCAACGGAGATCGTCGACATCGAGTTCCCGAATGCGAGTAAACCAGTCGCTCAGGCAACTACCAGTGTCAGAATTGAAGGTTCGCTACTGACAGACGCCACTGCAGACATCTCGACGCAACGGGGAATCCTTCAGTCAGGCGAACTGACGGACGTGAGTACCGGAAACCTGATTGCAGATGACGGATCAACATTGCTCTCTAACGTCAGGGATTCCGATGGCAATGCCCTGTTCACCGTTGATGAGACTGTGCACTACACGCCGAAGAAAGGGGAGGCGACGTACCCGAGAGCGACGTTTGATGTCACAGCAACATCAACCATCAGTGACTTCAACCTCTTCCTGAGCGACGTACTCGGGCTCGATACGACAAACGGCGCTGGTGTTGCAGTCGAAGCGGGGGCCGGGCGGATCACAATTACTTCGAATGAAGGAACGACTCAGAACGTCGGCGTCCCCTCTGGAACCGAGTTACAGCAGACAGACGGTGGAAGTGACAGCACCCTTCTGCAGCTCGACCTGGGCTTTACTGAGACACAGGCTGCGGACGGTGAAGGTGCTGTTACAACCTTCGGCGTTTACGACTCGCTGGGACAACAGCTGCTCGTTCGCATGCATACCGTGCTCGAATCCAGGACGCCCTCAACGGAGATCCGCTATTACCTGGAAAGTGCTGACGACAGTGACCGTGCGACATTTCTCGCAAGCGGCACATTCAGCCTTGATGGCAGCGGGACAATCATCGGGGATCCCACTCGGACATTTACGATCAATCGGAGTGGGGAGACGACTGCAGACGATCTGAGCATCGACCTCGATCTGTCAAATATCAGCGGATTATCGAGTTCGTCCAGTTCGCTGAATCTGCTGTCTCAGGATGGGGCGCCTCCGGGAACACTTTCGAGCTTCAACATCAACGATTCCGGCATCATCAACGGTGTCTTTGACAACGGAATCATTCGTCCGCTGGGCCAGATTCTGCTCGCCAAGTTTGCGAACGAACTGGGTCTGGTTGAGGCCGGTAACGGAACGTTTCGCGTCGGTGTTGCATCAGGGGAAGCAGGGCCGGTCGTTGCTGGTGAACAGGGCACGGGGCAGATTCGCGCTGGTGCGATCGAACTGTCGAATACCGACGTCGGTCGGAATCTCGTCGATCTGATCGTTGCTTCGACCAACTATCGGGGAAACGCGCGAGTCATCAGCTCGACGCAGCAGCTTGTGGACGAGCTGCTGGTGCTGGGCCGGTAACAAAGAAGATCCCACAACACCCGCCGCGGTCGATGGCCTCGGCGGGTCAACACGGACGGACGAGTAGCAGGATCAGCGGATGATCAAGCTCACGAAACTCAATGGTGAGGAGTTTGTCGTCAACGCCGACCTGATCCGCTTCGTCGAAAGCCGTCCCGATACGTTCGTGACGCTGACGACCGAGGATCGATTCATCGTCAGAGAATCGATGGAAGAGGTTGTCGCCCGCTGCATCGCTCACGCCCGGCTGGTTCGCCTGATGCCGGCTGCCTGAGCGTTGCCGCAGTTCGCCGCGCCCCGCAGTCGCAGACTGGCGCGAGTTCGGTTGGTGCTTGACGTCAGACTCCCGCTGCAGACGGGAAGCGAATCCGCAACGCCATTCACTGTCAGACGCAACGTGTCTGTCAGTGCCAACGTGCGGGTTCGGTGTGACGGGTTATGGATAAAGCCACTGTCATTGGTCTGATTGCGGCCGTTGTGCTGATCATCGGCTCGATCCTCATCGCGCCAGGGTCGTCGCTGGGGGCGTTCATCGACTATCCGTCAATGGCGACGGTCGTCGGCGGCGGGATCGCGGCAACGATGATCGCGTTTCCGCTCAAGACCTTTCTGACGACGCCCAAAGTGACGCTGAAAGGCGTCCTGCCGTCTCCGCCGTCAATGGCGCCAGCCATCAAGACGATCGTTGAGTGCGCGGAGATTGCTCGTCGTGAAGGCGTCCTCGCGCTTGAGAGCAAAGTTGCGGACATCGAAGACCCGTTCATTCTGATGGGCATTCAGATGGCCGTTGACGGCAGCGATTCGGAACTCATCGAAAGCGTCATGCGGACCGAGATGCAGGCGATGGCGTCGCGACACAAGACCGGCAAGGGCCTGCTGGAAACTCTCGGCCGTTACGCACCGGCGTTCGGCATGATCGGGACGCTGGTCGGGCTGGTCATCATGCTCGGCAACATGGACGACCCCGCCGCGATCGGTCCCGGTATGGCCGTCGCCCTGCTGACAACACTCTACGGCGCGCTGGTGTCGAACGTGTTCGCGCTGCCGTTCGCCGACAAGCTGAGCTTTTACTCGAAGCAGGAAATGGAAATCCGCGAAGTCATCGTGCAGGGCATCCTGTCAATTCAGAACGGAGACAACCCGCGCGTCGTCGAACAGAAGCTGTCGACGTTTCTGTCGAAGGCCGAGCGGGAATCGCTGCAGGATGCGGCGTAGTCGTCTGATTCAGATTCAATTGTCGCCAAGGAGTTTTCGTTTGACCCGAAGCCGGAGGCGATGGCGTTTAGAGACGGTCTGAAAACGCCATCGCCTCCGGCTTCGGGTCAAACAATCAGGCACGACATCCTGAACTGAAATACGTACGACACCCCCTGGCGGCTCGTAATCCACCTGCCGACCGCCAACGCTCAATCGACAATGACAACGCCGCATTCGTGCTCACTTTTTTCAACTGCCACTTCACTCAACACCAGGAGCCACGCCGTGGAAATCGAAGATGATGGCCCGCCTGGCGTTCCGGAGTGGGTGGTGACCTATGGCGACATGATGTCGCTGCTGCTGACGTTCTTCATCATGCTCGTGTCAATGAGCGAGCTGAAGGACGAGGGGAAGAATCGCGCCGCGCTCAACGCGATCAACGAGCGGTTCGCTCCCATGGACGGGACCTCGGGGGTGCCAGGCCAGTCGTTCTTCGAGAACAGCATGATGAACGACAACGTGTCCCAGGGAGACAACTCCCGCATGGGGCTCAAAGAGGCCAACCGCAACTCGACGGGGCCAGGTGGTCGGAGCCAGGCCGTCGAGCGGATCAATCACGGCGAGATCGTGACGATCGGTGGCACCGTCACGTTCGACCAGTTCGAGTCGCGACTGAGCGCGGCGGAGCTGCGGTTGCTGAGCCGGCTGGTGGATACGCTGAAGAAGCGACCGAATCAGATCGTTGTCCGCGGCCATGCCTTCGCCGAACCGATGCGCGGCTACGAACGCTGGCTCGAAGAGGAAGTCGAGAAAGAAAAGGCAGAGCGGCAGCAACCAGGACAGGCCACCGGTGAGGAACAGTCCGAGGAAAGGCCTCCAGCAACGCGGGAGATCCCGCAGATCACGTCTCCTCACGATCTTTCATTTGCCCGGGCGCATTCTGTGGCCAAGTATCTGATGGAACATGGCATCGATTCGCGGCGGATTCAGGTGAGTGCCGCGGGCGACGCGGAACCGCGCATCCTGACACGCAACCTTGAAGACCGCCGCCAGAATCGCCGTGTTGACGTGTTTACAATTGACTCATATGTTTCGCCGCGCGACTCGACCGGGTAATTCAGCAGTCAGGAGCTGAGTTCTCGGACATCGGGCGGCCTGAATTCCGGGGACGCTCTGATGGCTGAGGAAAACGCCGCTCAAACTGCAGAAACGCCTGAGGCGACTGAGGCTGCACCGGCCAGAAAGGGAGGCATGCTCAAGGTCCTGATCATCGTTGCTGTGGCCATGATCGGCGAAGCAGCGATGTTCTTCTTCCTGGGCATTGGCTCAGGTTCCGGTAACCCTGAACTGGCAGCGGCTGAAGACCAGGCCAGACAGGAAGACGGGGAAAAACAGGACGAAGAACAGGACTCGCTCGCTGAGGTCGAGATTCACACCTTCAATGTGACGAATAATACCGCAGCGGCCGATGCCATCATTCATATCTCGTTCAAGCTGTACGCTCTTGTGGCCGTTGACCAGAAGTCCGAGTTCGACAAGGCGGCTAACGAGGAAAACAAGGCACGAGTGCGGGAAGCCGTCGAGCGGATTGCTCGCGGGGCGACCGTCGAAGACCTGAACGATCCGGCGGCAGGAACCCTGAAGCGGCTGCTGCGGGAAGAAATCAACAAGGTGCTGAAACAGAGCTACATCATTGAGGTCGTGTTGAGCGATTTCAAAACGATGCAGCAGTAGGCACGAAATCCGGACGGCTGCTTGACGTCGGTCGTCCGGCTGGAATCTCACTCAGGCAGCGAGGGCACACGGACGTGGCCGCTGACGACAATCTTCTAAACGACGACGAGATTCAGAAGCTGCTGGATTCGGCAGGCGGAGGCAGCAGTCCCGCGCCGAGTCCGCCCGCGAACTCCGCCCCGGACAAGCCCGCTGCGCCGACGGCCAGTCCCGGTGCTGATGCCGCCTCGCAGTCGGGCGCCGCTGACAAGTCGCCCGCTGCTGCGGCAACAGCCGCTCCCCCGAAAAGTCCCTCCACAGTTTCGTCAGCGGGCGCTGATGCGGAAGCACTGTTGAATCAGGTGGAAGCCGGCCTGAATGCCGCACTGTCCGGAGATTCCTCCAGCGGCAATGTCGTGGGGGGACTGGACGGCGCCGTGCCGTTCGAACTGTCAAACTTCGACGAGGCAGGCACGGGATCGTCCGGTCAGAAATTCAGTCTCGGGGCTCTCGACGACGTCGAACTCGAACTGCAGATCGAGCTTGGTCGAGCTGAGCTGCTGATCGAAGAGGTGCTCTCACTGCGAGAAGGTGCTGTCGTGCCGCTTGATAAACTCGCAGGCGATCCGGTCGACATTCTGGTGAACGGCCGCCTGCTGGCCCGCGGCGAAGTGCTCGTGCTGAACGACAACTTCTGCGTCCGCGTCGCCGAGATCGTCTCGCCGGACTTCTGATCAACAAGACCCGTCCTGAGCTGGCAAAGCGAGTTAGAGCAGCGAAGCGAGCTGTCTGGTCAACCGCCCGCCGTCGCGAAACTCGCGCAGAGTTTCGGCCTCGGCTGATTGCCGGCGAACAGAGGTGCGGAGTGGAGAGAACGGCCTGGCGAGTTGGACCGGACTTGAAAATACCGACGCTGTGAGATTCCCAGGCCCGAAGGGCCGCTCATAAGTGAGCCCAGGGCGTAGCTCCGGGAATCGGCTTTGTTCATTCTCTTTCCTGCATTCCCAGGGCTGCGTCCTGGGCTGCGTCCTGGGCTGACATCGGTCCGGCCCGCTGGGCCTGAAACACAGGACGGCTTGCACTGGCCCGCCGCTTCACTCGTCGCCTCTGGCTGCGGCTTGAATCAACACGGCACTTCTTTTGCCGCCGTCCCGTGCGCGCCTACACTCCGCAGCCGACCTGCGATTCTGATTCTTCACCCGGCGGCCGGAACGCGAGATGGGCTATCGAAATCTGAGAGAGTGCGTTGACGATCTCGAACGGACCGGGCGGCTTGTGCGCATCTCTCAGGAGATTGACGCGCGACTCGAAGCGGCCGAGATCCAACGCCGCGTGTACGAAGCTGGCGGGCCAGCGATCTATTTCGAGCAGATCAAGGGGTGCCGCTTCCCGATGGTCAGCAACCTGTTTGGCACGTCGGAGCGGACGCACTTTCTGTTTCGCGATTCGCTGGCGGCGGTGCGGAAACTCGTCGAACTGAAGATCGATCCGCCTGCCTGTGCGCGGCAGTTCTGGCGGTATCTCGGTGCTCCCTTCACCGCTCTGCACATGCTGCCTCGACGAGTCGGCGGCGGGCCGGTGCTGAAGAACGAAACGACAGTCGAGCAGTTGCCGCAACTGGTGAGCTGGCCGCGCGATGCCGGCGGTTTTGTCACGCTGCCGGAAGTCTATTCGGAAGACCCGATGCGGCCCGGTGTGATGACCTCGAACCTCGGCATGTACCGCGTTCAACTGACCGGCAACGACTACGCACCCAATCGCGAGATCGGACTGCATTACCAGATCCATCGCAGCATTGGCGTGCACCATCAGCGAGCGATTGAAGCCGGGAAGCCCTTTCGTGTGAACATCTTTGTCGGCGGTTCGCCAGCGATGATCCTCTCGGCCGTCATGCCGCTGCCGGAAGGTCTGTCCGAGCTGACGTTTGCCGGCGCTCTGCAGAAGCGCCGCGTGCCGATGATCCGCCAGCCGGACGGTCGACCGCACATTTACTCGGAAGCCGACTTCTGCATCACCGGCACCGTTGATCCCGAGCGACTCAAACCGGAAGGCCCGTTTGGTGACCATCTGGGTTACTACAGCCTCGCCCATGAGTTTCCGGTGCTGCAGGTCGAGAAGGTCTATCACCGCGATGGGGCGATCTGGCCCTTCACCGTTGTCGGTCGGCCGCCGCAGGAAGACACGTCGTTCGGCGAGATCATTCACGAGATCACTGGCCCGGTGATCCCGACCGTGCTGCCCGGCGTGCGAGCAGTTCATGCGGTCGACGAAGCTGGCGTCCATCCGTTGCTGCTCGCGATCGGCAGCGAACGTTACACGCCATACGGCACTGAGCAGCGGCCGCAGGAATTGCTCACGCAGGCCAACGCGATCCTCGGTCAAGGGCAACTCTCACTGGCGAAGTACCTCCTGATTGTTGCCGAGCATGACGATTCGGAACTCGACATCAACGACTCGGTGGCGTTCTTTCGGCACCTGCTCGAACGCATCGACTGGCGACGCGACCTCCATTTTCAGACGCAGACGACCATCGACACACTCGACTACTCCGGCCACGGCCTCAATCAGGGCTCGAAGGTCGTGATGGCTGCCTGCGGACCGGCGCGTCGAGAACTGGCAACAGAACTGCCAGGCAGCTTCAGCCTGCCGGACGGTTTCAGCGAAGCTCGGCTTTGTGAACGCGGCATCGTCGCGGTGAATGGCCCGGCATTTTCGTCCAACGAACGAGGCCGCGATTCCGCCTGCGAGCGGCTGGCTGAATATCTCGAACAAACTGGCGTTGCCGACTCGCTGCCGCTGATCGTCGTCGTCGATGACAGTGAATTTGTTGCCCGGCAGTGGAAGAACTTTCTGTGGGCTACGTTCACTCGATCAAACCCGGCCGCGGATATTTACGGTGTCGGATCGGCGACCGATCAGAAGCACTGGGGCTGTCGCGGGCCGCTGATCATTGATGCCCGCATCAAGCCACACCATGCCCCGCCGCTGATTGAAGATCCGAACGTCACTCGTCGAGTCGACCAGCTCGCGGCGTCCGGCGGCCCGCTGCACGGGATCATTTGAAAATTGAGATTCCGAATTTGTTCGCCCCAAAGCCGCAGGCGACGATGAGGCCACGCCGGGTGGCCGGGGCTGGAGCGAGGCACGAGCGAAGCCCCGGCTTCGAATTGGCAGGGACGGTTTATCACCGACAGCAGGACGGGGGCTTCCTTCACAGGCTCAGTCCAGCCCCGGCCACCCACTCGCTGGCTGTGTTGCAGGTTCCCCCCTGTGGGCTCGCTGCACTCGACCACAGGCACCCGGCAATTGTTAAAACGCCGTCGCCTGCGGCTTCGAGCCAAATGAGATGCTCGACAGGAACAGGCTATCGCGACACGACTTCCCGGCGGCTCAGGCTTGCGGCGGTGCGGACCAGTTCGAGGAACTCGGCTCGGTGTCCGTCGACGCTCGCTGACTGGCCGGCCATCGCGAGTTGCTCGACGGTGTGCCAGTCGGCAGAGCCAGCGTACTCCGAGTTCCTCAGCAACAGGCCGAACAGAGAGACGGATGCGGCAAACTGAAAGTCTTCCGAGCCGGCAGCCACTTCCGCAGGCATTGCGGCGGGAACGTGGAATTCGATGCCTTCGTCGCCCTCCGGTTCCTTGTACCGCAATCGGACGGTCAGCATCTCCGCGGGCTCGTTGCCGATTTCGATCTTCACGGACTGGTACTTTGATGGTTCGACGGCAAGGACCGGGCTGGTGGCGCCGTGCGGGACGATCTCGTACAGCGCTGTGACGGTGTGGCCAGCCCCGATCTCACCGGCGTCTTTGCGGTCGTCGCGGAAGTCCTGGGCTTCCAGCACGCGGTTCTCGTACCCGATCAGCCGGTACGCCTGAACGTGCTGCGGGTTGAAGTCGACCTGAATCTTCACGTCTCTGGCGATCGTCACCAGCGTGCCAACCTGCTCATCGACAAAGACCTTGCGCGCCTCGTTCAGCGAATCAATGTAGCCGTACGTGCCGTTGCCTTTGTTGGACAGTTCTTCCATCGCCGCGTCTTTCAGGTTGCCGGTCCCGAACCCGAAGACACTCAGGAAAATGTTCCGCTGAGCTTCAGTCTGAATCAGGTCGACGAGTTCCGATCGGCTGGTGATGCCGACGTTGAAGTCGCCATCCGAGCACAGAATGACGCGGTTGATTCCGCCGGGAATGAGGTTCGAGGCAGCAACGTTGTACGCGAGCTGGATTCCCTCTCCGCCGTTTGTTGAGCCGCCGGCCTGCAGGCGTTCGAGTGAGTTCAGCACGTTAAGGCCGTCGCCAATCCGCGTTGAAGGCAACACAAGTCCGGACGCTCCGGCGTAGACGACGATGGCGACTCGGTCATTCGGTCGCAGCTGCTCGACGAGCATTCTCATGGCCGACTTCACCAACGGCAGCTTGTTGGGAGCGTTCATCGATCCCGACACATCGAGCAGGAACACGAGGTTGGCGTCCGGACGTTCGTCACGGTCGATCTCGACGCCTTTGAGGCCAATCCTGGCCAGCAGGTGCTTCGGCTGCCAGGGGCAGCGAGCAGCTTCAATATTCACTGCGAACGGCCGACCGTCTTCCGGCTGAGGATCGTCGTAATCGAAGTAGTTGATCAGCTCTTCAATCCGCACGGCTCCGGCCGGTGGCAGTTGTCCGCTGTGAAGAAAACGGCGGACGTTCGCGTACGAAGCGGTGTCGACGTCGATCGAGAATGTCGAAAGTGGCTCGTCCAGCGGGGACTGGAACTGATTCTCGACGATGGCATCGTACGCCTCCGTCTGAAAGTCCGGCTCTGCGATCGGCGACTCGGGTTCGGCGAAGCATGCCTGGCAGGCTGCGGCAGATTCTTCAGAGAGAGGGACGACGTCGCTCGTTGTCGAGATTTCGTACGGATCGATCGCCGAACCCGAAGCAGGACGGCGGGCGGCGTCTCCGCAGCCAGACAGAGCCATGATCAGCGCGCACAGCAAGACAGTTGGTTTCATCGCGGATTCCCCTCAAAGCAGATTGCGGAGCGAGACGTGGGCAGCTCTGGCTGTTGCAGAGCGGGTTGCTGTCAAATCGGCGTGACCACCGGCAGCCGGTCACGTCGGGCAACAGGAAAGATGCCGACCGTCAGGTCATTATTCCCAGCGGTCGAAAAAAGTCGTCAGAAGAAACAACGACGGCGGCGACTGAAAGACCGGCTGACCATTGCGCGTCGACGATCGTTACGCGTCGAGGATCGTTGGGTTCGCAGGAACGTTGGGTTCGCTGGAACTCGGGTTCGCTGGAACTCGGGTGTTTCCGTGGACGACTGACCTCTTGCGAGTCGTCATGTTCGAGTCCGAACGCCCTGAATGATGAAACCTGTTTAGCCCCCAGCCGCAGGCGCCGGCCACCAGACAACTTCCTCCGCTGCGGTGGCCGGCGCCTGCGGCTGGGCGTTAAACGAGCACTTTCGAAACGATTCAGCCGCGCACAACTTCAGAGCGTCACGCTACTGAATGCCGAGGTTGCGTTCGATCTCGCGATGCTTGGGCGACTTCAGCCAGTAGTCGAGCTTGTCGTACTCGCGGTCAAGCGGTTTGTCGCCGCGGCCTTCGATGCCGACAAAGTCCCACTCGCCGGTCGCGTCGTCACCGGGGGCGTAGTCCAGCGAGTTGGGCATGACGGCCGACCACATGGCTTTCGAGGCGTTCTGCACCGGTTTGAAGACCGCACAGCCAGTCAGACTCGGGAGCAGAGCGATCAACGTCAGGCTGGCGAAACGTTTCATGGTTGGGTCCGATGCGTGTTGCCGTGCTGGCTGCCCCAGAGATTGAAGCTGCGAATGCAGCCGGGAATGACGCTGATTGAAAACCGGCGCGAAGCTCGCCAGAACGAGGTCTCCGCCGCCTGGCCGCGTTGCGACGATGGCACTTCGAGATGTTTTCGACGGTTACTGCTGAGGTTTCACAAACAGTTTGAGCGTGACCTTCTGGCCCTTCTGCACAACGCTTCCGGCCGCCGGTGACTGCTCATAGGCGACGAAGACGTCGGCTGTCTGGCCGGCGGCCTTGCCCTGAATGAATTCCGGTTCGCAGCCGGCGCTGCGGAGAATCTTCTCGGCGTCTTTCCAGAACAGTCCGGTCACTTTGGGCAGCTTGATCGACTCGACGTCGCCAGTGGCCGGCTTTGCGGGAGCCCTCTGAGGAGCAGCGTCCTTAGCGGGAGCCTGACCGGCCGTCTGGGCGACCATCGGCATGTAGAGCGTCAGCCAGACAGTGGTGCCGTCAGTGGCGGGTTCTTTGGCTTTCGGCAGTTGCGACTGAACATGGTGGACGAGTTGTTTGGCGACGGCTGGCTGGCCCTTGCGAAACTTGACGGTGAAGCCGGCTCGCTCCAGCAGCTTCTGAGCAGCCTGGTACTCGAAGCCGATGACCGAAGGCACGGTGAGTTCACTGTCGGGCTGGCGACCTTTTTGAACGAGTGGCTCGGTCGCTGCCGCCTGAATGTCGTAGCCCTTCAGGTCTGGTTTGAACGGGTCTTTGTCCTTCCACCATTTGAGTCGTGAGAAGAGGCCATCGTCCGGGTTCTTGGCGATGCGCGGAAAGGTGTAGACCGTCTCTCGAGTGCCGGCAGGGTCGAGCATCTGGACGGCCATGGGCAGCATCGTTTTCTGTTCGATGCGAATGCGAGCCCACTTGTAGTTGGCGGCGTCCTGAGCCTGCTTCGGTCGGGCGAGAATGTCGATCGTTCCGTTGTCGGTGCTCAGGATCTGCATGTCGTAACGGGCTTTGGCTTTCTCCGGCGGCATCCCGAACAGGAACGGCAGCGGGCCGTCCATGATGTTTCCGCCCTGCATTGCCTTAGGGATGTTGAACTGCTGGACGGCCTTCTGGACGTCATCAATGACGAGGATTTGCTGGCCGTCACAGACCCACCGTTCCGCCGTGTCCGGCTGCACTTTCAGGACGACCTTCTGGCCATTGGCAGGATTGACCTTCTGGTTCTGCTGCCCCGGCTTCACCTTCACCGGCGTCAGGTCGATGCGGCCCTTGTCCGGCGATTCGTAATAGAAGCGCCCGGCGGCCTGCTTCTCGACGTTAAACACGAAGTCAAAGATGAAACGACGATGCTCGCCTTCCAGCTTTCGGATGTCCTTCGACGAGTTGAACCACGCGGCCAGCACCTGGTCGAGCAGTTTGGCCTGCTGCTGTTGAGCCTCAAGGTTTGCCTGGGCTTGAGCGTTATTCTGCTGAGCATTCTGCGCGGCAACTGGCTGGGCAGTTTCAAGCGCAAGCACGGTCAGCAGGCAGGCGACGACGCAGCGTCCGGCGAAGTGACGAATCATGAGCGGTCGGATCCTTCCGAATCGGTCCGGGCGTCCTGCCCGGCGGCCTGAAAGTCGAGTGCTGTCTCGGGGAGAACCCCAAGTGGCGCGGGAGAGTAGCGACGAGAGTTTTCTGCAGCCAGACCAGTTGAGAATCGAACCGAATGCGGAAACTGCCGGCCGAGTGCATCATTGCCGAGGTGGAAAGAGAGGTTGAGCGGGGTCGGGCGGAACCAGAAGCGGAGCCTCGTCCGGCGGCAGACTGGCCGG
>Ga0070726_10000475_pt1 | contig 49983 bp, 42 predicted proteins | sample tdAd471_FD_67275 | JGI IMG/M metagenome (GOLD analysis project Ga0070726, IMG submission 67275) | Marine sediment microbial communities from the Atlantic coast under amendment with organic carbon and nitrate - tdAd47.1 | ecosystem: Environmental > Aquatic > Marine > Coastal > Sediment | place...
AGGGCTGAGCGATGCGACGCGCTGCGGGCTTCACGCTGCTCGAAGCGGTGCTGGCGGTGGTCATCCTGTCGGGCGCGGTGATGGCGACGCTCGGCATCCGGGCGAGGTCGATGATCGCGAGCGAGCGCATGCAGGCGGTGCAGCGTGACGAGCGCGACGCCCAGGCGGTGTTCGACATGCTGATCTCGGGGATGCTCGGTCCGCCGGCTCGCGTGGATCGGGAAACCGGCATCGCGGAGTGGAGCGGCACGCTCAGCGCTTCGTCATCGCGGGTGTACGCCGTGCGCCGTTCACCGCAGTTGTGGCGCGACCCGCTGCGCACTCCGACCGAGGCCGAGAGCGAACTGAGACTCTGGCGGTACGAGATTGTGGTAGGCGAAGCGGAGGTGTCGTTCCTGTGGCACCGATAGCGAAGCGATCAACACGGTTCGGTTTCACGCTGTTGGAGGTCGTCCTGGCGATCGCGGTGCTCGTCGCGGTAGCGTCGCTTGGCTCCGCGCTGTGGACCCAGGCGGGCGATGCATCGCTCGGGGCCCAGCAGCGCGAGCGGGGGTTGAAGCTGCAGCGGATCGGGACGTTTCTGCGCGACCAGTGGTCGCAGCGCCGCGTGCTCGACCCGCTCGTGGACGATGAGGACGAAGCCGGCCTGCCGCGGATTGTGTTCTCGGAGACTGGCGTCACTTTCCCGACGGCGAAGGCGATGCTGTTCGGCGATGCGCCGCTCGTTGAGGCGCGGTACGAGGTTCGTCGGCGGTCCGGCGGCCGGGCGGATCTGTGGTACATCGAGTCGCCGATCACTCGGTTCGGGAGCGATGCGGCGGTGGAGTCGAGGCATGGTTTCGAGGCCGAGCGGCGCGAGGTGCTTCTGCTCGCGGCGGGGTCGTTCGAAGTGGAGCGGTACGGACCGCCGGTTGCAGATGATGAAGATGCAGAACGCGACGAGACCGAAGGCGGCGCGCGGCCGCGGCCGGGCTGGTTCGCGTTCACAGATGCCGGGGCGGAGCGAAACGATGGCGTTCGCCTGACGGTGCGGTACTCGGGAGAGGAGGCGGTATGGGTTCTCGTCGCTCGGCCTTCGCGCTGATCCTGGTGCTGTTGCTGGTCGCTTCGGTGTTCGCCATGACGGTGCACAGCGCGGTCGTCCTGCGCGCGTCGCTGGTTGAGACCAGCGCGGTGGCTGCGCAGCACGCGGACCGACGAGCGGCGCAGAGCGCGTCGAGCATTGTGCTCCGGTCGATCGCGAAGGCGAACGGATCCGGGAGGTCGCCGGATCGCGAAAGAGACTCGTCGAGCGGGTCCGGGAGTGGGGGCGCGCCAGAGGAGAACCTTGACCTGCCGCCGATCGTGCGCCAACTCCTCGCTGCGGCGGGGCACGACATCGAGAAGGAAGCCGAGGAGGAACTCGACGGTCCGGGAGGGATCGTCGATGGCGTGGGCACGTCTGACGAGCCGTCGCCTGAGGACCGGGCGAGCGACGGGCGGTTGACCCTTCCGGGTGGTGGGTTGGCTCTCGAGATCGACGGGCGTGTCGTGACGGTGCGTGTGCTCGATGCTCAGGGCGGGCTGAACCTGAACACGGTGGAGGAGCAGGAGCTGCGCCGGTACTTCGAACTGAAAGGCTTGCGCGGGATCGCGCTGTCGAGCGCGGTCGATCAGATCCTGGACTGGCGCGACGAGGACAGCGTGCCGCGGCGCTACGGAATGGAGCGCGAAGGTTACCGACGGATGGGGATCGTGGCTCGCGATGGACCGATCCGAGCGCTCGAGGAACTGCGAGCGCTTCCGGCGATCGAGGAGGCGGTGTTCGCGTCGATCGTGGCCGACCTGTGTCTCGGCGGCGACGGCAAGGTGCATCTCATGTCGGCGTCGTCGGAAGTCCTGCAAGCCGTTGGCGGGCTGACAACGGCACAGGTCGATGCGGTCCTGCAGGCGCGAAGGAGCGCCGATGCCGCGGAGGCGCTCGAAGCGTTCATGGAGGGCGTGGGTGAAGATGCGGAGCGCTTGCGCGTCTACTCCTCGCCGGTGGTGCGTATTCGGGCGACGGTCCGCGGTTCAACCGGTGCGGAACGGGAGTTCGAGGGGACGGCGGTGCTGTCGGGCGGTGAGATCACCTCGTTTGGAATGCAGATCCGCCCGTGGCTGGGTGAGGCAGAGCGGTATGATGGCGCTGTGTAGATTTTCGCGAAGCAGGAGGGCGGTTTGGCGATCGCGTCGGTCACAACCCGGGTCATGGTGTTCGCGGGATCGGGATTCGCGGTGATCGATGTCCGTCGCGGGATCCGCGGCTGGGCGGCGCGTGAAGTGTGCTCGGTGCCCGAAGCAAGCGACGCCCGCGGCGTGGATGCGGCGCGGGACGCCGTTCGGCGGTCCGGTCGGGCTGATCGTTCCATGGCGGTCGCCGACGCGTCGAGCGTGCACGCGCGTCCGATGGCGATGACGAGCCGGGTGTTCCGCGATGCCCGGGGCGGATTGCGATCCGATCTGGAAGAACTTCTCCCGATCGATGGTGCCGGCGCGGTGATCGGGTATGTGGATCGCGATGTTCCGGATGTTGAGGGCGATGGGAGCGGCGGGGGATATCTTCTCGCGATCGACGGCGCGACGAAGCAGCGGATTGACCGAGTCGCTTCGGATGTGCTGGGGAAGCACTGCGATCGGATCGTCGCGCCGCATCAGGCGGCGGTGTGTCTTCGCGACTGCGTGGTCTGCGAACTCGGTGTGCTGGGCGATCAACAGGACACTCTCGTCCGTGGCGGCGTGCTGGCTGAACTTCGGCGCGACAGTGATGGTGAAGCACCCGCGCTGACCTTTCCCAACCGTATCAACGACACCCTTCGGCCGGAGGTTTCGAGACTGGCGATCTGCGCCGCGGCTCTCGATCGCTTCGGTTCGCAGGCAACCGAGCCGCTGGTCGGTGCGTGGACGCCGGGCTGGAAGCGTGCTTTGCCCGCGGTGGCGGCTGCGGGATTGTGCGTCGCGATCATGGTCGGGGCGATGGCGCTTCGGGGGCAGCGGTACGCCAACGCCATCGATCGAACGCTTACGACGCAAGAGAGCCTTCGTCAGGAAGTTGAATCGGTCGAGCGCCTTGAGGCCGAGGCGATTCAGTTGCGCGAGCGGCTGGGCGCGGCAAGGCTGAGCGGGCCAGGTCACGCGGGCTCGGGTCTCGTGGGCGTGTTCGACGCGGTGCGCCGTGCGCTGCCGCGGGATGCGTTTTTGGAGTCGGTCACGGTCGACGATGCCGGCGTGCGGCTTCGTGGCATCGCGCTGAACGCGCGCGAGGTGCTCGGTGAACTCGAGGCGTCTGAGGAATTCGAATCCGCGCGGGAAGTCGAGCGACCGCAGCCCGTGGGCGATGGTTCGCAGCGGGAGGTCTTCGATGTGCGCGTGGCGATCCGCCCGGTGCCTGAGGGGGCGCAGCGATGAACGGGATGTCCCCTCGCCGATGGGCCCTGTTGGGCGTTCTGGTCGTGCTGGGCATCGCGGTCGCGGTCGATCGCGGTGGCTTGATCGCGACCGACGCGTCGCCGAGTCCGGATCAGCGGTACGCATTAGTCCAAGCGCAGCTCGCGCAGCAGCGTCAGCTCCTCGATGACGCGGGGCATTTGCGTGAGGAAGTCGAGACGCTCCGCGAACTGTGGTCGCAGCTGCATCCGCGCCTCATCCAGGCGCGGACGGCCGAGCTTGCGCCGGCATCGGTACGGGATCGAATGCGTGAGGTGCTGGCCCGCGCGGGCGTGGCCCGTGTTCGTGTGCTGGGCGAAGAGGTGCGTGCGGGCGAAGGAGCCGCCCGGACATCGCCAGGCAGTTCGGTGGTTCCGGTCCGCATCCGCGTTTCGTTCGATGTGCCGGACTCCGAACTCGTCTACGCGGCGATCGCAGCGATCGACTCGGCGTCTGATCTCCATGCTCGCGTGGTCGGGGCGAGCATCCGCGGCGGCGGGTTGAATGAGGCCGCCGGATCGGTCAATGTGACGCTTACGATCGACACCGCGGTCGTGATTGGCGGGGGCGGGTCGTGAGTGACTGGGCACCCATCCCGAGTTCGCAGGCCCCGGGGCACGGTCGCGGGATGCCCGTCTCGGTGAAGGCGGCGAAGACCTCGGTTGGGGCTGTCGCCTTAGCCGTGGTTGTCGGAGCGGCGATCGTGCTGTGGCCACTCGCCGCGGGCAGCGAGCGGGTGGACGGACTCCCCGGCGCAACCGCGTCTCCGTCATCGGGACAACTCGAAGCAGGGCTCACACAACCGCTGGACTCGTCCCGGTCGCTCGTGTCACAACTCGGCTCGTCGTACCTGTTCACAGCGGGTCGTCGGGCGCCGGTGAACGGTGCTCCGGACGCGGTCTCGGAGCCGGTGCCGGTGGCCACCCGGGAAGACGATGAAACTCCGGAACCGGTGCGGACAAAACGAGACATCGGCGGCGTACGCGTGGTGCGGGTCGAGTCGCCGGAGGCGGTCGGGGGCGATGTGCAGAAGTCGTTCCGCGAACTCGTGCTCCGGGCGATCCACTCGGACCGATCCGGACGGCTGGTCGCGCTGATCGATTTCGCCGGGACGCCGGCCGGCGCTGCCTCACTGCGGGTCGGGCCGGGCGACATGTTCACGGAGCCCAAGCACAAGGAAGCGGACTGGAGTGTCGTGGCGATCGATCCGGACCGGAACCGGGTGGTGCTGGAGCGGAAGGATCGGCGTGTTGCGCTTGCGCTGTTCGGGACCGGGCCGGCTGACCTTTCGCCGGTGGTGATCGCGCCGCGAGGTGAGCCGATCGCCTCGACGCCCGACATGACCGTGAGCGATGACGGCACGGTGATCGTTCGGCAGTCGCCGGATGAGGCGATCGCGACGCTCCGCGCCGAGGTTGGTCCGGGCACGGGTGATCAGAAGCCGATCACGTTCGACGATCTCGCAGAACTTCTGCGTGCCTTCGGGGACCTCGAACGCTACGGCGAGCGCGCGAAGCGGGAGCAACTCGAGCGCGAGCGACGCTGAGATCAAATCGTCGCGTCGGTGACGCGCAGGATCTCCTGAGGCGTTGTGACACCCGCGAGTACCTTGCGGAAGCCGTCCTGACGGAGCGTGACCATGCCTCGCTCGGTACAGGTGCGACGGAATTCGGTGACGTTCGGTCCGCGTGCGATGATGTCGCGGAGGTGATCGTCGACGACCAGCAATTCGTAGATGCCGCGACGACCGGAGTAGCCGAGGTTGCGGCAGCGGTCGCAGCCTTTGCCTTCAAAGGTCGCGTCAGGATCGATGCCCTGCATCTCGAGGTACTCGGCCATTTCCTCGGTGTGATCCGCGGGCGCCTTGCAGTGGTCACAGATCTTTCGGACCAGGCGCTGAGCGAGGACGGCGTTGAGGGCCGCACCGATCAGGAAGTTCTCGACGCCGATGTTGCCGAGTCGGGTCACGGCGGATGGCGCATCGTTGGTGTGGAGCGTGGAGAGCACGAGGTGACCGGTGAGCGAGGCTTGGATCGCGATGGTCGCCGTCTCGATGTCGCGGATCTCACCGAGTAGGATGACGTCGGGGTCCTGACGAAGCAGGGACTTGAGCGCCGCGGCGAAGGTCATGCCGATCTTCTCATGCATCTGCGTCTGCGTGATGCCTTCGAGGTGGTACTCGACCGGGTCTTCGACCGTGGAGATGTTCTTCGTCTTCTTGTCCATCTGGCCCAGCGAGGCATACAGCGTGGTCGTTTTACCGGAGCCGGTGGGGCCGGTGACGAGCACGATGCCGTGGGGCTGGTCGATCTGCTTGCGCCAGATGGTCAGGGAGTCCTCGTCGAATCCGAGGTCGTCCAGGGTCACCTGGATCGACTTGGTGTCGAGGATACGCATGACGACCTTTTCGTGGCCGGCGGCGGTGGGGAGCGTCGACATACGCAGGTCGAGCTTGCGACCCTGCACGGAGCAGCGGATTCGACCGTCCTGAGGCACGCGGCGCTCGGAGATGTCGAGGTTGCCCATGATCTTGAGCCGGGACACTATCGCGGCGGCCATCTTGGCCGGCGGCTGCATGGACTCGTGCAGGATGCCGTCGATGCGGAAGCGGACTTTCAGCGACTTGTCGCCGGGTTCGATGTGGATGTCCGAGGCGCCTTCCTTGACGGCTTGCTGGATGATGTAGTTCACGTAGCGGATGACCGGCGACTCGGCGGCCTCGCGCTCGAGGTCGACCTCTTCCTGAGCGTCCTTGACGACCTGGACATCGTCTTCGTCGATGTCCGAGAGGATGGCTTCGACTTCTTCGCCCTCGGCGTCGCCCGTGTCGAGACGGTCGAGCGAAAGGCGGATGTCGCGCGCCGGGACCACGACGAGCGAAATCGACCGGGCGCGGAGGCGCATGCGGACTTCGTCGATCGCGAAGGAGTCCATCGGCGCCGAGGTGGCCAGAACGAGCCTGGACCCTTCAGCCCGGAGAGGGAGGACGCAGAGTTCCTGGCAGATCTTGAGCCCGATCCGGTCGGCGAGGTCCGAGGAGAAGTCCCGCTCCGGGTCGGCGTCGTCAGCGATCCGCTGGAACGGCAGCCTGTACACCGTGGCGACGGCCTGCGTCAGACCGAGTTCGTCGACGCCCTGATCTATAAGAAGATCGGTAAATCGAGTGCCCGGCGAAGATTTCGCGATCTTCTTCGCCGCGGCGACTTTGGAGTTGTCGGCGAGGTTCGACTCGATCAGGAGTTCGATGAGGGCCTGTTCGCGCCGGATGCCCTCGGATTCGCTGCCGCGCACCGGCACCAGCGAGGGCCTGTCCGACCCGATCCTGAGCTGCAGTTCGTCGGTTTCAGCAGAGCGGAGATCGATGAAGCATCGCTCGTTCCAAGCCGGCGAGTTGTCCTGATCGACGGAAGCGTCGCGCGAGAGGTCGCGTGACTGATCTCTCGACTGGTCTCGGGACTGGTCTCGAGACTGGTCGCGCGAGAGATCTCTGGATCTGTCCTTCGACTTGGACGTGGGCTTCGGGCGCTGGGGACCGGTCGGATGAATGGGCGTGAACTGGCTCGGACGGACCGTCTGAGCGGTGTGCAACGAAGCGAGGTGCTCACCGACGCGCGGCGGGGTCAATGGCAGGTGGATCGGGCGTTCGCTCGCGGCCTCCGGGGAGAGCGGGCGCGATGGGGACTGCTCGGCGGCCAGCGGCGATAGCGGCCCGGGCGGCGGTTTCGGCGCGGAATCCTCGTTCGAAGGCTCTGCTTCCAACTCGTCGAGCAGTTTGTCGATGTCGAATGATCCCACTTTGCGAACCTCGGGAGAGCGTGGCTTCGGCGATTACTGCCTTTGGGTATCCAGCGACAGGGTGTGGACCTTTGAGTCGGGCGTGATCGTGACGGTTTCGCCGGAGGCCAGGGTGTGCTGGAACGGCAGAGCGACGAGATCGATGGTGCGATCGTGGATCTCGGTCACGCGGAAGTAGCTCGCGACGGTGTCGCCAACGCGGACCAGGTCCCCGTTGATCGTGGCGGACCGGACGCGACGCCCCATGACGCCCGTGAACTTCAGGCGGCTGAGCGTGAACGTGATCTCCCGGTTGCGCTGGTCCCGAACGCGGGTCATCTCCTGCTCGCGATCGGAGGGGCCTCGCGGGGTCGGCGAGTCGATCGCGGTCTCGACGTCGCCCTTCCAGGTGAAAGGGTTCATGACGACCTCGGTCAGCGGAACCTGAACAACTTCGTCGGCGCTGCGGAGGTCCTGCAGGAGTTCCTGATAGTCCTCTTCGAACTTCTTGTCCGACTGCTCGAGGGGGTAGTTGATCTTGATCTCCTCGCCGAACTCGGGAAGGCCGGTCATCCCGATGTGGCGCATGGCGTAGAGCGCACCGCCAGCCACGGCCACGACAATCACCATGAGCAGGACGCCGGCGCTGCTCTTCTTCGGCGCCGAGGCGGAGGTCGAGAACGATTCGCCGCCGGAAAGCTCCGAGAGCAGGCCGCCCCCGGATTCTGAGGACTCCAGATCGGCCGAGAGGTCGAGCTCGCCGGAACCGCTGAGCGGTTGGTCCTGCGAGTCTCCAGATCCGTTCATGCCGGGGATGCGCAGGCTCATTTGGAGCTCCTGTCTGCCGAGGCGATGCTGCTGGTGGGCTCGAAGTAGATGCTCAGGGTGAACTCGGCCTGCATCTGGCCGTTCTGCTCACGCGCGGCCTTGAGCTTCATCTGGGGAAGGCGAGTGATTCGCTTGAGCTGTTCGAGCTCAAGCATGAAGTTGTAGTAGTCGTCGAAGTTGCCCGTGATGAGCATCTCGAGCGGCTGCTCCATGTAGCTGGTCGCGGTGATTGCGCGTCCGGCTCGGACGCGGTCGAGCTTGAGGTTGTTCTGCGTCGCCAGCTCGGCGACCTGTCGCAGGATGACATCGACTTCCTTGTCGGAAGGCAGGCGAGACTGCACGAGTTCGATCTCGCGCATGATCTCCGCGTTCTCACGAGCAAGGCCTTCGCTCTGCGCAGTCGCCTCGCGAAGCTTCTCGAGCAGCAGTTCCTTGTGCTCGATTTCCTTGCGGGCCTGGCTGATCTGCTCGTTGCGTGGCTTGAACACGAACCAGTACGAGCTGATCGGCATGGCGAGGAGCACGCCAACGAAGATGAGTTCTCGGATTCCAAAGTTCACAGCGGGTCCTCCTCGGTCGGCACGGTCACGGTCTCGAAGTTGAACCCGCCCTCGAAGGAGTTGAAGAAATCGCCGTCGGGGTTCTCGATGGCCATGATCTGGTCCTTGCTCATGCGCTTGCGCAGGAGCGGTTCGATGCGGGACGCGTCGGAACTGGGGTTCAGGCCCGCTTCGATGCGGAACTTGAACACCTCGCGCTCACGGATCGTCGTCTTCTCCGTCTGGATCATCTCGACATTGCGGAGCAACTCGCAGCGTTGGAGTGCGGCGAGGTACCGGGCGACGTCCGTGTTGCGAGGGACTACACCGACAATCGCGAGGGTCGATTCGTATCGCGGGGCGAGAATGACCGGAGCCTCGTCATCCTGCTTCTTGTTCTTGCTCTTGGCGGACTTCTTGGTCAGGCTGTCGCCTGCGTTGTCCTTGGTCGTGCGCCGGGGGATCGCGCGGTCCAGACGCTTGCTCTCGAGTTCGATCTCGAGGATCGTCGTGCGGGCAGGGGCCCGGTTGATGATCTCGGCGAGAAGCACCGAGCGGTTGATCGGCTCGACGAGCGCGGTCGTGAGGTCCGCCTTCTCGAGGAGTTCGGCTTTCTGCTGTTCGAGTTCTTCGAGTTGCTTGATGTTCTCCGCCGCCTGAGCGAACTGGACGTTCACGGTGCGCTGGTGCAGGTGGACATCGTTCCACTGGCGGTTGGTAACGAAGAACGCGCCGATGACGCCGAACATGACGACGGTGAACATGGTCACGGCGAAGATGTTCGTGCGGCGCTCTGCTTTCCGCGCGAGGTAGTCCTCGGGGAGGAAACTCCCCTTGGATCCACCGGGCTTTTGCTGTCGTTTGAGCATGTGGGTGTTCCTCGCTTCGGTCGTTCGCTTAGAGGTCGGTGGGGGAGACGCAGAGGCCCACGGCCACGGACCAGCCGGGCTGCGGGACTGTGAAGTCGGTGTCGTCGCTCGCGCCCTTCGGGTCGAGCGTCGAAGTGGGGCTGGCGATCTGGGCCGGGATGCCGAGCGCGGTGCTGATCAGCTCGCAGGCGTCTGCCATGCGTGCTTCGCCTCCGACGAAGACGATTCTCTGGATGGCCCTATCGGGGTACAGCGACTCCAGATACCCCGTGGAAAGCGAGATCTCATCCAGCAGCGACTGCATCGCCGCACAAGCCGCCGGCCGGTCGGATCCGGAGTTCTCAGCCACTTCGATGTGTCCGGGCGGGGTGGCGCCCTCACGACGGTCATTGCTCGTTGCGGTGGCCGTCTCCGGTTGCTTTGCGCTCGTCTCCGGCCGGGCAGGACCCAGTGTCTGGACGCCGGTTGCCGGCCAGAAGACACGGTTCACCGCGTCGTACCCGTCCATGCGTCGGCATCGACGCTCGCGGGCCTGGGCGATGGAGCAGCGGGTGGCCTTGGCCGAGGAGATGTCGAGGTCACGCCCACCGATCGCGATGGTGCGGGCGGCGATGGGGTCGCGCCCTTTGGCGATGACCACCTTGGTCGAACCGTAGCCCAGATCGATGTACAGCGAGAACATCTCGCGATCGGATGCGCGCCGTGTGATCGGGTCGAACACGCGGAGCATCGCGAGGTGCTCGCTCTGCACACCGACGGTCTCGAGGCGGCAGGACTTGAGCGCCTCCATGTGCTGGAGGACGGACTCGCGGGCCATGGCGATGCAAAGGACGGATTCGTGCTTCTGCCCGCCTCGGATGATCTCACCGGTTCCGAACTCGCGAAGAATCATGCTCGATGGGTCACGCTGCGCGACCGTGACCAGTTGCTGGGCGAGCAATTCGTCGCGAGACACACCCGTGCCGGTGGGGAGCATGAAGTGGTGGACGAGAGTCTGGGAGGCCGGGACCGAGAAGACGGCCCGCTTGCCCTTGAACCCTTTGCCTTTGAGCAACTTGGGGAGGGCTGAGAACTGATACTGGAGCCGTTCGGAATCCTTGGCGAGCAGTTCCGACGGGGTTTCGAGATACGCGGACGCGACGACGAACGGCGCATCGCCGTCGGCGAGTTGCAGGACCTTCAACGACGCGACACCGAAGTCAATCGCGATGGGTGAGATGGTGCCTTTGGACAATCCCAGAGACATATGGGCAAACCTCCGTCCGCGAGGATGCCTCCTTCTGGGGCACCCCGGGCGCGTACGCGCTCCGACTGGGAGGATCGGTCTGGGTGGGAAACCGGTTCAGTCGCTCGGGGTGCACGGCCCGTCGCCTCGGTTTCCTGAGCGGCGCAGACCGAACGACCGCTGGGCGCGACCGGGCGATCGGCGTTATAGGGCCGAGGCAAGGTCGGTCAGGCGGTCCAACGCGTAGGGAAGGTCCCAGCGCTGATCGGTGCCGGTGCGGTTGCTGATGACCCGGAGTTCGACGAAGGGTGTTTCTGGCGAGCTGCGCAGCACGGCGAGGCCGACGGCGGCACCCTCCATCGCTTCAACCGTGCAGCCGCTGCGAGCGGCGGTGTTCCAGGCAGCTTCGGCCGTTCCCGAACAGGTCGAAACGGTGGCGGCGGATCCCAGGTCGGGAAATCGCCCGGCAAGCAATTCGAGGGCGCGCGAGTCGGAACCGACTCCCATTGATGCGGGCTCGGACAGGTTCGTTCTGGGACCAAACCCACGATCGGCCATGGATTGCCAACCGTCGTCCGAAATCACCCCTTCGTCCGCGAATACGCTCTGCTCGCAGCGGATGATGTCGCCGATCTCGTGATGGAAGGAACTCCCCGATTCGTCGGTCGGGAGCGAGCCACCTATACCGAGCGACACGACGGCCCCGAAGGATTCGCGCGACAGCGCGTGACCGACGGCCCCCGCCGCGTTCGCCTTGCCCACCCCGGTCAGAAGGAGAGAGACCCGATCATCAAGCTCCTGCGGCTGCCATAGCACGCGAAGGGTCTCGGGGCGCGAGCCTGTTACGCCCTCGACGACGCGGCACGCCTCCGTCGAAGCGGCGACCACGAGGAGCAGGCGACGATGGCCCCGTAGCGGGTCGAGCAGTCGTGTGGCGGCATCTGCGGAGTGGGACATCGCGCGAACAATAGATCGTTGGGCGTCGGACCGCGAGTCGAACTGGCCCGAATCCGGCGGGACGCGTACCTTTGGCGTAATGGACCTCGGCTCGTCATCCCAAGATCGCACTCCCGTGGCCGTGACGATCGGCAGTTTCGACGGTGTGCACATGGGCCACCGTCGCCTGATCCAGGTCGCGAGAGACCGCGTCGGTCAGGCCGGGAAGGTCGTCGCGCTGTCGTTCTTTCCGCACCCGATGTCGAAGTTGCGCCCCGAAGCGGCACCAGCCCGCCTGACCGCATTCGACCGACGGGTTGAACTGCTCCGGGAGGCCGGCGCCGACGAGGTCGAGGCACTCGAGCCGACAGCCGACCTTCTGGGCAGACGCCCGGAGGCGTTCGTCGACTGGGTGGTGGAGCGGTACGCGCCGCTCGTGTTCGTCGAGGGCCCGGACTTCCGGTTCGGGAAGGCGAGGTCCGGGGACAACGAGAAACTCAGAGCGATCGGCCAGCGGGTCGGTTTCGATGTGGAAGTTGTGGACGAGGTGGATGTATCGCTCGCGGATCAATCGATTGTGCGAGCATCGAGCACGGTCGTGCGCTGGCTGCTGGAACAGGGGCGCGTCGGTGATGCCGCGTGTGTGCTCGGTCGTCCGCACCTTGTCTCGGGGATCGTTCGCCGGGGCGACCAACGCGGGCGATTGCTCGGCTATCCCACGGCGAACATCGAGACACAGACCATGCTCCCGCGCGACGGGATCTACGCGGGCGATGCGACCCTTCCCGATGGGACCGTTCGACCCGCGGCGATCCACATCGGGCCTCGGGCGACGTTCAACCGAATGAACCGCACGATGGAGGTGTTCGTGGTCGATTGGGCGGGCCCGCTCGCCGAGGGCCTTGAGGAGTATGGCTGGCCGATCTCGGTTCGGTTCAGAGCGTGGCTCCGCGATCAGGCCAAGTATGATTCGGCGGCGGATTTGTGCGTACAGATGGCCCGTGATGTCGAGCGGGCGTCCACTCTGTTCGAGTCACACCCGGAAGGAGTGGGCGGTTGAGCCAGACGACGGACCGAACTGAACAGGCGTGGGCCTCGAACGCGACGGTCGATCAGATCGTCGATCGCCTGCGCCGATCTGACAGCGCGGTCGTGCTGACGCACGGAAAGCCCGATGGCGACGCGGTCGGCTCGTCGGTCGCTATCGCGCAGGCCCTGATCGCCTTGGGCAAGAAGGCGATCGTGCTGTTCGATCCGCCGTGGACGGACCGATTCGATTGCGTGATCGCCGACACGCCGTATCGGGTGCTCGAAGGCAAGGCCGATGACCCCGCCTGGTCTGATGACCGGGTCAAGAACGCCGACACCGTCGTGGTCGTCGATACCGGCTCGTGGTCGCAGCTCGCGGCCTCCGAGGCCTTTCTGCGGACGCGTGCGGACAAAACGGTTCTGATCGATCACCACGCCCACGGCGACCCGGAAGTGGCGGCGCTACGCCACATCGACACGCACGCGCCCGCCGCGGCCCAAATCGCTGCGGACGTGACGTTCAACCTGCTCGGACTGCCGTCGATCGCGCAGCTGCCGCTCCCGATCGCCCGGGCGGTGTACCTGGGCATGGCAACCGACACCGGCTGGTTTAAGCACCCCTCGGTCCGTTCGAGCACGTTCCGGATCGCGGCGGACCTGATCGATGCCGGGGTCGACCATTCACGTCTGTTCCTGCAGACCGAGCAGAGCGACCCGCCGGAGCGTCTGCTGATCATGCAGCGGGCGATGAAGAGCATGGAACTGGTTGCCGGTGCGCAGGGCGCGATCATGTGCCTGTCGCCCGCGGATTTCGAGGAGACCGGCGCGGATCTTTCGCTCACCGGCGGGCTGGTCGATCTACCCAAAGCGGTGCGGACGGTTGAGGTGTCCGCGTTGCTCACGCAGGTCGAGCCGAATCTGACCAAGGTCAGCTTCCGCAGCAAGGCCAGCATGAAGAACATCGACGTGAACGCTCTCGCCCAGCGGTTCGGCGGCGGCGGTCATAAGCACGCCGCGGGAGCCCGAATCGAAGCGGATCTTTCGGGAGCGAAGAAGCAGATCGTCGAAGCGCTGGAGGACGCGCTGCGATGAGCCGGGGCGGACCCATCGGCAGAGGCGGACCGGGCAAACCGGCGCGTCGCGGGTCCCGGCCGGCCGGCCCGAAGAAGCCGCCGCTGCGGATCATGACGACGACACTCTGGGAGTTCCCGTCGCAGCACTATGGCGACTCGATCCAGGGTGACAAGAACTACACCGGCGCGACACCGAGCTGGGTCATCTGGCAACTCCTGCAGCGTTACACCAAGCCCAAGCAACTCGTGGTCGATCCGATGTGCGGCTCCGGCACGACGCTGGATGTGGCCCGCGACCTGGGGCGCCGGGCCCTCGGGTACGACGTGGCCTCGCACACGCGCCGTTCGGACGTCTTCAACGCGGATGCACGGTCACTGCCGCTCGAGGATGAGAAGGCGGACTTCGTCTTCGTCGACCCGCCGTACTCGACGCATGTCGACTACTCGAATGACCCTCGCTGCATCGGCAGACTCGACGCCGGCGGCGAGGACGGCGGGGCGGCGTACTACGACGCGATGCGCGCGACGATCGCCGAGATCGATCGGGTTCTGAAGCCCGGCCGGCACATGGCGCTCTACGTCAGCGATTCGTTCCGCAAGGGCCAGCCGTTCATGCCGATCGGATTCGAGCTCTTTGCGATCCTGCGAGAGCACTTCGAGCCGGTGGACATCATCGCCGTGGTCCGCCACAACGAGAAGCTGCAGCGGGGCAACTTTCACAAGGCCGCCGAGGAAGAGAACTTCTTTTTGCGCGGGTTCAACTATCTGTTCATCATGCGGAAGTCGGACGGGCGTGGGAAGGGTCCGGGCCCGACGAAGGCGCAGCGGTCCGATCAGTCGAAGCCGAAATCTCCCGGTCGCGTCGGAGGTCGTGGCAAGCCGGGCCCGAAGCAGAGCCCTCGTCGGCGGTCGAAGCGATAACCTGAGCGTCAGCGGGACGACACGACGCGTGCCGGGCGGAAGCTTCCCTTGAGGATCTCACGATCGTCGGCCTTCAGCCAGTCCTGGAGCAGGCCGGCGTAGACGCTGCGGAAGTCGAGGTTGAACTTCAGGTCGCCGTTATCCAGATCGGTAAGCGAAGGATGGTTGCCCAGCAGACCCGGGCGGACCATGGGGCCGGCGAGGAACATCGGCGCGGCGGTGCCGTGGTCGGTGCCGTTGGAGCCGTTCTGCGAGACACGACGTCCGAACTCGCTGAAACTCATGGTGAGCACACGCTGATCGTGCCCCGTCGCACCGAGGTCGTCGTAGAACGCTTTGACCGCGTCTGAGAACTGGCGAATGAGGTTGGCGTGCTGGCCCTGCGGGCCGCCCTGGCCGGCGTGGGTGTCGAACCCTCCCATGGTCGCGTAGTAGACTCGCGTTTCGAGGCCGGCGTGGATCATGGCGGAGATCATGGCGAGTTGGCGACCGAGGCCGGTGTTGGGGTAGTTTGCGCCCGTGCCGCGAGCGACGGCGGATCGGATCTTCTCCGACGCGACCTGCGCGTCGAGCGCGGTCCGCGTCAGGAACTCGGCGTTGGATCCCGCGTGGTGGTTCGTGGCCGGCGGCTTGCCTTCCTTGTGGGCGCGCATGCCCGTCAGGTCGTGGTACCCGTCTTCGAGCGATTCGTGCAGATCGGCGCCGACCCAGCGAAAAAGGTCGGGCGATTCGAAGGCGATCGGTTTGATCTGGCGTCCCTGCATCGCGAGCGGTGCCTCTCGCCCGAGGGCGATGCCGATCTCGCCGCACTGCCCGCTCTGCATCCGAGCGTCCGCTTCGGGCGAGCCGGCGCACTGGTTGTCGAAGAACCGGCCGAGCCAGCCGTCGCCGACGCCACCGGTGTTGGCCGTTTGCCAAATGTCCATCGAGGCGAAGTGTGAGCGGTTGGGGTTGGGGTACCCCACACCCTGCACGACCGACAGCAGGCCGGCGTCGTAGAGTTCGTTCAAGCCGGTCATGGCCGGGTGCAGGCCAACCTCGTGGTCCGAGCCGAGGCGGAGCACCTGCTGCTCCGGGATCGCGATGCCCGGGCGGGCACGGTAGTAGTTCGCATCGCCGAACGGAACGACGGTGTTCAGGCCGTCGTTCCCGCCGGCCAGTTGGATTACGACAAGCACGTTCTCGTCCGGCACGCCGGGGACCGAGCGCCGGCCCGCGGCCTGCAGCGACATCGCCGACGCCGACCGCTGGAGGAACAGCGGGATCGTCATCGTGGCCGAGGTCATCATCAGACCCGTGTGCAGGAACTGCCGGCGGGTCCAGGCTTTGCTGTTGTGAAGGTCTGACATGGGTGCTCCGTGCTTGAAGCGGTTGGATGGGCAGGGGGGCGGTGTTCAGCAGAGCTGGTATTCGGGCATCGCGGTGATGAGCGCAAGCATGCCCGTGACGGTGTCGGGGGTGACACGTGAACCTGTTGACTCGACGAACTCGTGGAGCACGCGCAGGCGGTCGGGGTTCGGGTTGGGGCCAAGCGTGAAACGGGCGAGGTACGACGCGACCTGCTTGGCGTCCCGATCCGCGCCGGGCTGAACCTGCGCGAGGTCATCGAGCAGTTGGGAAGCGTTGTGCCGCTCGACGTCTGCCAGCGGGTCGTAGCCGCTGGGCGTCCTGCCGGTAAGCAGGAAGGTCATGATGTTCTGGCGGACGAAGAGCGTCGAGGTGTTGATCCAACTGCGCCCTCCCGACCACCCCGCGACGGAAGGCGGCTCGAAGAGCTGCTGGCCCATCAGCGTCAGGGCGTCGTTGAGGATGCCGAGGTCGCGGACGGGCGTGTTCAGCGAGCGCACCGCGCCGACCACGAGCTGGACGGGGCTCTTGATCTGATCGGCGATGAACCGCTGTTCGTAGAAGTGCTCACTCTGGAAAAGCTGGGTCAGCACCGGGGCGAGGTCGTATTCGTTCTGCACCAGCGTGCGCGCGAGTTGCCGGATCACGCTCACGATCGGGTCGTAGGCCGGGTCGCGTCGATCGCTCGGTACGAAGCTCACGAAAAACTCGTACAGCTTCTTGGCGATGAACTCCGAGCAGGCCCGCTGCGAGAGGATGATTTTGACGAAGTCTTCGCCGTCGAAGTTGCCGCTTCGACCGAAAAGGCGCTTGCTCCCGGTGTCGTGCAAGTTCTGGCGGAAGACGAAATCATTGCCCTGGAACGCGTATCCCGTGAGTGCGCGGGCGCCCTCTTTGATGTCGCTTTCGGAGTAGTTTCCTTCGCCGAGCGCGAAGAGTTCCATGATCTCGCGAGCGAGATTCTCGTTGGGCGCAGCGCGTCGGTTGAGTTGGTTGTCGAGGTAGCCGAGCATCGCTGGGTCGCGGATGATCCCGGCGAGCAAGTTGCCAAAGTTGCCGGTCGCGTTGGCTCGGAACAGCTGGTTCTGCTGGAACAGGTGGTAACTGTTCTCGACTTTGCGGTATCCGGACGCGAAGTGACCGTGCCAGAAGAGGGTCATCTTCTCTTCGAGCGGGCGTGGCGTCTCGATCATGCGCTCAAGCCACCAGCGCTGCAGGTCGGCGACCTGACGCCGATCGGAACGCTGCTGTTGCTGACGCCGCAGGCGAAACTGCGCGATCAGGTCTTCGTTCTGCGTCCGCTGGGCTTCGCGATAGCGCCGAACCTCTTCGGCGGTCGGCGGCTGCATGATGTTCGCGTCGAAGCGGTCGCTCGCGACCGGGGACGGTGCAGCCGAGCGGGACGGGTCCACGAGCAGGGCGACCGCGTTCTCGACGCCCATGGTCGACAAGGCGCGGATCTGGGAAGAGTTGCCCCCGAATCCGGCTCGCCAGAGCAAGTGACGGGCCTGGTCGTAACCGAAGTCCGAATCCGGGATGCGACGGAGCGATGCGCTGGGTCGCGGGGGCAGCGGGGGCGTGTCGGGCTCGGTGCGTCGCTGGGTCGTGCTCTGCATGGTCAGGCCTCGGCTGGCGGACGGGATCGAACGAACGCCCAACGATCGACATCGACGCCGATTGCGGGGTGGAACCCGAATCTATCGTCATTCACGCCCGATACCGAGGGAAATTCGGATGTTTTGGGTTTACCAGACCTGACCGCGCCGGAGTTCGTCAAGCGGATACAGGCGACCACGCCAGCGCACGCCACCCGCTCTCAGGGTCGCCCGAGCGGATCGCAAGAGGGCGATCGGGGCGACCCAGGCCATCAGGGGAGATAGAAGTCCGCCGAGCGGTGACCAGCCGAACTGACGCGCCACGATGGCCATGGGCAGCCCGGTGGCGAGCCAGGCCACGAAAGCGAACCAGCACGCGATCCGAACCAGCGGCTCAGGACTGACCATGGCGACGACCGGTGCGATGACCGCGCCGGCGAGAGCTGTCAACCCCGATGTGATCAGCAGGGAGGCCAGCAGCGCGTTGAAGCGAGCCATCGCGAAGAAGTTCTTTTCGATGAGCGCCATGACGGTGCGCACGTCGGCCTGCCAGTCGATGTGCACCGACTCCGGGCCGGAAAGCACGAGGGAGTGGCCACGCCCGTGCTTGCGCCCTTCACGCTGGACGAGCAGCGCGAGCTTGACATCATCCACGACTTCGAAGGGAAGGGCCTCATGCCCGCCGAAGGCTCGATACGCGTCGGTCCGCACGAGGTTGAACGCACCAACGCCAACCGGACAAAAGGGCAGGCCAAGATTCACGACGGCGCATCGCACCAAGAAATGGATGTACAGCGCGAGCGTCCCGGCGATCCCCCAACTGCTCGACGCCTCGTAGCCGGGGAGTACCGCGAGATGGTCGATCGGGCGGCGGCTGGATGTGGCCGCGCGGAGCGCACGGGCCAGCGCGTCCGGCTTGATCCAGGTATCCGCATCCGAGAACAGGATCCATGGCGTGGACGCCGACGCGGCGCCGAGCTGCAACGCATGGGGCTTGCCGAGCCAGCCTTCGGGGAGGTTGGTGACTCGGACGAGCGTCAGACGCGGGTCGGACCTGGCCTTTGCTTCGACGATCGCCGCCGTTTTGTCGGATGACCGGTCGTCCACGATCACGATCTCCACTCGCGGCGAGCGGATCGCCAGAAGGTGGTCAACGGTGCTGCCGATCCGCTCAGCCTCGTCCCGCGCCGCAATGACGATCGTGACGGGCTCGGGGCCTTCGACGGGCTGGAAGGAGCCGAGCCGGCGCGTCAGAAGCACACCGAGCGAGCCGAACAGAATAATCCCCATCCAGACCAGGCCGATCAGCGCGAAAACGCCAAAGCCGGTCCATTCTGCCGCGTTCACGAGAGGTCTCCGCTCACCACGCGCATCACATCGCCGTTCGGCTGTTCCAGCAGGAGGGCACCGAGCGAGTCGGGGTGCTCCGAAACACCCCGGATGAGGCCGCTGTACATCCTTCCGTCGCGTCCGGTCACCTGCACGCCGGAGTCGGGGCGGTGCAGGAGGCCCTCGATCTCGCGGAAGAGGTTGGTTGGCAGTCCTGGAACGGGGATGAGGTCGGTCAGATGGCCCAGAAGGCACTCCGCGAGCCGGTCGAGCACGAGATCCTCGCCAGCCAACTCGGCGACCGATACCGGGGGCGTTCGGAGCGCGCGTCCGGCATCATCAGTCGCCGGCGGGCTGTTGTTCACATTGATGCCGAGTCCGACGACGATCCCGTGCGGCGCGCATTCAACGAGCATGCCCCCGATCTTGCGGACCCCCGCGCCGGGACGGGCGACGACGAGGTCGTTGGGCCACCGGAGAACGACCTCCGACGCTGCGCGCTCCGGCAAGGACTCCCGAACCGCCCGCACCGCCGCGACCCCAACACGCAGACCGAGCCCGGGGAGAACCCCTGCCGCCGGGTCGGCAACAGGCATGGCGAGACTCATCCAGAGCCCGCCTTCGGGGCTGGCCCAGGAACGCCCGCGCGTGCCCCGTCCGGCGGTCTGGATTCCGGCGATCCACGCCGCCGGAACCGGAGCCGCATGATCGGTGAGCCAGGTTCGTGCGAGGTCGTTGGTCGACCTGGTTGCGTCCAGACGATGTACCAGTACGGTCCCCGAGCCCATCCGCAAGGTTGTCGGGCTGCCAGCGTGGCAGAGCGGATTGGGCTTCGATTGTGTCATCCGGCGGGCGCCTGGGTCAGAAAACCTGATTTTTGGGTCGAGAAACGGGATTTGCGAAGATTGGGCTCGCTCGCGGTTGCTGTTGCCCGACCCGAGGAACCGGTCGATACTCTATGAGAGTACGCCATGGGAATGCCCGCACATACCGAGCCCGAAATCACCGCTCCGGAGGTCGGATCCGTCCGGCGCGGTGCGCGCCAGTGCTTCAGCGCCGGTTCCATGGTCGCTCTGCTCGTAGTTCTGGGCGTGATGCCCGGTGCCGCGGCTCTGGCCGCCCCCGAGGCGATGAGCCACATCAACTTCGTGCTCCACGAAGTCGTCAGGCCGAAGCCGGATCGCGACTCGCGTGAGCCGGGCGCCTCGATTCGCGAGGTCGCGGTCGGGACAAAGTCCATCTCGACGCCCGCGACCTGTGCGATCGAGCCCACGGTCGACCCGTCGATTGAACAGGTCGTTCCGTGCGATCTCGCACATTTTCGACGCTGCGAGATGTTCGCGGCGCGTGCGTGGTGCACGAGCACGCCCCCGCCTGCGCGGCTCTGAGCACAGCGCGAGATCCTTTGGTCTCGCACTGATTCCGTCGCGCCACCCACCGTTCAAATTCAGACAAACGAACCCCGCTGTGCCGTTGCCGGATCGAGTTTCTGCTCCGGCGACAGCGCGGTCTTCGACCAGATCACAGGCAGATACCCATGGCTTCCTCCGAAATCCCGCTTCTCGGCCCCGTTATCAACAAACTCTTTGGCTCCCGGAACCAGCGACTCGTCAAGCGCTACGAGGCTCGCGTCACCGAGATCAACTCGTTCGAGCCGGAGATGCGAGGCCTCTCCGACGAGCAGCTCCGAGCGAAGACCAACGAGTTCCGCGAGCGGTTCAAGGCCGGCGAGAAGTGGCCGGACGTGATGGCCGAGGCGTTCGCCGTCGCCCGCGAAGCGATGGACCGGCACGTCGGCATCCGCAACATCTTCAACCCGGACGTCCGCGACCAGTTCCCGGTCGATAAGCTCAGCAGCACCCACCGCGCGTTGTACGAGAGGGCCCGGGACGAGATCGACGCCATGGAGCCGGGCGAGCCGACGGGCAAACTGCTCGGCAACTCCGAGCCGGTGCCGGCGTGGGTCTGGGCGGATATCCCGCACGAGCTCTACGACGCCGTCCGCGACCTGTTCCCCGAATCGAAGCCGCCGTTCCGGTCGCGCCCGTTCGATGTGCAGCTCATTGGCGCGATGGTGCTCTACCAGGGCTCGATCGCCGAGATGAAGACCGGCGAGGGCAAGACGATCGTCGCGCCGCTCGCCTCGTACCTCGCGGCGGTCGAGGGCTACAAGGTTCACGTGGTGACGGTCAACGACTACCTCGTCCAACGAGACCGCAACTGGACCGCCCCGTTCTTCCAGAACATCGGGCTGACCGTTGGTGACATCCACCCGATGCACATGCAGCCGGAAGATGTGAAGCGCCAGATGTACGCCTGCGACGTGGTCTACGGCACCACGGCGGAGTTCGGCTTCGACTACCTGCGCGACAATATGAAGAAGCGGATCGAGCAGCAGGTGCAGCGCTACCGCGAGTTCGCGATCGTCGACGAGGTCGACTCGACGCTTATTGATGAGGCCCGCACGCCTCTGATCATCTCGGGCCCGGCGCACGAGGACCAGCCGCGTTACGACCTGGCCGACCAGGTCGCCCGTCACCTCGTGCAGCTCCAGCGCCCGTGGGCCGGCGCCGAGGAGAAAGTCGAGACCTGCAAGAAGCAGATCAAAGGTACCGAGGGCGACATCCGCAATGCCCGCGACAAGGAGAAACTCCCCGCGCTGCAGTCCCGACTCGAGGAACTGCGGAAGCAGTTGCCGCAGCTCGAAGCCGAGCGTGACCAGCACACCCAGTACTACGACGTCGAGAAGGACAAGAAGCGCGCGACGCTGAACCACAACGGCGTCGCCGCGGCACAGAAAAGGGCCGGCGTCGGTTCGATCTATGTCGGCGAGAACACCGACCTGCCTCACCTGATCGAACAGTCGCTCAAAGCGCACGTGATCTACGAGAAGGACGCGGACTATGTGGTTCTCGCCATCCCGGACCAGTACAGCGGTAAGGCCGAGCCGGATGTCGTCATCGTCGATACCAACACGGGGCGTCCGATGGTCGGTCGCCAGTGGTCGGACGGCCTGCACCAGGCGGTGCAAGCGAAGGAAGGGCTTCGCATCCGCCCGGAGACCCAGACGGTCGCCTCGATCACGATTCAGAACTTCTTCAAGATGTACAAGCGGCTCGCCGGGATGACCGGTACCGCCGACACCGAGGCCCAGGAGTTCCACGACATCTACGGCCTCGATGTGGTCACGATCCCGACCAACGTGCCGGTGATCCGCCGGGACCACAACGACCTGGTGTACCTCGCCGCCAAGGACAAGTGGGATGCCATCGTGGACGAGGTGAAGGCGTTCCACGACACAGGCCGTCCCGTGCTCGTCGGCACAACTTCGGTCGAGAAGAGCGAACTGCTCTCGAGCATGCTGCAGAAGAAGCACGGAATCAAGCACGTCGTGCTCAACGCCAAGCAGCACGACAAGGAGTCGGGCATTATCAAAGACGCCGGGCAGCTCGGCGCGGTGATGATCGCCACCAACATGGCCGGTCGTGGCACGGATATCAAGCTCGCGAAGATCACCCGCGAGCAGCTCATCGATCACTGGAAAAGGCGGAACATCGCTCCGGCGTCGCTCAGCCCCGACGATTCCGATGAGCAGGTCCGCGAGAAGATCTTCCGCAAGGTCGCGATCAAAGACCTCGGTTTCCAGAAGAAGGAAGCCGAGACGATGGACTTCGCGGAGCTGGAACTCGCCCTGCTGCGTCACTGGGTCGAGGAGCACACCTGGGCCGATGCCAAGAAGGCGTCCGCCATGTCCGCCGACGAGTGCATGCAGGCGCTCGACGAGGAAGGCCGCTTCGGCCTGCATCGCATCGGTTGGTGCAACTCCGTCGTGGAACTGGGCGGCCTTCATGTGATCGGCACCGAGCGCCACGAGTCGCGCCGCATCGACAACCAGCTCCGCGGACGCTCGGGTCGGCAGGGAGACAAGGGGTCTTCCCGGTTCTTTGTCAGCCTCGAAGACGACCTGATGAAGATGTTTGCCGGCGAGACGACCATGCGCATTCTGTCTCGCCTGGGCATGAAGGAGGGCGACGCGATCGAGCACCCGATGCTCACCAAATCCATCGTCCGCGCCCAACGCAAGGTCGAAGAACGGAACTTTCAGATCCGCAAGAACATCCTCGAGTACGACGAGGTCATGGAGCACCAGCGTCAGGAGTTCTACTCGCTCCGCCAGCGTGTGCTCGACGGGCGTGACCTCCGTGACCTGGTGTTCGAGTTCATCGAAGAGGCCGCCGCGGAGCATGTGGACCGCTACCTCGCCAAGGACTATCCGGCCGAGTGCGTTGCCGAGTGGGCGACCGAGCGTCTGCAGGTTTCGGTTCCGGTCGAGCGTGTGCGCAACAAGGAAGCCGATGAGATCGAGCCGGCGCTGCGGCGCGTCGCCATGGAAGAGGCCCGCCACGAGATCAGCGTGACCATCGGCGAGTACATGCCCGACGGCGCTGACCTGGTCGACATCGACGAGGTCGGCCTGATGAACTGGGCGGAGTCTCGTTTTGGGGTCGAGCTGACAGCCGCCGAGATCAACGATCTCGGCGAGAAGGGTATCGCCGAGCGTCTCACGGAGGCAGCCGAAGAGAAGATTGAGGACACGGATCTGTCCGAAGCCGCGAAGTACCTGCAGCCCAACTACGGCGCGCAGCAACTTTCAAAGTGGCTCAAGGACACCCTGCTCATCGAGATCCCGGTGGACGACATCATCAAGGCGGAGACGCATGAGGACGTGGTGGACCGCGTGCTCGGCGAGGTCCGAAAGTCCTACGACGAGCGCGAAGTGAAGTACCCCGTTGAGTTTCAGATGGAACTGACCCAGCGGATGATGCCGGTGAACCCGCAGGAAGGCGTCAAGAACCTGGTTCGATTCGCCAACGACCGCTTCGGTCTCGGCTGGGACGACTCGGTCATCCGCACCAAGAGCCCGCAGCAGGTCCGTGAGGAACTTCTCGAAGCGTCACGCAAGTTCGTGGACTCTGGGCGGCTCGAGCAGGACATCGAGGAGGCGCTGCAGCACGCGACTCCCGAGGCGCTCGAAGAGCACCTGCAGAAGAAGTACGGCCGGTCGCTGCCGTTCTACATGGCCCGCCTGCGCGATGAGGAGTTCGCAGACATGACGCGGGCGCTCGTCGAGCGGATCGTCCGTTCCGAACTCGTGCAGTTTGAGCAGTTCGTCATGCTCGAAGTGCTTGATCCCGCGTGGAAGGACCACCTCTACAAGATGGACCAACTCCGCGACTCCATCGGTTTCCGTGCGTTCAGTCAGATGGACCCGAGGATCGAGTACAAGCGCGAGGGTGCTCGCATGTTCACCGAAGTCATGGAGTCGCTCCACGACCGCGTGGCCGAAGTCGTTTTCCGCATGCGTCTGTCTCCGCAGGTCAACATGCCACAGCAGCAGGCCGCACGACCGCCCCAGCAGCCCGCGCCGGCCGGTGCAGGCGGCGCGGCTCGCCCGACCGGCGGGTTCGGCGGCATCGTCGGACCGGGTCTCGGTTGAGCCGCGAAGCGGACAAACCAATCGCGTTCGCCGACTAGAGCGCGAGGCGGTCATCGGAGCGCGCATCGACACCCCGCACGGCGGGGTTTCTGCGCTGCGCTCGTTCACCGCTCGCGGTTCGTTTCGATCCAGCGTTCGATCTTGTGACGAAGCACCGGCAGGGGCACACTGCCGCTCCAGAGCAGCTGGTCATGGAAATCGCGGATGTCGAAGCCATCACCGAGCGATTCCTCGGAGACGGCCCGAAGGCGGCGGATCTCGAGCTCGCCGAGTTTGTAGCCGAGGGCCTGTCCCGGCCAAGAGATGTACCGGTCGACTTCGCGTTCGACGTTGGTCCGGGTCAGGGCGCTGTTCTCGAGCATGAACTCGATCGCCCGGTCGCGGCTCCAGCCGAACGCGTGGATGCCGGTGTCGACGACGAGGCGCATGGCCCGCCACATCTCGTAACTCAGGCGACCGAAATCGTCGTACGGGTCGTCGTACATGCCGCGCTCGCCGTCGCCCATGTCGAGTCCGAGCCGCTCGCTGTACAAGGCCCAGCCTTCCCCGAACGCCGTGTAGCCCTGCAGCATCCGCCACGGGTGCAGGCCCTGCTCTTCCAGTTCGAGGACAACGGCGTTTTGGATATGGTGGCCCGGCGCGGCCTCGTGGAGAGTCAGGGCGATCATCTCGTACTTCGGTCGCTGGTCGAGCCGGTGGGTGTTCGCGACGAAGTATCCCGGCACGCCGTTCTTGACCGAGCCGGGGTAGTAGTACGCGGTCGGCGAAGTGGGGGCCATGAACGCGGGCATCTCGCGCACGCCATAAGTCAGGCGCGGGAGCGTGCGGATCAGGCCCGGCAACTCCGGATCGACCTCCTTGGCGATCGCGCGGTAGCCGGCCAGCAGTTCTTCTGCGCTCTCGAAGTAGAACCGCGGATCGCTTCGCAAATAGTCGGTGAACGCCCGGAACAGCTCGTCCGGATCGTCGGTGACCGGGGCACCGTCGGTTTGCAGGAAGTCCGATCGCCGGATGACTTTGAACATCTCCGATCGGATCCGGGCGACCTCGCTCAGCCCGATCTCGTGGATCTCCCGCGCGCTGAGGTCGAGCGTGGTCATGATCCGGATCTGGTGCTCGTAGCCGGCGAGCCCGTCCACGCTGTCGCTGGCCGCGATGGTGGCCCGGCACGCCGGGATGTACTCATCACGCATGAAGGCGGCGAACTCGGCGAACGCAGGCACGACCCGCGCTGCGATGATTTCGGACGCTCGATCTCGCATGGCGTCCGCGTTCGCGCCGTCCCACTCCACGAACGGGCGGGCCAGCGGGTGCGCGAGCGGCTCATCGCGATAGATCTCATTGCCGGCGGTGGCGGCGGGGCGCCACGCCTCGCCCATGACCACCCGGGGCGGCACACGACCGCCCGCCATGCCGGCGCGCATGTTGGCTTCGGTCTGCTCGAGGTAGGCGGGGATGCCACTGAGGCGCGTCAGGAAGTCGCGAAGGTGCTGTTCGCTCGTGAACGTCAGGCGGTCGGGCAACTGGGGCAGCGAGATGTGCGGCCCCCACATCTGCGTCACAGGAACCTGCCAGCCCTCGAATCGATCGCCCGCGATTCGCAGTTCGAACTCGTACGCCAGCAGGTCGTAACTGATCCGGTCTTCGGCCGCCGGGAGAGACTCACGCTCGATCGAACGCAGTCGCTCGAGTCGGTCCCTCGATCGATCCACGAACGCTTTGGCAGCCTCTGGCGAGGCGTCCGGGAGCAGAGCGTCGTACTGCCGCTCGCCGGACATCGACGCGCCGATCGGTGAAAGCGAGCGCAGATCAGCAAGGTCTTCGTCGAGCAGGGCGTTCAGCTGTTCCGACGCGGACTCTGGCGTCCCGACCAAATCGGCACCCAGAACCGAGGGCACAACGATGAAAAGCCAGGCGGCGACGACGATCGGGAGGTTTGCAGCCATGAGACCAGCCTAGCGGGAACCACTGCCTGTTGATGTCCGGGATCCCCCGAATCCCGGTCACAACCGGGCGCGGTTGGCCGCGTCCACCAACTCGCGGACCCGCTTTTCGTCGGGCGGGTTCTGCCAGTCGCCGTCCTGCTTGTACCAGCTGCCGACGATAACCGCGTCGGCGTACTCGAATGTCTCACGGATGTTGGCCGGGGTCGTTCCGCTCCCGATCGCCAGCGGCAGCTTTGTCGCTGTCCGGACCGCCCGGACGTCGTCCACCTTCGCGGGCCGGCCGGTGGCGGTGCCGGTCACGATCACGCCGTCGGCGCGGAAGAACTCCGCGGCCCGGGCGGTTTCGGCGAGGTCCACATCCGCGGTGATCGCGTGGCTCGAGTGCTTCTTCTTGATGTCGCAAAGGATGCGAACGTCTTCGGCACCGATCATCCGGCGATAGCGCAACAGAGGTCCGGCATCGGCGGTATCGAGCAGGCCCTCATCGGCGATCGCGGAATAAACAAAGCCCTCGGCGCGGATGAACCCCGCGCCGATCGCGTGGGCCACGGCCAACGCCGCCCGATTCGCCCCGGCGAGGATCTGCACGCCCAGTGCCGCGTCGCTGCCGATGGCGTCGCGCACCTTGACGCCGACGGCGGTCATCGACGCGACAATCTCGGGACCGACCTCGCGCTTGAGGTAGGGGGTGTCGTGCATGTTCTCGATGATCACGCCGTCGAAGCCGGCCGAGACCAGCAGCTCCGCCTCTTCCGCGGCCTGTTGCGCGATTTCGGCGACGCTCCGACCGCCCGCGCGCGGGCTCCCCGGGAGCGCACCGACGTGCACCATGCCGAGCAGCGCCTTTCGAGCACCAAAGATGTCGACTCCGAGCGGGACCATACGAAGCTGACCTCCAGCGGGACACGATACCACGCCCCGCGTTCGCGCAGGTCGGCTTGCTATTCTCCCCCAGACGACGCAGACGCGCTCTCTTCGCACCTCTCGACGCCGGAGATCCTGATGACCACGCCAGCCCAGACCGCTCTCGAGAGAACCAGCCCCGAGTTGCTGGCGTGCTGCCGTGGGGACGCGCCGTGCGACACCGCCCTCGTTGGCGGATTCGTCCTCAACGTATTTACTCGCGAGTTCCTGAGGCGGGACATCGGTATCAAAGGGGGGCGGATCGCTCGCATCGACGAACCCGCTTCGATTCAGGCCGGTGAGACCGTCGATTGTGCCGATCGCTGGCTGGTTCCCGGGTTCCTCGACGCCCACATGCACGTCGAGTCCACCATGCTCCCCCCGTCGCAGTTTGTCAGACTCGCCTCGCCTCACGGGACGACCGGCGCGGTCTTCGACCCGCACGAGATCGCCAATGTGCTCGGTGCGAAAGGAATCCGCTGGCTCATGGACGATGCCCGAGGCATCCCGCTCCACGCGCTGTGGGCCGTCTCGTCGTGCGTGCCGTCGGCACCCCTCGAGACCGCCGGCGCGGAACTCGTCGCAGACGATCTGCGTGAGTTGTTCGACGATCCGGATCTGGCACGAGACATCGTCGCCCTCGCCGAGATGATGAACTTCCCGGGCGTGGTCCGCGCCGACCCGGGAGTCCTGGCGAAGGTCGCGCTCGGCCTCGACCGACGCATCGTCGACGGCCACGCCCCGGGTCTCTCCGGGCCGGCGTTGCAGGCGTACGTTGCCTCCGGCGTTTCGTCCGACCACGAGTGCACTTCGCTTGAGGAGGCCCAGGAAAAGTTGGCGCTGGGCCAGCGGATATTCATCCGGGAAGGCTCGGCCGCGCGCAACCTCGATGCGCTGATCGGTCTGATCACCGCTGAGAACGCCCATCGGATCTGCTTCTGCACCGATGACCGGCACCCCGGCGACCTGCGTGAGCACGGGCACATAGACAACGTCGTTCGTCGTGCGATCGCCTTCGGCCTCCGCCCCGAACTGGCCTTTTGCATCGGCAGTCTGAACGTCGCCGAGCACTACCGGCGCCCGGATCTCGGCGCCATCGCACCCGGTCGCTTCGCCGACATCCTCGCTCTCCGCGACCGTGATGCCGTGGACATCCAGCAGACCTGGTTCCGCGGGGAACTTGTCGCGGAGAACGGCGAGTACCTCGGCCGGAGCAAGCCTGCGCAGGACCCGCCGCGAGCGCCGGTCCGCGTCCCCGAGCGCCTCGGGCCGGACAGTTTCGAGGTCCGTCCGGATCGCGTGCCGACGCGCATCCGCGTCATCGGCATGCACGCCGACCAGCTCGTCACCGAGTCGCTCGTCGGCCCGCCAACTGTGGATGGCGGCTGCCTCGTCGCAGACCCGGAGGCCGACCTGCTCAAGCTCGCGGTCATCGAGCGTCATCGCGGGACGGGCAACATCGGGCTCGGCTTCGTCACCGGGTTCGGCTTCCGAGGCGGCGCGATCGCCTCGACGGTCGGGCACGATGCCCACAACCTCGCCATCGTCGGCGACGACGATCAGGACATGGCTCTCGCCGCCCGAACACTCGCCGATTGTGGCGGCGGGCAGTGTGTGGTCTCGAACGGGCGGGTCCTCGCGAGTCTCCCGCTCACAATCGCTGGCTTGATGAGCGACCAGCCCGCCAACGCCGTCATCCGCCAGCAAGCGGAGTTGCTGAAGGCATCGGCATCGCTCGGGTGCCCGCACCACGACCCCTTTATGCCGCTGAGTTTCCTGCCGCTTCCGGTCATCCCGCACCTGAAGCTGACCGACCTGGGGCTCGTCGATGTGGACCGATTCGGGGTCGTGCCGCTCGCGATCGAGGACTGACCGGCCTCGCACGCGCGTTGGTTGATCGGCCCCGATGGCGTACGCTGCTCAAGCGACGAGGAGGACCGACATGCGACCGAACACCCGATCCGTTTCCGCTCTGTGCCTGGCCGTGATCACGCTCGTCTGTGGTGCCTGCGCATCCGGCACCGGATCAGACGCCGGCTTCACGTACTTCGACCGACCGGACCGGGCCTCGACTGTGTATCGACAGGGTGTTGTCGCCAGCGACCACCCCGTCGCTTCGCGCGCCGGGGCGCAAATGTTGGAACTCGGCGGCAACGCGGTCGATGCAGCGGTCGCGACCAGCTTCGCCCTCTCGGTCGTTCGTCCGTACTCCTGCGGCATCGGCGGCGGGGGGTTCATGGTCATCCACCTGACCGACGATCCGAAGACGGACGTCGCCGGCGATTCGATCAACATCTGCATCGACTATCGCGAGCGCGCGCCGCAGGCCATGGGCCCGTCGTGGTTCGAGGATCGCCCGGATGCGGATTCGCGCTTGTCCGGCCACGCCGTCGCTATCCCCGGCACGGTCGCCGGTCTGCTCTACGCCCTTGAGACGTACGGCACACTCGGGCGCCAGCAGGTCATGCAGCCGGCGATCGATGCCGCGCGCGACGGCTTCGAGGCCGACCCACACTTCGCGAGTGCGCTCAACGACCTGCTCGAAGAATCCGGCTACCTCGAGCGTGAGGACGGCACGGTCACGCTCCGCCCGGTCGAGCGCGGCATCGACCCGCAGCGCCGCGCCAACGCCGCCCACCTGTTCTGGCGCTTCGGACCGGAATCGAATCGCGATCGCTACCGCCCCGTCGAAGTTGGTGACACGCTGACGAACATCGAGCAGGCGCGCGTGCTGGAACAGATCGCCGCCGATGGCAAAGACGGCTTCTATCGCGGCCCGATCGCAAGGCGGCTCGTCGATGCTGTCCGCGATGCCGGCGGCCCGCTGACCATGGAAGACCTCGCCTCGTACCGCCCGGTCGAGTCGGAGGCCCTCCTCGGCTCGTTCGAGGCCCGGGGCAGCGAGTACACCCTGATCGGCATGCCGCTCCCATCGTCGGGCGGCATCACGATCGTCCAGACGCTGGGCATCCTCACCGAGTACGCGAAGCAAATGCGGGCGCACGTCGGCACCTCGGCCCTCGAGGCCCAGACGCCGACCGATCCCGCGTACATCCACGCGCTGGCCGAGTGCCTCAAGCACGCGTTCGCCAACCGCGCCCGCTGGCTGGCCGATCCGGATTTCGAGCCGGTCCCGGTGGAAGAATTGCTCGCCCGAGAGTGGTTCGAGACCGGCGCCGACCGGTTGCACCCGGACCACGCCTTCGAGACCGAGTACTACGGGCTATCCAGCATCGGTTCGACCAGCGCCGCGCTCTCGCTGCTGGAAGACTCGGGCACCTCGCACCTCAGCGTGGTCGACCAGTGGGGCAACGCCGTTGCCTGCACCGAGACCATCAACCTCGTCTTCGGCTCACGCGTCCTCCCGGTGGGGCTGGGCTTCTGTCTCAACAACGAGATCGACGATTTCACGACGCGGTCCAGCGAGCCCAACGCCTTCGGCCTCCGCCAGTCCGATGCAAACCTTCCCGAGCCGGGCAAGCGACCGCTGTCGTCCATGTCGCCCACCATCGTGCTCGATGGGCAGGGACGGGTCCTCGCCGTCGCCGGCGCGTCCGGCGGCCCGCGAATCATCACCGGCACGCTCCAGGCCATCCTGAACACTCTGCTCTTCGACGACGACGCGTGGACCGCCGTCGCGCGACCGCGCTTCCACCACCAGTGGCTTCCGGACACGCTGCGATTCGAGCCGGGTTACCTCGACGCACATCCGGTTTTGCAGTCCGAACTCACCGAGCGAGGCCACGAGCTCGGCACTATCCCCGAGGTCGGCGTCGTGCAGATCATCCGGCGCGTGGAGGGCGGTTGGCAGGCCGCCTCGGATCCGCGCAAGGGCGGCGAGCCGGCGGGCCGCTGATCAGCCCGGGGCTTCCCCGGCGATCGACAGTTCCACGATGACCGGCGTGCCAAACACCGGCACCTGATCCGGGCGCGGCACGAAGTCGAAGCCGCGCTTCGCGTCGATCTCGCTGATCGCGGGCGACATGCCGACGACTTCGGTCCCGAAACTGACGAGCCCCACGACCACGCCGTCGGCGTCGGCGGTGTAGGCGTTCTCGTCGAAAGTCGAGCCGGTGAACCGCCAGGTGATTTCCTCCGCGCTGGGTGCGACCGTCGAGCGCGTCGGCTCAAACCACGCGGTCGCTTCGGTCCAGTCGTGTGGTCGGTCGACGCTCGTCAGTCGAACGCGGACACGGGGCCCGCTTGGCTCGGTCAGACGGAAGGTCTTCCCATCCCATTCTTCGCCGCCAGGCGCTCCGGGCTCGGCGCCCAGCGCGAGCAGGGCGGCGTGCACGCTGCTCGGGCGGACCTCGGTCATCACGAGCGCTTCGTGCTCGCGCGTGTCCGGCGTGCAGACTACGACCTCAAGCATCGGTCGCTGGGTCGCGTCGATCGGAACGATCCCGAGAAACCGCACCCAGCCGCGTTCGACATCGATAACCAGTGCCTCCGGGTCTTCCGGCAGCCGACCATCGCCGATGTTCGATGAGCCGGCGCAGCCGGTCACCAGCCCGCTTGGTCCGAGCGCCACGACCGCCCCGAGCACAAAGCGAGTCCGGCTCACTCCGCTTCCTCGGCGCTGCGCTGCGGCGCGAGGATCGCCAGCACGCTCATCGCCGTACCGTAGCTTGCCGAGCGCTCAAACACGCGATCGTTCCAGGTGCCGTCGGCTTCGTTGCGAGTCCGCCACAGCAGCGAGAGCACCCGCGCCCGCTTCTCCGGACGCAACTCGTCGCCGAGCAGTTCCACCGCTTCCGCGGCGTAGCGGTGCGCGAAGTAAAAGTAGTACGGTGCGACGCCGTACGGCGGTTCGTGCGTGCCCGGCTTGGCCCGTCGTTTCTCCAACTCGCCCCAGTGCTCGATGAAGGCGTCGATTGCGCCGGCGAGGCGATCGGGGTTGCCCTTGCCGGCCCGGTGCAGCGCAACCTCGCTGATGAGCATTCGCCCCGTCGCGCCCGGCACTCCACCGGCCCGACGCTGGTCCCCGGTTCCCGAGTACACGTACTCGCCGCTCTCGGCGCGACTGCCCTCCAGAAATGCGATCGCACGTCCGAACACCGCCACATCGATCTCCATGCCCGCGTTCTTCGCGTCGAGGAGCGCAAGCACGGTCATCGCCGTCATGAACGACGACGGCGGCGACACGGTCTCCTTGCCCGGACGACGGGCGTAGTTCCAGCCACCGGCTTCGGGGATCTCCGTCGCCTCGATGGCTTGCAGGTACCACGAGGCGCCCTCAGCGGCCGTATCGACGAGTTCGTCTGGCACTCGACCCAGCTGTTGCGCCCGAATCAGCATCGCGAGGGCGGTGGTGTAGCCCCAGCCGCGCACGTCGTAGCCGCCGTCGTAGTCCGGGTTCATCAACGGGTGATCGCGTGAATCAAGCACGAACCGAAGCCCGCGCGCGAAGGCCTCGCGCCGGGCCTCGTCGCCGTCCCAGCCCGGGGCTTCGAGCATCGCCTGGCACACGATTGACGTCCCGCCGACCCGGTACCCGATCGGGATCTGGCGCCGAACCCGGTACACACCCTCGTAGGGCCATTCGCCTTGGTTCGGTCCTTCTTCCATCTCGACGAGTTGCCCAACAGCGATCCGGACCGCTTCGTCCTGCATCTCTTCGGACACGACGACGTCGGTGATCTCGGTCGGAACGCCCGCCTCAGGCGCTGTGTTACCGGATCCGTCGGTCGGCTCCCACAGAGCGAGTGACGACTGGGGTTGACACCCGGCGGAGGCGATGCAGAGGCCCAGTCCCAGCAAACGCCCCGAGAGGCACACCGATTGACTTCGTCCGTTTCGGTCCATGCAGTCCTCCGCTTTACCGGGCCAGTATGGCTCTTGAATCGGAGATTGTCACTTTGGCAGTGGGCTGCCGCGCTGGCGTGTCACTCCGGCACCAGATCGGTCGGCGACCTCAGAAACAGGCCAGAGAGCGGGCCCGTTGGGGTTGGCACGCCCTTTGAAAGAAGTCCCGACGAATCGCACACACCTTTCCAGCTCTTCAAAGGAGACCAGATCCATGTTGAACCGCACCCCCCTTTTCCGTGACCCCGTGTTCCGCTCGCTCGCCTCGTTCGCCAACGAATTCGACCGCGCCTGCGTGTCCCCCGGCCGCGTTCCGAACCGTGCGGTCGCGCCGGCGATCAACGTGCTCGCCAGCGAAGACGCCCTGACCATCGAGGCCGATGTCCCCGGTATGGCCCTCGATGACATCGAGATCGTGCTCAACGGCGATGAAATCACCATCCGCGGCACTCGCGAGCAGACGGTTGCCGAAGGCACTTCCGTCCTCCGTCGTGAGCGGTCCATCGGCGCGTTCGAGCGCACCTTTTCGCTCGGCGCTGAGATCGACACGGAGAACGCAAGCGCCTCGCTCGATCGAGGCGTGCTGACAATCAGCCTGCCCAAGTCACAGGCCGCTCGCCCGCGTCGCCTGTCGATCACCCAGGCCTCGGCCATGACCGAGCACGCCTCCGGTGCAGATCAGTCCGCTCAGCAGCCCGACGCGAACGAAAACTGATTCTGCCCCCGGATTCGGGTTGGCAGGCCCATCGCATCCCCGTTGGCTTCGACCACGGGGATGCTGTTTTATCCAGCCAGTCGCAGCGGCGGTTTCCCGGTGCCGCTCTCGCCGTCGTACACATGGGTGCGGTTCCGACCCGCGCCCTTGGCGGAGTACAAAGCGCGATCCGCAGCCTCGATCCAATCGGAAGGCCCGCGCATGTGGCGAGCATCGCCGGTGCAGACACCGAACGAGCCCGTCACCCGCATGTCGGGGTAGCGGGCCCAGGTCATGTTTTCGAGCGTGGTCCTGATCCGCTCGCAAAGACCGATCGTGCTCTCCGCGTCGCTCGACGGCACGATCATTGCGAATTCTTCGCCACCGTAGCGGCAGGCCACATCGTATCGGCGCAGTTCCGCCTTCAGGATCTTCGCGAAGCTCTGGAGTACGAGGTCGCCGGCGGGGTGCCCGAACGAGTCATTGAGTTGTTTGAAGTGGTCGAGGTCGCACATGACCAGCGACAGCGAGTCGCCGTTGCGCTGACTCTGCTCGATCTCCCCTGCGAGTTTGTCGTTGAGGTGCGCCCGGTTCCAGAGGCCGGTGAGCCCGTCGATCTGGGCACGCTGGGCCAGCATCCGCATCAGACGTGTAACCCGAAGCGAAGACGCGATCCGCGCGCGCAGTTCGGGTACATCGAACGGCTTGGTGACGTAGTCCGTTGCGCCCAGCCCGAACGAGCCAACCTTGTCCGACGACGTGCTCGAACCGGACAGAATGATGACCGGGATCTCGACCGTGCTCGACTCGAGCTTCAGTCGACGCAACGTCTCCAGCCCGTCGATGCCGGGCATGTTCAGGTCCAGCAGGATTAGTGAGGGCTGCAGATTGGCCGCGATGTCGAGTGCCTCTTCACCGCCGAACGCCGAGAGCAGCGTGAGATCATCGTTGCGGAGTTTAACGCCCAGCAATCGGTGGATTTCCGGGGCATCGTCCACCAGCAGCACGACCGGCGTTTCATCTTCGGTGCCGATCAGCGAAGTCGACCGATCGGTGCGATGAAGGACATCCGCCGCGCGCTGCTGCTGCGACGGATCAACTCTGGGTGTGCCTTCGGGGTGAGTCGTCACGGTTGGTGTACGTCCTGGACGGGGCTTGTGAAGGCGATCAGTACGAGACACGGCGTAGAAGTTCGGTCAGGTCGTCGATCTGCTGGCGGACATCATCGAGGGAGGCCTCCCCCTTCAGGGGGCGTTCGACTCGAGCGGCCGCGAGCCCGATCTCTTCGAAGCCGTACCCATCGCTCGCTCCCTTCAATTGATGAGCGAGCCGCTGCACGCCTTCGCGGTCGCCGGACTCGCAGAAGGCCTGAAGTGATTCCAGGCGCTGCGGAACCTCATCCACGAAGTACTCGATGAGTTCGGCCATATCGGGATCGTTCGCAAAGCTGCTGCGAACCGGTTCCACGCGGACGGCGTTTGACCTTGTGGCCGGGAACCCGTCGGATGAGAACTGTGACTCGGACATACGAACTCCAATGGACTCGGGAGGGTAACGGTCTCCTGTTTGGGTGATCGGTCCTCCTGCCGCGCCGATTCAGCCGCGGATCCGGATTTGGTGGATGGGAAGCAGATCAGACTGAACTCCCTCCGAAGACCATTCGATAGCATGAGAGAGGGAAATGTCCGATAATCATTTTCGGATCGACCCGAACCGTCGGGTGGGTCGCTTCGTATGTCAGCGTCTTGTTGCGCGCTCTGGTGAAGCGGCATGGATCATGACGATGCTGGCGGCTCTGACGGTCAGCGAACAGCGGGGGGCTGCGATGGAGCCGGTGCGCGGTAATCTAGAGCGATCGGTCGCGAAGCGCGGTCGCGTATTTGAGGGTTTGAAGACGTCAACACGCCGGATCGCCCTACTGTGCGGGCTTCCCCCTCAGGCGCACCTTCAATCTTCTTCGGAGGATCGACCGACCATGCAGCGCACTACTCGCAATCTTCCTGCCCGACTTCATCGGGGTCGCGTTCTCTCCGCTGCGGTCCTGACTGCCTCGGCCCTGTTGCTCGCGACCGCCCCGCAGGCCGCGGCTCAAGACGGCGTCTGGGCGCACTACGATGTCACCGAGCCGAAGGTCATCACGCTCGAATTCGATACCGACCTGCTCGCGTTTGACCTCTGCTGGTCCGATCACACCGACATGGTCAAGGAGCAGATCGTCAACGGCGCGATCGCTCAGATGAACGATCCGACGCAGCTGCACGTGATCCGCATGCCCGGCCTGCCGCCGTTCTACCGGCGCACCAGCAACGCCCCGGTCTGGCACGATCTGACCGGCGGCGTGATCACCTCTTCGGACGTGCTCCCGAACCGGGCCAGTTATCACATCGATGTGGAGCAGGCCCTGATCGAGATCGCGGGACGGATCCGCGCCGAGCGTCCGGGCGCGAAGCTCGCGTTCGAGGGCTTCGAGCTCCAGCCGCTCCCCGGCCGTCCGCCGGCCTACGAGGAACTCGGTGCGCTTCAGGATTTCTATATCACCGATCGGACGATCTACCTCAACCACGTCGGCCACATTCTTCACCACGCGCTGAACAGCACCTTCTACCGGGCCCGCGTTGACTTCGCCGAGGCCCAGGACAACTGGCTGGTATTCCCGAACCAGACCGGCCAGTTCTCGCTCGCGTCGCTCGATAACCCCGCCTGGCCCCCGGAAGAGATCGAGCCGGAGATCATGGCCCTTTGGGGCGGCGACGGCGACGAAGGCGGCGGCGACGGCGGCGGCGGTGGGGGTGGCGGAGGTGATCCGGATGAGTCGGTCGTTCTTGTTCCCGGCGACGGATTCGCCGAAGTCTGGGGAGATGGTGTCGAGGCCGTCGGCTCACCAGGCATGGATGGCTACGACGCGAAGGCCATTGCCCGCTGGAATGTCGTGCCTTACCAGACCGTCGAGGACGAACCGTTCTCTGTCGGTGTCGTGGCTTTCCACATCAACAATATTGACCGAGTCGAATTTTATCTCGAAGGCGGTCCGGCGATAACCGTTACCGAAATGACTCACAACCCGCGTACCGATACGTGGGAGTACTGGGCGGTCATCGACCCGATGGTCATGCTCGCGATGAACCACCCGGACGGTCCGATCGAACTCCGAGCGATCGCGTACCCCAAGGACGCTGGCGAGCCGCGCGTGCTTGATCCGCTGATGCTCAACACAAATTCGCAGCAAACGCTCCCGAACCCGGTGGTGTGGTGCGCGCCATGGGGGAATGACGAGTTCGGCGATGGATCGCAGGAGAATCCGTTCAGGCAGCCGTATCGTGCCATGAAAGCAGCCGCCGTACAGCATGGCGGCATCGCTGATGGTGTGACCGTCTTCGCGATGCCGGGTGATTACCACTGGGGTGATGGTTCGGGGCCGCCGGAAACTGTGAGCCGGTGGGCGACTGTGAGCGGGGCTCCAGGAACCGACCCGTCAGATGTTGTGTTCACATCCGGGAGCAGCGCCGGATTCAAGACCAAGTTGCTTGCGGTTTCCGGGGTCAGTTTCGAGAACACATCTGTGACCACAGCCTTGGGGGCCCCGCGTGCGATTTGGATCGATAACAGCAAGTGCGTAGGGCCTGGTCGGGATTCGGACTTTCGGCTGTACCACGCCACTCACTGGGCAGGTGGTCTCTTCATCACACGCTCTTCAGCAGAGCGTATGAGGGACGGGTTCGTTGGAGCGGACCTGGTCCGCGCGAGTCACGTAGAGGACATCGGATCGGACGCGTTCAGTGGGAGCCGGCTCGTGGTCAGTTGCTCCGTAGACGGAATTGACAGCTCTGGAACGAACTACCACCCTGATGTGTATCAGTTTGCGGGCAGTTCTGCCCAGGAAAACTTCATTGTGTTTGGTTTGCGAGCGGACAATGTCAACGCACAGCCGATCTTTTCCGACGATGCGTCGCGCATCGATGATGTCGCGTTCGTGAACGTGCTCTTCGCGCGTCCTGCGGGTGCCGACCCCATTGCTCCCGCGTTCTCGCAATGGTGCACGCCAACGAACCACCTGTTGCTGTGGAAAGTTTCACTTCCCAACTCCACCTTTGTCTTTCGTTCCGATGATATGAGCGACATTAGCGTTCGCGGCACTCAGTTCTACAAGATCTTCACGTCTCAGAAGGCGGGGCAAGGGCCGCCGGTTCTCGACGATAACTGGTTTGATGGCAACCACTTCGTTGACGGATACACCACTGGCGCCCTCGTTCTCGGATCGAACGCGACCGTCGGCGATCCACTCTTTACCGATATGTCGGCTGGAGACTTCACGCCGCTTCCCGATTCCCCGCTCCGCATGCGACTTTCCGAGGCTCTCGTCCCGATTGATGTCAATGGCGAGGAGCGATCCACTCCGGGCACCGTTGGTGCGATCCGTTAACCATCCGTCGTGAATTCATCAGTGCTGAAACACGAACTCATGCTCTTCGGGGCCTCCCCGGACACGCCCAACATGGGCGTGTCCGCGCTGTTTGCGTCCGCGGTCGCTGCGATCAAACGGCGGATTCCCGACGCGCACCTCTCCGTCTTTGATTCCGGACTCGGCGTGCGATGCTCTGATCATCGGATCGCCGATGATCTTACGGTCAGCATCAGCCGTCGCGGTGCGCGAGCTGGTCGGCGATACGATCGGCCGGAGAATCTCGCGGTCATGTCGGCCGCCGCTGCGGCGGGGCGGCTCGGCGCCCGGCTGAACGCGAACATCCGCGCGATCGACCGTGCCGTGGCCGTGCTCGATATCTCCGGCGGCGACAGCTTCAGCGACATCTACGGCACCAAGCGATTCTTCAGCATCGTCCGGCCCAAGCTGATTGCCATCCGCAGGGGTGCCCCGCTGTTCCTGCTCCCCCAGACCTACGGGCCTTACCGTGATCCGAAACTCAAGGCGATTGCCGCCCAAGCCGTGCGCGGTGCGGAGATGTGCTGGGCCCGCGACGAGCGGTCCTTCGCGATCTTGCGGGAGCTGTTGGGCGATGCTTTCGACCCCGATCACCATCGTTGCGGCGTGGACCTCGCCTTCGGACTGGAGCCGCGCAATGCCTCTGAAGCACTCTCGAGCGACCTCCGATCAATGCTCGAAGCCGACCGGGCCACCCGTCCGCTGGTGGGCTTCAACATCAGCGGGCTGATCTACAACAATGCGGCCAAAGCTGTTTCACGGTATCGATTCAAGGCCGATTATCAGGCCCTGTTGGAGCAATTCCTGTCCTGGCTGCTCGAAACAACCGATGCCAATCTCGTGCTGATTCCCCATGTCATGAGCGAGCCTGGCCACTACGAGTCCGATTCCGGGGCGTGCGAACGTGTGGCCGAATCGCTCGGCGAGAAGCACGCGGGTCGCGTGCTCGTCTCGCCGCGTACGCTCGACCAAAGCCAGGTCAAGTGGCTGATCGCCCGGACCGACTGGTTCTGCGGCACGAGGATGCACTCCACCATCGCGGCGCTCTCCTCGGGTGTGCCCGTCGCGACCGTCTCATACTCGGACAAGGCCATGGGCGTATTCGAGACCTGCGGCCAGGGTGAGCACGTCATGGACCCGCGCGAGCTGGGTACGGCCGACGTGGTCGAGCGACTGAAGGGTTCCTTCGAATCCCGGACGAACGCAAAAGCCTCACTCGCCGAGCACCTGCCCGCGGTGAAAGCCAGGGCGGCCGAACAGATGGATGCAGTCGCCGAGCGGATCCGTGTCGCGGCGTCGCGCCGATCTGGCCAGGGTTCGGTCGCGTGATGCACGCGTCGGGGGACATCGCCTCAGGCTCTCCCGTAGCCCAGCCCGAGGCTGCCGCCGATGCAAGGACATTGCGCAACGAGCGCCATTTCGCCACCGACCACCTCATGGGCGACCTGAAGGGACGCTCGGTTCGGGGTGGCGCGGTAACGCTCAGTTCGCAGGCGATCAAGTTCGTCCTGCAGATGGGCTCGACGGTCGTACTTGCGCGTCTGCTGCTTCCCAGCGATTTCGGGCTGATCGCCATGGTCACCGCAGTCACCGGCTTCGTTGCCATGTTCAAGGATGCCGGGCTGTCCATGGCAACCGTCCAGCGAAAGGACATCACCCACGACCAGGTCTCCACCCTCTTCTGGATCAATGTCGCCCTCAGCGCCGCGGTCATGTTCGTGGTCGCCGCCCTCGCCCCGGCGATCGCTGCGTTCTACTCCGAGCCACGCCTTGTCTGGGTCACCCTGGCTCTCGCCGGGACGATGCTGTTTGGCGGTTTTACCGTCCAGCACCAGGCACTGCTGCGACGGCAGATGCGATTCAGGGCTCTGGCCGTCGTTGAGATCGCCAGCATGGGCGGCGGGATCGCCGTTGCGATCGCGATGGCCCTGATGGAGTCCGGCTACTGGTCACTCGTCGGCATGGTTGCCGGCACGGCGCTTATCAACGCCGTCCTGGTCTGGGTGCTGTGCGACTGGAGACCGGGACTGCCGAAGCGCCGCTGCGGCGTAGGACAGATGGTCAAGTTTGGTGGCGGGCTGACTGGGTTCAACTTTCTGAATTACTTCACACGCAACGCCGACAACGTGGTTGTCGGCTTTGCGCTCGGCAGCGGACCGCTCGGTATCTATTCGAAAGCGTACAATCTGCTTATGCTTCCGATCAGGCAGATCAATGCCCCGGTTGGAAGCGTCATGCTCCCGGCCCTAAGCCGTTTGCAAGATGATCCGGCCCGCTACCGTCGCGCCTACCTGCAGGCTTTGAGCGCAATCGCTATGGTCGGCATGCCCATCGTCGTCTGTGTCTTCGTGCTTGCTGAAGAAGCTGTCGCGATTCTGCTCGGGCCGGGCTGGGAAGAGGCGGCGTCCATTTTTCGAGCGCTGGCGCCGGCGGCGTTTGTCGGTACGATCAATGTCGCGCCCGGTTGGCTGTGTGTTTCGCTCGGCCGGGCTGGGACGCAGGTCCGCTGGGCGCTGATCACGGCGCCGATCACCGTTGCCGCCTTTGTCGTTGGAGCCCGGTGGGGGATCGTCGGAGTCGCGATCGCCTTCAGCGCCTCGTGGTGCCTTGGGTTATACATCTTTGTGGCGATGGCTTGTCACCGGTCGCCGGTTCGGCAGTTGGATATCGGCCGAGCCTTGCTTGCACCTATCGTCGGGTCTTTCGTCGCATTCTGTGTCGGGCTGGCGGCCTTAGCCCTGCTGGCCGATACGATTGTTTCTCCCGTAGGCCGCGCTGCGATCGTGATCCCGGTCATCGGAGCGGGGTACATCGGGCTGCTGTGGGCGATTCCGACGAGCCGGGGGCAACTGGATCGGCTATTGCGTGATGGGCTGCGCTCCGCAGCGTTGCCAAGGAGGAAGACCGCATGAGCGAGCAGGATCTCAGTCTGGTCCCAGGAAAGGAAAACTACACCGCTCGCTACGTGCGCGGCGGTCGCCTGTTCAGTTATGCACATCAGATGAACGCGGTGCTGGAGCATGAGCCCCGCACGGTGCTAGAGATCGGTCCCGGTCCCGGCATGGTCACTGCGGCGTTGCAAGCGATCGATGTCGAAGTCACTACGGTCGACATCCAGGCCGAACTCAAGCCAGACGTAGTCGCTTCTGTGACGAACTTGCCATTCGAGGATGATTCCTTTGACGTCTCGATGTGCTGTCAGGTGCTCGAGCACCTGCCGTTTGACCGATTCGTGCCGGCGATAAAAGAACTGAGCAGAGTTTCGCGTCATGCGATCCTGATCAGTTTGCCCGATCCTCGTCCGTACTATGAGATCAACGCCTCTCTGTTTCGAAAGAAGACCTTGGCGTTCTCGTTCACCCGACCCTATACCTGCAAGGCGAGCTATCTGGAGCGAGTCAAGGAGCTGGCGGGACACTATTGGGAGGTTGGGTCTCCCGGCATCGATGCAAAGAAGATTGCTTCGTTGATATCCTCTGCAGAACTCCATATCCGTGCTCATTGGAGGTGCCGCGACAGACCCTACCACCACTTCTTTGACATTAGTCCTCGCGGATCTTCTTAGTGCGAGTCGCGTTAGTGACCCATCGCATCGAGTCTGGCCAGCCCGGCGGTGCTGGTCGTTCGCTGCTCGCGCTGGTGGAGCATGCACGAGACGTGGAGTTCGTCGCTTTCGTGCCGAAGGCCGACGCCATGGCTGGGCAACTCGCCGATCGGGGCGTGGAAGTTGAGGTTGTCCCATTCCGGAATTGCTTCGTGCACGGCCGGAGTCCTCTGAGGAGCGCCATTCGCTCGGCGAGGTCGCTGGCGATGAATCGGCGCGCGGTCCGAGAGATCGTGCGTGGTCTGCGCAGTCGACGGGTCGATCTCGTGCACAGCAACTCGCTCATGACGGACGTCGGCTACGAAGCGGCTCGGCACGCCCGCATTCCGCATCTCTGGCATATTCGCGAGATCATATCGGACCAACATGGCCGGCCGGTCCTCGGACAGTCGCGGCTTCGGGCGAAGGTGCGCCGTTCGGAGGGGTGCGTGGCCGTCTCGGAGACCGCGGCTGACGCCCTGTGGACGAGGGGCGTCGCCCAGTCCCGACTGCGTGAGGTGGTTTACAACGGTGTTTTCTCGCGAGAAGAGATCCGGCGCATCGATACGGCGTTGGATCGCGTCGACCCGTCGATCGCTACCGGACTGAAGGTTTGCATCATCGGCGGGGTTCAGCCAGCGAAGGGGCAGGATATCGCGATTGCCGCGGTCGCTCGACTTCGGCAGAGCGGGGTTCCAGCCGAATTGAACATTGCCGGCGGAGGAAACCTTGAATGGGCCCGATCGGTTTGCGAGACCGAAGACGTTGTGGATTCGGTCCGATTCTTAGGGCGGGTGGACGGTCCGTGGGATGTGCTCGGTTCGAGTCACATCTGCCTGATCTGCTCGGAGGCGGAAGCTATGGGGCGGGTGGCGGCGGAAGCACTAGCATCGGGGACACCGATCGTCGCGACGCGTGGCGGCGCAACGGACGAATTGTTGGGTGGTGGGCTTCGGGGCACGCTTGTGAACCGTGAACCGGAAGCGGTCGCCGGTGCGATCGCAGAGGTCTGGAACGAGTACCCCGCAGCGGATGCAAAGGCACAAGCCGCCATGCCGTGGGCGCGTGAGGTATTCTCGGTCGAAGCGTACGCAAGGCGGATGTGCCAAGTGTATGCTCAACTTACAGCGCTTGACCTGATGGACGGCACGCGAGGAACGACTTCCAATGGCGAGTGATCGATGCAGCAAGTCATGGTCCATCGCTGTCAGCGTGTACGGCGACGAGCCGGTGATGGAAGCGAACTTCTCGAAGTCGCCAGCGCTTCAAGATGCCGCGAACGTGTTTGTGCAGCGGAAGTTCCCGACCGTGGTCGCTGCTTACAACGACGCCATTGAGCGCTGCGAGACCGATATACTGGTCTTTGCACATCCGGATGTTTATCTTCCGCGGCACTGGTCGGATCAGTTCGAGGCCGCGCTGTCGTGGCTCGATAGACATGACCCGAACTGGGCCGTCCTCGGTCTGTTTGGTTGTGACCAGTCCGGCGCTGGCGTCGGGTTTACCTACTCCGTAGGGCTGGGCAAGTTCGTCGGCACGCCGTTCGAGTCCCCGCAGCCAGCGAGGACGGTCGATGAGTTCGTGTTCGTGCTTCGCAGAAGCAGCGGAATCCGCTTCGACGAGCGACTGCCCGGGCCGCAAAGTCAACTCTGCGCACCTGATATATGTCTGCAGGCGCTTCAGAGGGGACGTGGTGTGCACGTCATTCCGGCCTTCGCGATGCACAACAGCAATGGCTGGAGCGTTCTCCCGTTCAATTTCTGGAAGCCGTACTTGTACATGCGTCGGAAATGGAGGGCGGAACTTCCGATTCGGGTGCCGTACGCGACTATCACGCGTTGGGCATCGCCGATGCTGAAGAACACCGCTCGCGCATGGATTAAGCATCGCAAATCGGGACATCGAACGAATTCCCGAGTCGCTGATGTCGAGTCGCACTACAGCCAACTCACCGCCTCGCTTCAGGGTGCCTTCCCGGCTGCCCAAGGAGGCTCTAAAGCGGCGCTAAGTGATACGGTCGCCACCAACTGAGAAAGCATGCGTCTGCCCGTCCTCTCAATCGAAGAAGTCTGCTCCCGCCAACTCTGCACGGGCTGCGGCGTGTGTGCTTCGGTGGAGCCCGACCGCTTCCGCATGGGCGACGCCCTTGAGTATGGCCGGCGGCCGTTCGTCCGAGACGCCGCCGCCGCGGAGACCGGGGAAGCTGTGAAGGTCTGCCCGGGGGCGAGTCTGGAGCACACCTTCGATCCGTCCGACCCCGAACTCATCGGCGAACTCGCCAACGCCTGGGGGCCGGTCTACGAGGTCTGGGAGGGGTACGCCTCTGACGAGGCCATCCGCCACGCCGGCTCCAGCGGCGGGGCGGCGACGGCTCTGGCCCTCTACTGCATCGAGCAGGGCGGCATGGGCGGGGCCCTGCACATCGGGGCCCGTGCCGACAGGCCGTACCTGAACGAGACCGTCTACAGCACCGGGCGGGACCAGCTGCTCGCCAACACCGGCTCACGCTACGCCCCCGCCAGCCCGTGCGACTCGCTGCACCTCATCGAACAGGCTGAGAAGCCGAGCGTGTTCATCGGCAAGCCCTGCGACGCCGCGGCGGTCCAGCGGGCACGAACAATTCGTCCTGAGCTGGATACCAAACTCGGCGCGGTCATCGCGTTCTTCTGCGCGGGGGCACCGTCGACCCGCGGCACGCTGGAACTGCTCAAGCAGGTCGGCGTGGACGACCCGGACCGGGTGACGTCGCTCCGCTATCGCGGCAAGGGCTGGCCGGGCCTGTGGACGGTGACTTGGACCGATGCGGATGGCAACGAACGCACCGAGCAGCGGACCTACGCCGAGTCGTGGCACTTCCTGCAGAAGTACCGCCAGTGGCGCTGCTACATCTGCCCGGACCACACGGGCGAGTTCGCTGACATCGCGGTGGGGGACCCGTGGTACCGCGAAGTCCAGCCGGGCGAGGCGGGCAAGTCGCTAATCATTGCGAGGACGAAACGCGGGCGCGACATCATCCACGCCGCGGCCGAGGCCGGGTACATCACGCTCGAAACCAAGGACGCAACCCTGCTCCCGCGTTCGCAACCGAACCTTCTGCATACGCGAGGCGGCCTGTGGGCACGCCTCAAGGTGCTGCGTCTTCTTGGAGCGGCGGTCCCCGTATACCGGGGTTTTGAACTCTTCCGCTTCTGGAGGTCAGAACTGACACTGAAGGACAAGGTCAGGTCGTTCACCGGCACGGCGAAACGCGTGTTCCGCAAGCGCCTGCGTGAGCGTGTGCAGGTGGCGGAAGTTTTCGACGGGGGTGAGCGATGATGGGAACCCTCGCAATGGCCGCTCGAGCCGCTCGCGTCACCCAAGCAGAATGGCACGGCGCGACTTTCATACACCCCGCCGCCATCGCGGTTACTGCGCTACTGGCCCTGTGGCTGTTCCTCGCATCGCGCAGGACAGCTCTCCTGCCCCTGATGGCCCTGATCTGCTTCATTCCGTCGGCTCAGCGCGTCGTGATCTTTAGCGCCGACTTCACGCTCTTGAGGATCATGGTCCTCGTTGGGATTGCCCGCATTCTGACCCGCGGGGAGCTCTCGTCGATCCGCTTCAACCGTATCGACTGGGTCTACCTCGCGTGGGTTCTGGTTGGATCGGTTGTATATGTGCTCCAGCGTCAGGAATTCAGTGCGGTCGTGTATGTCAGCGGAACGTCGATGGACATGCTCGGCGCGTATCTCGTCGCCCGTGCCCTCGTGCAGACCATGGGCGACTTCCGAGCCTTTGCCCTGATCGCCGCGGCGATCGCCATCCCCGTCGGCGCGTTCTTTGCGTTTGAGATGTCGACCCAGCGGAATTTGTTTGCGGTCTTCGGAGGCGTGCGTGAGATCACATGGGTCAGGGATGGCCGGCTCCGCTGCCAAGGAGCGTTTTCGCACCCGATCCTCGCCGGGGTGTTCTGGGCTTCGATTGGGGCAATGACCATGGGGGGAGCGCTGGCCCGCACGCTGAAGCCCCTTCAGCGACTGCTTTTCGTCGCCGGAACCTGCGCGGCGGTCGTCGTGATTGTAGCCAGCGCCTCAAGTACACCGGTGCTCGGTTTCGTGGCCGGTGTCGGGTTTTGGCTCTGGTGGCCGGTCCGCAATTGGATGCGCTACGTGTTCATTGCTGCACCGTTCGTGACTGTTGCGCTTCACATGGCGATGGAACAGCCTGTCTGGCACCTTGTTGGTCGGATGTCTGCCGTCGGCGGGTCGACTGGGTACCACCGCTTCATCCTTATCGATGGTGCGATTCGGCATCTCGGTGAGTGGTGGCTCGTTGGGACGCCGTGGACTGGCCACTGGTCTTCGGTTTTTCAGACATGGGACATCACCAACCAGTACATCTTCGAAGGCGTGCGCGGTGGCATCTGGCGTCTTGGCCTGTTCGTCGTTCTGATCTACCTCGTTGCCCGTTCGATCGCCACCGCCCAGGGCCGCGTGACCGACAAGTCCGATCGCCTGCTGCTGTGGGGGCTCGGTGCGTCGCTGTTCGTACACTGCGTGTGTTTCATTGGTGTGAGCTACTTTGGACAGATTCAATACCTTTGGTACATTTCCCTCGCCATCGGAGCCAGCGCCTACGCCCCTGAGTTTTGCGGCAGTGCCAGCCGGCAAGCCGCGATGAGCAGGCCAAAACGCGTGCAGCAATTCTTCGAATCCCCACGGGATGCGGAGTTGACCGGTGCGTGAGCCCGCCCTCTCCATCCTCATCATCAGCTTCAACACCCGTGAGATGACGCTGGAGTGCATCCGTTCGGTTTTCGACCAGACCTCAAAGACCGATTTCGAGTTGATCGTGTTGGACAACGCGTCAGCCGACGGCTCCGCCGACGCGATCGAGACGGAGTTCGGGGGCCGCGTCCGGCTCATCCGCTCTGAGGACAATCTCGGCTTCGCCGGCGGGAACAACGCGGCCGCGAAATGCGCGAAGGGCGAGTTCCTGCTCCTGCTGAATCCGGATACGGTGGTGCTGGACGGGGCGATCGACAAGCTGTTGGCGTTCGCCGCGGCCAGGCCCGACGCCGGGATCTGGGGTGGGCGGACCGTATTCGCCGACGGCTCGCTGAACCCCGCCTCCTGCTGGTCGCGTCAGACCCTGTGGTCGCTAACTTCTCAGGCGATGGGTTTCTCGTCCCTTTTCCGAAAGAGTTCGTTCTTCAACCCCGAGGGTCTTGGCGGCTGGGACCGCGAGGGCGTTCGTCAGGTCGACATCGTCTCCGGCTGCTTCCTGCTCATCCGACGCGACCTATGGGACCGGCTCGATGGATTTCATCCCGACTTCTTCATGTACGGCGAGGAAGCGGACCTGTGCCTCCGTGCGGAGTCGTTCGGAGCGTGCCCGATGGTCACCTCCGAAGCGACTATCGTCCACCACGGTGGGGCGAGCGAGGCGGTGAGGAGCGATAAACTTCAGCGTCTTCTCGCGGCGAAGTGCCTGCTTCTAGAGCGACAATTCCCAAAGTCACGACTGGGCATGGCGAAGTCTCTCCTCGCAGCGTGGCCGCTGACAAGGTGTCTCGCCCATTCGGTGCTTTCGCCGATAAGGGCGTCTTCCAGACGCTCAAGCACAGTTTGGCGCGACGTCTGGGCGCATCGATCCGTCTGGCTCGCGGGGCGGTTTGTGCGAAACTAAGGTGTCCGTTTGAACGCTCGCTGACAGGGACCGCAATGACCACCCTCATCACCGGCGCCGCCGGGTATATCGCCTCCCACGCCGTCCGGCGCGTGCTCGCGTCCGGGCATCGTGTCGTCGGGCTCGATGACCTCTCGCGCGGCAACACCGAAGCCATCGACGCCATCCGCCGCCACGACCAGCCCCGTGATCGACTGACGTTCGTCGAAGGCTCGATCGCCGATCGGGCGCTCGTCGAATCGGTCATCCGCGAACACGGCGTCACCAGCGTGCTCCACTTCGCGGCGCTCGCTTACGTCCGTGAGTCGGTCGAGACGCCTCTTCGCTACTACGAGAACAACACCGCCGGGTCCATCGCGCTGCTTCAGGCCTGCGACAACGCGGGCACGGTCGAGCGGTTTATCTTCTCCTCGACCTGCGCGACCTACGGCGAGCCCCCGGCCGAGCTCATCCCGATCACCGAAGACTGCCCGCAGCACCCCATCAACCCCTACGGGCATTCGAAACTGGCCTTCGAGAAAGTCCTGGCCGACTACTCGGCTCTCCGAGCGTCGAAAACCCAGGATGGCGGCCGGCCGTTCGCCACGGCAATGCTGCGATACTTCAACGTCGCCGGCTCGGCGCCCGACGGCGTCATCGGGGAAGACCACGACCCGGAGACGCACATCGTCCCAATCGTGCTCCAAGCGGCATTGGGTAAGCGGAGCCACATCTCGATCTTCGGGACCGACCACGACACCCCCGACGGTACCTGCGTCCGCGACTACATTCACGTTGAGGACTTGGTGGACGCCCACGCCGTCGTGCTTGACAGCCTCGAGCCCGGCACGCCGGGGAGCGAGCGGCCTCGGGTGTACAACCTCGGACTCGGTCGTGGGGTCTCCGTGCGGGAGATCGTCGACTCTGCGAAACGCGTGACCGGCGTTGATTTCGAGGTCCGCGACGCGCCGCGCCACCCTGCCGACCCGCCGGTCCTGTACTGCGACGCCTCGAAAATCACCCGCGAACTCGGCTGGTCGCCGAAGATCACCGATCTGGACGAGATCGTGCGCACCGCATGGAACTGGATGCGTGAGCATCCGAAGGGATATCGGGCGAGCGTGACAGAGAGCGCGAACACGTGAGCGATTCGGTTACCAAACCCAAACGCATCCTCGCCATCGCCTCCGGTGGCGGGCACTGGGTGCAGTTGCTGCGGATGCGGCCAGCTTGGGACGGGTGTGTTCCCATATATGTGACCACCCAAAAGGGTTACCGCGAGCAAGTCTTTGCCGACGCTCGGGAGTCTCACCAGCCAACGCCGCGCTTTTACACCGTGCTCGATGCGAACCGCTGGCAAAAGGTGCGCTTAGTCCGTCAGCTATTGCAGATCACGTGGATCCTGCTTCGCGAGCGACCGGATTTCGTGATATCGACCGGCGCGGCACCCGGCTTCTTCGCCCTAAAGATTGCCCGGCGTCTTGGAGCGCGGACGATTTGGATTGACTCGATCGCGAACGCCGAACAGCTCTCGCTCTCGGGTCGGAAAGCCGGACCGACCGCCGACCTGTGGCTCACGCAGTGGTCGCACCTGGCCGGGTCGATTGATCCCGAGCGCGGCCGGCCGCATTATGAAGGGGCGGTGGTTTGATCTTCCTGACCGTCGGAACTCAACTGCCGTTCGACCGGCTCACTCGCGCGGTCGACGATTGGTGCGCCGCGAACCCTAGCGCTCATGTCGTCGGCCAGATCGCCGATCCGGGCTCCGAGGGATTTCGCCCGCAGCACTTCGAGTGGCAGTCGTTCATCGAACCGGCGGAGTTCGACCAGCGGTTCGACGAAGCCGACCTGATAGTCGCGCACGCAGGGATGGGATCGATTATCACGGCTCTGACGCGCGCCAAGCCCGTTCTCATCATGCCCCGCCGAGCCAACCTGCGCGAGCACCGAAACGACCACCAACTCGCTACCGCTGATCGGTTCGCGGACCGACCCGGCGTCCATGTGGCCCACGATGAGGATTCAGTCGGCCCTTGGCTGAGTCGGCTGCTCGCCATGCCTGAGCGGGGTGATTCGCCGCGCCTATCGCCGTTTGCTAGCCCGCAACTCCTCGAGGCGATACGAGCGTTCATCCAATCATCCTGACGCGAGCCGGTTCGGCTGCGCCAGAACCGGCATAGCCTGACCACCGGTGAGGATTCTCACAGAACGAACTGCGTTTTGCCCACGTCCGTGCCGATGCCTGTGATATTCTGGCGTTTCTCGCGCGTCCGGTAACCTCGGAGGAGGCCGCGCGTTCGTCAAAGCACGATGCAGTCCCGGCTTGTGCCGGAGTCGGACCGGGAGTCCCATTCATGTCGACCACGACTACGAGCCCAGATACGTACAGCGAGCTTCTCAGCAAAATCGAGTCGCGCACCGCCGTTTGCGGCATCATCGGGCTCGGTTACGTCGGGCTGCCGCTCGCCGGAGCTCTTCACGATGCCGGCTTCCCGGTTGTTGGTTTCGATGTCGACCCCAACAAGATCACGATGCTGAACGCCGGTGAGAGCTACCTCAAGC
>Ga0070726_10000476_pt1 | contig 49925 bp, 37 predicted proteins | sample tdAd471_FD_67275 | JGI IMG/M metagenome (GOLD analysis project Ga0070726, IMG submission 67275) | Marine sediment microbial communities from the Atlantic coast under amendment with organic carbon and nitrate - tdAd47.1 | ecosystem: Environmental > Aquatic > Marine > Coastal > Sediment | place...
CATCTCCTCCGACAGCGTCCGGTCGACGGCGGACTCGTCGGGTGCGGGGAAGTCGCAGAGGTGGACCGACTCGGGCGTTCCTTCCTCGCCTTCACCTTGGCGGACGACGTTCTGAAAGATCTCTTCAGCGAGGAACGGCGTGAAGGGCGCGGCGAGTTCGATGGTCGTCTTGAGGCAGTGGTAGAGGGTGGCGTAGGCGTCCTCTTTGTCGGCGTCGAAACCGGAGGCCCAGTAGCGGGCGCGGCTGCGGCGCAGGTACCAGTTCGAAAGCGAGTCGACGAACTCGTTGAGCACCTGGGCGGCTTCGTAGGCGTGGAACTCGTCCATGTGCCGGGCGACGGCTTGGGTCGCGAGGGCGAGTTCGGAGAGGATCCAGCGGTCTAGGGTTTGGCGATCTTTGAGCGGGCGACCAACATGGTCGACTGGATCGAAGCCGTCGATGTTGGCGTAGATGGTGAAGAAGGCGTAGACGTTGCGCAGTTTGAGCGGGAACTCTTTCTGGCTGGTGCGTACGTTTGAGAGCGAGTGGCGGGTGCTCGACCAGGGCGGGTTGCCGGCTAGGAAGAGCCAACGGAAGGCGTCGGCGCCGGGGGCGGTCGTGTCGAGGCTTTTCAGCAGGACGCGCTCGTCGGCGGGCAGCCAGCCGGTTTCGTTCGGTTTGAGTTCGACGCCTTTCGAGTTGGGTTTGAGGCCGAGCTTGGCCAGGTCTTGCTCGTGGAGGACGGCGACGCGGCGCGGCATCTTCTTGCCGCCTTGGAGGGCGAGTTCGAGCGTCGGCTCGGGCTTGCCTGAGGGGCTGGCGGCGACGCGGGCGCCGGGTTTCAAGTCGAGCGCCGCTAAGTCCTCTTTGCAGATGACGGCTTGGCCCGGTTGGACGGTCGCTCCGCAATCGGCCGCGGAGACGATGGCGAACTCTTGCGCGACCTCTTCATACACGGCCTCGGGCGGCGTGTAGTTGCCTTTGGATTTCGATTCCTTTTTGCCCTCGGGGTCAGTGACGTGGCCGAGGACGAGACACGTCTTATAAGGCAGCGGGTAGTCGCGCTGGGGCGTGATGCCGTAACGCTTTTGACATTCTTCATCGAAGACGAGCGTCGAGATCATCAGCTGCGAGTAGAACCAGCCGCGGGTCTGATCGATGGCCTCGGTGATGTAGTCGGCGGGGAACGACTGGTTGAATTTCTCTTGGTTTTGGTGCGGGAAGCCGTGTTGGGCGAAGGGCACGCAGCCGGAGTCGAACCAGCAGTCGATGACTTCAGGGACGCGACGGTAGACGCCCTCTTCGTCGGGCTCGGTCCAGGTGACTTCGTCGATCCAGGGCTTGTGGACGATTAGGTGATCGGACAGCGACGGGTCGGCCTTCTTGGCGGCGTGCCAGTGATCGAAGGCGTTCGGGTTCTTCTGGAGGATCTCGTCGACCGACGCCGGGGCCTGCATCTTGCCCGTGACGTTGTTGATCCAGATGTTGAGCGGGGTGCCCCAATAGCGTTCGCGTGAGAGCGCCCAGTCGACGTTGTTGCGTAGGAAGTCGCCGAAGCGGCCGGTGCCGATGTTTTCAGGCAGCCAGTTGACTTGGTCGTTGTTGGCGAGCGCTTCCTTATTACGGGCGGTCGTGCGGATGAACCAGGCCGGGCGGGCGAGCTGGATCAGCGGGTCGTCGTCGGCTCGCCAGCAGAAGGGGTACTCGTGGATATACCCTTCGCGGTGGACGAGGGCTCCGGATTCCTTGAGCAGGCGGATGAGTGGTTTGTCGGCCTCTTTGACGAACTGGCCTTCGACTGGCGGGACCTCGTCAGTGAATTTGCCGTCGGGGCGGATGGGGCGGAAGAGCGGTACGGCGGAGGCGTCGTCGTAGGCCGCGAGCATGGTGCGATGCAGGTCGTAGTCGACCTCGCCGAAGGCCGGGGCTTGGTGGACTACGCCGGTACCGGATTCGAGTTCGACGAAGTCGGCGGCGAGGACCCGCCAGAGCGCCTTCTTGGTTTTGCCCTCGTGCTGGACTTCGAGGTCTTTGTATTGGCCGTAGAAGAAGTCGAAGGGCGGTTGGTAGGCGCGGTCGAGCAGGTCGGCGCCTTTCATTTCGCGTTGGACGGGGAGGTCGCGACCGAGCTTCTTCTCCATCGACTCGCGCAGGGCGGCGGCGAGGATGAGTTTGCCGTGCTCTTCGTCTTCGACCTGGACGTAATCGAAGTCGGGCTTGACGGCGGCGTACTGGTTGGAAGGGAGCGTCCAGGGGGTGGTCGTCCAGATGAGCAGGCTCTGGTCGGTCGCCTCTCCGGCGTCGTCGAGCAGCGGGAATTTGACGAAGACCGAGGGGTCCTCGACGGTCTTGTAGCCGAGGCCGACCTCGCCGGCTGAGAGCGCGGTTCCGCCCTGAGGCCACCACCAGACGATCTTGTGACCTTCGTAGAGCAGGTCCTTCTTGACGAGTTCGGACAGCGCCCACCAGACGGATTCGACGAAGGAGCGGTGGTAGGTGACGTAGGCGTCTTCAAGGTCGACCCAGAAGCCGACCTTGTCGGTCATGCGCTCCCATTCTTCGGTGTAGCGGAAGACGGACTCGATGCACTTGGCGATGAATTTTTCGACGCCGTAGGCCTCGATGGCCTCTTTGCCGTGGATGCCGAGTTCCTTCTCGACTTCGACCTCGACGGGCAGGCCGTGGGTGTCCCAACCGGCTTTGCGAGGGACATAGCGGCCGCGCATGGTTTGGTAGCGCAGGAAGACGTCTTTGAAGACGCGCGTGAGAACGTGCCCGTTGTGGGGGAGACCGTTGGCGGTCGGGGGGCCCTCGTAGAAGGTGAATTGGGGTTGGCCTTGGCGCGCTTCGAGGCTTTTCTCGAAGATGCCGTTGTCCTTCCAGAAGTCGCTAATCGACTGTTCCACGGCGGGGAAGTCGACGATGGGCTTGGCTTGGGTGAACTTACCTTCGGGCATGATTTTCTGGTCGGGCGACGAATCTTCCAGTGTACCGGGGAGGGGCGATGGAAAGGACGGAGGGCTGGGAACCGAAGGGCTGCGGTTCATACGACTTCGGCGCCATTGTTTTTCGACGACGCCCGGACTACACTGTTCGCCTAGGACTCGTGCCGACATACGATGGGGCGCTCGTCAATGATCGATTGACGGCGAGGCTAATCGACACAGGTCGCGGTGGGTCTCCTTGACAGGAGGCTCGTGGAGGGTGCGCCCGCACACCTTCGGAGGTACTATCGTGACGCGTTCGCGCAAGAGTTTGGGGCATCGTCCCCGATCCGCGCCGAGTTCGATTTGGTTGAGGCCCGAGCCGCGAGAAGGGGCTGTGGGCCACAAGCTCAAGGAGCTGAAATTGGAACTCGGCCGGGTAGATCGGATGATCGAGGCGCTTGAGTGCGCCGACGAATCGAATGACCGCAAGCCGTCCTGACTAGGGGCCGGGTCGCGGATAGTTTCGGCCTAGGAAGGCATCCCAGAGGCGGTCGGGCAGAAGCCGGCGCTGCCACATGAGGAGGCGAGCCGACCAGGTGACTGGGTAGCGCGCCTTGGGCTTGTCCGCGCTGAGGGCGCGCTCAATGATTTGGGCGACGTTGTCGGGTTCTCCGGCGAGCTTGGCCATCAAGCCGTTGCGATAGGCGGACTGGGTGATGCGTGCGACTTCCTTGTTGAAGCGGGCGTAGGGGCCTGCGTCGCCCGCGGCGGGGGGCATGGAATCGACCGCTGCTTTGTCGAAACCGGTACGGATCAAGCCTGGCTGAATGAGCACGACGTCGATGCCAAAGTTCTCGACCTCGAAGCGGAGAGCGTCTGAAAAGGCTTCGAGCGCGTACTTGGTTGCGTGATAGTAGCCGCCCCCAGGAAAGGTGAGCGTGCCGCCCATGGAGCCGAGGTTGACGATGCGGCCCCAACCTTGAGCGCGCATGGCGGGCAGGACGCGTTGGGTGAGAGCAGCGAGTCCGAAGATGTTGGTCTCGAACTGGCGGCGGATCTGATCGACGGGTACTTCCTCGATTGCGCCGGATTGGCTGTAGCCGGCGTTGTTGACGAGTGCGTCGACGGCGCCGGATTCCGATTCGACTTGGGCGACGGCTTGCTCGATGGAGGCGGCGTCGGTGACGTCGAGTACGAGCGTCTTACAGCCGGCGTCGTGCAGGTCGGCGATGGATTCGAGACGGCGGGCGGCGGCGTAGACGGTCCAATCGGAACGAGCGAGTCGGAGGGCGGTTGCACGGCCGATGCCGCTGGAACAGCCGGTGATGAGGACGGCTTTGGAGGTCACGAGACGACCCAGGCGGCGCTGGGATAGAGCAGGCCAATCGCGGTGTGGAAGATCGGGTAGAAGATCTCGCCGAAGACGTACCAGGCGAGGAGGAGGCCGATCATGCCGAACTGCGGTTGGTGGAGGAAGGCCCAGGCGCGCAGAGCTTGTTCTTCGCTCATGAAGAGGCCGATGACGGTAGCGCCGTCGAGCGGAGGAACGGGTAAGAGGTTGAAGGCGCCTAGGAGGAGGTTGAGCGAGAAGAGGATGCTGAGAGCCGTGCCGAGGCCCTCGGTCCATTCGCCGCCGAGGGGGTTGACGAGGGCTGTGAAGTTGGGGGAGACGGGCATCTCAAAGGCGCCCATGCCGATGCCGATGTGGATGGCGGCGGCGGCGATGAGCACGAGGATGAAGTTGGCGGCGGGGCCGGCTGCGGCCATCCAGGCGGCACGATGGGGATAGCGTTGACGCCAGCGCGGATCGTAAGGGGCGCTGGCCCACCCGAACATCACGCCTCCGAGAGCGAGGGAGAGCAGCGGGACGAGGACCATGCCGAAGGGCTCGCGCTGGATGTGAGGGACGGGGTTGAGGGTGACCTGGCCGCCGAGGGCGGCGGTATCGTCGCCTCCGATTTTGGCGGCGAGAGCGTGGGCGGCCTCGTGGCACGTCGTAGAGAGCAGGAAGACGACGTACCAGAGCGGGGCGGCGGCGAGTTGATCGGCGTTCATTCGCGCGGAGTTCCTATGTCGACTATCGCACGCGCGGGGCGTGGAGGCGGGGCCGTGGGCGGATCCGTGCGATCAGAATTGATCTGAAGGTCTCTTGCCCGTGGACTCGCTTTCGCCGGGCGCTTCACCTGGAGGATAGAGCTTCAGTTGATCCACGACTGGGGTGATCGCGCTCTTGTGATCGGCCGCCAGTCGGCTGAGTTCCGCGACGACTTCTGGGTGCTGGGCTGCGATGTCGAACTGCTCTGAAGGGTCGACTTCCACGTTGAACAGCAGCGGCTCCGGATGCTGCTCCGGGCCCTGCTCAGAGAAGCTGTTCATCGTTGTGAAATGTGCTTTGTAGGGGCCTTTTCGGACTGCGAAGACGTCCTGCAGACGCCAGAAGAAGACGTGGTCTCGCGGACTCTCCGCACCGCTGAGCAACGACTTGCTGAGGTCAACGCCGTCGTAGTCGCGATCTTCGGGCAGATCCGCGCCCGCAAGCGCCGCCAGCGTCGGCAGGAAGTCCAACCCGGATCCGATCCCGGTGACGACGGCAGGTTCGACCGTGCCGGGCCAGTAGAAGATCGCCGGTTCCCGCATTCCGCCTTCCCAGGTGGTGCCCTTGCCGTCCCTGAGTAATCCGGCCGAGCCTCCGAGTTGCTTCATGGAGAGCCAGGGGCCGTTGTCGGAGGTGAAGATGACGAGCGTGTCGTCGTCGATTCCCAGCTTCTCGAGCGTGCGAACGACCTCCCCGACGCTCCAATCGATTTCCGCAAGAACGTCTCCGTACAGACCGCGTTCGCTGGAGCCTTGGAAATCCTGCGATGCGAACACCGGCGTGTGGGGCATGTTGTGGGCCAGGTAGAGGAAGAACGGCGTCTCTTGGTTCTCTTCGATGAACCGCACCGCGCGTTCGGTGTACCGCTCGGTGATGGTCCGTTGATCGGCCGGGCGCTCGATGATCTCGTCGTGGTCCATCAGCGGCACGTCCCAGTAGTTGATGTTCGGTTCGCGGTGGAACAGCTCCAGAGACCACGGCTCTTCAATGCCGCCGGGCATGTTCATGTCATTGCTGTACGGGATGCCGAAGTAGGATTCGAAACCCTGCTTTGTGGGCAGGAACTCCGGCAGGTGTCCGAGGTGCCACTTGCCGATCGCGGTGGAGATGTAGCCCTTGTTGCTCAGGATTTCCGCGATGGTGATTTCTTCAGGCGGCAGGCCCCCGAGCGAATTGGGGAAGAAGACGTGCTTGGACACATCCTCGCCGGCGACGCCGGACCGGATGCCGAGGCGACCGGTGAGTACGCCCGCGCGACTGGGCGAGCAAACGGCGGCGGGAGCGTAGAAGTTGGTCCACTTCTGTCCCTCGGCGGCCAAACGATCCAACACCGGAGTGCGTATGGTGGGGTGGCCGTAGGCGCCGAGGTCGCCGTAGCCGAGGTCGTCGGTGAATACGAGGACGAAGTTCGGAGGTCGGTCGCTTGGCTCTTCTGCGTCGCGGTTGTCTGCGCAGCCGATGGCGCTCAGTGCCAGCGCGGCTATCACGAACGGTGCTGACCAGCGGACCGGTCCCGTTTGGGAAGGTCTCTGCCGTAGGGGGTGTTTCTCCGCTGTGAACATTGCGCCTGTGAGTCTAGCGCTCCCGGCCTTGATGCCGTCCGTGAACTAGGACAGCCAAAGCGACTAGAGGCGTCGCCAGGTTCGCGGCGGTTCGGTTGCGGACGCAGCTACGGCCGCTGCTGCCTCGGTCAAGACAGTTCCAGCGGGTCAGCCAATGCATACTTCACCTCCAAGCTCCCGGGTAGTGAGATGATCCGGCTGAACCTGTACTCTTGCGAGAACAGCGGAGCGAGCATGCTGTCGAGCACCCGACGTGAGCGTTGCGCCGTTCACCATCGGCAAATAGGCCGCCGTTGATCGCCAGCACTCGTTCGATGCGGGTGTCCAGCGACTCCCCTGCATCGATGCGCTCCCGCTGTCGCAGCAGCGGTTCCATCACGACAAGCGAGAAGATGTTGAAGGTCACGACGAAGGTGGACCGGACTTCATCGAGCGTCCTCCGGCGGAACCTGGATCGGCAGTCACCCGTGTGAAGGCGGCAACGGCTGTTGCGCGTCGGTCGCTTGACCCCGCATCGATTCGCGGACTCCGTCCCGCGAGCCTCATCCAGCGTTCTCCACTCGCACAACAGGCGATTTCCAAATCGCGCGTCGTGGTTCTCACAGTTGCAAGTAGAATCTACTCTTGATGGCTGGGCTCGCTACCGACTTTCGTGACGCCGTCCGCTCCGCGAGGAACAATCCGGGCTTCAGCGCCGTGGCCGTGATCTCACTGGCCCTTGGGATTGGGGCGAACGCCGCTATCTTCAGCCTGATCGAAGCGGTGATGTTGCGGCCCCTGTCGGTCGAGCGGGCCGATGAACTTGTGCAGGTCCGAATGACCGGCACGGATTCCCTCGTCACCAACCCGATCTGGGAGGGGCTGCGGGATAGCCAGCGTGCCCTCTCCGAACTCTTCGCCTACGGACGCTGGCGATTCGATCTGGCCGACGGCGGCGAATCGCGCTACGCCCACGGCAGCTACGTTTCCGGAGCGTACTTCGAAATACTCGGCGTGCGCGCGCAACTCGGCCGAACACTCTCGCCGGAGGACGATCAGCGCGGCTGCGCCGGAGCCGCGGTCTTGAGCCTCGCGTTCTGGACCCACGAGTACGGCGCCCGCGGCGACATCCTGGGCCAGACGATTCGGCTCAACGGGACGCCGATGGAAATCGTCGGCGTCGCGGAACCAGGATTCTCGGGCGTGGACGTTGGTGCGAAGACGGACGTCTTCGTATCCCTTTGCGCCGAAGCGCTCATCCAAGGAGAAACAAGCCTTCTCGACAACCGCTCGGCGCCGTGGTTACGCGTGATCGGACGGCCCAGCCCCGGGTTGTCGGCCAGACAGGCCGAAACGCAGCTCAAGACTCTGGCTCCGGCAGTTTTTGCCGACACTCTCCCCCAGGCGCAAAGAGCCGAGCAGGTCGAGGAATATCTCCGGCGCTCGTTCGCGGTCGAGTCCGCCACAAACGGAATCTCGCACCTCCGAACGCAGTATCGGGACGCTCTGTTCGCGCTCATGGCCTTGGCGGTGTTGGTCCTGATCGTGGCATGCGCCAACGTCGCCAGCTTGTTGCTTATCCGAAGTGCGGCCATTCGGCACGAATCGGCCATCCGACTCGCTCTCGGAGCCGGTCGAGCGCGGATCGTCCGACACCGCCTAGCCGAGAGCTTGCTTCTCTCCGGCATTGGAGCCGTGTTCGGGATTGTGCTCAGCCGCTGGGTAGCCCGAGCCCTCGTCGCCTACCTCGGAGTCCATCTGCAGCCGACTCTGAATCTGCAAGTACTCAGTTTCGCCCTTGCGGTCACCCTCTTGACCTCCGTGTTGGTCGGCATAGTCCCGGCGTGGCGAAGCAGCCGAGCCGAGCCGCAGTCCGCCCTCGCCGCCGGCGCTCGCGGAGTGACCGGAGCCTCGACGAGATTCGGACTCGGCAAGGCGCTCGTGGCCGGTCAATTGGCCTTTGCGCTCGTGCTGTTGGTCTCCGCCGGCCTCATGCTGGCCACGTTCCAACGCCTCATTGCGATGGATCCGGGTTTCGACCGAGATCGCGTGCTCACAGTGATGCTGGACATCCGCACTGCGGACTACCCGCCCGAACGTCGCCTCCCCGCGTTTCGACGGGTGCTGGACGAGTTGCGTAACACCCCGGGAGTTCGTTCGGCCGCCGCAGCCAACATTCCACCGATTGGTCTTGCGCGCTGGACTGAGCAAGTCGTTGTCGAGGACAGCGATCACGGGTCGGACAGCGTGTACTTCAACCAAGTGAGCGATCAATACTTTGAGACGCTCGGGATCGATCTGTTGGCCGGGCGCAGCTTCGACCGTCGAGACTCGCCGGACGCCCCAAGGACGGCGATCGTGAATCACCGATTCGCCGAACTGTTCTTTGGAGAGCACACCCCGTTGGGGCGGCAGTACCGGTTACAGCGATCGGATGACTCGAGTGATCCGATTGAGATCGTCGGCGTTGTTGCGGATTCAAAGTACGGGAACCTTCGAGAAGAGATCCCGCCGACCATCTATACCGCTTGGAACCAGGACCCGGTTCCTTTCCCGCTCACCTACATCGCGGTTCGCTCGGATCAGGGGCCGCCCGGGGACCTGGCGCCGCTGGTCAGGACGGCTATTGCTCGAGTCGACCCGGCGTTCCGGCTGGAATCAGCCTCACTGGCGGGCCAACTGAGCCGATCGATCGAACGGGAACACCTGTTGGCCGTTTTGTCGACCGCTTTAGCCGCTTTGGTCCTGCTAATCACGGGCATCGGTATCTATGCCGCCATGGCCTACCAGGTGACGCGCAGGCGCAAGGAGATGGGAATTCGCGTCGCGCTAGGCGCGACTCAAGCCAATCTCGCCCGGATGGTGTTGAGTGACGTATCACTCATCGTCGTGGCCGGGCTGGTGGCCGGGCTCAGTTTCGCCCTCGTCACGACGCGCCTGCTCGCGGGGCTGGTCTACGGAGTGACGCCGACCGATCTCAACACCCTTGTAATCGCTTCAAGCCTCCTCGCGGCTTGCTCGATCGGAGCCGCGGCTCCAGCGGTTCGTAGCGCGGCTAAGCAAGACCCGATGATTGCGTTGCGCGAGGAGTAATGACGCGGTTCGGCGTAGTTGCTTCCCGGAAAGTCCGGGTACTGCTTCCTTGATGTCCGGTGGTCTACGCTCGGCCGATCGCCGTTAGATCCAATCCTGATCTTCAACGGCGACGGCGACGTCCGCCTCTGTTGCACCCGTGTGCCTCGTCGCAGCCGGTTCAATCATCACGACGTGAGCCTCTGCGTTGGACTCCGGCTTGTGCTCCACTCCCTTGGGCACGACGAACAGGTCTCCGGGGCCGAGCCTCACTTGCCGCTCCGCGCCGTCTTCGCGCAACCGAATCACGACCTCTCCCTGGAGTACCAAGAAGATCTCGTCTTCGTCCTCGTGCGAGTGCCAGACAAACTCACCTTCGAACTTGGCTAACTTGACGAGTTGACCGTTGGCGGCTGCCACGATTTTGGGTGACCACCGTTCCTCGAAGACGCTGAACTTCTGTTGGAGCCGGACGGGTGCGTTCATGGGTTTTCTCGCCGACATGCTAGCAAGGCCGCGGTTCCGAAATTGGGAACGCTGAGATGCCTGGATCGGAGTCCGAGAGCGCAGGCGTTGCCCATTTTTCGGATATGTGGTTGAATTAGGCCAACAAATCGGCGCCCGCCATGAAAAGTCTTTCGGTCTGGGTGCTCGCGAGCCTGTCTCTCGCCGCGCAAGCCCCGGATCCGGCCGCCGATCCTCTCAACAAAGCTTATGAAGCGATGCGTTCCGACGATGTTGTCGGCGCGGTCGCGTACCTTCTCGACGCCCAAGCGGCGGCGCCGAAGGACCCTCGACCTTGGAGGGAGTTGGGATACCTCTATCTGAAGACGGAGCGTCTGGACGCGGCGCGCTCGGCTTTTGAAGAGGCCCTGGGACTCAACCCTTCCGATCAGGCCGTCGCGCTAGAGTTTGCTTACCTTTGCGGGCGACTCGGCGCGGCGGCCGACTCTCAGAGATGGTTTGAGCGGGTGGCGGCGGAAGGAACTGCGGAGCAAGCCGAGCAGGCGCGTCGGGCGTTGGCGGCTTCGGCGGCGCCCAAAGATCCGGAGGCTCCCTCACTTGAGAGCGGGTATGCGGCGCTGCGGGCCGGAGATTTCGATCGGGCGGTGGCGGCGTTTGAAGGGGCGGTTGAGGCGGCGCCGGAGCAGGCACGGGGCCACAAGGAACTGGCTTACGCGCTGCTCAAGACCGGCGAGACGGAGAGGGCGCGGGATGCGTTTGCGCGGGCGGTAGAGATCGACCCGGCCGACGAGGCGGCGGCGTTGGAGCTGGCCTTCTTGCAGCACGATACCGGCCTACGAGCGGAATCGTTGACGTTGCTGCGGCGGTTGCGCGAGGCGAAGGAGGAACGAATCCGCGCGACTGCGACGGGGGCGGTGGAGCGGATAGAGGCGTCGTTGGCAGGGGACGTGGGGCGCTGGGAGCGGGCTGTGACGGAGGCTCCGGACAATCGTGCCGGGCGACTGGAGTTGGCGCGTATCTATGAGCGGGCGGCTGAGCCTGGGAAGGCCGCCGAGCAATTGGCGGCGGCGTTCCGGCTTGAGGGGGAGAACGCGGACGAGATTCTGCTCTCGTTGGGTCGGGTGCGGCTGGAGGCGGGGGACGTTGAGGGCGCGCACGGAGCTTGGCTGCTGGCGTCGCGGTCTGCGGAAGTGCGGATTGCAGAGAGTGCGCGCGGGGTGATGCCGGCTCGCTATCCCTACGCGAATGAGTTTCGACGGGCGTTGGAGCTGCGGCCCGGCGACGGCGGGCTGCGCAAGGACCTGGCGTATTTGCTGTTGGAAGTCGGGGAGACGGACGCCGCGGTGGAGGAGTTCGAGCGAACGACCGAGGCGGCGCCGAACGACATGCAGGCGGCGGCGCAACTGGCCTATCTCTACTTGGAGTTGGACCGGGAAGAAGACGCGTTCGGACTGCTGGAGCGGGCCAGGGAGTCCGAGGACCCGGACGTGGTGCTGCGAGCCGAGCAAGCGCTGACCGCGGTCCGGTCGAAGAAGGCGGCGCCGGTACGGGCCTTGGGCGAGAAGAGTCTGGAGAAGAGCTATCTGCGGGATGCCCAGCGGCAGTTCTTTGAGGCCTGGCGCTTGAATCCCCAAGACCACGCGGTGGCGTTGAAACTGGGCGTCGTCCACAACTTGCTGACGGAGGATCGCGAGGCGGTGCGCTGGTTTCGGCTGGCGTCGCGCAGCGAAGATCCGGCGGTTTCCGAGCAGGCGATGCGTTCGTATCGTGCGCTGGCTCCGAGCCAAAGGAAGGTGCTCACGACGGTGTGGGCGTTCCCGTTCTATTCGAAACGATTTTCCACGGTCTTCGGCTACGCGCAGGCGAAGACGGAGTTCCGCATCGATGATCTCCCGGTGCGGCCTTACGTCTCCCTGCGCGTAGCCGGCGATACGCGTCGCCGTTCCGGCGGCGCGGCGGCTCCTCAGTTGTTGTCAGAGAGTTCGTTGATCGCGGCGGTGGGATTGCGCAAGCGCTTGGACTACGGCGTCACGCTGTGGGGCGAAGCGGGCCAGAGCGTCAGCTATTTGGGCGAACGGCCGGACGGCGTGCCGCTCTCTGCGCCGGACTATCGCGGCGGGTTGAACTGGTTCCGGGCGAGAGGGCCGTCGTTGGGTTCGGATGAGGCGGGCGCGTTCCAGGAGATGAACTTGGACGCGGTGTACATCTCGCGATTTGACGACGACGTATTGGCGTATTTTCAGTACCGGCCCGGGTACCGGTTGCCGACGTGGAAGTGGGTGCGGGCGCAGACGTATCTCAACTGGAACGTGACGGCGGATCGGAGTCGGCAGTATTGGGGCAACTATGCGGAGGCGGGGCCCGGCGTGCGGTTGCGGGTGCCGAAGATCAACCCGCCGATGAATCTGTCGTTCGACTTCGTGCGCGGCGTGCATCTGTCGAACCGAGGGAATACGCGACGGCCGAACTACTTCGACGTGCGGGCCGGGCTCTGGTACTCGTTCTCAAAATGAGGGGCTTCCGCCCAATCGTCTTGCTCGCCTGCGCGGCGTCTACAGTTTGCGCGGCGACGTTGCCCGGCGGGGCGGAGGCGAGTCGGTTTGTGCAGGTCGACGACCCGGAGCGCTGGCGAGCGACGCTCGAGGCGTTGGGGTTGGAGGCGACGGGCGACGAAGCTGCGCTGCGCATCTACGTGGGCCACTCCGAGGCCGCTCGGGCGGTGGGAGTCGAGCGCGGAACGGCGACGATGCGGGTCGCCGCGCTGGCGGAGGAACTGAATTCGGACCTGGACGTCTTTTGGGAAGAGCCGCTGGAGCTTCCCGTGGCGAGGCTGCCTCCCACGGCGCGGATCTTCACACGGGAGAAGCACTCGGGCGCCCCGCTGGTTGCGGGTTGGCGGCGGGGAGACGGACGAAGCGTCCTGTGGCTGGCGGCTGATCCGGGCGCCTCGGGCTATCTACGATTTCCGTATCTGTTGCATGCGCTGGTGGAGATGGGGGCGCGTCCGCCGTTTGAGTCGGACAGGTTGTGGGTGTTCTTTGACGATTCGTACCGGTTGCGGGCGGACCCGGACTACCTGGCGCGGGCGTGGCGGCGAGCGGGCGTGGCGGCAATCCATGTGAGCGCGTGGCACTTTTACGAGCGCGACGGGCAGCGGGACGAGTTTCTGCGGCGTGTGATCGAGGCGGCGCACGGGCAAGGGATTGCGGCCTACGCCTGGTTGGAATTGCCGCATGTGAGCGATGCGTTTTGGGAGCAGAATCCGCAGTGCCGGGAGAGGACGGCGACGGGCGAGGACGCGCGGTTGGATTGGCGGAAGCTGGTCAACTTGGTCGACGAGGCGTGCGCCGCGATGGTCGAAGAGGGGACCGCGGAGTTGCTTACGCGGTTTGAGTGGGACGGCGTGAACCTGGCGGAGCTGTACTTTGAGTCGTTGCTGGGGCCCGAGGATCCGGCGCGATTCACGCCGATGAACTCGGCCTATCGCGAGCAGGCGGGGGAGCGGTTGGGGTTTGATCCGTTGGAGCTGTTCGACCGGGAAGGGACGCGGTATTGGAACGTCGCGAAGGAAGACTGGGAGCGATTGGTGGATGATCGGGCCGGGACGGCGTTGGAGTTGCAGAAGCGCTGGTTGCGATTCATCCGGGCGACCTTGCCGGAGGCGGGGTTGGTGGTGACGCAGATCGACGATCGTTTTGATCCGGGGATGCGCTACTTGCTGGGGGCGGATACTGCGGCCCTGTTGCCGTTTGCCGACGAGTTGGACTTCACGTTGTTGATTGAGGACCCGGCTCCGTTGTGGTCGCTGGGTCCGGAGCGCTATCCAGAGATTGCGAAGCGCTACGAGCCGCTGACGGACGAGCCTCGACGCTTGGCGATCGACATCAACATTGTGGAGCGCTATCAGCAGACTTATCCGACACGCAAGCAGGTGGGGGTGGAGTTGTTCCGCCTGGCGCATTTGGCCGCCTCGGCGTTTGAGCGGACGGCGCTGTACTTCGAGCATTCGATTGAGAAGACGGACCGCGGGTTGCTGCCGATGGCTGCGCAGGCGGCCCGGGTGGTGGAAGAGGAAGACGGCGCGGTGGTGGTGGAGAGTCGGCGTCCGGTGGGGTTGCGGAAGGCCGGGCGGCTGGGCGGCGTTCGAGTGGACGGCGTTGCGTGGCCGCTGATCTCGGGGGACGGGACGGCGTGGTTGCCGGCGGGGAGACATCGGGTGGAGGCGACGTCGGAGAGGCCGCCGGGAAGGGTGCTTCGGCTGAACGCCGACTTACGCAGCGCCCGCGTGGAGGGCGATGCCGCGACGGTTTGGTATCGCGCGGACCCGCCGGCATATGTCCTGCTCGACCGGCGTCCGAGGGCGGTGAGGATCGACGGACGGGCTCGCGAGGATCTGCGGATGAAGCAGACGCGGGAGCACTGGAGCGTGCGGCTTCCGCGCGGGGAGCACGAGGCGCAATTCGAGTTCTGAGCGAAGTCTCCGACGAATGTCGTAGAAACGGCTCCGCTTTGCTACGATACGGGTCATTCATGGCTGAGCCCGCCATTGCAGGGGAGACGCCGGAGATCCCGAATCGGCTGTTCTTCCGGATTGGGGATGTCGCGGAGTTGACCCACGTGGAGGCGTATGTCCTCCGCTACTGGGAGACGGAGTTCTCCGCGCTGAGACCCAAGAAGGGGTCGAACGGCCAGCGTCAATATCGGCGCAAAGACGTCCAGACGGTGCTGGAGATCAAGCGGCTGCTGTGGGACGAGGGCTATACAATTGCGGGAGCGCGGAAAGCGCTGCGCGAGAAGGCGCGCAAAAAGAAGCGTGAGCCGAAGCGGGCCGGACAGACGTCGCTGTTTGCGACGGAGCCGGAGCCGAAGGTCGAGCCGGAAGCGTTGAAAGAGATCAAGGCTGAGCTGAAGGCGATTTTGGCGATGCTGAAGTAGTCGGCGTCGGGCCAAGTCTCTGTCGGAGGATTCGAGAGGGTCGGGCCGCCGATACTTCCGCCGCTGATTCCGTTTCGCGCTACGGGAGGCCCGAATTGAGGGACGCTTCAACGAGCATGAAGCGTTGGTTGGTCGATCTGCCCGAGCCGCCGAAGTCATCCGCCTCCACGCTGAAGCTTACGTTGCGCGAGTCACTGTCGGGCGGAGAGAACTGGCCGCTGACGACGAGTGCGTTACGCGGAGAAGAACGATCGCCGGTGATCTGGAGCGATTGTTGGAGTCCCAAAGGGACGATGCGAACGTCCGGCGAGAGGTTCCTGACCTCAAAGTTGGCGGGCATGAGAAGAGCAGCCCGCGCGACGCCTCCGTCGTCGGTGACGGTAAGCGTGAAGGTGTATTCGGCGTCCGACGTCATGTCGAAGAGCTGGCCTCCTGTCGGGGCGCTCCAGGTCTCGGTTGGAGGATTCGACATCGTCTGACTCCCGATACCGCCACCGTTCATGACGAGTTGGATCTCCGGCGCCTCGTCGTCGGCGTCGGGTACCGTCGTTTCACACCCGGTTGCGGCCAACGCCGCAGTCAGGAGGACGGCGGTCAGCGGCCAACGAGTCTTGCTTTGCGGGGAATTCATCTCTATGTGACCTCCAAGTGACGTCGAGCGGATTCAGTCGAAAATATCATACGCTGTCGGGCCGGCCCGCATGCGTTTGCCCGGTGCCGTAGGAGACGAGAGTTGCGTAGCGCGAGTGAGCGGCTAGAGTTCGGTTGGAAGTCCAAGGGCGACCTTGAGGCTCTTCAGGCCGGGCAGCATGTTCTCCCAATACGAGAGACAGGGGCGTGGATTGCGCTCGAAGTCGAGGCGGACGGCCTGCTGCTCAGCAACCCAGGCGTCCTTGTGATAGGAAGGGACTTGCGTGTGACGCAAAACGGCGAAAGGTAGGCCGTGGGGGGCCGGTAGTACCTGGACGGCCTGCTTTCCGATGTACAGGTGTAGGGCGGATCCGTCCCAGCGGTAGGAAAGGTCACCGCTGTCAGAGTCGAGCCTGTAGAGGGCTTCCTCGTCGATCGGACTACAGCGGCTAGGCTCCGTGGTTAGGGCGAACCGTTCGCCGCTGTGCGCGACCCAACCCCACAGCTCGCGTCTAGCGTAGATCTGCGGTTGATCGGGACCGAGGTCGAGACGGACTATAGCGAAGCTGTCTTGGAGGTCCCAGAAGATGTAGTTCACGGCGATGTGGAGGAGCAGAACGAGGGCGAGTAGGGGTGTCGCGCAGCCTAGACCTGCGAGCGCGAAGGTGCGGAGAATCGATCGGCTTGAAGGCCCGACGGGTACGTAGTGACCGGAGAGCAATGACATAAATACTTTCTAACATAAAGTAATTTGAAAATAGGAGAACCTGGGGCGATTCCCTTGCGGGACGCTGCTTCGAGCGCCGGCGGCCGGAGCGAAGAGGAAGAATGGGCGTGTCGTTTTGCCGCCCTGGCAGGCTCAGCAACGGGCTCTTGCTTCGCAAATCGCCCTGGTACCCGGCACTTGCGTACCGGGCTCTGACGGACGCGGAATCGAATCTTGCTGCGAGACCTGACTGTCGTGGCACTGACCGTTTGGGCGGCGGACTCAACTAGCTAGTGCTAGGCGTCGCTCGAAGATCATCTGGTCGGGGCTCCAGTTGCGGATGCGGAGCTTCTTGCCGGATGTTCCTTCGAGTGCGGCCTGGGGGATGAGGCCGATGAGTTCGCTGTCGATGATTTCGACGTCGGCTTGGCGTGCTTGTTCGCGGACGCGGGCGAAGACTGCTGCGGGAGGGGTCGTGCGGAAGTCGACGAGGTTCATCGAGACTTGAGTGCAGCCTTCGGCCGGAAGATCGAGGCCGAGGGCTTTGACGGCCGGCATGCCGCCTGAAGACTCGCGGATGGAGCGGGCGATGCGGCGCGCGATGGAGAGGTCGCGGGTGGCCAGTTGGATGTTGAATGCGACCAGGAACTCGCGGACGCCGACGGCGACGGCGCCGGCTGTGGGATGCGGTTGTGGGCCCCCGCAGTCCGGAGAGAGGGCGGTGAAGGCCTCGCGGCGGATGACCTCCAGGCGGTTGCGTTCGGGGGCGGTTGCGGCACGGCCGTAGAAGAAGACGGGGAGGTCGAGTTCCTGGGCGAGACGGCGGCCGAAGGCGCGCGCGCGGGCGGTCAGATCGTCCCAGTCGATCCCCCCGACCGGGATGAAGGGTGCAACGTCGAGAGCGCCGATACGCGGGTGGACGCCTTGGTGGCGGCCGAGGTCGATTTTCGAGACAGCGGCGCGGGCCGCCGACAACAATCCGTCCTCCACGGCTTCAGGCGGGCCAACCGCAGTGACGACCGAGCGATGGTGGTCGGGGTCCATGGTTTGGTCGAGAAGACGGACTTCCGGCGGGGACGAGACGGCTGCGGACAGCCGGTCGACGAGCGCGGCGTCGCGCCCCTCCGAGAAGTTGGGGACGACCTCGACAAGCGGGGTCATCGAGTCTCCCTCCGTTCCCGTAGCCGATTGCCTGACTTTCCTTCGGAGGCGGGTGCGGGCAGACGATGAGGGAAAATCATCTTGCCTTTCTTGAGAGTGAGCACGCACAAGTTCAAGCCTAAATAGTAAGGAATTTCTCGATAGTCTTGAACGTCGAATACCGCCAGGTCCGCCTGCTTTCCGGGCTCCAACGATCCCAATCTGTGGGCGAGTCCGACCGCGGCGGCGGCGTTGAGGGTGGCTGCGGCGATCACCTCTTCCGGCATCATGTGCATTCGTCGACAGGCCAGAGACATGACCAGGGGCATGGACAAGGTGGGGGAATCGCCTTCGCCGAAACCGCTTGCTAAGGCGACGGCGGCTCCGTTGTCAATGAGCCGCCGTGCGGGAGGAAAATCCCCGAGGCCGTCGTCGAAAGCGAGCCCGGGCAGGAGGGTGGCTACGGTCTCCGAGTCCGCGATGAGGTCCACGTCGCGCTCATCGAGGTGGACCGCATGATCCACGCTGAGAGCGCCGGCCCGAACGGCGACGGCGACGGCGGCGCTGGGCCGGCGCCGCGCGGCTTGCACCTTGACCCGCCAGCCGTGTCCGCGAGCGGCATCCAGGATGCTTGTGATCGCTTGGGCCTCCGCCTCGACCTCGGTGCAGTCGAGATCAAAGGTTCGCGCGAGGAGCTTGTCCGCGACATCGTCCAGCAGAGCGGTGAGCGTCCGAAGCTGCTCATCGGGCGGACCGGCAACGTCTTCCGCGGCGAAGCCGGCCGTCATCGCGGATAGGAGTTCCAGGGGCTTTCCGTCCAAGGAGCGGGCGGCCCGCAATTCCTTGCGAACGGCGGCCGGGTTGACGTGGCGGCGGGAGCGGATCTCCGCGGTGGTCGCACCATGGGCGGCGGCCATTCGCAGCCAGCGCTCACTGCGACTGCAGATCGCGCGGAGAGAGGTCGAGCGCACCGAGCCGACGTAGTCCGGAGTGCCGGCGGAGGAGGCGGGGGCGCCGGCGATTCGTCTTTCAAACAGCTCAAGCCTGGGCTGCGCGAAGGTCAGATGCGTGTGGGCGTCGACGAATCCGGGGACGATGACCTTTCCGGCCACGTCGATCACGCGCGCGCCGCGGGACTTGGCCAGATTAGCGATGCGTTGGGTGCTGCCCACTTCTTCGATGGTGTCGCCGTTGATCAACAGCGACCCGTCTCGAATAACGCCCAACTCACGTAGACGCGGTCCCCGCCGAGGCGACGCCGATCCGCGGACCGTCACCAACTGGCGAGCGCCGCGCAGAAACAGCATGTCGGCAAAGAGATCGACCATCTCCGGAGCAGCCCGAAGATGGATTGCAGTACCTCTAATTATAACATTTTGAACGCCTTACGCTGGGTCTAACTCCGCGCTCCCGCCTCGATCAGGATTGGTCGAGGCTAACCGCGGGCCGCCGACGAGTAGGCGTTGAAAACGTACTGCAGAAGCATTCGCTGGGTGTTGAAGAACGAACCGTTGAGAGCGATCGCGGAGCGCATGATTTGTACGTAGCGGTCCGGGTGCTCGTAGTAGAGCGGAACGATCACGCGTTCGAGTTTGTCGTAGAGCGACTCGACTTCTTCGGGCTCGCCGCCGCTCATGTCGTCGATGGACCAGCCGGTGAGGTCCTCAACGTGTCCTTCGATCCACCAACCGTCCAAGGTGGAGAGGCTCGGAACGCCGTTCATGGCTGCCTTCATGCCGCTGGTGCCGGAGGCTTCGCGGGGCTTGATGGGCGTGTTGAGCCAGATGTCGACGCCGGAGGTGATCATACGACCCCAGCGCCACTCGTAATTGGGGATGTAGACGATCTTGACCAGGTCTTCGAGCCCCTTGGCTGCGGCGAAAATCTGCTCGATCTTTTCCTTGCCGCCGTGATCGCGGGGATGCGCCTTGCCTCCGTAAACGATTTGGATGGGGCCGCTCTCCTCGGCAATTCTGGCCAGCCGGTCCGGGTCGGTCACCAGCAGATGGGCCCGCTTGTAGCTGGTGGCGCGTCGGGCGAAGCCGATGGTGAAGGCCTTCGGGTCGAGTTGCACGCCGGTTTCAGCGACGATGGCCGTGAAGAGTTCCTGCTTGGCCTGCATGTGGGCGTCGCGGATATCCGCGGTCGAGAGGTTGACCGCATAGCGCAGGTACATGTTGTCGTGGCGCCATTCGGGGATCTCGCGATCAAAGAGTTCTTGGATGGACGGTGCGGTCCAAGTACCGGCGTGGACTCCGTTGGTCAGAGCCTGGATGCGGTAGCTCGGGAACATTTCGCGGGAGACTTCGCCGTGCTTCATCGCTACGCCGTTGACGTAGTTGGAGTGAAACAGCGCGAGGTGCGTCATGTTGAGGTAGTTGTGCTCGGTGAATCCGGTGGAGAACAGCAGTTTCGACCGATCCGCGCCGAGGACGCTCTCAACCAGCTGCCCGGAGAATTCGTCGTGGCCGGCCGGTACCGGGGTATGCGTCGTGAAGACGCATTGGCTCCGGATCTCCGCGATATCCTCGCTGTTCGGTTTGGCGCGGTCGACTTGCGACAGGCGCCGTTCGACCAACCGGAGCGCGAGCAGAGCCGAGTGGCCCTCGTTCATGTGAAACGTGCGGATGTCGCGATGGCCGAGCTTGGAGAGCATCTCCAGTCCGCCGATGCCGAGCAGGAACTCCTGGCAGAAGCGGTAGCGGTCGTCGCCGCCGTAGAGGTGATCCGTGAGAGTCCGGTGCTGTTCGGCGTTGGTCTCGATTCCGGCGTCGAGTAGGTAGACGGGAACGATGTGGCCGGTGACGCCGACGACGTCGTACTGCCAGCAGCGAATGTGCACGGGCAGACCCTCCATGGTGAGGGTGGCGATGCGGTCCACCAGCTTGAGCTTCTTCTTGGGGTCCCACTCGACCGGCGCCTCCGTCTGGCGACCGTGGTCGTCCAGGGTCTGCTTGAAGTAGCCCTTGCGGTAGAGCAGGGTGACGGCGACCATCGGAACGCCGAGATCGGCAGCGGAGCGAAGCGTATCGCCGGCAAGGACTCCGAGCCCGCCCGAGTAGGTGGGAACGTCGGGATCGAGCGCGATCTCCATGGAGAAGTACGCGACTTTGGGAGGGTGAAGCTTATGGTTCCCTTCGACGTTCTTGTTCGGCGCCGTCGGCACCTTGGCGGTACTCATTGAGACTGCTTTCTCCTAAACTCAATTTACGGTCGGTCGCGTGAGTCTCTGTAGAGTCCTACGACCGGGGCGATCCCGAGGTCTATGTAGCCTTTGAGGGCTTTGCTGGGAGCGGGGCCTCAGGGGCCTGGGCGACAAGTTCCTCTCGAAGCGGGGTTCGATTGCTAGCGGTGTTGGGGCTAGATTCTCGCGGTCCTCATGCGCGAGACGGATTGGCCGCCTGAATTCCGAATTCGACCAAATCCGCGCAAGCCTGTCAAGAGCGGATCAAGCCTGCGGCTTCGCGTTACCATCGCAGCGTAGGTCTTAGCTCACTATGCCGGAACAAGTCGTCCAACAACGTTCTCGCGGATTCATCTGCATCAACTCGCATCCGGCAGGCTGTGCGGAAGCGGTCGCTCGACAGATCGAGGTCGTCCGCGGCGGTCGCCCCGACGGAATTGAGGGCCCGAAACGGGCGTTGATCGTCGGTTCTTCGACCGGTTACGGCCTCGCCAGCCGGATCGCGCTTGGCTGGGGTTTTGGAGCGAAGACGCTCGGTGTCTTCTTCGAGAAGCCGCCTCAGGGCAAGCGCACGGCGACGGCGGGGTGGTACAACACCGCCGCGGTCCAGGCGGCCGCCAAGAAGGAGGGTCTTTGGGCGGAAGGGATCAACGGGGACGCGTTTTCCGACGAGATCAAGCGCGAGACGGCGGACACGATCGCGCGCGAGTTGGGACAGGTCGACCTGCTGATCTACAGTTTGGCCTCGCCCCGTCGTACGAATCCTCGGAGCGGCGAGACGATGCAGTCGGCGTTGAGGCCGATTGGTCAGTCTTACAGCGGAAAGACCATCGACCTAGGCAACGGCCAGGTGACCGAGGCGGGAGCGGAGCCGGCCAGCGAAGAGGAAATTCGGCAGACCGTGGAAGTGATGGGCGGCGAGGATTGGGGCTGGTGGACCGAGTTGCTGTTGCAGGAAGGACTGCTGGCGGACGGGGCGAGGACGCTGGCCTATTCCTACGTTGGTCCGGAAGTGACTTGGCCGATTTACCGGGACGGAACGATTGGACGGGCCAAACAGCACCTCGCCGACACGGCCGACCGGCTGGACGCCTTGTTGAGGGAGAAGGTCGGCGGCGGGGCCTGGGTCTCCGTGAACAAGGCGGTTGTTACGCAGGCGTCTTCGGCGATCCCGGTCGTGCCTCTCTACATCAGCTTGCTGTTCCGGGTGATGAAAGAGAAGGGCGTCCATGAGGGCACGATCGAACAGATGGCGCGACTGTGCTTCGAACATCTACAGTCGGGGAGCGAGCCGAAGACCGACGGTGCGCGCCTAATTAGACTGGATGATCGGGAGCTCGCCGAGGATGTGCAGCAGGCGGTTTCGGAGCTCTGGCCCCAGGTCAATACGGAGAACTTGGGCGAGCTGTCCGACTATGCGGGGTTCCGGTCGGATTTCAACGAACTGTTCGGCTTTGGATTGGACGGGGTGGACTACGATTCGCCCGTCGAGACGGATGTGGCGCTCTAGCGCGCCGGCCCCGTTGCGACGATAACTCCTCGGCCAAACATCTAAGCTCCCGCCCTGTTTTTGCTCGTCGCCCTCGGGTCTTTTCCCGAGCCCTCCGCCCACGCTGCGCACCTTACAATGAGGGTCGTGCGTGCCCGGGTCGAAGAGACGATCGACCGCCGCCGCCTCCTGGAAGGAGTGCGGCGGGTAGGCGTTGCGGTTTCCGGTGGGGCGGATTCGACGGCCCTGCTCTACCTGCTCGCCGAGATTTGCACGGATCGCGGATTGGAATTGTCCGCCTTTCATCTCAATCATGGGCTCCGCGGAGAGGAGTCCGACGCCGACGAGGAATTGGTGCGGCGGGCGGCGGCGAGCTTAGGGCTTCCCTTCGAAGTGCGCGCCGTGGATACCGAGCGGCTTGCGCGGGAGCACAAGTGGAATCTTGAGGACGCGGGGCGTAGGGCGCGGTATTCCTTTTTCGAAGAGCGCATCGCCGACGGGACGGTGGACGCGGTCGCGACCGGACACCACAAGAACGATCAGGCCGAGACGGTGCTGTTTCGCATCCTTCGCGGAGGGGGCTTGACGGCGTTGGGGGGAATTCGCGCGTCGAGGACGCCGGGGATTATTCGCCCGCTGATCGATACGGAACGTGCCGCGATCGAGCAGTATCTGAGCGAGCGATCGATTGGGTGGCGCGAGGATGCGTCCAACGACGAGCCGCGGTTCTCACGTAATCGGATTCGCAAGGAGTTGCTGCCCTCGCTTGAGCGCGATTGGAACCCTCGACTCACGGATGCGCTGGCGCGGAACGCCGAGTTGGCGGCCGATGAGGAGGGCTACTGGACGGCCGAATCTGCTCGGTTGGCGCAGGAGGCGGCCCACTGGAACGGCGAGGCCTGGCTGCTGGAAGCCGATCGACTGGCGGAGTTGCACCCGGCGGTCGAGAGACGAGTGTGGCGGCACGTACTGGGTCGATTGCGTGGAGATCTCCAGGGATTGGATGCCGGGCACGTGGAGCGATTGCGCCGGTTGGCGAGCCAGTCCGCCGGCTCCGGTGCGGTGGAGTTGCCAGGGGTGAGCGCCGAGCGGTCGTTCGGAATGATTCGACTCGCGGCGCGCGGCGGGGGAGAGACCGCGTCAGCTGTACAGGCTCCTCCCTTGGAACTGCCGGCGGAATTGCCTACTGAACTAGCTGCTCCAGACGGATTGAGTTCGATCCGATTGCGGCGTTTGAGCCTACAGCCTGAAATCGAGAGCTATACTAACCGATATTGTTCTGGACTGGCTTGGGACCGAATTCCGGGCCGAGTTTGTTTGCGCGCTTGGCGGCCGGGGGACCGGTTCCGTGCGGATGCGGGCGAAAGCGGCCGAAAAGTAAAGGATCTGTTCCAGCGGGCTCGGGTAGCAGCGTGGGACCGCGCCGGATGGCCGGTCTTGGCGGCGGCCGCCCGGGACGGCGAAGAGCTTGTTTGGATGCGAGGTTTCGGCGTGGCTGAGGGCTTTAGCGTCCAAAGTGGAGAGCCGAGCGTCGTGAGCGTGGAGGAGTTTGACGGCCAGGGTCGCGAAATTAGCGGAATCGAAGACTGGCAAAGAAACGTCTCTACTAAGAGAGGCCCTCGGCAGGCCTCAGGCGTCAAAGGAAACTTATCGTGAATTCCACCGTAAAAACCGCGGTCTTTTGGGTCGTCATGCTGTGCACGGCGATCCTCCTCTGGCAGGTCGTCCGGACTGGACAAGGCTCCGATCGGAAGGAACTCGCTTTCAGCGAGTTTTATGACGACGTGATTGCCGGAAGAGTCGAGGAAGTCCAGATCACGAACGAGATCGAGATCGAAGGACTGAAGACGAACGACGAGAAGTTCAGTACGGTCGTGCCTCCGAACTACCCGGATCTGATCACCAAGTTGACGGACAAGGGAGTCAAGATCAACGTCTTACCCTCGGCGACTCCCGCCTGGATGAGCTTTGTGATCAACGCGCTGCCGTTCGTGCTCCTGTTCGGCTTCTGGATCTTTATGATGCGCCAGATGCAAGCGGGCGGGAACAAAGCGTTGAGTTTCGGCAAGAGCCGTGCGCGGCTGCTGACTTCGCAGCAAAAGAAGGTGACCTTCAAGGATGTTGCCGGCGTAGAAGAGGCCAAGGAAGAGCTGCACGAGATCATTGAGTTTCTGCGCGAGCCGCAGAAGTTCCAGAAGTTGGGCGGACGGATTCCCAAGGGCGTGCTGCTGGTCGGCTCGCCGGGCACGGGCAAGACCCTTCTGGCGCGGGCAGTGGCCGGCGAAGCCAACGTTCCGTTCTTTTCGATTTCGGGTTCGGATTTTGTAGAGATGTTCGTCGGCGTGGGTGCGAGCCGCGTCCGCGACTTGTTCGAGCAGGGCAAGAAGTCCGCGCCGTGCATCATCTTTATCGATGAGATTGACGCCGTGGGCCGTCACCGCGGCGCGGGTCTGGGCGGCGGACATGACGAGCGCGAGCAAACGCTGAACCAACTGCTGGTGGAGATGGACGGCTTCGATTCAAACGAAGGCGTGATTTTGATGGCGGCGACGAACCGCCCCGACGTCCTCGATCCGGCGTTGCTTCGGCCTGGACGTTTTGACCGGCGGGTGGTGGTGAGCCGTCCGGACGTGCGCGGGCGCGAAGGCATCCTGCGCGTCCACACCCGCAAGATTCCGTTGAGCAAAGACGTCGACATGATGGTGCTCGCTCGCGGGACGCCCGGTTTCTCCGGCGCCGACCTGGCGAACCTGGCGAACGAAGCCGCTCTGTTTGCGGCGCGACAGAATCGCAAGGTCGTGACGATGAGCGACTTTGAGATGGCGAAGGACAAGGTCATGATGGGCGCCGAGCGCCGGTCCATGATCCTCACCGATGAAGAGAAGAAAAATACTGCCTTCCACGAGGCTGGACACGCCATTGTGGCGGCGCTTGAGGACCACGCCGACCCGCTGCACAAGGTGACGATCATCCCGCGCGGCCAGGCGCTGGGCTTGACGATGCAGTTGCCTGTCGACGACAAGCACACCTATTCGCGCGACTACCTGAAGGCGCAGCTTTCCATCTTGATGGGCGGTCGCATCGCCGAGGAGATCTTCCTCGACCATATGACGACCGGCGCCGGAAACGACATTGAACGCTCGACCGACATGGCGCGCAAGATGGTTTGCGAGTGGGGCATGAGTTCAATGGGGCCGCTGACGTTCGGTAAGAAAGAGGAACAGATCTTTCTTGGCCGCGAGATTTCGCAGCATCGAGATTACTCGGAAGCGACGGCGATTCGTATTGACGCTGAAGTCAACAGCCTGGTGATGGAGGGCTATACGCGGGCGCGCACGTTGATCGAGGAGAACTCGGATGCGCTGACTCGCGTCGCCGAAGCCTTGCTGGAGCGCGAGGTGATCGACGGCGCACAGGTGAAGTTGCTGATCGAGGGCCGGGACCTGCCGCCGTTTGAATCGTCAAACCCCGAGGACGACGACGACGGGGCGAAGCAAGAGATCCTGCAGCCGCCGCCGAAGAAGGCCCACTCGCCGAGTATCGAGGGCGAGCAGCCTTCGCCCGCATAGGTTCAGCTCAGTCGTGGCCAAGTCGGAGAGTCTTCGAGTCGTCCTGGCCGCCGGGGCGGTGGTGCGCCGCGGGGATCGGATTGTGGTGGTCCGGCGCAACCGCTATGGACCGGAGGTCTCCTTGCCGAAAGGGAAGCTGGAGAAAGGCGAATCCTTCGAGCAAGCCGCGGTGCGAGAGGTCCAGGAGGAGACGGGTTGCGTGACGCAGCTTCTCGACTTGATCGCGGCCGTCGACTATCGCGTGCGCAAGGGGCCCAAGGTGGTTCTGTTTTTTGAGGCGGAACTGCTCGATGAGGGAGAGTTCGAGCCCTCCGAAGAGGTCGAGAGCATTGAGTGGTTGGCTCCTGAAGAGGCCGTAACTCGGTTGACCTATCCGGCGGAACAGCGCGTGGTGGAGCGTTACGTCCGGATGATCTCCGAGCGCGAGTGAGTTTCTTGGCGCCGACCGGGCGCGTGATAGCATAAGGACCGTTCGGCGAGGAGCAGATTTGCAGGCGAATTCAGCCATCCAGGCGCCGTTGAAAAAGCACGGCATTCGACTGACGCGGCAGCGAGAGCTGTTGTTCGAGTTGATTCACAACTCACACCGTCACTTGAACGCCGACCAGCTCTATGAACTGGCGAAGGAACGGGATCCGAAGATCAATCGGGTCACGGTCTACCGAACACTCAAGGTATTGAAGCAGGAGGGCTTGGTCGACGAGCTGGACTTGCTGCACTACGAAGGCGACCAGCACTATTACGAGACGCGGTTAAAGCGCGAGCACGCGCACATCGTCTGTCTGCGGTGCGGGACCGTCCAGGAATTTTTCGGCGCTCCGATCGGCGCAATGAAAGAGCAGGTGGAGGCCGACTTTGGTTTTCAGGTGGGCGTGATGCGCACGGAGATCGGCGGCGTCTGCGCTGATTGTCAAAGCCAAGACCGGCTTCAAGAAGAAGGATCGGACGACTAGCGTCTTTATGTCCTCCGGTTCCTCAGAGGCGCTGACTCGCACCGCGGGCGGCGATGTCCTTTACCTCACTGTCGTGGGACCCGCCGGGGAACGCCGCCAGGTGCGCGTCGATCGCAGCCCCTTCCGAATCGGGCGTCTGCCGGACCGAGAACTGACGCTCAAGGATAGTCGGGTCTCGCGGAACCATGCGCAGATTCTGTTGGAGGACGACGAGTATTACGTCGAGGATTGCGAGAGCCGTCACGGGGTCTTCGTCAACGGACTCAAGACGGCTCGTGTGCGCTTGAAGCCGCGCGACCGCATCGGCTTCGGCATCGAGGATTCCTACGAACTGCTGGTCGGGGCCGAACCGTCGGGCGACGGGACGCCGTTGCTTGAGAAGGTCGCGAAGATGCCGTCGGTGGAGGGGACCGGCAATCTGAGCCGTCTCAGCGCCGTGATCGATGTGGCGCGGGCGCTGGAGTCGTCCGGGTCGGTCGACGACGTGCTCTCGGCCGCGGTGGACGCCGCGCTTTCAATTACCGGGGCGGACCGGGGCTTCCTCATGCTCAAGGATCCGGCCGGAGACTTACAGATTCGCGTGGCGCGCGACGATCTGGGCGCGGCGCTCTCGGACGATGAACTGCGCGTACCCCGCAAGGTCTTGGCTGAGGCTCTTGACCATCGCAGCGATTTATTTGCGATGTCGTTCGATCCCAACGTGGATTCGGCGCACGCGGATGCGGGGCAGACCGTTGTGGCGCTGGAACTGCGCAGCGTGGTGTGCGTTCCGCTGGTCCGGATTCGTTTGGGCGATCAGGCCGAAACGAGCATGCTCTCCACGGCGAAGGACACGTTGGGGCTGCTCTACATGGACTCGCGTCAGGTTGCTCGGAACTTGGCCGAGGGCAACCAGGAAGTCCTCCAGACGCTGGGGATTGAGATCTCGACGGTACTCGAGAATGCGAGGCTTCTCGAAGAGGAGCGCAAGAAGCACAGTCTGGAGCAAGAGCTGCAGATCGCCCGTGAAATCCAACAAGGGTTGTTGCCTCCGAGCTTGCCCAGTGGCGGATGGTTGGCCGCGGCCGGGAGTTCGGAGGCGTGTTTCCAGGTCGGCGGCGACTACTTCGACGTGATGCCGTTGGACGCCGACCACTGGGGAGCGGTGTTAGTCGACGTCTCGGGCAAGGGCGTTTCGGCGGCGCTGCTCACGTCGTTGTTGCAGGGGGCGTTCTTCTCCGCGGCTGGAGCTGCGGTGAGTCTTTCCGCGGTCGTAGAGCGTGTGAATCGCTACGTCTGCGAGCGCTCGCGCCACGCGAGGTTCGCGACGGCGTTCTACGCGATCGTCGACCGAAACGGCGGGCTGCGATGGGTGAATGCGGGACACTGCGCCGGGCTGTTGGCCCGCGCGGACGGCACGGTGGAACGTCTGGAACCGACCTCGACCCCGATCGGCTTGTTTGAAGAGGCGACCTTCCCCGAGAAGAGCCACACGCTGCGAGCCGGCGATCGCCTCGTACTGTTCTCCGACGGCGTTTCCGAGGCCGCGAACTTCCAGAACGAGCGCTTTGAGGAAGAGCGCTTGGAGACCGCGCTGATTCAACGGCGGTCCCTGGGCGCCGACGAGTTGCACAAGGCCTTGCTGGCGGAGATTGCCGCTTTTACGCAGGGAGCCGAGCAGGCGGATGACTTGACGCTGTTGGTGCTTGGTTACGACGGCTAGATCCGACTGAGCCTACGAGCGGCCGAGTTAGGAAGCCGGGTTAGGGAAGGGCTTAGGGAGCTGTCCCCAAGAGCGTGAAACGGGGCCGATCTCTCCGGATTGGTCGCGCGAGTTGTCATAGCGCTTTGCGTAACTTGTTCTATTTGTGTTGAGTAAGGGGCTTCGGGTTTGGCTGCTCGCCTCGTATGGCCGCTCATTAGGGAGCTGTCCCTTTACTTTCTTCGTCCCCCTTTCGTCCTAAAATTGCCGCCTTCACGCAGGGAGCCGAGCAGGCGGATGACTTGGCGCTGTTGGTGCTTGGTTACGACGGCTAGTCGCCGACGGCTCTGGACTCGGCTGGAGGGCTGATTCGCGAGCCGGCGGCCATTCCTAAGATGTGATCGGTGCTGGTCTCCGCGTTGCGGGCCGAGTCGAGTTGCATTTCAGCCCAGGTCGGACCGGCGGCCATCTCTCTCGCTGCCTGTAGATGGGGTAGGCAACCAAGTGCGTCAGCCTTGGGGGCGAGGCGGGCGATGAGTTCGCCGAGTGTCTCGCGGGCCGGGCGCGCCTCATGTGTGAACGGGTCGATTAGCTCCGCGTCGAGCCCGAACCGCTCGGCGCGCCACAGATTCTGGCGGACGAGCATCGGGTGGCAGTCATGCTGGTAGGTGCCGGCGTCGATTTCGTCGGACAGATCGGTCACCAAGCATTGGACGAGCGCGGCGATCGCAAGCGCATGGTCCAGCGAGCCGGGCATGTCGCAGACGCGGACCTCGACCGTGCCGAAGTTGTGGTGCGGGCGCACGGTCCACCAGATGTCGCGAATTGAATGGATAAAGGACGTTTCTTCCAAGTGGGAGACGAGCCAGACGTACTCGCTCCAGTTGCGCATGAGCGGGGGGAGGCCGGCGGTGGGCAACCCCTCCATGATCTTGGATCGATGGGAGAGAAGGCCGGTCTTGCGGCCGTTCCACCAAGGGCTGTTGGCGGAGAGCGCCAGGAGCAGCGGCAATCGGCGTAGAATTCGGTCGCAGATTGCGACTGCTTTGTCTCCGGAGTCCACCCCGACGTGCACGTGCAGTCCGAAAGTGACCAACTGGCGACCCATGTCTTGGAGCGTCTCAAGAAGCCTGAGGTAGCGCGTCTGTTGGGTAGGCGTCTGATCCTGCCAGCGGGAAAACGGGTGCGTGGCCGACCAGTAGAGTGCGACGTTCTCGGCATCGGCGACCGACTCGACGATTTCGAGTTTCGCGCCGAGGTCGCCTCGGACTTCGTCGACGGTGCGACAGACGCCGGAGTTGATCTCGATGTAGCACTGCATCAGCTCCGGCTTGACGGAGCCGGCGATCGCCTCCGGGATGTTGGCGAGGATGGCCGGTGCGGCGCTGGAGAGGGCGCCGGTTTGGGTGTCGACGAGCGCTAGTTCAAGTTCGACGCCTAGGGTCGGTTCCGCGTTGGAATTGAATTTCAGTGCACTCATTTCCGACGATCTGGATCGCACGATAACACGGCCGCGCGGGCCAAGACTTTGGCGCCGATCGCCAATGCCCGCTCGTCTACGTCGAAGAGCGGCGAGTGCAAAGGCTCACCCCCGATATCGTCTGAGCGAACGCCCAGGCGGAACATGGCGCCGGGGACGTGATCGAGATAGCCCGCGAAGTCTTCGCCGCCCATCGAAGGGCGCGGGATTTCGCGTACGTTCTCCGGGCCGAGGGCGTTACGGGCGGCGGTGCGCAATAACGTATTGACCGCACCGTTGTTGATGACCGCGGACAGCCCGCCGCTGAAACGGACGTCGATGGCAGCCCCGGAGGCGCGAGCGACACCCTCGCAGAGCTGGCGCAGACGTTCCTGCGTGCCGAGGCGCACGTTCGGGTCCAGCGTCCGCATGGTGCCTGAGAGCGACGCCGAGCCGGGAATGACGTTGGCGCTGTAGCCGCTCTGAATCCTACCGATGGAGACGACGACGGGATCGTGACTGTCGAAAGCGCGCGGGATGAACGCGTAGATGGCGCTGATGAGTTGCGCGGCCGCGGCGATGGGGTCGCTGCCCTCATGAGGGCGGGCTGCATGGCCGCCGGAGCCCCGGATCTCAATATTGAGCCAGTCGCAGGACGCGGTGAGCGCGCCATCGCGGAGGCCGACGGAACCCACGTTGCGGGTTGGGTCGGCGTGCAACGCGATAATTTCGCGGACGCCCTGGAGCGCGCCGGCCTCGACCATGGCCAGGGCGCCGAGGGCGGTTTCCTCAGACGGCTGGAGGATGAGGCGCCACGGTACGGGCCAGGGGAGGGCGTCTCGGTTTGCCGCCTCCATGAGCGTGAGTACGGCGCCGAGGGCGCAGGCGGCGTGGACGTCGTGGCCGCAGCCGTGCATCACTCCGTCGCGGCGGCTGCGGTAGTCGACGGTCTTTTCGTCCTGTATGCACAGAGCGTCGATGTCGCCGCGGATCGCGACCCGGTCGCCGTCGAGAGTAGAATCCGCGATGAGGCCGCAGCCCTCGGGGCCGGGTCGAGAGGAGACGCCGGCTTGAAGCAGGCGGGAAGCGAGGAACGCGGTGGTCTCACGCTCTTGGCCGCTGGCTTCCGGGTTGCGATGCAGATGGCGGCGAATGGAGACGAGTTGCGGCTCCAGCTCGGTCACGATCGAGTCGATGGTCGACGCCCAGTCTTGCGGCGCTTGGCTCACAGGTACTCCCACCCCGCAAGGGTTTCTATCGCCGCGTGATCGGTGTGGTCGAAGTGGAGAGGGGTGATGGACACCTTGCCGTCGCGAACTGCGGCGTAGTCCGAACCCGGTTCGGCCGCCTCCAGCGGAACCTCTTCATGCATCCAGTAGTAGGGGCGGCCGTTGGGATCGTGCGTCTCGATCATGAGATTGCGGGAGATCTTGCGGCTCTGATGCGTGATCTCGACGCCGGAATAGCGAGGGTGGGGCACGTTCACGTTTAGGGCGACGCCGGCAGGGATACCTTCCTTCAGCACCTTAAGGGCGAGCTCGGCGGCGAAAGCTGCCGACGGGCCATAGTCGATGTCGACGCGCTGGTTGACGGACATAGCGATTGCGGGGATGCCGTACTTGGGGCCCTCGGCGGCGGCCGCGACGGTACCGGAATAGTAGACGTTCTCGCCGAGGTTCGGGCCGTTGTTGATGCCGGAGACCACGAGATCGGGCTTGAAGCCGAGCAGATGCACGAGCGCAGTCATGGCGCAGTCGGCCGGGGTTCCCTCCACGGCGAAACGGCGGGTGCCGACCTCGTCGTAACGGAACGGGCGACGCAGAGTGATCTTGCGCGAGGCGGCGCTCTGCTCGAACATCGGGGCGACGGTCCAGGTTTCGCCGACGTTGGCCATAGCTTCCTCTAGAGCGCGGAGCCCGGGAGCGTGAATGCCGTCGTCGTTGGTGAGCAGGATGCGCGGGAGATTACCCAAACCGCCATTTTTTCACACCCGCGCGTATCCTGGATCTTGGCAGCGGACTTGAAGTTCACGGATCAATTGGCGTCCATACCCGGACTCGTAGTATCGAGCGACGAGCCGCTGGCTCGGCACACGCGGTTTGCGATCGGAGGTCCGGCGGACTACTTCCTCTCGTCGCGGGAGCCGGAGGCCTTGGCTGCAGGCGTGCGGGCGTTGGATGAGGCGGGCGTTCCCTGGTTGGTTCTGGGAGAAGGATCGAACGTGATCGTCGCTGACGGCGGCTATCGCGGAGCGATCTTGAGGTACTTGGGCGACCGCGTGGCCGCTGGGGGAACCCGCGTGGAGGCGCAGTGCGGCGCTCCGTTGCAGTTGTTGGTGGATGCGACGATTGCGGCTGGATTGGTCGGCATGCATACGTTGGAGCGGATACCGGGTTCGGTGGGCGGAGCGGTCTACGGAAATGCCGGGGCTTACGGGCATCAACTCGACGAGATGCTGGTGGAGGCGAGTTTTCTGGAGGCCGGAGAGGTCCGCTCGTTCACGAACGCTGAGTGTGAGTTCGACTACCGCGAAAGCGTGTTCAAGCGTTCGAAGCGGCGGGTCTTGCTCTCCTGCGTGTTGGAGATGGAGCGAACGGACGCCGAGGAATTGAGGAAGGAAGCCGCTGAGATTCGGAGGGTACGCGATGAGAAGTTTCCGCCGACGATGCGTTGTGCGGGGTCGATCTTCAAGAACTTGTTCCTGGCTGATTTGCCGGAGGCAATCCAAGCGCTGGTGCCGGAACGGGCCGTGCGGGGCGGAAAGGTGGCGTCGGCGTTCTTCCTGGAAAAGGTGGGCGCGAAGGGAATGGAGCGCGGCGGGATCCGGATTGCCGATTACCACGCGAACCTGATTTGGAATGAGACGGACGGGACGGCCGCGGACCTGACTTGGCTGATCGAGGAGCTCAAGCGGCGCGTGCGCGAAGAGTTTGGGTTCGCGGTGGAGGAAGAGGTCCAGTACATCGGCTAGCTTTGCTACGTTAGGGACCGCTTCCGCCATGCCACGACTTCTCGGTATCACCGTCCTCCCTGAATACATCCAGAGCGAGGGCGTCGACGGCGTTCTGGACAACATGACGCGGCTGGGTGTGAACGCAGTCGCGACTTCGCCGTACCTGATGGAGGAGGCGGATCGCGAGACGGGCAATCGTGAGCCGCCGGCCGACGCGGGCGCTGGAGCGGTGCGGCTGCTCGACCGGCCGCTGTTCGGCAAGCGCGAAGTGTGGGTCCGGACGGCGCCGAGTTTCGAGCCGAATCGTTCGCTCTACGAGGGACTGCGGTATCAGCCGTCGGAGCCGACGGCGTTGACGCGCAGCCAAGGGCATATTCTGGACGACTTTATTGCCGGGGCGCGGTCGCGCGGCATTAAGATCTACTTCCAGGTGCAGGCCGCGATTCCGCCGGGGTATCGGGTGCAGTTCGGCGGACCCGTGGATGAGGATCGAGCGCTGTTGCCGGACGGGCGGATTCCGCCGAAGCGGCTGGCGAAGAACGGATCGTTGGCGGCGCCGGAGATTCTGGAGTACGAACACGCGTTGTTGCGTGACCTGGTTGCGCGCTACCCGGACCTGGACGGAATGCGGATCGACTGGCCGGAGTATCCGCCGTATTTTTTGGACTCGGTATTCCTGGATTTCTCCGACCATGCGCGGCGGGCGGCCCAGCGGTTGGGCTTTGATTTCGAGCGCATGCGAGACGATGTGGGTGATCTTTACGGCAAGCTGCACGGGGGATTGCGCGACGAGGACCTATGGCCCTACGTGGAAGACCAGGATCAAGGTCGCTACTTCCTGGTGCGGCTGATGTCGGACTACCCCGGCGTGGGCGATTGGTTGCGGTTCAAGGCGCGGTTGGTGGAGGAGATGTTGGCCGGGTTCCGGCGGGCGATCAACGAAGCGGGCGGCGAGCGGATGGAGATGTTGCCGAATGCGTTTCCGCCGCCGTGGACAGGCGTCTCCGGCATGGATTTCAGGCGGGTGGCGCGGTTCTCGTCGGCGATCAGTTGCAAGCTCTATACGATGCACTGGCCCATGATGCTGCGTTTCTACGGAGACCAGTTGATGGAGGCGAATCCGGGGCTGGATTCGCGGTTGCTCACGCGGTTCTTGGTGAGGATGCTGGATCTAGCGGACGGGCCGGGGCTGCCGGAGTTGACCGACTACGCCTACCCGGGGCCGGACACGCCGCATACGGTGGGGGAAGAGGCGCAGAAGCGCAAGATCCGGCAGGCACAGGCCGATGCCGGGGATACGCCTGTCTACGTGCTGGCCCACGGGTACGGGCCGTTGGCGGACTTCCGGAAGCGGCTGGAGGTTGCGAAGGAAGCCGGCCAGCACGGGTATTGGGTGAATCGCTACGCGTATCTGCATGACGAGAAGTTGGAGGCGATTCGCGAGGTCGGCGTTTGAGACGACCTCGGTTTCTTGAGTTTTTTGCCGGGGCCGGATTGGTGCGGCTCGCGCTGGAGCCGGAGTGGCGGTGCGTCTTCGCGAACGACGTCAGTACGAAGAAAGCTGCGGTGTACGGGGCGAACTTCGGCGAGCGGGAGTTGCGGGTCGGCGACGTTGCGGAGTTGGACTCGGCTAGCCTGCCCGACGCTGAACTGGCGTGGGCGTCATTCCCTTGTCAGGACCTCTCGCTTGCGGGGTGGCGACGGGGCATCTCGGCGCCTCGGAGCGGGATGTTCTGGGCTTTCTGGGAGCACATGAGGGCGCTCAAGCAGGCGGGGCGGATGCCGCCTGTCATCGTGCTGGAGAACGTCGTGGGGTTGCTGCACGGCGACAACTTCGTCGGTCTGTGCGAGGCGCTGGCGGCGTTGGATTTGAAGTTCGGGGCGATGGTGCTTGATGCTCGGCGATTCGTCCCGCAGTCGAGGCCACGGGTCTTCGTCGTGGCGGCTCGGCACGGGGCGGGGCGCGAAGATTCGGACTCCGAGGTCCTCTATCCGGCGGCGGTGCGCAACGCCTATGCGGATTTGCCGGGGGTGCTGCGGGAGCGTTGGGTTTGGTGGGACTTGCCGGAGCCTGCGGGCGACCTTCCTGCGATCGAGGAACTGATCGAGCATGATCCGCCCGACGCCGGTTGGTTTGCGGGGGCGGAGGTGGATCGGCTTGTAGGGATGATGACGCCGGTAAACCGCGCGAAGCTTCGTGAGGCGGGTCGTGACGTGGGTTTTCTCTACCGGCGGACGCGGCAGGGACGTCAGCGGGCCGAGGTTCGCTTTGATGGATTGGCTGGATGCCTGCGGACGCCGAGCGGCGGGTCGAGTCGACAGACGGTCGTTCTTCGCTCAGGACAGAAGATCCGCATGCGGCTGCTGACGCTGCGCGAGGCGGCGCGGCTGATGGGAGCGCCGGACAGTTTCGTTCTGCCGCAGAACTACAACGACGCGTATCGGGCGATGGGCGACGGGGTAGCCGTCCCGGCGGTCCGTTGGCTGTCGCGGGAGTTGTTGGCGCCGCTACTCACTGCCTCAGGACGCGGCCGTCGCTCAAGGTGAGTCGGAAGGGGGAGGTCTCCAAAGATTGGGCGACCCCTTCCACCACCACACGAGCCCCTTTTCGAATGGGCTCTCGTTTTCGGTTTTGAAGGTTGAGGACGACCTCGACCTCGCCGTCCGGGCGGCTCGCAAGGAACAGACGTAGGGGGCGCTGCTCGGGTTCGTTGCGGAGGACGAACAGCTCGAACTCCGGCGAGAGCTTTCCCTGAAACTCTTTCCACACGGCGGCGCCTGCGTCACTGAGCAGAACGTCTCGTAGGTCGAGGTAGACATAGAGTTTGGGCGAGGACCGCCTACGTCGCTTTTCCTCGATGGCTTCTCGCTCCTCTTTCGAGAGGATTCGCGGCATGTTCTTCGGCGGCAGCGCCTGATCGGCGGCCTGTGCGAGCAGGTCGTCTAAGCCTTCGACGTCTCCGGTGTAGGAGCGATAGAGTTTCTCGAGGTAGTCGCGGATGGAGTGCCGGTCGGCTTCCGGTAGAGAGCCTGGACCGGTGTGGGCGGCTGCTCGCGCGAGCGAGAAGAAGGCGGCGTTGTTCTTGTCCGGTGATTTCTGTGCGAGTAGGGCGGTTGCCAGCCAGTAGGAGGCCTGTGCGGAAGTTGGGTTGGCCTCCAACAGAATGACTAGTTCGCGCTCGGCCTCGGCGTGCCGCTCTTGCTCCAGGGCGGACCAGCCGAGAGTGAGGCGGGCCCGCCCCTCTACTTGTTCTTGCATTTCGGCCCAACGAGTTTGTGGTACCTCTGTTGGACGTTCCTGGAACTGGCGGTGGATGCCCGACTCCAGTAGTGCTTGAGCGGCACGCCGTCCCTTGTCGACGGCGGCGGGGTCCTTGGCGGCGACGGCGGGAGTGAGCGAGGCGATGAGGTACTGAGCTGCGAAGTCGTCGGGCTCAAGTTCGAGGACTCCCTCTGCGGCGGCAATGGATTCCGCGGCTTTGCCAGCCGCTTGTAGAGCCTGCATTTGTAGACGACGGCGTTGGGGCTCGAGCGCAGTCTCGGGGTACTCGCTGCGCCACGCCGCGAGGCTCTTGAGGCGCTCGCTCGGGTCGGGCAGGGTCGCTGACTGAGTAGCCAGTTCGTACTCGCGGGCGTCGGCGGCTCGAGGCGGTTCGACGGCTTGCGCGGCAATTGCGGCGATTAGAAGTACGACGATTCGAGACACAGCTTTCTCCTATCCGAGGAATATCCTCGGCGAACGGTCCTTTGGTTGCCATGGCTAAAGCAGGCCGGCTGGAGTGCGATGAAGCGCGAGCGATGCGACCAAGTCCCACTGGGGCTCGGCCACGACCGCGACTTGAGGAGGCGGAGGCGCCTCAAGCCGAGCGGCTGGGGGAGGTTGTACCGGCTGCGGCGTAGGTTGGTAGCGTCCAAGCGGCCGCAAGGACGGCGGCGACCAGGCGAGAAGCCGCACAGCTTGGACCGGGAGTGGAGTCGCCGCCGGGGCCAAATCCAGGGGCGGCGTCGATTCCGGGAGCGCCAAAGTCGGAGGAGGCGTGACGGAGGCTTGATAGGCGGGTTCAAACCGCTCGGGGCTTGGTTGCTCTGCTTGGGGTCCTGCCAGCCAAGCGACGGCGAGAGTTGCCGCGAGCGTCAAGAGCACTCGGCTGCTCTCGGCGGCGGATACGCCACGCAGGCTCACGCCTGCGGCACCGTTGCTGAACGACACACGGCTACGCCTAGCCAGCCGCCGTCGGGCGTCGCTCCGCTCGCGCTCGGCGAGCGAGGTTAGTGCTTCGAGGACTTGTCTTTCGGTCATCGGTTGGCCCCCGGGGTATCGAGCGCGGGGAGAGGGATCAGGTTCGCGGAGGGCGTCTCGTCGACCGCGGTCAGGACTACCCGTAGCTTGCGAAGCGCTTTGTCGCGGTGGGCGGCCACGCTGCCGGGGCGCAGTCCGAGCATGGCGGCGGTCTCGGCATAGCTGAATCCGCCCCAGTGGGTGAGCAGGAGGCAATCCCGCTGACGTTGGGTGAGCGTGCCTAGTGCCTTTTGCAGTTGGTCCTGGAGCGCCCAGTCGACGTCGCGTCCCGCAATTTCACGCAGGCCCAGCGGTTCGGCCCAGAAGCCGATTCTGCGAGCAGTGGCGCGGAGATAGTCGGACCGGAGTCGTACTGCGATGGTGTAGAGCCAAGCGCGGAAGGTTCCCTTACTCGCGTCAAATGCGGCTCGATTCTTGAACGCCTTGTACAACGCCTGCGAAGCGAGGTCGTCGGCTTCGCCGGTGGAAGCTCCCGGCAGCCGATTGCGCAGGAAGGCCGCCAACTCGCAGAAGCGACGTTCAAAGACCTCCTCGAACGCGGACTCGTCTCCGTCGCACGCTCGAGCCATGAGCGTTTCGTCGGATGGGCGTGGCTCGTTTCGGGACATCGGTCGGCCGTCATCAGGTTATACGCCGCCGAGCGGGTGTTTGATTACCTTTGTGAAAAAGAAAAACCGCGCGCCGGACTTGCGACGCGCGGTTCTGAGTCAGGCGGAGGCCGGGTCTACTCTTTCTCGACTTGTAGGTTGTTCATCACCGAGAAGACTCCGGAGACGCCGTTGGCTTGGATGCCGGCGACGTTCTTCTCGAACTTGGTGGCGACGACGCCTTCCAGCGCCACGTCGCCGTTCTTGACGATGATGCGGATGGGCGGAATGGCCTGGAAGGAGTAGCGCGTGAAGCTCGGGTGGTAGTAGACGGCCCGTGCGACGGCTTGGCGGACTCGGTCGTCGTTCGGCGAGACGGGCAGGACTTCGATCTGGTTGTCGATCGTGCGGACGGTCTCAATGTTCTCGACGACGCGCTCCGCGCCGGACTTGAGCGTCGGGCGCGTCACTTGGCCCATTAGGGTCACTTTGTCCCCGTCCACCCTGAACTCGATGTTGTCGAAGACGCTCAGGTAGGGGAGCATCACGATCTCATGGCGAACCTGCCTCTCGGTCCGTGAAAGCTCGGCGGCGGAGAGCGGCGCGAGCGTCAGGGCCACTGTTGTGAGGGCGAGCAAATAAGTGCGGATGTGTTTCATGTGTTTCATCTCCTCTCTGTCTATTAGATTCGCAGGGCGGGGAATCTCGTTACACTCGCCGGACAAAAAAGTTCACCTGCGCGAACGAGGCTGCAAGTCGGACAGAATGGAGAGATGGCCCTCGTTCTCAGCGTCAGCGACATCGCCAAGACGCACGGCTCCCGCCGTCTGTTTTCCGGCCTCTCGTTGGGCGTGGAAGAGGATGCACGTCTGGGTCTGATCGGCCCCAACGGGAGCGGCAAGACGACGCTGTTGGAGATTCTGGCGGGAGTACAAAAAGCGGACGAGGGCGAGCGCTCGATTCGGAAGCTGGCGCGATTGGGGTACGTCCCGCAGGATTCGCGTTTCGAGGATGAGAGGACGGTGTTCGGCGTGGTCGACGGCTCGCTTGACGACGCCGGACTCGATGATGCGGAGCGCTCGGTGCGGGTCTCGGTCGCGCTGTCCAAGGCCGGCTTCGAGAGCGAGGGGCTGCTTGCGCGAACGCTCTCAGGCGGCTGGAAGAAGCGGCTCTCGGTTGCGGCTGAGCTGGTCCGGGAGCCGGACGTCTTGTTGCTCGACGAGCCGACGAACCATCTTGACTTGGACGGCATCGCTTGGCTGGAGCGGTTGCTGAAGACGGAGCGGCTGGCGGCCGTGTTCGTGAGCCACGACCGCTACTTCCTAGAGAATGTGGCGTCCGAGTTGGCCGACGTGAATCCGGCCTATCCAGGCGGCGTGTTTCGGGCTTCCGGTTCGTACTCGCAGTTTCTTGAGAAACGGGAAGAGCATCTGGCTAACCAATCCAGGCAGCGCGAGACGCTGGCCAATTTGGTGAAGACCGAGATTGAGTGGTTGCGGCGAGGGCCGAAGGCGCGCACGGGGAAGTCGCGAGCGCGCATTGACAAGGCGCACGGGATGATCTCGAACCTCGATGAAATGCAGTCGAGAGCGCGAACGGGCACAGCGACAATTGACTTCACGGCGTCGGAGCGAAAGACGAAGCGACTGATTGAGGCGGAAGGGATTGCCAAGACGCTCGGCGACAGGAAGCTGTTTCGAGATCTCGACGTGCTGCTGGCGCCCGGGGTGCGGTTGGGGGTCTTGGGTCCGAACGGTAGCGGCAAGACGACGTTGCTCCGGACCTTGCTGGGCGAGCTGGAGCCGGACGAAGGAAAGGTGAGCCGGGCGAACGCGGTCCGGATCGTCAAGCTCGATCAGCATCGTGCGACGCTCGACGAGGCGATGCCCCTGAAGCGAGCGCTTTGTCCGGACGGCGACAGCGTGATGTACAGGGGCGAGATGGTGCATGTGGTTGCATGGGCCAAGCGGTTTCTATTTCAGAAGGAGCAGTTGGAATTGCCGGTCTCGGAGCTGTCCGGCGGCGAGCGGGCGCGGGTGGCCGTGGCTGAACTGATGCGCCAAGAGGCCGACGTGTTGGCGTTGGACGAGCCTACGAATGATCTCGACATTCCGACGCTGGAAGTGTTGGAACAGAATCTGCTCGACTTTCCCGGGGCCATGTTGCTCATCACGCACGATCGCTACTTGCTCGACCGAGTTGCGACGGCGGTCGTCGGGCTGGACGGCGACGGCGATGCGGCCATGTACGCCGACTACCGGCAGTGGGAGGCCGCCCGGGCTGCGAAGAGGAAGCGGTCGGTTTCCGATACGCAGACCGAGAAACCGGCGGCGATCGTCCAGGCGAAGCCGAAGAAGAAGCTCTCCTACAAGGACCAGTTGGAGTGGGACGGCATGGAACAGAAGATCCTCGAAGCGGAAGAGGAGCTGGCTGCAGCGACGGCCCACATGGAGGAACCAGCGAACGCTTCGGATGCGGAGACCGTTGTCCAGGCGGCCGCCCGGTTGGAGAAGGCGCAGGCGGAAGTGGACTCGCTCTATGAGCGCTGGTCGGCGCTGGAAGAAAAGTTGGCCTGAGTGCTACTGCCCAAGATCGTGGCAGATGAAGCATTCGGCTGACGCGCCGTGCTGGGCGTGGCACTTCATGCAGGAAATCATGTTGATGGATTTCTCTTGCATAAGGACTTCGCGCGTCGCCACTGGGCCGTGGCAGGTTTCGCAGGCGGCCCCCGCCCTAGCGTGTTTCTTGTGGCTGAAGTAGACGAACTCCGGCAGGTCGTAGACGCGGGTCCATTCAACCTTCTTCATTCTGAGATTGAACAGTTGCGTCAGCTTGCGCACTTCCGGGTGGTTGGTGGCGATGGACTGATGGCAAACCATGCAGTCTTCGAGAGTCGGGAGACCGGCGGTCCACTTCTTCTGCGCGCCCCTGTGGCAATCCACGCACTCAAGGTTCTTTTCGGCGTGTAGCTTGTGGTTGAACTCGATGGGCTGTTTGCCTACCGTGCGCGGCAAGTCCTGAGGAGGACTCTGGTAAGGCGGAATCTCGTAACTCTGCCCGGAGAGCAACGCGGCTACTCCCAGCAATGCGGCTGCGACCCATCCCGTTCGTTCGATGCGCGAGGTGCTCATGGGCTATTCAGCGGACGGTAAGGCATACACCAACAGTTTCGCCAGGTAGTTCTTGTTGTACTTGTTGCCGCCGCCGGAGGCAATCGCAAGATATTGGCGTCCGTCCTTTCCACGGTACGTCATCGGCGAGGCGTGCCCGGAGGCCGGGAGTCTCGTTTCCCACAAAACTTCGCCCGTTTCCTTGTCGAATGCACGGAAGCGTTTGTCGTTGGTTGCGGCGATGAAGACGAGGCCGCCCTTAGTCACGACGGAGCCGCCGAGGTTGGCCGCTCCGGTCTTGGGCACGCCGCGCGCGGTGAGTTCGTCGTACTCGCCCAGGACGGATCGCCAGCGAAACGTGCCTGAATTGAGGTCGATTGCCGTCAAGTGCCCCCAGGGCGGTTTCTGGCACGGGTACTGGTTGGAATCCCAAAGACGGCCCCATTTAGTTCCGCGCGAGCGCCAGCCGGGATCCTCGCCCATCTCGATTAGACGGACGAACGTACCGACGTCCATGGAATTGACGTAGAGCGTGTCAGTCTCCGGATCGAACGCGCCGCCGCCCCAATTGGGACCGCCGTTGGTGCCGGGAAACATGACGGTGAGTTGTTCCCGGATCGGGCGGAACAAGGGGCCTTCCACGACTGCGTCGGTGAGCATCTCCATACACTCGGCGTGCGACTCGGGGGTGACGTTGGTGATGTCGGCCCGCGTCATGGACTGACGAGCGAAGGGCGGGGGGGCCACGGGATGCGGCTGGGTCGGCCAGGATTCCTCGCCCGGGACGGGGCTCTTGGGGACCGGGCGCTCCTCGATTTCAAACAGCGGTTCACCGGTCAAGCGGTTGAAGAGGAAGATGAAGCCGGTCTTGGCGACGAGCGCGACGGCTTCGACCTGCTCCCCGCCTCGCTCGACTTCGACCAGGACCGGCTGGGCGGGAAGGTCCCAGTCCCAAAGGTCGTGATGGATGGTCTGGAAATGCCAGCGGCGTTTGCCGGTCTCGCAGTCGAGGGCGACGAGCGAATTGCCGAAGAGGTTTGCACCTTTGCGATCGCCGCCGTAGAAGTCGATGGAGGGCGAGGTGAGCGGCAAGAAGACCATCCCGTGCTTCGTGTCGACGGAGGGGATGGACCACATGTTCGTGCCGCCGCGCTTCCGCCAGGAATCGCCCTCCCACGTTTCGTGCCCGAATTCGCCGGGTCTTGGGACGGTGTGGAAGGTCCAGCGCAGTTTTCCGGTGCGTGCGTCAAAGCCTCGTACGTCGCCGGAAGGGCCTTGGGTGCGCGAGTCGGTGACCCAACCTCCCACCACGAGCGTGTCGCCGCAGACGCCGACGGGCGAGGTCAGTCCGTAGCGGCCTTCCGCCTGCATGACGCCGGCTTTGAGGTCGAGACGTCCCTCGTCTGCAAAGCCGGGATCGAGCTTGCCGGTTTCCGCTTGGACGGAGAATAGATAGCCGTCCTGGTTGCCGAGAAAGACTCGGGGCTCGTCTCCGCCGCGCCAGTAGGATGCGCCGCGGCTCGTGTACAAGTTGACGCGATTCATCTTGTCGACGCCCGAGTCGAAGTTCCAAAGCTCGCGGCCGGTTTCGGGTTCGAGCGCGATCAAGCGATGGAAGGGAGTGGTGACGTAGAGTATGCCGTCGACCATGAGCGGCGTCGCCTCAAAGGCCGAGCGGAAGGGCAGGTCCGTCGCGCCGTCGCTCCAGTCGCCCGTGTCGTACTCCCAGGCGAGTTCGAGCTCGCCGACGTTGGAGCGGTTGATTTGGGCAAGTGGGGAGTACTTCATGCCGCCCGGATCGCCGCCGTAGGAGGGCCACTGCTGTCCCCAGGCGGTTCCGACGAGAAGGGTCAGCAGTCCGACGAAGCGCACGCGCCCAGTCTAACGCCCTCGCGGTACGCTGGTGGGCAAAGGCTCCGATGTCTAGTTCCAGCCCAATCCGAGTGCTCGTGGCCAAGCCTGGTCTTGACGGTCACGACCGCGGCGCGAAGATCATCGCGCGCGCGCTGAGCGACGCCGGCATGGAGGTGGTCTATACGGGGCTGCGCCGTACGCCCGATCAGATCGTGAAGGCCGCGCTGGAGGAGGACGTTGAATTCATCGGGCTGTCGATCCTCTCCGGAGCCCACACGGTGTTGGTACCGAGGATCTTGGAGCGCATGAAGGCGGCGGGGATGAACGATGTTCAGCTGCTGCTGGGGGGAATCATTCCCGACGACGACGTGGAGGAGTTGAAGCGCCAAGGCGTTGCCGAAGTCTTTCAGCCGGGTGCGCCGCTCAGCGGAATCATCGACTACATCCGCGCGAATCGACCGAAACGGTCGCTATAGTCTGCGCCGACTATCGGCCCCGTGAGGCGGCGGCGTAGACGGCTTGGTATCCCTCGGCGGCGCTCTTCCCCGTGAAGGAAATCGCCTTGGCGTACAGATTCCCTAGCAATCGTCCGTAGGCGGCCCGGTCTTCTCTCCAGAGTTTGGCTCCGAGTTGGAGGGAGTCGAACAGAGCCTCGGCGATCATGGCGTACAGCGGAACTTCGACGCGTGCTTCAGGCCCCGAAGCGTTGACGATCGTTCCCCAGGAGCTGCCGAGCGGAAGCTTCTCGCGGAACATGAGACCGGTGGCTTCCTCCGGGCCGTCGGCGTAGTCGTTGACTTGGTCCGTGAGGCCGCCCGACCGTCGAGCGATGACCGGCGTTCCGGCAAGATACGCCTCGGTAGCCGCCCCGAAGGGCTCGTAGAGCGAGGGCATGACGGCGAAGGTCGCGCCGCCCATCGCTTCCATATACCCGCGCTCCATGCGAAAGGGGTAGACGGCCACGTCCCCTGCACGCCTGTGCGCCAGCGAGACGAGGTCTTCCGAGTAGGGGGTGGTCTCGCTGACGATCGGCGTCAGGATGAACTTCGCCGACCCACGCGCGAAGCCCTCGATTGCGCGCGCCAGCAGGTCGAAACCCTTTTGCCCGGCGTCCAACCTCCCGAACATCATGAACACCGGCGTCTCGTCGGGCAGATCGCGCAACGGCTTGCCGCGTCCGCCATCGAGACCGCCCTCAATGCGCGGGTCTTTGTAGGACTCCAGAGCGTCGAGCATGCGATGGCGCCGCTCCAGCTTTTGGCGCACGATCAAGTCCGGGACGCCTGCTGAGGATTCGAGCGTGGCGCCCTTGGAGAAAGGGGACTTCGCCTCGCCGAACAGCGGGTTGTTGACGCCGACGACGCCGTGGGCGCGGTAGACCGACTGCAGGTGGCGGGCGAAGTGACCAGTCTGCAGCGGGTCCTCCGTCAGCTCGCGAGCGAATCCGGGGCTTACCGTGGACAGCGGCGCGTCGGTAATCGGGATCATGCGCTCGTAGACGGTGCCCCAGCCGAGCGGCCAGCGAACCGGACCGAGGCGATCCGTGATCCACGTCAGGTGGTGATCATGCAGCGGATAGTCATAGGGGTTGTGCGAGGTAAGCACGCAGGCGGCCGACTTGAGGGTCCCGTCCAGCAAAGCCTCCTTGACCGTTAGAGCGCAGGCCGCGGTTTGCCAATCCTGGGCATGCACGACGACGTTTTCTTGCAGGTCCAGATGGGCCAGCACCTGCGGCACGGCTTGGGCGAAGAAGAGTCCGTCGCGCAGCAGCAGGTCTGGGTGGACGTGCGAATACGGGTTGGTGTTTGTCGCTCCGCCCGGTGCGTCGAAGATCGACCAGGACTGGACGAGGATCCAGCGATTGCCGAGCGGGTCGAAGTACTCGAACAGTTCCGCCTTGACCTCGCTTCCGGAAAATGGAACGACGATCTCACCCACGAAAGCGAGGTCTTGATAAGAGGGAGTCGAGGAAAGGTTCCGGTGAAACGGCGAAATCAGAATCGTTTGGTCTCCCGCCTTGCGCAGGGCGGGCGGCAGGTGGGTCGCAACGGCGAAGATTCCCCCGGCTCGGGCGAATGGGTTTTCGTAGACGACGTAGGCGACTGTGCGGTCCTTGGTCGAGACTGCCGTGCGAGCCTCCTCCAGCGAGGCTCGTTCTTCCTTGGTGAACAGCGCCTCCAAGGCCCGCGGATCGGGTTTCCAGCCGTCCAAGGTTTCTTCCAGCGCGTTCATCGAATCCCTATCGTAGCGAAGGGGGGCGGCCGATCTTCCGCGTGTGAGCAAGCTCTTGGGTCGCTCCGCGACCGCAATCCTGACGTTGGCTTGGTTGCGCCTCGCGTTGCACCAGTCACAGCAGCCTGAGGTGCTCGGGTTGTGGTCTCCCGCCTACGCCTGCTTTCTGACGGTTGCGGCGCTCGTCGCCGCCGGGGGCGCCTGGTTGCTGCGGCCGGGCGTCCTTGCAGCATTGCGTTGGCCGGCCGTGGTCGGTCTGGGGCTTTCGGTTGGACTCTCGTTGTTGACCACCGAGGCGGCTGTGCGTGGGCTCGACTTGTTGGGCGCGTCCTACTACGAAGAGACTGCGCGGTATCTCCTCGACACCGAGCCCGACGCTCTTCTGGGCTATCGCCATTCGCCGGGGCGACAAACGCTCTATCAGGAGGTCGGCGTCGACTTCAACGAACGTGGCATGCGCGACCGGCCGTTCGACGATCGCGTCGGCAATCGGGTGCTGCTGCTGGGAGACTCGGTGACGTTCGGCTGGGGCGTTGAGGTGCAAGACACCTTTGGTCGTCGGCTAGAAGATTGGTTGGGCGGCGGCCGTACGCTCAACGCCGGAGTGTGCGGATACAACACGGTGCAGCAGCGACGATATCTGGAGGCGGAGGGGTTCTCCTTGCAGCCCGACGCGGTGATTCTTCTTTACGTGGAGAACGACGTGCAGCCGCCCATCGAGATCCGGCGTGACGGCCCGATGATCGCATTGCGCGAGTCGCCCTCGCTCATTTTCGATCGGCTGCTCGGCGCCAGTTGGACCTATCGGCTGGTGCATCATTTGGGCGCGACCGTCGTTGGACCGGCGGCGGACCCTGTCGCCGTGGAGCAGGCGCGGAAAGACTCCTTCGAGGCCTTGAGCGGCATATGGGACAGCTGCCGACGACGCCGGATCCCCTTCGCGGTCTTCTTCTATCGCTTGCGAACCACGTCGAGCAGCGACCGCTTATGGGGCGACCTGGCCCGCTTGGCGCTCGACGACGGGTTCACTCTGGTGGATACCGCTCCCTGGTTTGAGGGGCGGAAACTGCCTGAGCTGGTCAACTCCTTTGTGGACTCGCACCCAAACGCCGAAGCCCATGAAATCCTTGCCCGCGGCATGGCTTCATCGCTTCAGGGCGGGCAACGGGCCTCTCGCTGATTTCCTCGAGCTTGAAACGGCCGGAATTTTCCGTTTCTATCTTCAATACATTCGTCTATACTTCTGTTTCAGGTAGGGTTTTTTTGAAATGACCCAACTCGGGATTTTTCACGAACCGCCCGCAGAGACTCGAAACCGAGAGCGCTTCTGGTGGGCGACCTTTGCCCTGGTGGCGACGGCAACGTTCCTTCTGGGGCAGTTCTGGGTGCAGGGCGAGCACCTGACGCGCGGGCCCGCGAACGAGTTTCTGCTCACCTACGGCGCCGCGTCGGTCGTCGGGTCTGCTGATATCTACGCCTTGGACGGCCTGGCTTACCGGCACACTCCTCTGACCGCGCTGGCGGCTCTCCCTCTGACCTGGCTGCCTTACGCGAGTGCGTACTGGGTGTGGACCTTGCTGGGGATCTGGTCCGTGGTCGGATTCATCGCATTGTGGCGACCGCCGACATCGCGTTGGACGCTGATTGCCGTGGCGTGCTCCGCGCCGCTGTTTGCCGGATTCTTGGATGGACGCGAGACGCCCTTTCTTTTGCTTGGATTGGGGGCGGCCGTTTTGTGGGCGCGCAGCGGGAAGCCGGTCCACGCGGGATTCGCACTGACGCTTTGTGCGCTGCAGTGGCAGTTGTTCCTGCTGGTACCGTTGTTGCTTCTTGTCCAACGACGATGGCACATGATGGCGGGAGCGGCGGCGGGGCTTGCCGGTGCGGCGACGGCGACGATGGCCGTATCCGGGGTGGATTGGCCGCTGGGCATGCTGGCGGCTTGGAACGCCTTCCCCACATCCTCGGGATCGACGCCGACGTTGGCAGCCGCGCTGGCCGGCGTCCCTCAAGCGCTTGAACTGCGCTGGGGCATCGCGCTGGTCTTGGCGGCTCTCACCTGGTCGGCGGGCCGGAGGCTCGGACTGGAAGCGGGTTTGGGGCTCGCGTTGGCTGCGGGACTGCTGTTGAGTCCGCGGGCGGAGTTGGCTGACGCGGTCGTGCTGCTGCCCGCCGCGTTGACTGCCGCTAGTCAGGCCCGGCTGCGGACTCTGCGCGCCTTTGGTTTGGTTCTTCTGACGCCGATCCCGTATCTGCTCGGCGGGCCGGAGCATACCTCTCAAGTCCTGGTTGCCGCCGTACTGGCGTTGTTGGGGTTGACGGCTCTGGACGCGCTCGGGCATCCGGCGTCCGATACAGAATCGGCGCAAACCGGCGCCGCCGCACCTACCCCGCAAGCAAGTTAGGCAGCGCGCTAGGATAGGGCCTCTTGGCTCGTCTATTACCCAACAACGTTTCGACCCAACGTTTCGGCTTCTACGCGGGATTGCTTACCTTCGCGGTGATCAGTGCAGGGCCGACTCCGGATGGGATGTCGACGACCGCGCAGCGGACCGCGGCCGTCGCTGCGCTGATGGCGCTGTGGTGGATTTCAGAAGCAGCGGACATTGCCGTGACGGCTCTGCTGCCGCTGGCCGTGTTCCCGCTGTTGGGAATCATGTCGGCGACGGAGACGGCGTCGCATTTCGCTACGCACATTGTCTTCCTCTATTTGGGCGGCTTCATCATCGCTTTGGCGATGGAGCGCTGGAACTTGCACCGGCGAATCGCGCTGGGCGTGATCCGACGAGTCGGTTCTCGTCCCTCGATGATGATTTTGGGCTTTATGATCGCGACGGCGTTCCTCTCGATGTGGATCTCGAACACGGCGACCACGATGATGATGCTGCCGATCGCGATGGCCGTGGTCAGGCAGTTGGCCGAGCTGGCGTCAATCGACGGGGAGCGAGACGAGACGACCGGGCCGCGGGTGGAGACGGCGTTGGGCGTGATCTTGTTGCTTGCGATCGCCTATTCCGCGTCGGTGGGCGGGGTCGGCACCATCATCGGCTCGCCGACCAACGTCGCTTTCATCGGCTTTGTGGAGAAGACGTTTCCCGAGTACCCTCCCATCCAGTTCATGGAGTGGAGCATGGTGTGTATTCCGATCGTGATCGTGTTTCTACCGATCGCGTGGGTCTACCTGACGCGTTTTGCGGCGGATGTTTCGCTGACCCGCATCACGTTCTCGGGCGGCGTGGACGTGATCGAGAACGAGCGCAAGAAGCTCGGCGCGATCACGGGTCCGGAGAAGGCGGTGTTGGCGGTCGCGACGACGACGGCGCTGCTGTGGATTACGCGCCGACCGCTGGAGTTGGGAGGAGTGTCGTTGGGTGGGTGGTCGTCGTGGTTCGAGGACACGTCGTTGGTTCAGGACTCGACCGTGGCGATGTTTATGGCGATCCTGCTGTTCGTCCTACCCGCGCGCAAGACAGCCGAGGGCGCGACCGAGTTCCTGATGGACTGGAAACGGGCCGCGTCCGGGGTGCCCTGGGGCATCGTATTCTTGTTCGGCGGCGGGTTCTCTCTGGCGGCGGCGATCGCGGATTCGGGGTTGGCGTCGTGGATTGGCCAACGGATGGCCGCTCTTGAGGGTGCGCCGGTGTGGGTGCTGGTGCCGATGAGCTGCTTGCTCGCCGTGCTGCTGACCGAGACGACGTCGAACATCGCGACTGTGCTGATGCTCTCGCCGGTGCTGGCCGCGACTGCGCTAGAGATCGGCGTACATCCTTATCTGCTCTTGATTCCCTCGGCGGTGGTGGCCTCGTTTGCGTTCATGTTGCCCGTGGCGACGCCGCCCAACGCGATCGTGTTCTCCAGCGGTTGGATCTCTATCGCTCGAATGTTCCGGGCGGGATTCGTGTTGGATCTGATCGCACTGGCGATCGTGCCGGCGATGGTGTATCTGCTGGGCGCGGGGGTGTTCGAGTTCTAGGTTGGACCGAATTAGGTCGCGGGCTCAGAGCCCCTACTCGTTCATCGGCATTTGGACTTCGATTTCGCGCCAGGCGCTGATTTTCAGGCGGCGGCAGACCCAGCAAAGGCCTTCGGACTCGGCGCTGGCTCCCGGCTCGTCGCAGACCCGGCATTTGTGGGTCGCCCGAGGTTTGGGGTCGAACACGTACTTCTTAGCTGAGTCCATCAGCTTGGCGTCGATGACCGGTGTTTCCGCTGGGGTCTTCTTATTCACGTCGGAGGATCCTGCTCTCTGGTCCTCACTATAGCTGCGACGCGGCGCCGCGTCCATAGAACGAATGGTCCAGCACGGAAGTCGTATGCCGATTCGGCGCCGGGGTGGGGTGATATATTAACGGCCGATGTCGCCTAGACTGCCCCGACGCGCCTTCCTTGCCGCTGCTGCGACGGCGGCCGCATGCCGCCCCCTGTGGGCGGCTCCCTCGTTGAAGCCCGGCTCCGTCATCCTGTTTCAGGGTGACTCGATCACGGATGCCCGCCGCGATCGAGAGCGCGGGGAAGTGAATGATGCGCGTGCGCTTGGCGGCGGATATCCTTCTCTGATCGCCGCTGCTCTGAGACGGGACTACTCCAAGCTCGACCTGCAGATCTACAACCGTGGAATCAGCGGCAACAAGGTGCCGGATCTCGACGCCCGATGGAAGGCGGATTGTCTGGATCTGAAGCCGTCCGTGCTCAGCATCTTGGTGGGCGTGAACGACATCTGGCACAAACTCAACGGCAGATACGACGGAACAGTCGCCCAGTACGAGGAAGGGTTTGGCGCATTGTTGACCCGGACCCGCACAGCGCTGCCGGAGACTCGAATCGTGGTTTGCGAGCCGTTCGTCCTGCGTTGCGGCGCCGTCAATGAGAAGTGGTTTCCCGAGTTTGACCAGCGGCGAGCGGCCGCGCGCAAGGTCGCGCAGGAGGCCAAGGCGACCTGGGTCCCCTTTCAAAGCATGTTTGACAAGGCTGTGGCCTTCGGTACGACGCCCGAGTATTGGGCGCCGGATGGAGTCCACCCGTCCATCGCAGGCCACGCCCTGATGGCCAAGACCTGGAGAGAG